>Ga0182007_10000315_pt1 | contig 30804 bp, 33 predicted proteins | sample Sormic07211113_1_FD_123023 | JGI IMG/M metagenome (GOLD analysis project Ga0182007, IMG submission 123023) | Rhizosphere microbial communities from Sorghum bicolor, Mead, Nebraska, USA - 072115-113_1 MetaG | ecosystem: Host-associated > Plants > Roots > Rhizosphere | place: USA: Nebraska...
CTGTTCGGGCTGATAAACTGCGCCAATCGCCCATGCTATCGTTTTGATTTTGTAGAAAAAGCCCTTCTGGAGGCGCCTCATGAAATTTATCCACCAGCGCGAGCACCTCAACGAAGACGACATCGTCGTCATTCAGTGCTCCCAAATGTGCAACATCCGCTTGATGAACGACGCCAACTTCCGCAGCTTCAAGAACGGCGGCCGTCACACGTATCACGGTGGCGCATTCGACACCTTCCCGGCCCGGATCACCGCGCCGAGCACCGGTTTCTGGAACATCACCATCGACACGGTCAACCGCCGGCCGATCAGCGTGACCCGCAAACCGACCCTGACGCACTCGATCAAGATCATCCGCCGCTCCAGCTCGAAGCTGAGCTGAACCCACACCAGAACAGGCAGATATGACCGTGGCCCAGACGACCAAATACGTCATCAAATACAAACTCAACGGCGAACGTCGCTTCGAATTCGCCCAGCTTGAAAACGGCACCGCAGAAGAAGCCAAGGCTGCGCTGGACAAGCTGCATGGCCAGAGCGAAGACGTCATCAGCGAGATCAGCGTCAGCAAAGCGCTGTAACGCGATCTGGAGCGACAACATGGACGTCTGCTCCCCTCTCGCGAATTCGACCGCAAGCGCCGGAGTGCCCGCTCCCGCAACGCTCTCTAAACTGGCCGCCTCGACCTTTTGGTCAAGGAGTCAGAACCCTTGCTTACCGATCCGATTCACCACGATGCCCTCGACTGGGGCAAACTTACGCAGCAACTCGACCAGGATGGCTGCGCGATCATCAAATCGCTTTTAAGCCATAAGACCTGCGATGAAATAAGCGCCCTGTACGACTGCCCCGAACCCTTTCGCTCGAAAGTGGTGATGGCGCGCCACGGTTTTGGCCGTGGCGAGTACAAATACTTCAGATACCCGCTGCCGGATCCGGTGGCCCGATTGCGCAGCGCGCTCTACCCTCGACTGGTTCCCATTGCCAATCGCTGGTACGAATGCATGGATCTGCCGACCCGTTTCCCCGAATCCCACGAAGCGTTTCTGCAACGCTGCCATGCCGCCGGTCAGGAACGCCCGACACCTTTATTGCTGCAATACGGCACGCAGGACTACAACTGCTTGCATCAGGATCTGTACGGCGAACACGTGTTCCCGCTGCAAGTGGCGATTCTGCTGTCAGAACCGGGAGAGGACTTTACCGGTGGCGAATTTGTGCTGACCGAACAACGCCCACGGATGCAATCGCGCCCGCAAGTCATCGGACTGAAGAAAGGTGACGCGTTGATTTTTGCCGTGAATCAGCGCCCGGTTAAAGGCGTTCGCGGCTATTACCGAGTGACCCTGCGTCATGGGGTGAGTCGCCTGCACAGTGGAAAACGGCATACCCTTGGAATCATCTTTCACGATGCGTTATGAGCCCATGAACCCGATTACCTTCGATCTGTTTGCCGACGCAGAACCCGAGCAGCAGCCCAGGCGCGAGCAGATTGGCGAACAATCCTACGTCCTGAGGGGCTTTGCCCTGCCCTGGCTTGACCGGTTACTACCGGCGCTGGAGGCGGTTCTGACAGCGGCGCCGTTTCGGCAGATGGTCACGCCCGGTGGCTTTACCATGTCGGTGGCCTTGAGCAGTTGCGGCACCTGGGGCTGGACCACCGATCGCAGCGGCTACCAATACACCCGCAACGATCCGCAGACCGGCGCGCCCTGGCCAGAAATGCCCGAGGTGTTTTTCGAACTGGCCCAGGCGGCGGCGCGAGAAGCAGGGTTTATGGCGTTCGTACCGGATTCCTGCCTGATCAACCGCTATGTTCCCGGGGCCAGGATGTCGTTGCATCAGGACAAAAACGAAAACGCCTACACCGCCCCCATCGTGTCGGTGTCTTTGGGGTTGCCGGCGACGTTCCTGTTCGGCGGCTTCGAACGCAGCGCCAAAAGCCAGCGGGTGCCGCTGTTTCACGGTGATATCGTGGTTTGGGGCGGCGTGGACCGTTTGCGTTACCACGGCGTATTGCCGATCAAGGAAGGCCAGCATCCGCGGCTGGGCGAACAGCGGATCAATTTCACTTTTCGTACCGCGGGATGAAGCATTCGAATTCGACCGCAAGACCCGGAGTGTGGCGTCTCTACCGGCTGGTTAATCTGCCTGAAACGGGTCAACGGACATGAAGCCATGACAACTCAATCGCCAACAATCGCCACCGAAAACGATCCTCGCTGGGCCGCCGTGGTCGCGCGCGATCCACGTGCCGACGGGCAGTTTGTGTATGCGGTGAAAACCACAGGTATCTACTGCCGCCCCAGCAGCCTGGCACGCCTGCCGAAACCGCAGAACGTCGAATTCTTCGACACGGCCGAGCAAGCTCAGGCAGCGGGTTATCGCCCCAGCAAACGGGCCGCGAAAGATCACAGCGACGTCGCCGCGCAACACGCCGCGACCGTGGCCGCCGCGTGCCGTCAAATCGAATCCGCCGAAACGTTACCGGCGTTGAATGAACTGGCGGATGCAGCCGGTTTGAGCAGTTTCCACTTCCACCGCGTGTTCAAGGCCATCACCGGCCTGACGCCCAAGGGCTACGCCACCGCCCATCGTTCACGCAAGGTTCGCGAGCGCCTGACCGATGGCGGCACGGTTACCGATGCGCTGTATGACGCCGGATTCAATTCCAACAGCCGTTTCTATGAGGCGGCGGATCAATTGCTCGGCATGACACCCGGGGACTATCGCGCGGCCGGGCAGAACAACGACATTCGCTTTGCCGTCGGCCAGTGCTCTCTGGGAGCGATTCTGGTGGCACAAAGTGAGCGCGGAGTCTGCGCGATTCTGCTGGGCGACGACCCGCATCAACTGGTCTGCGACCTGCAGGACAAGTTTCGCCGCGCCAACCTGATTGGCGCCGATCATGAGTTCGAGCAGTTGATCGCCAAGGTCGTCGGCTTTATCGAAGCCCCGGCCCTCGGCCTGGATTTGCCGCTGGATGTACGCGGCACAGCGTTTCAAGAGCGGGTATGGCAAGCCCTGCGGGAGATTCCCGCCGGTAGCACCGCCAGTTACGCCGATATCGCTAAGCGCATCGGCGCGCCGAAAGCCATGCGCGCCGTGGCCCAGGCCTGTGGCGCGAATAGTTTGGCGGTGGCGATCCCTTGCCATCGCGTGGTGCGCAGCGACGGCAACCTGTCGGGTTACCGCTGGGGCGTGGAACGCAAGCGTCAGTTGCTGGAACTTGAAAACGCGTCCGGGTCCTGAATGCCAATATAGACCGCCACGGACTCCGGCCCGGTGTAGACCTCGAAGTCCGTGGCGAACTTGCGGCGAACCTGCGGATTGTCCTCGAAATAGGCCCAGATAAAGCCCCAGGTCTGAATGACGCTATCGGGCATCGCCCCTTTGGCGCTGAACACCAGGTAATCGCCGCCCTCAACCTGAATCTGCGCAAAGCCCTCGGAGGGTGCGGTGACCGCCGCGCCCGCGGTTACATCGAAGTGGCCTGAAGTGTCGGACTCGTAGTTGGAATACACGCCGTACATAAAGGAGTCCGGCTGTTTGTGGGCGATTTTGTCGAAAACGTCCTCGACGAAAAATTGTTCCCACATAGGGCCGATACGTGCGGTATCCGGCTGCTGCTCTGCGGCATTGCGGGTTCGCACCTGCAAACCCGAGACACTGAAGGGCAGCACTTCACGCAGTTTTACATCCATTGTCGCTATTTCCTTTTCACTACAGTTTGTCTGTTTGATTGGTGCCAAGACGATCAACGATTGACGTCGACCACCACCCGGCCGCGCAACTGCCCGGCAAGCAAGCGCGGCGCGGCGTCGATGGCTTCGCTCAAGCCGATTTCGTGGCTGATCAGCGGTAGCAAGGCGAAATCCAGGTCCTTGGCCAGGCGATTCCAGGCCAGTATCCGCCGGGCTTTGGGTTGGGTCACGCTGTTGATCCCGGCCAGGGTCACGCCGCGCAATATGAACGGTGCGACGGACGCCGGGAAGTCCATGCCCTAGGCTAGGCCGCAGGCGGCGACGGTGCCGTTAGCCTTGGTGCTCGCACAAGCGTTGGCCAGTGTGTGGCTGCCGACCGAGTCGATCACCGCCGCCCAACGCTCCTTGGCCAACGGTTTGCCTGGCTCCGATAACGTGGCGCGATCAATGATTTCACTGGCGCCCAAGTGCTTGAGGTAGTCGTGTTCGGAGGTGCGGCCAGTGGAGGCCACCACCCGGTAGCCGAGCTTGCTCAGCAGCGCGATGGCGAAACTGCCTACACCGCCGTTGGCGCCCGTCACCAGTACGTCGCCCTGTTCGGGACTCACGCCGTTGTGCTCCAGCGCCAGGATGCTCAGCATCGCCGTGTAGCCGGCCGTGCCGACGGCCATCGCTTGCGCGGCGGTGAATGCCTTGGGCAACGGAATCAGCCACTCGCCATTCAAGCGAGCTTTCTGCGCCAGCCCGCCCCAGTGTCCTTCACCCACACCCCAGCCATTGAGCAGGACGTGATCACCGACCTTGTAGTCCGGATGACTGCTGACTTCGACAGTGCCTGCCAGGTCGATCCCCGGCACCATCGGGAACTTGCGCACCACCGGGCTGCTGCCGGTGATCGCCAGGCCATCCTTGAAGTTCAGCGTGCTGTACGCCACACGCACCGTCACATCGCCCTCGGGCAATTGATCGTCAGCGATCTCTTGCAGCGTGGCCCGGTAACCGCTGTCATCTTTGTCGATCAGAATGCCTTTGAACATCACTGCCTCCAGGTGGAATCGCTCAGTTGTCGTGCTGTTGAAATAACACAGGGAACCCCATCACCGTACCCGACTTTAAGCCAATCCCCATCGTCTGGCGCCTTGCGGATCATCCTGTACGCATTAAAAACTCGACTGGCCTTGCGCCAGGCATTACTGATACAAACTTGCTTCTACCGTCCCTGCCCTGTTTCGACGTCGGAGAACACTGCACATGAGCCAATGGCCAGACACCCGCATTCTTGACCTGCTCGGGATCGAGCTGCCGATCATCCAGGGCCCTATGGCCGGCGCGACGACTTCGGCCATGGTGATTGCTGCGTGCAACGCTGGTGGCCTGGGTTCGATGCCTGCCGCGATGCTGAGCATCGAGCAGTTGCGCGAAGAACTGAAGACGATTCGCCAACACACCCAGCGCCCGTTCAACGTCAATTTCTTCTGCCACCAACCTCCGCCGCCGGATGAGCAGCGCGCCCGGGAATGGAAGAATCTGCTGGAACCGTACTACCGGGAATTGGGCGTCGACTTCGACGCACCGACGCCGGTGTCCAATCGCGCGCCTTTCGATAACGCGGCCTGCGAAGTGATCGAAGAGTTTTGTCCCGAAGTAGTGAGTTTTCACTTCGGCCTGCCGGAAAAATCGCTGCTGGATCGGGTAAAAGCCACCGGGGCGAAAGTTCTCTCCTCAGCGACTACGGTCGAAGAAGCCATCTGGCTGGAGCAGCATGGCTGCGATGCGATCATTGCGATGGGTTACGAGGCTGGTGGTCACCGGGGCATGTTCCTCAGTGATGATTTGAGCAGCCAGGTGGGTACTTTCGCGCTGGTGCCGCAGGTCGTTGATGCGGTGAAAGTGCCAGTCATTGCGGCGGGCGGGATTAGCGATGCGCGTGGCGTCGCAGCGGCTTTTATGTTGGGCGCATCGGCGGTTCAGGTAGGTACGGCTTATTTGTTCACGCCAGAGGCCAAGGTCAGCGCGTCCCACCACAAGGCGTTGCGCACGGCCAAGGAAAGCGAGACAGCGGTCACCAACATTTTCACCGGGCGCCCGGCGCGCGGGATTCTCAATCGGGTGATGCGTGAACTCGGGCCGATGAGCGCCAAGGCACCGGCCTTCCCCTTGGCGGGCGGTGCGCTGATGCCATTGCGGGCTAAAGGGGAAGCGGATTTCAGCAACCTTTGGGCCGGGCAGGCGTTCACCCTGGGCGTTGAACTGACTTCGGCAGAGCTTACCCGGCGTTTGGCGGATGAAGGATTGGCCAAATTGCTTCACCGCTAGGACGGGGGCCCGTAGCAGCTGGCTGTGCCAGCTGCTACAGGGCGCGCGTGAATTCCGACGTGCACATCCCATTCGTTCCGTTTACAGGCATTTCGCTATATATTCTGATATATAGCGTATCACTCGCCTACCACGGAGCCGTTTCATGACCATGCGTGCCTCACGTTTTGCCCCTGTGTGCCTGTTCAGCGTGTTCGCTTTCGGGTCCGCCCACGCGAACGAAGTCCAGGTCGCCGTTGCCGCCAACTTCACCGCGCCGATCCAGGCCATCGCTGCCGATTTCGAGAAAGACACCGGGCACAAACTGGTCACCTCCTTTGGTGCAACCGGCCAGTTCTATACCCAGATCAAGAACGGCGCGCCGTTCGAAGTGTTGCTCTCGGCGGATGACACCACACCACAAAAACTCGAGACCGAAGGCGACACCGTCAAGGGTTCGCGCTTCACCTACGCTATCGGCACGCTGGCGCTGTGGTCGGCCAAGGAAGGTTATGTCGACGCCAAGGGCAAGGTTCTGAGCGACAACCAGTATCAGCATCTTTCCATCGCCAACCCGAAAGCCGCCCCGTACGGTCTGGCTGCCACTCAGGTGCTGGCCAAGCAAGGCCTGACCGACAAGGTCAAAGGCAAGATCGTTGAAGGCCAGAACATCACCCAGGCTTACCAATTCGTGTCCACCGGCAACGCCGAACTCGGTTTTGTGGCCTTGTCGCAGATCTACAAAGACGGCAAAGTGACCAACGGTTCGGCCTGGATCGTTCCGGCCAACCTGCATGATCCGATCAAACAAGACGCGGTGATCCTCAACAAGGGCAAGGACAACCCGGCCGCCCAGGCATTGGTTGACTACCTCAAGGGGCCGAAAGCCGCCGCCGTCATCAAGTCCTATGGTTACCAACTCTAAATGACGCTATCGAGTGCCGATTACTCCGCGATCTGGCTGACCCTGAAACTGGCGTCCCTGACCACGGTCATCCTGCTGATCATTGGCACTCCGATTGCGTTATGGCTGTCGCGTACCCAATCCTGGTTACGCGGCCCGGTCGGGGCGATCGTCGCCCTGCCCCTGGTGCTGCCACCCACGGTGATTGGCTTTTATTTACTGTTGGCGCTTGGCCCGAACGGGTGGATCGGCCACTTCACCCAATCGCTGGGGCTCGGCACCCTGACCTTCAGTTTTGCGGGGCTGGTGATCGGCTCGGTGCTGTACTCGATGCCGTTCGTGGTCCAGCCGCTGCAAAATGCCTTTTCCGCCATCGGCACTCGCCCACTGGAAGTGGCCGCCACCTTGCGCGCCAACCCCTGGGACACGTTCTTCAGCGTGATTGTGCCGCTGGCCCGTCCCGGTTTCATCACCGCGGCCATTCTCGGTTTTGCCCACACCGTCGGCGAGTTTGGCGTGGTGCTGATGATCGGTGGCAACATTCCCGACAAAACCCGCGTGGTCTCGGTGCAGATCTACGATCACGTCGAAGCCATGGAATACGCCCAGGCCCATTGGCTGGCCGGGGCAATGCTGGTGTTCTCCTTTGCAGTGTTGCTGGCGCTCTACTCCAGCCGTAAAACCAAAGCGGCCTGGAGCTGACCCATGATTCAAACGCGCTTGAAACTGAGCTATTCGGGATTTGCCCTGGATATCGACTTGCAATTGCCCGGCCGTGGAGTGACTGCGCTCTATGGTCATTCCGGTTCGGGCAAAACCACATGCCTGCGTTGCATCGCCGGTCTGGAACAGGCCGGGCAGGGTTTTATCCAGATCAACGATGAAGTCTGGCAGGACAGCGACAAGCGGATTTTCGTCCCGCCGCATAAACGCGCCCTGGGTTATGTTTTCCAGGAAGCCAGCCTGTTTCACCATCTGTCGGTGCGGGCCAATCTAGAATTCGGCCTCAAGCGCATCCCTCGCCAACAGCGGCGGGTCGACATGGCGCATGCCACGGAGTTACTGGGGATTGGCCATTTACTCGACCGCAATCCGCAGAATCTTTCAGGCGGTGAGCGCCAGCGTATCGGCATCGCCCGTGCCCTGCTCACCAGCCCCAAACTGTTGTTGATGGACGAGCCACTGGCGGCGCTCGATACCCAGCGTAAAAACGAAATCCTGCCGTACCTGCAACGGTTGCACGATGAGCTCGACATCCCCGTGCTGTACGTCAGCCATTCCCAGGATGAAGTCGCGCGGCTTGCCGATCACCTCGTCCTGCTCAGCAACGGCAAGGCTTTGGCCAGCGGCGCCATCGGCGAAACCCTGGCCCGGCTCGATCTGCCGCTGGCGCTGGGCGATGACGCCGGCGTGGTGATCGAAGGGCACGTCAGCGCCTATGACGCCGACTACCAGCTGCTGACCTTGCAACTGCCCGACACCGACCTGAGCATTCGGGTCGCCCACGCGCCGATGACCAAGGGCCAGGCATTGCGCTGCAAGGTTCAGGCGCGGGATGTCAGCCTGAGCCTGCAAGGCGTCGAACAGAGCAGCATCCTCAATCGCCTGCCGGTCACGGTGATCAGTGAAATCGGCGCCGACAACGCTGCTCACGTACTGATCCGCCTGAATGCCGCCGGCACACCGCTGCTGGCGCGAATCACCCGCTACTCCCGGGATCAACTGGGCGTGCACCCCGGCCAGCAACTCTGGGCGCAGATCAAAGCGGTGGCGGTGTTGGCCTGAACCCGTCGCCGAGACGTATTCAAGGGGGCACTGAACCGACGAACTGACCCACCAGTTTTTTGCATGATCGCAAAGCGCTTCTATGCTTGATCTGAACACGAACAGCTTCGGTGGACGCCATGGAAGACATTTTCGTTGTGAAACGCTGCAACAAGATCATCGTTCATGGCCGCCGGGCCGGAGAAACCGGTCACCCACCACCCGACGCCGCCGTCTGGTATCGCATCATCGATACCCGTACTCGCGGCTTTATCGGTGACGGTTACGATCTTGAAGAGGACGCCAGGCGCGAATGTCGCAGGCTTAACGAGGCCAGTTCGCCGGTGTCGCACGGGTTGGCTTGACGCCGGCCACTTTCATTTTCCGGGTCTATACTTGAAGGAGCTGAAGGACCAGCGACCCATCGGCAGAAAGCTCGCTCCCCCGCGGGCTTTTTGTTGCCCTTTAGCCGATTTCCTTGAACGGAGGTGATTGTCATGTCCGAGAAAGAGTCTATCGCCACCCTGCTCACCCTGCTTGACTCCCGTCAGGCCCGCCTTGCTGCTGCGTGCAAGGAGATCGCCGACTGGGTCGATCATCAAGGGGGGCATCCGACAGCGCTCAGGATTCGTGACCGCTTGAACGACATCGAGAAGGACACGCCGCAGATTCGCAGCGCGTTGTCTGCACTCAAACATGTCGAGCCGCCACTGCCTCGGTTCAAATCAGGCGACCGCGTTATTTGAGCCAGGGACAGAGTCCAATTCAGCACACTGAGCGGTGACCTCTTCGTCACCGTGGTTATGCCTGCCTGCCAGACTCGCGCTACATCCCAACCCGGCCCGTTTTGCCGGGCTTTTTTTATTCGTGCCTTCGGCCATTTCACACCGTCTTCACAACCGAACTCCTACAGTTCACTTGCTCCTTTGAAAACATCCCCTGGCCCGCCCGCATGCGGGCCATTTTTTTGCCTGCCGTAACGCGAACGAACGCCCTCACCCGCCAGGTGTCGAACGCTTACACATCACGAAGGAGTATGTCCCATGGTCACTCACTTCAAAGTCGGCGGGCACCTGGCCTGCGGGCACAAAGGCAGCAACCTCACTTCCAGCAGCATATTGAACCGGGTGAAATGCAGAAGCTGCCGCAACACCGATGCGTACAAGGAAGCGCGCAAAGCCGAACGCAACGCCGCACGTCGGGCCGCACGCAAAGCCAAAGCCACCCACGCCGCCAACGACTGGCGCGCAGAGTGGACCCAACGGCTGATCGAGATGCCCGGACTGCAACGGCTACCGCGTGGCTTTACTGGCCAGCCATTTGTATAGCTGACACGCCAGGCGTGAGGATTTCCTCTAGAAAATCGATAAACACATTGATCCGGCTGGATCCCCGGTGGTTGGGCAAATACAGCGCGTTGATGCAGCTGCTCGCACTGCCGGGATTGACTTCGTAGTGTTCCAGCAACCGCGTCAGCCGGCCTGCGGCGACATCGTCGCGCACCAGCCAGTCGGCCAACAGGGTCACCCCGCCGCCGGCGATTGCCGCTTCGCGCAGGATGTCGGCGTTGTTGCTTTGCAGGCGGCCGTGCACATTGAGCTGGATGGTTTCCTTATCGCCCTGGAACGTCCAGCACTGGTGCGAACCAGCGTAATCAAAGCGCAGGCATTGGTGCTCGAGCAAGTCGCGAGGATGACACGGCGCCGTGTGGCGGCTCAGGTAATCCGGGCTGGCCACCACCCAGCGCTGGAAGGCCCCTACCCGTTTACTGACGATGTCTTCACTGACCACCGACGATCCCAGACGCACTGACACATCGATCTGTTCGCTCAGCAGGTCGCTGACCTGATCGCTCAACGACACGCTTATTTCCAGTCCCGGATGGCGCTCGAGCAATCGGCCCAGATGCGGCGCGATGATCCGCCGACCGAACTCGACAGGGACGCTGATCCGCAGGCGTCCTTGCGCCTCGCTGCCACGGTCGGCAACCACGGCATCGGCTTCGTCGATGGCGTCAAGAATCGCCACAGCCTTTTCGAAATAGGTTTGCCCGGCGACGGTCACGCTGGTGTTGCGTGTCGTGCGGTTGAGCAGGCTGGCGCCGAGCTCGTTTTCCAGCCCCGCCACCTGGCGAGTGACCGAAGACGTCGAGATGCCGAGCTTGCGCGCCGCGGAGGAATAACCGCCGCAACGCACGGTTTCAACAAACATCTTCAGTGCCAGCAACTTGTCCATAAGCGTAATCCGGTCAAAAAGAAACGGTGATGATAGTGCATCACCGTTCGCCAGCCGTCTTGTACGACCGTGCTTCACCGGACTCCCCGGCACCCGGCGCTCAGGCATTGGCCTTGCGACCGAGGAACATCACCAAAGCCAGGGTCGGGAGCAATGCCACCGATGCGGCAGACAGGTTCCAGCCGAAGTGCTCGTAGAGCGGGCTCGCCACCAGCGATCCCAAGGCACCGCCAACGAAGATACTGGTCATGTACACGGCGTTGAGGCGTGCCCGGCTGTGCGGGTCGATGGCGTACACCTCCCGTTGGCCCAGCACCATGTTCAGTTGCACGGCGAAATCCAGCAGCACCGCACACACCACCAGCCACAGGTAGCTGCTGCCGGGCAGCGCAGCGATCAACAATGAAGCCGGTGCCAGCAGCAGTGCGACCCGTGTTCCGCGGTGGCCGTGGCCGGCATCGGCCAAGCGCCCGGCAATCGGCGCAGCGACTGCACCTACCGCTCCGACCAGGGCAAAAATCGCCACCTGCGCCTGGCTGAAACCGTGGTGACGCATCAGCTCAATCGGCGCAAGCGTCCAGAACAGGCTGAAGCTGGCGAACAACAATCCCTGATACAACGAACGTTGACGCAGCACCGGATGGCGACGAGCCAGGGTAAACACCGAGCCGATCAGCGCGGCATAAGTCGCCTGATGCGTTGGCACACGGCGCGGCAGCGCAGCCGCGGTGATCAGGGCGATGACGGCCATCAGTGCCGCCGCGCTGTAAAACACCCCGCGCCAGCCGAACACTTCCACCATCAGGCTGGACAGCGGACGCGACAACAGAATGCCCAGCAGCAGCCCGCTCATGATATTTCCCACCACACGACCGCGCGTGGCTTCGGGTGCCAGATGCGCCGCCAGTGGCACCAGAATCTGCACTGCAACCGAAGTAAGGCCGATCAGCAAGGAAAATACGAGGAACATCGACGGCGAGTGCGTCAGCCCGGCACACAGCAGCGTAACGCTCGCCGCGAGGGTGAAACCCACGACCAGGCGCCGGTTTTCCATCAGGTCGGCCAGCGGCACCAGCAACAGCAGACCCAGCGCATAACCAAACTGTGTGAGTGAAACGATCAGACTGGCATTGGCGCTGGACAGGCCGATCTGCGGCGCGATCAATTCGACAATCGGCTGGGCGTAATAGAGGTTGGCCACGACCGCGCCGCAGCAAAATGCCAGGAACGCGACCATCAGGCCGGAGAGTGAAGCAGGCTGTTCGGCCTTGGCCGCTGCTGCGGGGTTACCCGTGAGCATGATGACACCTCGTTGAGTTCGGGAAAGTGATGCCAAGGCTAAGGGCATGGGCCGACACAGAGAATCCATCATCCGGGCAATGGAGTGATGCGCCATCCGCAACGACCCCGGCGTTGCCGTTGGCGCAAAGCGCTATTGCGCGACGTGGCAATACTCCGGCGCTTGCGCTTTCTCTAACCTTGGGCACTTGGCGCAGGGCTCTCCATCAGCGCCCTTCCCCCGGATGCTCAAGGAGCTGTTCATGATCCCGAATCCCTCATCGATGCGCATTGCGCGCCTCTCGCGTTGCAAACCCTCATGAAGGGCAATTTCCTGAGATCCAGCCCCCTCTGGATCAGCGCGGCCGTCCTCGCTTCGATAGGTGCAATCGGCGCAGCGATGCTGATGTGGCGCCCGGCGATAGCACCGATTGAGCGCCCGCGAGCGTTCGATGCCGCGCAATTGCAGCGCGGTGCGCGGGTGGTCGAAGCAGGCGATTGTGCGGTGTGCCATACGCGTCCGGGCGGTCAATACATGGCAGGCGGGCTGCCGCTGGTGACGCCGTTCGGCACGCTCTACAGCACCAACATCACACCCGATCCGCAGACCGGTCTCGGCCAATGGTCACTGCCGGCGTTCGAGCGGGCGATGCGTGAAGGGATAGCCCGCGATGGCCACTTCCTGTACCCCGCCTTCCCGTACGTGCACTACCGGCGCATGAGCGAAGGCGACATTGCCGACGCGTATGCGTACTTGATGAGCGGCCCTGCCGTGAACTCACCGGCCATGCAAAACCACATGAATTTCCCGATGAACCTCCGGCCACTGGTGTCGTTCTGGAATCTGCTGTTCCTGCATGCAAAGCCGCTGACACCTGTGGCGCAGCAATCTGAAGCGTGGAATCGCGGACGTTATCTGGTTGAAGGCCCCGGCCACTGCGCGGGCTGCCATTCACCGTTGAACCTGATCGGTGCCGAGAAGTCCGGCACAAGCCTCGCGGGCGGTAAGGTGGATGGCTGGGAGGCGCCTTCGCTGCTCGGCATGGCCCGTCGCGCAAACCCGTGGAGCACTGAGCAGTTGGTCCACTATCTGCGGGCAGAAGTGGTGGACGGGCACGGCACAGCCGCGGGCCCGATGCGCCCGGTCAGCCTCAGTCTGGCTCGCTTGCCGGTCAGTGACGCCGAGGCGATTGCCGAGTATTTGCTGAGCCTGCAAACCAAGGCTGCGATCACCGAAATCCAACCCGGCGCCGGGAACGTTGAGACCTTGGACCAGACCAGCGGCGCCCTGCTGTTCGCCAGTGCCTGCGCCGGTTGTCATGCCCCTGCGGCGCCGATGCGCGAGATCGACGGGCGTCCGGCGCTGGATCGCACCTCGGCACTGCAAGCCCCAAGCGCACGCAACTTCCTGAAAACCGTGCTCGAAGGCGTGCCGGCAATTCCGGGCGTGCCCGGACCGGTCATGCCGCCGTTTGCCGCCAGCCTGGACAACGTTCAACTCATCGCCCTGGCGTCATACCTGCGCCAGCAAGCCAGGCCTGACCAACCCTGGACAGAGCTTTCTTCCACTATTGAAGCGATCCGTCAGGAGACGAAATGACCCAAGTCACGCTCAACGTCAACGGCTCGGCCCATGCATTGGAGCTGGAACCTGATATGCCGCTGCTCTATGCGCTGCGCAATCATCTGGGGCTGAACGGCGCCAAATACGGGTGTGGTTTGGGGCAGTGCGGCGCCTGTACGGTCATCGTCGATGACAAACCGGTCTTTTCTTGCGTGACGCCCTGCGCGGGCCTTGAGGGCAAGAAGGTTCGAACGGTTGAAAGCCTCGGTTCTGCCGAACGTCCCAGCCCTTTGCAGAAAGCCTTTATCGACAAACAGGCGGCTCAATGCGGCTACTGCATCGCCGGCATGCTGATGCACGCGCAGTCATTGCTGGAAAGCAATCCGCACCCGGACGAGCAGACCATTCGCGAGCACATGGCAGGCAACCTGTGTCGTTGCGGCACCCACCTGCGGATTATCGAGGCAATCAGCCTGGTGGCCGGGCAAAACGGGAGCGCGACATGATCGTGGAGAAAAAAGTCGACCACAGTCGCCGGGCTTTCTTGCGTGGAGGCGCCTTGCTGGTGGCGTTTACCCTGGTGCCGGCAGCGCGTCGTGCATGGGCCGACACCGAAGTGGATACGCTCGGCACGGTGGTGCTGGCGCCTGATCTGCCCGGCAGCCTGCGCACCAATCCCTACCTCGATGCGTGGATTCGCGTGGGCCCTGAAGGCATCACCGTCTACACCGGCAAGGTCGAATTGGGCACTGGCGTCAAAACAGCCTTGCTGCAAATTGCCGCCGAACGTCTGGAGGTTTCGCCGACGGCGATCAACCTGCTGACGGCCGACACTGCCCTGACGCCCAACGAAGGCTACACCGCTGGCAGCCATAGCATTTTCGACAGCGGCACCGCGCTGTTCAACGCGGCGGCGCAAGTGCGTGAGTTATTGCTGCAGTCGGCCGGGCGCAGCTGGGAGGTGGCACCGCCACTGTTGACGACACAGGAAGGCGTCATTCACGGCCCTGCCGGACAACGAATGTCCTACGCTGACGCCGTCAAAAACGTCGATCTGCACCTCTATGCCAAGTCCGAATCGCCGGCAATGCCCGCGACGGGCTTCAAGCTGATCGGGCATTCGCTGCAACGGCTGGATATTCCGGCAAAAGTCAGCGGCGGTCCTGCATTTGTTCAGGACATTCGTCTGCCGGGCATGCTGCACGCTCGGGTCATTCGCCCTCCACGTCCCGGCTGTACGCTGGAGGCCTTCGACGCGGAGTCGATCAAAACGTTGGCCGGGGTTGTGCAGGTGATTCGCGACGGCAATTACCTTGCCGTGGTGGCGCGTGATGAATGGCAAGCGATCAAGGCCATGCGCAGCGGATATGAATCGGCGCGCTGGAGCGGTGGACAAGCGATACCCGAGTCACGGGACATCCACACATTGCTCGAGCGCCTGCCTTCACGCCGCTACCCGATCAGCCATGAGGGCACCCCACAGGTGGCGACCGACAAGAGCTATCGAGCGCGCGTGACCAAGCAATACCTGATGCACGGATCCATCGGCCCATCCTGCGCCGTGGCCTGGTTCAAGGACGGCACCCTCACCGTCTGGACCCACACCCAAGGCGTGTATCCGCTGCGCGCCGGGATCGCCGAAATGGTGCGGCTACCGCCCGAGCGCGTTCGCTGTATCCACACCGAAGGGTCCGGTTGTTACGGCCACAACGGCGCAGACGATGCAGCGGCCGACGCGGCGTTGATTGCCATGCGAATACCGGGCACGCCGGTGCGGGTGCAGTGGATGCGCGAGCAGGAAAATCTCTGGGAACCCTACAGCTCGGCGATGGTGACTGAAGTGCAGGCCAATCTTGATGCGCAAGGTCGACTGCAGGACTGGAATTATGAACTGTGGACCACGCCGCATAACGAACGCATCGTCAACGCGGGCCGGCTGCTGCCGGCGCGACTGCTGGCCCGACCGTTCATCTCTGCGCCTTCGGTGCCCATCGCTCAACCTGAAGGCGACGGCGATCGCAATGCCGTGCCGCTGTACACGCTGGCATCCACGCGCATCAACATGAACTTCGTCACTGAGATGCCGTTTCGCACCTCTGCCATGCGCTCGCTGGGCGCGCACATCAACATCTTCGCAATCGAGGCGTGCATCGATGAGCTTGCCGCCAGGGCCGGGAGCGATCCGGTGGCCTTGCGCCTTGCCCATCTGGCGGATCCCCGGGCGCGGGCCGTGGTGGAGCGCGTGCGCGACGCCATCGGCTGGCCGCAAAAAAGCAGCGAACCTGGCGCGGGCATCGGCTTCGCGTTTGCCCGCTACAAAAACATCATGGGCTATTGCGCGATCGCGGTGCGCTTGCAGGTGCATCCGCAGACAGGCGAGGTACAGATAGATCACGTAGTCACGGCGGTAGACGTCGGGCAAATCGTCAATCCCGATGGCCTGCGCAACCAGGTGGAAGGCGGGATCGTACAGTCCACCAGTTGGACGCTGTATGAAAAAGTCGCCTATGACGCCGGGGGCATACGCAGCTACGACTGGAGTGGCTACCCGATCCTGCGCTTTTCGCAGGTGCCGAAAAAGGTCGATGTTCATCTGCTCGACCAACCGGGACAGCCGTTTCTCGGCGCCGCCGAAATCGTCCAGGGACCGATGGCCGCCGCCCTCGGCAATGCTGTGGCGAACGCTACCGGCCGACGCTGGCTGAACCTTCCGCTGACCCGCTCAGAGCAACCGTCCTGACCCTGCGCAGCGTTGCGTTTCACGCAATGCAGCGTAGAGGCTGATGCGGATTATCAAGCGGCATGCAGCGGATTAACTTACAGCCATACGGTGCCTGGCCAAACATCCATCGCCGCCCTGCTCCCTCTTTTCGAAACCTGGAGAAATTCTATGACGCAGCAACTGTTCCAACCCATCGCATTGGGGCCATACACACTCCCGCACCGAGTGGCGATGGCGCCGCTGACCCGCTCACGCGCCGGGCAACCGGGCGATGTCCCGACGGCCATGAACGCCGAATATTACCGCCAGCGTGCGAGCGCCGCGTTGATCATCACCGAGGCGACGCAAATCTCCCGACAGGGCCAGGGCTATGCCTGGACCCCGGGCATCTACAGCGATGAGCAGGTACAGGCCTGGCGCGAAGTCAGCAGCCAGGTGCACGAGGCCGGCGGTTTGATCTTCATGCAACTCTGGCACGTGGGCCGCGTGTCGCACCCAAGCTTCCAGCCTGGCAATGCCCTTCCAGTGGCCCCGAGCGCATTACCCGTGCCGGGCAAGACGTTCATCGTCGACGCGGATGGCAACGGTGTGTGGGGCGATGTGCCGGTTCCGCGGGCACTGGAAACTTCGGAGATCGCTGACATCATCAACGACTACCGCCGGGCCGCGCGCAACGCGCTGAGTGCCGGGATGGATGGCGTGGAAATTCACGCCGGCAACGGCTATCTGTTGGATCAGTTCATCAACAGCAACAGTAACCAGCGCGAGGATAGCTACGGCGGCAGCCTGGAAAACCGTGCGCGCCTGTTATTGGAAGTGGTTGCTGCCGTCGTCGACGAAGTCGGTGCGCAGCGCGTGGGCGTACGCCTCACGCCGATGGGACGCTTCATGGGCATGGGCGATGAGACGCCGCAAGCTACGTTCGGCCACATCGTACGTTCGTTGAACCAGTGGAATCTGGCCTACCTGCACCTCGTCGAGCCTGCCGTCGTCGGCACCGTCAAGGACGAGAACTTCGATCCGCGCTGGGATGCAATCATCGGCCAACTGCGTGCAGCGTGGGACGGCGTGCTGATGATCGCCGGTGGCTACGACCCCGAGACAGCGGAACAGGCCTTGATCGACGGTCGCGCGGACATCATCGCGTTCGGCAGGCCGTTTCTGGCCAACCCTGATCTGCCACGACGAATTCGCGACGGGTTGTCGCTCAATGCGCCGGATCCGAGCACCTTCTTCGGTGGCGATCAGCGTGGATACGTGGATTACCCGGCTCACTCCTGACAGGTGAATCCAGACCATCAATGCACCTTGGCGCGCCCGTGGGCGCCTCGTCCGACGGGCAGGAGCGCCGCGCCAAGGAACTGATGCTGCGTGCAATCAGCCGCAGCGTTTGCATCAGCGAACTGGCTGAACAATGCGCTCTAGCACAACCTCCAGTGGATGGCGCAATTGCGTGTTGGCGAAGCGCTTCACCTGACTGCGGCAGGAGTATCCCGTCGCCAGCGCCTCACCCTTTTTGTCCAGCTTGCCGGCCCATGACTGCTCGAAAATGGTCCGCGAGGTGTCCTGGTTCCGGGCTTCATGACCGTAGGTTCCAGACATGCCGCAGCAGCCGGTCGCCTCAGTCGTCAACTTGAGCCCGAGCCGGGCAAAAACGGTTTCCCATTGCGAAGTGCTGGCCGGGACATTGGTTTTCTCGGTGCAGTGCGCCAACAAACGGAAGGTATCAGTCGCCGGATGCGGATTTTCCGGCAACGCATCGCAGAGCCATTCCTGGGGTAGCAGGACCTTTGGGCAATCGTTGAGCCCCGGTACTTTCTGATATTCCTGGCGGTAGACCAGGGTCATCGCCGGGTCCAGCCCCACCAGCGGCACTCCACAGTCGGCGAGCGTCTTGAGCTGATGGGCGTTGCGGATCGCCGCCTTGGCGAAGGCACCGAGGAAACCCTGCACATGCAAAGGCTTGCCGTTGGCGCTATAGGGCGCCAGAAACACCCGATAACCCAGCTGATGCGCCAACTGGATGAAGCTCGCCAGCAACGGGGTTTCGAAGTACCGGGTGAAGGCGTCCTGCACCAGCACCACGCTGCGCTCGCGTTGCGCGACAGTGAGCTCGCGCAAGGCTGGCACACTGGCGACAGCGACCTTGCAGCGGGTCAGCGTGGCCTGCAGGTTATGGCGATTGATCAACGGACTGTCGAGCATACCGACCTGTCGCTCTAGCAGACGGCTCACCCATTTCGAGCTCATCACCGCGTTGTACACACCTGGCGCGTAGGCCATGTAAGGCAGGGTGAACTCCAGCGAGCCGATCAAATAGTCGCGCAGCGGGCGTTGATAACGACCGTGGTACAGCTCCAGAAATCGCGAACGGAATTCCGGCACGTTGACCTTGACCGGGCATTGTCCCGCACAGGATTTACAGGCCAGACACCCCGCCATCGCGTCGTAGACCTCATGGGAGAAATCCGCCTCGCCACGCGAGCGCGCCAGGTTATTGCGCAACCGCGTTGGCAACCCGCTCAGCCACGACAGCTTGCCTCGGGCCACTTGCAGTACATCGATATTGGCCGCGCCTTGCAGACGCAACCACTCGCGAATCAATGAAGCCCTGCCCTTTGGCGAATGCTGGCGTTCACGGGTGGCTTTCCACGACGGGCACATCGCATCGTTGGGATCGTAGTTGTAGCAGGCGCCGTTACCGTTGCAGTGCACGGCGGAGCCGAAGCTTTGCCAGACGCGCTCGTCGATTTGCCGGTCCAGGTCACCACGCAGCGTGACTTCGTTGACCTTGAGCAAGCCTTGGGCGGCGTCCGGCGGAGTGCAGATTTTGCCGGGATTGAGCTGATTGTGCGGGTCGAACGCGCCCTTGAGCGATTGCAGCGCCGGGTACAGCTCGCCAAAAAACTCGGGGACATATTCCGAACGCAAACCTTTGCCGTGCTCACCCCACAGCAGCCCCCCATAACGCCGGGTCAGCTCGGCGACGGCATCGGAAATCGGCTTGACCAGAGCGGCCTGGGCCGGATCTTTCATATCCAGCGCCGGACGTACATGCAACACACCGGCATCGACGTGACCGAACATGCCATAGGCCAGGCCATGGCTATCCAGCAAGGCGCGGAACTCAGCGATGTAGTCAGCCAGTTTCTCCGGCGGCACGGCAGTGTCTTCGACGAAAGGCTGCGGGCGAACCTCGCCGTCGACGTTACCCAGCAACCCGACCGAGCGTTTGCGCATGGTGTATACGCGGGTCACGGCTTCGGCCCCTTCGGCCAGGGTGTGGCCCAGTCGCTCAATCGTCGTGTCGGCCTGCAGATGCTCCACGAACGACGCCACGCGAGCATTTACGTCCGCCAGGTCTTCCCCGCTGAACTCCACCAGGTTGATGCCCAGCGTCGCGCGCCCGGCGTCCGTCGGGAAGTACTCGGCGACGCTGTGCCAGACAATGTCTTTCATCGCCAGCATCAACACTTTGGAGTCCACGGTTTCGATGGACAACGGCTTGTGCGCCAATAACGCATTAGCGTCGCGCAACGCATCCATGAAGCTGCTGTAGCGCACGTTCACCAACACCGAATACTTGGGAATCGGCAGCACGTTGAGCTTGGCCTCGACGATGTAGCCCAACGAACCTTCCGCACCGCACAGCACACTGTTGAGGTTGAAACGCCCGTGCTCGTCGCGCAGGTGCGCCAGGTCGTAACCGGTCAGGCAGCGGTTGAGTTTCGGGAATACCGACTCGATCAGGTCGGCCTGGGTTTCCTGAATGTGCCGCGCCGTCCGGTACACCTCGCCGATGCGGCCGGATTGCGTGCATGCCACTTCCAGCTCCGCGTCGGACAGAGGCCGGCTGTGCAGGCGCTCGCCACCGAGCAGCACACTGTGCAGTTCCAGCACGTGATCGCGGGTCTTGCCATAGGTGCAACTCCCCTGGCCGCTGGCGTCGGTGTTGATCATGCCGCCGACGGTGGCGCGGTTGGACGTCGACAGCTCCGGGGCGAAGAACAGCCCATGGGGTTTGAGCGCGGCATTCAGCTGGTCCTTGACCACGCCCGCCTGCACCCGCACCCAACGCTCGGCGACGTTGATTTCCAGGATGGTGTTCATGTGCCGCGACAAGTCGACCACGATGCCATCGGTCAATGACTGGCCGTTGGTGCCGGTGCCGCCGCCTCGCGGGGTCAGCTTGATCTGGCGAAAGCGTGGTTCGGCCATCAAGGTCGCGATGCGTGCGATGTCGTCCGCGTCCATGGGGAACACCGCCGCTTGCGGCAGGCGCTGGTAAATCGAGTTGTCGGTCGCCAGCACGGTGCGGGTGGCGTAGTCGGCGCTGAGCTGGCCACGAAAACCGCTGGCGCGCAGGGCCTGAAGAAATTCCGGGTAGTCTGCCGCGAGTGCAACGGTGGGCAACTGAGCGATCATCGCAGGCTGTTCTCTTGTCGGTCTAATCATGGGAAAAAATCAAAACACTTGTCCCCTGAGCATTAATGGGTCAGCCTCAGGTCGTCGGCTACGCCAATGATCCTGTAGGCTCTGGCGCCGGACAAACGGATAATCCTGCCGCTATCGATGACTTTTACGAATGAATTACCGTCACCTTACGCCCTCGATGTCGTTGCTGCTGGCCTTTGAGGCCGCCGCCCGCCATGAAAGCTACACCCGCGCCGCGATGGAACTGTCACTGACCCAAAGCGCCGTGAGCCGGCAAGTCCAGGCGCTGGAACAGCAACTGGGCCTGACGCTGTTTCGCCGTGAAGGCCGGCAAGTGCAGTTGACCGATGTCGGTCGTCTCTACCAGCGAGAAATGAGCGAAGCCCTCGGACGCATCCGCAGCGCCACGCTGCAAGCCATGGCTTATCAATCCGGCAGCGGCACCTTGCGCCTGGCCACCTTGCCGACTTTCGGCTCGAAGTGGTTATTGCCGCGCCTACATGACTTCTACAAAACCCATCCCGGCATGCTGGTGCACATCAATTCCCGGATCGACGCCATCGACTTCGAAACCAGCGGTATCGATGCCGCGATCGTCGTCGGCAATGCCGATTTGCCGGGCCTGATCAGCCATCGCCTGCACACCGAAGAACTGATGGTGATCATTTCTCCAGAAGTGGCCGAGCTCCACGACGCCTGGACGCCGGAGCGCATTGGCGCACAGACGCTGCTCAACGTCGCAAACAACGCCAACGTCTGGGGCGAGAGGTTCAGCCATCACGGCCTGCCCCATCGAATGATGCGGCTGGGGCCGAGTTTCGAACTCACCTCGCACTTGATCCAGGCCGTCAGGGCCGGCATCGGCATCGGTTTGGTGCCACGTATTCTAGTGGCCGACGAGTTGGCCAACGCAGAGCTGATCAGCCTCGACCAGCCGTTCGCCAGCCAGCGCAGCTACTACCTGACCTACCCGCCGCGCAACGAAATGCTGCCATCGCTTATCGCGTTCCGTACCTGGTTGCTGGAACAGATCTAAACGAGCGCGAAGAACAGGCTGTCCACTTTTGCTCTTCTATGATGTCCATCAGTTACGCGCGCAACTGCAGGATTTTTGATGCGTTGGTGGCAAGGAAATTGAGGAATCCATGACTGACCGCGAACAACTCCATCGAGATGGCTTTGCGCTGCTCCGTCGAGCGATCCCGGCCGAGTGGCTGGGTGACCTTCGTGCCGTGTTCGATGCCGGCGTGAAGCCGGCGTCCCAATGGCCAGTGCCGCGTGGCATGGATTGGCGCCATTCGCTGCTGGATTCTGATTCGAAGATTCAGGCGGTGTGTCGTCTGCCGGAGCTGCTGGCGGTGGTGGGTGAATTGATCGAAGAGCGGTTTTTCCTCTCGCAGGTGGAGGGTCGCGAGCCCCTTGCAGGTGGCGGTCATCAGCAGCTGCACCGCGACTTGTCGGCCCAACGGCCCGGCGACATTGTGAACGCCATTGCTTACTTCGACGATTATGGCCCCGAGAACGGCGCAACACGTATCGTCCCCGGCAGCCATCGCCCTGACCAGGAAGCGCCGCCATTCGACTTCAATGACGAGTCCCGGTCCGTGCAGCTTTCAGGCTCCGCGGGTGACATCCTGGTGTTTGATGCCGATTTAGTGCATGCGGGCAGTCTGAACTCGATCGGCGCACGCCGGCGCTCCATCCTGATCAGTTATTTTGCAGAGACGTTATACGCGTCACACCTGGAAACGGTGAGCCTGCGCAGTATCCGGATGGACACGACCGATCGGTTCGACCCTTCGGACTTTGCCTGCTCAAGCCATCAAAAATAGCGGACCGAAAACCAACAAGGAGTGCCTGCTATCAATGGCAGCCCCCACCACACCCGTCCAACTGACAATCGGACGGGTGTGGTGGCCTTGATGGATTCTCCAGGGGGGATCCACCCCTACAGCTGGGACTTTTTTTGTGTCCGCCACTTTCCTGGGGGCATATTGAATTTACTGGAGAACATTCGGGTGAAATGGGCTTGATCAGCAAACCCGCACTCCAACCCCACTTGAGAAATAGAAAAATCAGTTTGCTCAAGGAATTCTTTCGCTCGGGTTAATCTTGCAAGCTGAAGCCAATCACGTGGGGAGTGGCCCGTAGCATTCTTGAAAGCTCGGGAGAAGTGACTTCGTGACAAGGAACACTCCTTGGCTACGGCCGAAACCTGAATGCCGCAATCAAGGTTTTCCATCATGACTTCTTTTGCTTTTCGCTCCTGCCAATAACTCAGTCTGCCCGGCCCGTTATTGGTCGCTATGAGTCGCAGATTGGCGCATGCCATCGTCATGATCGGCTCAGCGCCAAGCCCGGCGGCACCGATTGCGATGGATACCCGTTTGTCGCCTCCCTGGCTGGACTTGAAGACTTCTACAACGTCCACGTCGTTCATTGTGACCTCTCAATGTTGGAGACGAGGTCTATTGTGGCCAGCATCATTTTGGCGAAAGCGCTTGATCGGGCCGTCCATGCGCCCGTTTGGGCCAGATCGTTAGCGGGGTTTGCGTAGCCCGCTTGGGGTTAGGCCCAGGTGGCGTTTGAACAGTCGAGCAAGGTATGAGGGGGAGTCCAGGCCTACCGCGAGGCTGACTTCGAGGATCGATAGTGAAGTGCATGAAACAAGCCGGGCGGCCGTTTCCACTCGGGTGCGGTTGGTGAAATCCAGCAGGGTTTCGCCCGTAATGTCTTTGAAGATACGAGTAAGGTGACGCCGTGACAGGTGGAACTCATGCCCAATCGACTCAATATCCAAATCTGTTTCCAGATTCTCCTGAATGTAGCGCTGTATGTCGCGAACCAGCGTCGCCTGCTGCTGATGTTCACTCGGCTGCGGCTGAGTCTGCTGACAAGCGATAACCCGCGCGCACTCCTCGAAGAGCAGATGATTGAGATGGGGTAATTGGCGCTGAAAGGCCTCCGCAGATGCACTGCCTTGCAGTTGGTCGTACAGGCGCAAGATACTTTCCAGCGTCTCTGTTCCTTGCCAGATCCCCGATCGATTTACCTGTTTGGCGAAACCGCTGTAACCGTTCATCTGTCCTTGATGCTTGATGTAAGAGGGATCGACATACAAGGTCATATGTTTCTCCCGCCCCGGAGCCGCTTGGGTTGCGTGTGCAAAGTCTGCCGGCACAAAGGAAAACAACCGGGGCGAAACGTGAGAAGTCTGGCTGCTTTCGGTCGACAGGAATAGCCCACCCTGGCGTGGTAACAGCAGCATATGACAGTCATGGGCGTGCCAATCCACGGCGTAGCCACTGGTGTCGCTAGTCTCCAAGTGAAACACTTCGGGCGACTGACCACTGAGCTTGGACGACATGTAGGCCATAAAATAGACCCCTTAATACAAGTGCACCGCTGCAATAGCCTCGTCGGGGCGGTTCTGAGCGGCGGATGGGGACCATCGGTAACAATAGATGCGTCATCATACATACCTTCCCAACGCCGCACGACCAGACCAAAGCGTCCCTCCCCCCCCTTGACTTGCGCCCGACCCACGCGCACTGCCGATCGCTGTGGATGACCCGGATCATCTCTCCATCAGGCAATACGCTCGAATAGTCAAAACATGGGTAACAGCCATTGGACTTGATCCGACGATGCATTTTTTTGAGGTATGCATTCCCTTCAGGAATGCTCCACATAAAATTAATGAATTTTTATTATTGCTATGTCTGGCGTAGCTTGATTTCAGGACATGGAGAACCGCCTTGAAATCATCCCCTCTCAACTCAGAAAAATTTGATACCTCACGAGCCAATGAGTACGGACGACAGAGCCGTATTGCGCTAGCAGGATATGACGCCTGCCAAGACTTGGCGGCGTGCATGCTGGCGGCAAGCCTGGGCGCTACACGTTCGGCAAAAATACTTGTAGTTGGCGCTGGCGGTACGGCGCAGGAAATTGTTGCTATGGCCAAGCTTGAGCCGGGTTGGCGCTTCACGGCCGTTGATCCGTCCGAGCCGATGTTGGAGGCTGCAAAGCAGCAATTAGAGGCAAACAACTTGCTTGAAAGAACGGCCATGCATCTTGGGCATGTTGAAGACCTGGCAGCAGACGAGTCATACGACGCAGCGACCTTGATCGGGGTACTCCATCATCTCGATGGAGATGAAACCAAGCGACAAATTTTACGATCCATTCGGGCTCATCTAAAACCGGGGGCGCCGTTGATTGTCGCGGGGAATCAATACGCTTATGCCAGCCAGCCGCTACTGCTTGCGGCTTGGGGGCAGCGGTGGCGGCAGCATGGAGCCAGCCCGGATGAAGTGAAGGTCAAGCTTGGGAAAATCCTTCAAGGTGCTGATCCTCCACATTCCGAGGCGGCGGTTCAAAAACTCTTGCATGACGCCGGATTTGGAGACGCTACCCGTTTCTTCAGCAGCCTTTTCTGGGGGGCGTGGTTGACGTGCAAAGTGGTCTGAACATGATTGAAAGTATTAGATATACGTCGACCGTAACAGACCAATGGCGGGAAATCTATAATCACCAACGTCCACACCAAGCTCCGGATTTTAACGTTCCTGCCTCCCGGTACCGGCAAAGTGAGCTGTGCTATCAGGAAGTACCGGCGGAACTGGAGTACGGCGATGATGACGAAGTGCGAACAGTGCAAGCCAACGGGGAGCTCAACTGGTGAGGGTAGGAGCTCAAGCTGGGCCCGGGCGTTTACCGGTGAGCGTGTGGGCTTGCGCAGGACCTTGGAGGACGGCAAGCACGATGTCTACTGGGTAGGCATCGCGTTGCACAAATTGAGATGAACGCCCGATCCGTAATATCAGGTAAACGGCTTCGTTAACTGTCCACTATGTCTCCGAACATGTGTCCACCATGTCCCCCGGTCCAAACAGAACGCCCCGCAGGAAACGCCCTGCGCTTTCACAGAAGAGCGTTCAAGCGCAAGGGCACTGTCCTTCGGGGCATCACTCAATTTCGATGCAACAGGGTATTGGGCGCAACGCCAAATGCTTTGCGAAACGCATGGCTGAAATGGGAGAAGTCAGAAAACCCGAAGTCCAGCGCCGCCTGGGACACACTGCGCACCTGACCGCGCTCGATCGCTTCACGGCTGGCATTCAGGCGCTCTTTCCAAATTTCTGCCACGGGGGTCTTCTGGTAGCGGGCGAAGGCTCGGGTGACGGTGCGGGTGGACACATTGTGGGCCTGCGCGATGACTTCAATCGACAAGTCCGGCTCGGTCAAGTGCCGTTGAATGTACTTCATGATGCGGCCGTAGAGATCCAGCTCATCGTGACTGATCTTCAAGTCCTGGAGTTCCAGGCTGATGACAAGGAGGTCGAGCAAAGCGCTGGAGTAACGGTTCGAGATGGCCTCATCCTGCAACGATGCCGGCGCACTCGCGGCCTGACGCAACATTTCACGCAATGGAATGACTCCCGGACGCCGCTCGTCGAGAACCATCGCGGTGTAATCGGCGATACGTGGCAGGCGTTCGACGAGCAAGGCTCGCGGAATGCGCACCAGGTGGTTTTCAGTGCCACCGAAGCTGAATCGAAACGCCTGAGTTGCGTCATAAAGAAACAAATTGCCCGCCGCCAGGTTGGCTTTTCTGCCGCCTTGTTCAATCTGGCCGTGGCCATTTCGAGAGAACCCCAACCATAAATCTTCGGAAGGACCACTGCGCAGATGCTGCTCGGAGCGTTCCCAGTAATGCAGGGGTGCAGACAGCGAACAAATGTCCAGATCACCCACGGTATTGACTGCAAGCGAGCCATCAAAACTGCTCTGGGACAAAGGTTTGCTATCGGCCGCCAGGCAATGGCGGCAGACCACTTCCTTCCAATAATCAAAGCGGCGCGGGGCCGCGACAGCGAGGGTCGAATATTGAGTGCTTGGGTTCATGCCACGGACCTCAGTACAACCTTGCAGTAAGAGCGCGAGAAGTTCTAACGGCTTTATCGCAGCAATTAACAGGCCAAGCGCATTCATGCCGATCCTGAAGGGCTCTGCGAAGTGACTGCCATCGAGGTTTTCACCCGGCCAACGTGACGCGAGAACACCTCAAAATCCCCACTTAGAGGCAGAGTGCCTGACGTATTCGGCGTGGGTGCACCAATGCCGATCATGGCCGCGCCGCGTGTGTCGGCGTTGTCTTTTACAACCAAACGGTTGTCCTGACGAACAAAGCGGCCTATCGCCGTCCAGCCTAATTTTCACCTCACAGCAGCTCATCCCCCTGCTGATGAGGCCTCCCATGGACCGACAATATTCAAAACAATTGCCTGACTCATCCTGGCTTCTGCACATGCGCGATCTCGTGCCTGAGGAGTCGGTTTACTGGTTGATTGAATGGGGAGCCATGAAGCTGCTGCATCGACGGCAGGTCGCCAAGCGCACTCCGCCGCCGAAGCGTGAATCCAAACCGCTTGCCTGAAAAAAAACGAGGAGCTCAAGATGGAATCTGCAATCGACAAACATCTCAAATGCCCACGCACCCTGTCCCGCCGCGTGCCCGATGAGTATCAGCCGCCGTTTCCGATGTGGGTGGCACGCGCTGACGAGCAACTGCAACAAGTAGTGATGGGGTACTTCGGCGTGCAGTATCAAGGCGATGCACAGCGCGAGGCCGCGTTGCAGGCGATGCGTCATATCGTCGGCAGTTTCAGCCTGGCCAATGGCCCGCAGAACCACGACTTGACCCACCACACCGACAACAGCGGCTTCGACAATCTGATTGTCGTCGGGTATTGGAAAGACCCGGCGGCCCACTGTCGCTGGTTGCGTTCACCGGAGGTGAATGACTGGTGGGCTTCGTCGGATCGGCTGAGTGATGGCCTTGGCTATTTCCGTGAAATCAGCGCCCCGCGCGCCGAGCAGTTTGAGACCCTGTATGCCTTCCAGGACAACCTGCCCGGCGTCGGCGCGGTAATGGATACGACCAGTGGTGAAATCGAAGAACACGGCTACTGGGGCTCGATGCGCGACCGCTTCCCGATCTCCCAGACAGACTGGATGATGCCCACCAGCGAGCTGCAAGTGGTCGCGGGTGATCCCGCCAAGGGTGGCCGGGTGGTGATCATGGGGCATGACAACCTCGCCTTGATTCGCTCAGGCCAGGACTGGGCGGACGCCGAGGCTGAAGAACGTTCACTGTACCTCGACGAGATCCTGCCGACCCTGCAGGACGGCATGGACTTCCTGCGTGACAACGGCCAACCCCTGGGCTGCTACAGCAACCGCTTCGTGCGCAATATCGACCTGGACGGCAACTTCCTCGACGTGAGCTACAACATCGGTCACTGGCGCTCGATCGAGAAGCTCGAACGCTGGGCGGAATCCCACCCCACCCATCTGCGAATTTTCGTGACCTTCTTCCGTGTCGCGGCGGGCCTGAAGAAATTGCGGCTGTACCACGAAGTGTCGGTGTCGGACGCCAAGAGCCAGGTGTTCGAGTACATCAACTGTCACCCGCAGACCGGAATGCTGCGCGACGCGCAATCGCCTGCATCCTGAACCTGGCCGGCGTCTAAAACCCCGAATTTCTGCCGTTTTGCCGCCCTGCCCGGGCGGCACGGCCTTGCCGTGCAAGGAATAAAAGATGAATAAGATCCGTCTGCTGACACTCTCCACGCTGTTGCCCGTACTCCACGCGAACGCTGGTGAGGTGGCCCCTGGCGATTACGAGCAATACCCGGTCGGCGCTACCATCGGCGCGATTTACTACCAGCACTCCACCACAGACTCGGCCTACGCCAATGGCCATAAGGCCAGCTCGGACTTCAGGTTGAGCTCGGACGTCGGCATCCTGCGTCTGCTCCATGTGTACGCGCTGAGTGAAGCGGTCACCATCGACCCGCAATTCCTCCTGCCCTTCGGGCACGTTTCCACTGGCGGCGATGCCTCGACACTCGGCAGTACCCGGGGCGTCGGCGACTTGATCCTCACCGCGCCGGTCAAGTGGCGGCTCAATGAAGCCCGCGACACCCTCAGTATCGCCCCCTATGTGTATGTCCCTTCCGGTACCTACGACAAGAACGACGCGCTCAACCTCGGTGAGAACCGCTGGAAATTCGAGCTGCAGAGCGCCTACGTCAAGCACTTCACGGAGAAGTGGGCAATGGACCTGGTCGGCGGTGCCACCTGGTATGGCGATAACACCGATTACGTCGCCAATGGCGACCGCCTCAAGCAGGACGTGTCCTACGCTGCCCAGGTGATGGGCCGTTACATGCCAGACCCCACCATGGCATTCGGCGTCGGCTTCGGGCGTACCTGGGGCGGTGAAACCAGCGTCGCGCGTGTCAACCAGGACGACGAAATGGGCACCACCAACTTCCGCCTGACAGCCACCAAATTCGTCACCCCCCAGGACCAGCTCCAGCTGCAGCTGGGCAAGGACCTTTCAGTGGATAACGGCGCCAAAGAGGACTTCCGCATGAACCTGCGTTACGCGCACGTGTTCTAGCCAACCGTCCAGCAGACAGCCGCCGGACACCCTTCCTGCGCCTGGCGCAAGGATGTCCGGCTCAACCAAGTCGGTGTCTTTTTCAACCAAGCCACCGCGCAGAGGCACGGATTATCTTGAACCCCAGGCCACCACGATAAGGACAGCCCCACCATGGCAATCGTTCGTCCCACCCTTGAACACTTACTGGACATCGCGAACGGCCTGCACATGCAGCTCAGCCGTGAACAAGCCAGTGAATACCTGGCCCTGATGCAGTCGAGCTTCGACGCCTACGACCTGATCGACGAGCTGCCCGATTGCGTGCCGCCCGTCCGTTACGAGCGCAGTTCCGGCTACCGCCCTTCGGCGGCCCACAACCCCTTGAACGCCTGGTATTACCGCACCGAAGTCAACGGCGCACCGCAAGGCAAGCTGGCGGGCAAAACCGTCGCGCTCAAGGACAATATCGCCCTGGCCGGCGTCCCCATGATGAACGGTGCCGCGCCACTCGAAGGTTTCGTCCCGTCGTTCGATGCCACCGTGGTCACGCGCTTACTGGATGCGGGGGCGACCATTCTCGGCAAGGCCACGTGCGAGCACTACTGCCTGTCCGGTGGCAGTCACACCTCTGACCCCGCACCGGTACACAACCCCTATCGTCAGGGTTTCGCCTCCGGTGGTTCCTCTTCCGGCAGCGCGGCACTGGTGGCCGCCGGCGAAGTGGATCTCGCGGTCGGCGGCGATCAGGGCGGCTCCATTCGGATTCCTTCGGCATTCTGCGGTACTTACGGGATGAAGCCGACCCACGGCCTGGTGCCCTACACCGGGATCATGGCGATCGAAGCGACCATCGACCATGCCGGGCCCATCACGGCCAACGTGCGCGACAACGCGTTGATGCTGGAAGTCATGGCCGGCTCCGACGGCCTCGACCCACGCCAGGCCGCGCCCCGGGTCGATACCTACAGCGATTACCTGGACCGTGGCGTGCAAGGGCTCAGGATCGGCATCCTGCAGGAAGGTTTCCAGCTGGCCAACCAGGACCCGCGCGTAACTGCATCGGTGCGTAACGCCATCGCCCAGTTGGAGCGGCTCGGCGCGCATGTCGAGGAAGTCTCCGTGCCGGAGCACAAGATCGCCGGCTCGCTGTGGCTCCCCATCGGCTGTGAAGGCCTGACAATGCAGATGATGCACGGCAATGGCGCCGGTTTTAACTGGAAAGGCCTGTACGACCTTACGTTGCTGGACAAGCAAGCCGGGTGGCGCGAGCAGGCGGATCAGCTGTCCGCGTCTCTCAAGCTGTGCATGTTTGTCGGTGAATACGGCATCAAGCACTACAACGGCCGTTTCTACGCCAAGGCGCAGAATCTCACACGCATGGCCCGGGCCGGTTACGACGCGGCGCTGGCGCGCTACGACCTGCTGGTGATGCCGACCGTGCCGATCATC
>Ga0182007_10000317_pt1 | contig 30601 bp, 30 predicted proteins | sample Sormic07211113_1_FD_123023 | JGI IMG/M metagenome (GOLD analysis project Ga0182007, IMG submission 123023) | Rhizosphere microbial communities from Sorghum bicolor, Mead, Nebraska, USA - 072115-113_1 MetaG | ecosystem: Host-associated > Plants > Roots > Rhizosphere | place: USA: Nebraska...
CTGGCCTTCGACGTCATCAAGTACATCGGCGCGGCGTATCTCGTATGGATCGGCATCCGCCTGCTGCGCGCACCGGCGCCCACGGCCGATGTGCAGGCGCGCGACGCATCCGCGCCGCCCTCCATGCGCGCGCTGGCGCGGCAGGAGTTCACCGTGGCGGCGGGCAATCCGAAGGCCATCCTGGTGTTCACTGCCTTCTTCCCGCAGTTCGTGGTGCCCGGTGCCTACGCTTCCAGCTATCTGCTGCTGGGCGCGACCTTCCTGGTGTTCGAGCTGGTCGCTATCGCGCTCTACGCGATGCTCGGTGCGCGCATGCGCCGGCTGGCCGACGGCAGCCGCGCGATGCGCTGGTTCAACCGGGTGAGCGGCAGCATGATGGTCGGCTTCGGGCTCATCCTGGCCTTCACGCGTCGTCCCGCAGCCTGAAGCGCCTCAGGCTTTCAGATACTCGGCCTTGGTGCCGAGCCAGCGGTCGATGTGGCGCTGTGCCAGTTCGGGATGCTTCTGCAGCATCACCGGTGCCAGTTCGCGCGCCCAGTCGAGCAGCAGCGTATCGGTCGTCAGGTCGGCAAAACGCAGCAGCGGTGCGCCCGACTGCCGCGCGCCCAGGAACTCGCCGGGACCACGGATCTCCAGGTCGCGCCGCGCGATCTCGAAGCCGTCGCCGGTCTCGGCCATTGCCTTGAGCCGCGCGCGCGCCGCTTCGCCGACACGGCCGCTGTCGCCCGGCGCATAGAGCAGCACGCAGGCCGAGGCCGCCGCACCGCGTCCCACGCGGCCGCGCAGCTGGTGCAGCTGCGAGAGGCCGAAACGCTCGGCATGCTCGATCACCATCAGCGAGGCGTTGGGCACGTCGACGCCCACTTCGATCACGGTCGTGCTCACCAGCACCTGGATCTCGTTGGCGGTGAATGCGGCCATCACCGCCTGCTTCTCGGCCGTGGGCATGCGCGAATGCAGCAGGCCGACCTGGATGGGCTCGCCGAGCGTGTCGGCCAGCTCGTCGCGCGTTTCGGTCGCGTTGCGCAGGTCGACCGCCTCGCTCTCCTCGATCAGCGGGCACACCCAGTACACCTGCCGGCCCTGCGCGATCTGCGCGTGGATGCGGTCGATGACCTCGTCGCGCCGATGGTCGGCCACCAGCTTGGTGACGATGGGCGTGCGGCCCGGCGGCAGCTCGTCGAGCGTGGAGACGTCGAGGTCGGCGTAGTAGCTCATCGCGAGCGTGCGCGGGATCGGCGTGGCGCTCATCATCAGCAGATGCGGCTCCAGGTGCCCGACGGCCTTGCCGCGCAACGCAAGACGCTGAGCCACGCCGAAGCGGTGCTGCTCGTCGATGATGGCCAGCGCAAGATTCTTGAAGCGAACCTTCTCGGAAATGACCGCGTGCGTGCCGATGACCAACGCGGCCTGGCCGCTCTCCACCGCCGCCGACATCTCGTCGCGCTCCTTCTTCCTCTGGCTGCCCGTGAGCCACGCCACGCGCAGGCCGCGCGCAGCGAGCAGCGGATCGAGCCAGCCGACCAGCTTGCCGAAGTGCTGGGCCGCGAGGATCTCGGTGGGCGCCATCAGCGCGCACTGGAAACCCGCGTCGATGCAGCGCGCCGCCGCCAGCGCCGCCACCACGGTCTTGCCCGAGCCCACGTCGCCCTGCAGCAGGCGGTGCATCGGGATCTGGCGGTGCAGGTCGGCCGTGATCTCCTCGCCCACGCGCTGCTGCGCACCGGTCAGGCCGAAGGGCAGCACCGCGAGCAGCTGCGCATGCAGCGAAGTGGCGACCGGCTCGGTCGGCGCAGGCAGCACCGGCGCACGCTGGGCCGCGCGCTCCAGCCGGGCCTGCAGTTGCGACAGCTGCTGCGCCAGCAGTTCCTCAGCCTTGATGCGCTGCCATGCCGGGTGGCTGTGGTCTTCGAGCGCGGCAATCGACACGTCGGGCGTCGGGTAGTGCAGGAAGCTCAGTGCGCTGCGCAGATCCCACGCGCCGCGCAGACCGATCTGCACCGGAATGGTCTCGTCGAGCACCGCGCGCGCCAGGCCCGAACGCACCTCGCGCCGCAGCACCGGCTGCGCGAGCCCGGCCACGGTGGAGTAGACCGGCGTGAGCGCATTCGGCAATGCGGTGCCGGCCGCCTTCACGGTCGGATGCATCATCTGCCGCCCCACGAAGCCGCCGCGCACCTCGCCGCGCACCCGCACCCGCGCGCCGACCGCCAGTTGCTTCTGCTGCGAGGGATAGAAGTTGAAGAAGCGCAGCTGGCAGGTGTCGCTGCCGTCGTCGATGGTCGCCAGCAGTTGGCGGCGCGGGCGGTACACCACCTCGCATTCGGTGATCACGCCTTCGACCTGCGCCATGTCGCCGTCGCGCGTGTCGGCCAGGCGCACGATGCGCGTCTCGTCCTCGTAGCGCATCGGCAGGTAGAGCGCGAAGTCGATGTCGCGCACGAGGCCCAGCTTGCGCAAGGCGCGCTGCACCTGGCTCAGGCCGCTGCCGGGCGGGCCTGCGGGCACCGGCGCGGCGGCACTCGCGGAAGCTGCAGGGGACGGGGCTTTCTTGGGAGGCACGGACGGGCTTCTAGCGCGGGCGGCAAAGGTCCGCCAAGGCGCTGCGGGCATCGGGGAACATGAACTGGAAGCCGGTGCGCAGCAACTGCGCGGGCACCACGCGCTGGCCTTCGAGCAGCAGGTCGGCCTGCTCGCCGAGCAGCAGCCTGACGGGCGCCGCAGGAGTCGGCATCCAGCAGGGGCGGTGCAGCACGCTGGCGGCGACGCGGGTGAATTCTTCCTGGCTCAGCGCACCGGGCGCGGTGAAGTTGAAAGCCTGCGCCGTCGCGGGGGCCGCGGCCCGTTCGGCCACGCTCCACACATGCGCCATCGCGCGGACCAGGTCATGCACATGCACCCACGACAGCCATTGCCGCCCGCTGCCCAGCCGCCCGCCCATGCCGAGCCGGACCGGCATCAGCAACTGCGGCAGCGAGCCCTGGTGGCCGAGCACGAAGCCGAAACGCATGCAGGCCACGTGCACACCGTGCGCGACAGCGGCGCGTGCCGCCTGCTCCCAGCGCTGGCACAGCTGCGACATGAAGATTTCTTGCGGCGGTGCATCTTCGGCGAGTTCGGCGGCGTGGCCCTGCGGCTGGACGCCGTAGTAGCCGATGGCGGAGCCCGAGAGCAGCAGCCACGGCTTGCGTGGCCGCGTGGCGATCCATGCCACCAGCTGCTGCGTCAGCCCTTCGCGGCTCCTGAGCAGTTGCTGGCGTCGCCGTTCGCTCCAGCGCATGCCCAGGATGCGCGCGCCCGCGAGGTTGACGACCACGTCGACATCGTCGGCCGCCGGGACCTGGTGGAGCGATTGCACGCAGCGCACCGCGCCGCCGAAGTCCCAGGCGGCCGAGCGCGCATCGCGCGTCCAGACCGTCACCGCATGGCCGTCGGCCAACAGGTGGCGCACGAGGATCTGGCCGATGAAGCCGGTACCGCCCGTGACCAGCACATGCTGCGGCTTGGTGCCGAAGCGCACCGGCGCCAGGGCATCGCGCGCCTGCGCCTGCTTGTGCTGCCCGAACAGCGCGCGCGCCGCGAAGCCATCGCGCAGGCCCGAGAGACCCACGCCCACGCCGCACAACGCCAGGAACGCGCTGAGCCAGCCGTGCGGCTGCCACACCATCGCGGTCGGCTGCGCGGCCCAGCCGACCGCGCTCATCGCCAGCAGCGCGATGAACGCGCCGGCGTTGATGGCCAGCACCGTGTGCGTGACCCGTTCGGTGGGCGGCAGCAGGCGGCTGCCGTCCTCGACCACGAAGTCCCACAGCGTGAGCACGATCTCGACGCCGAACACCGCAAGCAGCACCCACGCCCACGCGCCGTGCCAGGCCCACGCCGACAGCCCGAGGAACAGCGCGCAGTAGATGGACGAGCGCGTCGCGTGGATCGCCAGCTCGCGCGCCGCCGCGCCGCGCCGCGGCAGCGCCTCTGTGCCCTCGTGGTGGTAGAGCGTGTCGAAGGCGCCCAGCACGCCCTGGGCCGCCATGAGCTGCAGGGCCAGCAGGTGCGTGTCGAGCGTCATGCGGCCACCGCCTGCGGCTCGGCCACTTCCTCGAACACGCCGACCTGCGTGAAGGTGGTGCCCATCAGCCAGTGACGGATCTCGATGCGGATGTTGAAGCGCTCGGGCGTCTCGTTGTGGTGCCAGAGAAAAGTCTTGCCCGGCGTGAAGAGGCCCGGCAGCGGAATGCGCCAGCCGAACACGTCCCAGAAATAGCCGTCGCTCCGGAAATGCAGGCTGCCGTTCTCCACGCTCAGCACCAGCTTCATGCCCAGGCCCATGCCGACGTACTCCAGCACCTCGCCGCGCTCGCTCTCGCGCATGAAGCTGGTGAACTGGATCGGCTTGCGCCCGTGCAGGCGGTAGATGCGCTGCTTGTAGATGGCGGGGTCGCCGGGCTTGGCGTAGACCTGGATCTCCACGGGGAAGTGGCTGTCGATGTAGGGGATCAGCGCGCCCTGGATCATCGGCTGCGTGAGGTGCCCCAGCAGCTTGCCGAAGCGCGAGCAGCGCAACTCGCTGAGCGCGCCCAGGTAATGCAGCGCCTTGCCGGGCGAGGGGTTCTTGTCGAAGCGCCGGCGGATGTCGGGGTGCAGTCCCATCCAGGCGCCGCCCAGGATCTTCTTGAAGAGCTCGCCTTCGGAAGGAGGAGCAGGGGCTGGCGGGACGCGCGCGACGTAGGAATCGACCATGCGTCGATTCTGCCTCGGCAACCCCCTGCCGAGCCCGTGATTCCAGCCCATGGGACAATCGCCCGCTTCCTGCATCCTTCTCTTCCCATGCCTCCTTGGCACGGGCCCGTCCGGCCCTCAAGCACCATGCGCGCCTTCACGCTTTCCGATTTCGATTTCGCCTTGCCGCCCGAGCTGGTGGCGCAACACCCGGCCACCGAACGCACCGCCTCCCGCCTGCTCGACGGCACGGGGCCCGCGCCAGTCGACCGCATCTTCAAACACCTGCCTTCGCTGCTGCGCGCGGGCGACCTGCTCGTCTTCAACGACACGCGCGTGGTCAAGGCGCGCCTGTTCGGCGAGAAGCCGACCGGCGGCAAGCTCGAGCTGCTGGTCGAGCGTGTGCTGCAGGGCCACGAAGTGGTCGCCCACATGAAGGTCAGCAAGAAGCCGCCCGTGGGCACCACGCTCGAGATGGTCGGCGGCTTTCGCGCCACGCTGCTGGGCCGCTGGCCGGACGAAGACGGCGCGCTGTTCCGCTTCGGCTTCGAGAGCGACGCGGGCGAAGACCCGTACGCGCTGATGGCCCGCTGCGGCCACGTGCCGCTGCCGCCCTACATCACGCACACCGATTCGGCCGACGACGAGAGCCGCTACCAGACCGTGTTCGCACGCGTGCCCGGCGCGGTGGCCGCGCCCACCGCCGCACTGCATTTCGACGAGGCACTGCTGGCCGAGCTCGATGCGCACGGCGTGCAGCGCGCCAGCGTCACGCTGCACGTGGGCGCCGGCACCTTCCAGCCGGTGAAGACCGAGAACATCGCCGAACACACGATGCACGCCGAGCGTTATGAGGTGCCCGAGGCCACGCAGCGCGCGATTGCCGAATGCAAGGCACGCGGCGGCCGTGTCGTTGCGGTCGGCACGACCACGGTGCGCACGCTCGAATCGTGGGCCAAGAGCGGCGAAGCCACGGGCGACACGCGCATCTTCATCACGCCGGGCTTCGTGTTCGAACACGTCGACTTGCTGGTGACGAACTTCCACTTGCCGAAGAGCACGCTGATGATGCTGGTCTCGGCCTTCGCGGGCTACGAGCACGTGATGGCGCTGTATGCCCATGCCATCGCCAACGGCTACCGCTTCTTCAGCTATGGCGACGCCATGCTGCTCGCGCGACAAACGGACTGAACGACATGCTGAACTTCGAACTCCTCAAGACCGACCCCGACAGCCACGCGCGCCGCGCCACGCTCACGCTCAACCACGGCAAGGTGCAGACGCCGATCTTCATGCCCGTGGGCACCTACGGCACCGTCAAGGGCGTGATGCCGCGCAGCCTCGAGGAGATGGGCGCGCAGATCATCCTGGGCAACACCTTCCACCTGTGGATGCGCCCCGGCCTGGACGTGATGGCGAACTTCGGCGGGCTGCACCAGTTCGAGAAGTGGGACAAGCCCATCCTCACCGACTCGGGCGGCTTCCAGGTGTGGTCGCTGGGCGCGATGCGCAAGATCAGCGAGGAAGGCGTGAAGTTCGCCTCGCCCGTCAACGGCGACAAGCTGTTCCTCACGCCCGAGGTCTCGATGCAGATCCAGACCATCCTGAACAGCGACATCGTGATGCAGTTCGACGAGTGCACGCCCTATGACACCAAGGGCCATATCACGACGGAGGCCGAGGCGCGCATCTCGATGGAGCTGAGCCTGCGCTGGGCCAGGCGCTGCCAGAGCGAATTCGCACGGCTGGAGAACCCGAACGCGCTGTTCGGCATCGTGCAGGGCGGCATGTTCGAGAACCTGCGCGAGGAGTCGCTCGCCGCGCTGGTCGACATGGACTTCCCGGGCTACGCCATCGGCGGCGTGAGCGTGGGCGAGCCCAAGGAAGAGATGCTGCACATCATGGGCCACACGCCGCACCGGCTACCCGCGAACAAGCCGCGCTACCTGATGGGCGTGGGCACGCCCGAGGACCTGGTGCAGGGCGTGGCCGATGGCGTGGACATGTTCGACTGCGTGATGCCCACGCGCAATGCGCGCAATGGCACGCTGTTCACGCGCTTCGGCGACCTGAAGATGCGCAACGCGCGCCACAAGAGCGATCCGCAGCCCATCGACCCCAGCTGCACCTGCCATGCGTGCGCCGGCACCTCGGGCGTTTCGTGGAACGACGGCGGACGCGAGGGCTTCAGCCGCGCCTACCTGCATCACCTCGACCGTTGCGGCGAAATGCTCGGACCGATGCTCACGACCATCCACAACCTGCACTATTACCTGAACCTGATGCGCGAGATCCGCGCGTCGCTCGACGCGGGCTCGTTCACCGAGTTCCGCGCGCGCTTCAAGTCGGAGCGGGCACGAGGCGTCTGAGGCTTCTTCTTACTTCGGGGCCTGGATGGGCAGCGGGGTGGCGTAGGGCTCGATACGCAGCGCCTCGTTCTTGAAGACCACGATCTGCCTGAGCGGCGCCTGCACCAGCGCGCCGCCCGAGTCCTTGTGCGAGGCGTACTGCCACAGCGTGAGCTGGCCCTTGGCGGCCAGCTGCGCGGCCAGCCGCTCCACGGCGGGGCCGGAGCCCGCGCCGAGCAGCGCCGCGTCGGCGCCCACGATCACCTCGTCGCGCGGCGAGACCACCTTGAAGAGCTGCACGGGCGCCGGCGCCTGTGCGCGCACGGAACGCACCGCCAGGGCGGCGGGAAGAAGCGCGAGCGCCAGGACGGCGCGGCGGGGAAAGGTGTTCGTCATGGGGCAGGAGCGTAGCCACGCCCGTCGGCGCTGCCCATTCGCCGGAAGCCATACGCCGACCGGCAACCCCGGGCTCGCCGGGGGCCCGCTCATCCGCTACGCTTGCCTTCCGTTTCCACTGCTGTTGCCGCATTCCCATGACCAACGCATCTTCTCCCTACACCGCCCGCTATCCGTCGCTGGCCGGGCGCACCGTGTTCATTTCCGGCGGCGCCAGCGGCATCGGCGAATCGCTGGTGCGGGCCTTTCACGCACAGGGCGCGAGGGTCGGCTTCTGCGATCTCGACACCGCCGCCGGCAACGCGCTCGCGGCGCAGCTGCAAGGCGAGCACCCTGCGCTGTTCCAGGCCTGCGACGTGACCGACACGGCCGCGCTCGGCGCCACCATCGACGCGGTGCGCCAACGCTTCGGCCCGATCGCCGTGCTGCTGAACAACGCAGCCAACGACCGCCGCCACGAGATGGCCGACGTGACCAGCGAGGACTTCGACCGCCTCGTGGCCGTCAACTTCAAGCACCAGTTCTTTGCCGCGCAGGCGGTGGCGGACGACATGCGTGCGCTGGGCGGCGGATCGATCATCAACTTCGGCTCGATCAGCTGGATGATCAAGGGCCGGGGCTATCCGGTGTACCAGGCCTGCAAGGCGGCGGCGCGCGGCCTCACGCGCTCGCTGGCGCGCGACCTGGGCAAGCAGAACATCCGCGTGAATTCGATCGTGCCGGGCTGGGTGATGACCGAGCGGCAGATCAAGCTGTGGGTGAAGCCCGAATCGGGCGCGGAGATCGATGCGGCCCAGTGCCTGCCGGGCCGCGTGATGGCGGAAGACATCGCCGCAATGGCGCTGTTCCTCGCGGCCGACGATTCGCGCATGTGCACCGCACAGGACTACGTGGTGGATGCGGGCTGGACCTGAAACAGGCTCGCCCCCAGGCTACGCGCACTTCGTGTCGCTTCGCCAACCCCCTACCGGGGGCAACACCTGCGGCCCGGCGAAGCCGGTTCCGCGGTGTTTCTGGAAAAAGAAAATTCCCGGGTACCGATCTTCTTAGTCGCGCAGTTCGGCTGGCAGCGTGCCGCCATTGGCGGCGATGCGGCTCATCACCTGCTTGTGCAGGCCGATGTTCCATTCGGCCGAACCCGGCTCGCCATCGCTGTAGAGAATTTCGCTGGCCAGTTCCTTGCGCGCGGCGAGGCTGCTGTCCAGGCCCAGCAACTTGAGCAGGTCGACGATCGAGGTGCGCCAGTTCAGGCCGGCGGCACCAGGCATCGCGTCCAGGACGGCGGGCACGTCGCCCAGCGGGATCGCAGGCGGCGGTGCGGCCGCGGCCGGCGCGCCCGGTGCAGCCGCCGGCGGTGCGGCGACGACTTCAGCGGCGTTGGCCGACGGAAAAATCTTGGAAAAAATCTTGCCGAAAATGCTCATGGGTGTGCTCCGTCAATGTGAATGGGAAAACCCGCGGCACGGCGTTGCGTGCCGCAGCCCTGGGGTTGTAGCACGCCCGTGCGGCGGTTCCGCTACGTGGCCGGCAGAACCGGGGCACCCGGCGTGACCGATTGCGCAGTGCCGGTCACAGGTGTGTGCGGCGACTGCGTCTGCGCGCCCGCCGAGGTTCCGCAGGCATGGCAGAACTTGGAGAACGCGCTCTTGCGCGTCTCGCACTGGCCGCAGTGGTCGAACAGGCCGATGCCGCAGTGCGGGCAGAAGTCGATCTCGTTGTTCTTCAGGTCGACCGGCCGTTCGCAGCCGGGGCATACGCTCTTGCCCAGGCGCGCCAGGGCGACGTCGTAGCTCAGCTCCTCGCGGCGCACCTGGTCGGGCTGCTGCTCGGCGAGTTTCTGGCGCGCCAGGTAGCGGTTGAGCGCGATGATCGCGTAGCGACCCACCAGCACGGTGAGCAGGATGCCCACCACGTAGCGCACATAGCCGCCGTAGCTCGGCAGGTAGGGCACCAGCTCGACGAAGAAGGCGAACAGCGCGAAGAAGATGAAGCCCCACACGAACGGCCACCAGGTGCTCTTGCGCTTCTTCACGAAGAGCCAGCCGGCCACGACGAGCAGCGGCAGCGTGAGCGCCAGCCGGTAGGCGAATACGCGCAGTTCGATGCGGCGGTACTCGGCGTCGAGCTTGAGCTGCGCGTCGCGCTCCAGCACCGACAGCGCTTCGGAGGCGCGCTGCTCGGCCTGGCGCGCGTCGAGCGCGATCTTCTGCTGCGCGTTGACCTTGCGCTGCAGCTCCTCCTCCTTCTGCTTGAAAGCGTCGAGCGCCTTGGTGCGCGCGATGAGCTCGGTGTCCTGATCGGGCTGCGCGGTGGCGCGCCGCGTGGAGATCCAGTTGCCGAAGGTCTCGCGCGCATTGGCGCTGGCCTGCTGCGCGGCGTTGAGCTGCAGGCGGATCTGGTCGAGGTCGCGCGCGGCCTGCAGCTCGGCGGCTTCCGAGGCCTTGACGGTGGCGCGCAGCGGCTCGGCCGCCGGCTTGTCGATGAAGTCGTCGATGCCGCGCACGCGCTCGACCTGGGGCAGGTCGCTCACGACGGTGCTGCCGAGCCCGATGAGGAAGCTCGCGAACACCAGCGCCACCAGCCAGAGGCCGCGGCGGAACCATTTTTCGGAAAGGCGCAAGGATTTGCTCATGTTGTTTTCTCCACGTTCTTATTGAAGCTTCAAGGTCACCGGCGCCGCGCCGAGCCCGGCACGCGGCAACCATGCGAACACAGAATCGACCGTCACGGTCTCGATGCGATCCGAGAAGCGCTTGTCGTTCGGATGGTCGTCGAAGGCCACGTTGGCCGAGCCTACGCGCCCGCCCAGCCGGGTGAGCGGGCCGAGCTTCAGCACGGTCGGCTGGTAGCCTTTGAACTGCAACCAGGCCTGCGCCTGCGCGCGGCTGCCGATGGTGGCGGGCTCCATGGCGGCGGCCAGCGTCTCGACGGCCCACTGGTTCGACTGCTGGTACTTCTGGCCCCAGGCGTAGCTCACGATGCTGTAGGGCGCGGTGTGCAGCCGCACGATGCGCGCGGGCGGTTCGTTCAGCGCGGCCAGCAGCTGCGCCTGCACCTGCGGCGTGGGCACGGCCCAGGCGGCCTCGTAGCGCCACGGGTCGTCGAGAAAGAACTCGCCGAGCCCCTGGCGGTAGACGGCGGCCACCGCGGTCCCGCACTGGTTGAGCTTGTGCACCACGCGCCACGGGCCGGCATCCGTCTTGTAGGCGATGCCCAGGTGCGAGTAGCGCAGGCCGTACTTGCTCAGGTCCTGCCCCGCGCGCGCCAGGATCACGACGCGCGCGCCGCTGGCGTCGAGCGCCTGCGAGGTGCGCTCGGCCAGTTGCATGCCCTTGACGATCACTTCAGGCGTTGGCTTGACCTGCTCGCACGAGCGGCCGGCCTGCGCCTGCATCGGCAGCAAGACCGCAAGCCCGAGCAGCAGCGGCAGTGCCCGGTTCACGACAACCTCTCGTTGTGGAGCAGCGCGCGGCCGATGGCGTTGGGCACGAAGGCCAGCACCTCGCCGGCGGCCGACAGCACCACGCCGGTGCCGATCACGCTGACGAGGACGCTGGTGCCCACGGCTTTCGACACGCCGTCAGCCGCGCGGCCCGCGACCTTGATGCTGGCGCGCGCGCCGTCCGAAGCGCGTTCGAGCAGGTACACCGTGCCGTCGGCAGAGGCTTCGACCGCGATCACGGTGAGCGTCGAGCCGCCCACAGACAGCGCGGCAGGCACGGCGACCGCCGCGGTGGCCGAGGCCCCCACCGCAGAGGCGGCGACCACCACCGATGCCACAGGCATCAGCGAGAGGGCGACCGAGGCGTCGCTCTGCGCCTGGGCACGCAGGGGAGCCGAGATGCCCGCGAAGGCGGTGCAGGCGGCGACGAGAACGGCGGCAATCGACTTTTTCATGAGGGGCTTTCGTTGATCGGACGCGGGTTATTCGGCAGCAGAAGCAGCAGCTTCGGCACGGGCCATGCGGCGGCCCTGCAGGCGGGCTTCAGCCATGTCGGCTTCATGGCGGTCGCGCAGCGTCTTGGCCAGCGTGAAGGCCGAGCTGATCAGGAACAGCCAGCTCACGCCCAGGAAGGCCTTGTAGGCCTCGTTGATCTCCATGCGCACGAGGCCCCAGCCGGTCAGGCCCATCGCGGTGAAGAAGCTGCCCCAGACGACCAGCTTCCACATGGGCACGTCGCGCGTCGCTTCGGCGCTGCGCTCGGCGGCCTGCTGGCTGTCGCGCACGAACTTGGCCAGCATGAAGGCGGTGCTCAGGCAGAACACGTAGCCCATCACCATGAACGCCCGGTCCAGCGCCTCCCCCGGCAGCCAGCTCAGGCCGGTGGCGCACAGGAAGACGGCGATCGCGAACGAAGCCCAGGCCTGGAACTGCCAGGCCCGCGTGTCGCGCTGGATGAAGACGGTCGTGGTCGATGAGAGGGGTTGCATGTGTGCCTCGCGGCGTAGTGAAGGTGGGCGAATGATGGTTCGCTCCCGCACCGCGGGGCTTGAATGCTTGCACCAGTCGCGGTTTTCAGCGCCGCCGGTATCTGCAACCGATACTTTCCGGCGCCTTGCGCGCCGGAAAGGAGCTGCGCCTCAGGCGGCCAGCAGGGCGCTCACACGCTGGCGCAGCGACTCGGGCTGCACTTCCACCGGCGGCACAGGACCGCCGACGTTAAGCCCCACGCGGCTGAAGAAGCCGCGGCGAAACGGCTTGGCCATGGCCACGCGCTCGCCGCCGCGCAGCTCGATGCGGCTGAAGTACGAGCCCCAGAGATTGGTCAGCGCCATCGGGATCACCGGCGGCTCGATGCCCTGGGCGCGCGCGCCTTCAAGGATCTTCATCACGCCGCCCTTGAACGGCTGCAGCTCGCCGTCGCGCGTGATCGCGCCCTCGGGGAAGATCGCGAGCAGATCGCCCTCGCGCAGCACGCCGATCGCCTTGGCAAAAGCCGCTTCGTAGGCCGCGGGGTCTTCCTTCTGCGGCGCGATCGGAATGGCCTTGGCCAGCTTGAACAGCCAGCCCAGCACCGGCACCTTGAAGATGCGGTGGTCCATGATGAAGCGGATCGGCCGCGGGCTTGCCGCCATCAGCAGCACCGCGTCTATGAAACTCACGTGGTTGCACACCAGCACGGCCGCGCCCTCGGTGGGAATGTGCGACTCGCCCTTGATGTCGAAGCGGTAGACGAAGCGCGACAGCACCCAGGCCACGAAGCGCAGCAGGTACTCGGGCACCAGCATGAAGATGTAGAACGCCACCACCGCGTTGGCGATGCCGGTGAACAAAAAGATCTGCGGAATGGTGAAGCCCGCGCCCAGCAGCGCGCCCGCGATGACCGAGCTGCCGATCATGAACAGGGCATTGAGGATGTTGTTCGCCGCGATGATGCGCGCGCGGTGCGTGGGCTGGCTGCGCAGCTGGATCAGCGCGTACATCGGCACGCTGTAGAGGCCCGCGAACAGCGACAGCAGCGCCAGGTCGGCCATCACGCGCCAGTGGGCGCCCTGGCGCACGAAGGCGCCGATGCCCATCTCGGGCACGGCCGGCAGGCCGCGCGACGCAAAGTAAAGGTCGACGGCGAACACGCTCATGCCGATGGCGCCCAGCGGCACCAGGCCGATTTCCACCTGCCGGCGGCTCAGCGTCTCGCACAGCAGCGAGCCGACGCCGATGCCCACCGAGAACACCACCAGCAGCAGCGAGGCCACCTGCTCGTCGCCGTGCAGCACTTCCTTCGCGAAGCTCGGGAACTGACTCAGGAACACCGCCCCGAAAAACCACATCCACGAGATGCCCAGCAGCGAGCGGAACACCACCACGTTCTGGTTCGCGAGCTTGAGGTTGCGCCAGGTTTCGCTGATCGGGTTCCAATTGATGACCAGCCCCGGGTCGGTGGCCGGCGCCTTTGGTATGGCCTGCGCCACGCCCCGGCCGACCAGCGCCAGCAGCACGCAACCCACGGCCACGCTCATGTGGCCGATCTGCGGCACCGCCACCAGCAGCCCGCCCGCCACCTGCCCGAGCAGGATGGCGACGAAGGTGCCCATCTCGACCATGCCATTGCCGCCCGTGAGTTCGCGCGCGTCGAGCACCTGCGGCAGGTAGGCGAACTTGACCGGCCCGAACAGCGTGGAGTGCAGACCCATGAGGAACACGCAGCCCAGCAACACCACCGCGTCGGCCCGCACGAAGCCCCAGGCCGCGAGCACCATGATCGCAATCTCGAGGTTCTTGACGAAGCGGATCATCTTCGTCTTGTCGAACTTGTCGGTGAGCTGGCCGGCCGTGGCAGAGAACAGCAGGAACGGCAGGATGAACAGCGCGCCGATCACCAGCCCCGCCATGGCCGGCGGCATCCAGCCCAGCTGCAGCTGGTAGGTCACCATGACGGTGAAGGCGAACTTGAACAGGTTGTCGTTCGCCGCGCCCGCGAACTGGGTCCAGAAGAAAGGCGCGAAACGCCGCTGCTTGAGGAGGGCGAACTGGTTGGCGTGGGCGTTCGCTTCGTGGGCCACGGGTGTGGCTGCGGCAGCGGCGGGATTTGTCATTCGAAGAGTGCTCCTCAGGCGGCCACGGCGGCGGCGCCCGGATTGTGCCGTAGTGCGGCTTCCCAGCGCATTTCGAGCTTGTGGAGCGCGAGCACCACGGGCAGCCCGGCGAGCGAGGCCGTCAGATGCTTCAGCGTATGGCCCGAAACCGTGTGCCGCGTGAATTCATAAATCTGGTGGTCGGCCAGTTCGAAAGCCTTGGCCAGCACGTAGAAGAAGATGACCCAGCCCAGCTTCAGCCCGACCGACTTGCGCATCGGCGTGGCCAGCGCCAGCGTCACCACCAGCGCCATGCCGCCGAACTGCACCAGCGCCCAGGGCATGACGTTGCCGGTCTCCTGGAACACCTCGGCCGAGAGCAGGCCGGCCGTCAGCGCGAACCAGGCGGCGGGCCAGCCGGCGCGCTGGCTCACCCGCTCGCAGACCGCCACACCGATCAGCCCGGCGAAGGCCACCGCCATGCCGGCGCGGTCCGCGGCGAGCCGGGGGGCGTCGGGCACGAGGTGGAAGAAGGCCGAGCCCGCGGCGGTGGCGATCAGGCCGGCGAAGAAGAGCCAGGCGCAGTCGAGCGTGTTGTCCGGCGGATCGCTGGCGGGCGGGGCCAGCGGGAACTGCGACAGCGCCTCCTGGTGCGAGCGGTCGATGCGGTTGAGCCGGTACAGGCCCCACAGGCCGATCACCACGAAGGGGATGTTGCTCAGCACGTCCATGGCGTTGGGCAGTCCGTGCCAGGCGCGGTTGTCGGCGAACACCGAGGCGATGGCAACCTCGGCGGCGGGCAGAGCGGGGCCGAAGAAGGCGACCAGAGTGAGCAGCGCGAAGGTGAAAAGCAATCCGCGTTCGCGGCGGCTGAGTCGGCTGGCAAGAGACAGGAGCATGGCGGTCCTCGGTGGGTGGATCGGTACGGGCCGCGAATTTAGGCGCGGGCCGCTCCACAGGCATCGAAAATCGATACGAGACACTAATTCACTCCTGCCGGTATCTCCAATTGATACTTACAGGCGCCCGTGTACGCTTCCGGGCCATGAGCACCACCGTCGATCTCGTCCAAGCCCTCAAGAACGAACTCAAGAGCGCCCGCATGACCTACGCCGACCTGGCGCGGTCGCTCGACATGGCCGAATCCAGCGTCAAGCGGATGCTGGCCAAGAGCGACATGCCGCTGTCGCGCGTGGACGCCATCTGCCGCGCGCTGAAGATCGATTTCGCCGAACTGGCGCGCCGCGTGGCCGACGCCCAGCCGCTGCTGAAGGAGCTGACGCACGAGCAGGAAAAGGCCGTGGTCAGGGACAAGAAGCTGCTGCTGGTGGCCATCAGCGTGCTGAGCCAGTGGACGCTGGAGCAGATCGTGGCCGCCTACCGCGTGAGCGAGGCCGAGTGCATCGGCTTCCTGGCCCAGCTGGACCGCATCGGCATCATCGAGCTGCGCCCGCTCAACCGGTATCGCCTGAAGCTCGCCAAGACCTTCCGCTGGCGGCCGCATGGCCCAGTGATGGAGTTCTTCCGCGAGAACGTGGTGCTCGACTACTACAAGGGCGGCTTCGACGGCCCGGCCGAGGGCCTGCTGCTGGTGCACGGCCAGATCAGCCGCTCGCTGGCGCCGGCCTTCCTGGAACGCCTGCAGCGCGTGGCGCAGGACTTCGCCCAGCAGCACCAGACCGACCAGAAGCTGGCCGCCAAGGACCGCGAGGGCTACACGCTGCTGCTGGGGATGCGGAACTGGGAATTCGAAGCCTTTACCCGCCTCCGCCGAGCCTGAGGCTCAATCCAGGAACACCGAGGAACCGGCTTTGCCGGGCCTCAGGTGTTGCCCCCGGTAGGGGGTTGGCGAAGCGACACGAAGTGCGCGCAGCCTGGGGGCGAGCCTTACTTGGCGGCTTCGAGCGTGTCGCGCATCGTGCGCGCGGCGCTCTTCGCCGCATCGGCGAAGTCATCGCCCGACGACGCGTAGATGATCGCCCGCGACGAGTTCACGATGATCGGCGCATCGGCGCGCCAGCCGGCGCGCACGGTGGCGGCCGCATCGCCGCCCTGGGCGCCGACGCCCGGAATCAGCAGCGGCACGGTTGGCGCGAGTTCGCGCACACGCTCGATTTCCGCCGGGTAGGTCGCGCCCACCACCAGTCCGAGTTGGCCGTTGAGGTTCCACGGGCCTTGCGCCAGGCGAGCAACGTGTTCGTACAGGAAGGGCTGCCCCTCGACATCCGCCAGCCGCTGGCCCTGCAGGTCGGAACCGCCGGGGTTGCTGGTGCGGCACAGCAGGAACGCGCCCTTGCCCTCGTGCTTGAGGTACGGCGCCACCGAGTCGAAGCCCATGAAGGGCGACAGCGTCACCGCATCGGCGCCGTAGCGCTCGAAGGCCTCCAGGGCGTACTGCTCGGCGGTGGAGCCGATGTCGCCGCGCTTGGCGTCGAGGATCACGGGCACGTGGGGCGCATTGCGGCGCATGTGCTCCATCAGCTGCTCGAGCTGGGCTTCGGCGCGGTGCGCCGCGAAGTAGGCGATCTGCGGCTTGAAGGCGATGACCAGGTCGGCCGTCGCGTCGACGATGCGCGCACAGAAGTCATAGATGCGGCTGGCGTCGCCCTTGAGATGCCCCGGGAACTTGGCCGGCTCCGGATCGAGCCCCACGCAGAGCAAGGAACCGTTTTTTTGCTGTGCGGCGGCCAGCTTGTCGAGGAAAGTCATGGGGTCCGATTTTAAGGATGCCCGCGCACTCGCCCGCCACCTGCCTGCGAACACCGCGGAACCGGCTTCGCCGGGCCGCAGGTGTTGCCCCCTGCAAGGGGGTTGGCGAAGCGACACGAAGTGCGCGAAGCCTGGGGGTTAGCCCTGTTCAGCGGCCAGGCAGAGGTCGGTCCAGGCGCGTGCCTTGTCGGCGGGATTGCGCAACAGGTAGGCGGGGTGATAAGTCGCCACCACCGATGCGCCGCCGGCGGAAGCCAGCGGCACGGCGCGGCCGCGCAGCTTGCCCAGCGGGTCGCCGCTGCGCATCAGGCTTTGCGCGGCCAGCGGGCCCATTGCCAGCACGATGCGCGGTGCGAGCGCCGCGGCATGCTCGTCGAAGGCCTCGTCCATGGCGCGCGGGCTGCCGGGCTGGCCGGCGGCCACGCCGCGGTGGGTGCGCATGAGGTGCACGGGGGTCTTGCCGTCGTGCAGCTTCAGCGCACGCAGCATGTTGTCGAGCAGGCGGCCGGCGTCGCCCGCAAAGGGTTCGCCGTGGCGGCCGTCGGCCTCGGGCGGCATGTCGGCCACGACCAGCCAGCCGCCCTGCGTCGATTCGGTGCCGGCGTCGGCATAGAGACGGCAGGGCGCCTCTACCAGCACGGCGGCGCCTCCGGACAGTGGCGCAGCGGCCGGGCGAACGACCGGTGCGGGGGGCGGCACGGGTGCCGCGACGAACCGGGCCGCGGGCGGCAGCGGTGCGGCCACCGGCATTTCAGCCTGCACGCGCTCGCGGACGACCGCCACCTCTTCGGTGGCTGCTGCGGAAGCCGTTCCAGGCGCCGCCTCGGCGGCCTCGGGCACCGGCCACCAGACCTTCACGCCCATCTCGTCGAGCATCGCGCGCTGGCGGGCGTCGAGCTTCAATGTCTGCACCGCGCTCATCGCAAGGCTCCCCAGGCGCTGCCTGTTTCATTCAAGCGCAGGCTCATGACGACCGCGTCCTCGCGCTTGCCGTCGTGCGCCGGGTAGTAGCCCTTGCGTACGCCGACGCTGCGAAAACCGTTGCGCAGGTAGATGTCGAGAGCGCGCTGGTTGCTCCGGCGCACTTCGAGCCAGAGCCACTGCGCGCCCTCGGCCCGCGACCAGCCGCCCAATGCCTCGAGCATGAGCGGCGCCCAACCCTGGCGCTGGAAGGCCGGCGCCACGGTGATGTTCAGCAGGTGCACCTCGTCGACGCCCTTCATGGCGACGAAGTAGCCGATCAGCGTCTCGCCCAGTTGGGTGAGCGGCGAGCTCACGCCGGGCGCCATGCCGGGCGCCAGCAGGCACTGGCAGTGGTAGCCCACGGCCATGGAGTCGGTGAAGTTGGCGCGCGTCCACGGATGGCTGTAGGCCGTCTGCTCGACCGCGCAGACGGCATCGATCCGCTCGACGGTGAGCGGTTCGAGGCGGGCTTCGACGGGCTGGAGGACGGCACTCATGCGATCAATGGGCTGCGGCTGCGGCCGCCTTGATGGCGGCGCGCTCTTCGGTGGTTTGCGCCACTTTATCTCGAACATAGAGCGGCCAGGCCTGTGCCGCCGGCACGGTGCGCCCGGCCGCGAGCAGCGCGGGGGCGAGCCGCAGCATCGCGGTGGCGCTCGGCAGCGCGTCGTGGCGGGCGGCGGCCGGGGCCAGGCGCGGGCCGTAGGCGGCGAAGGCGTTGCCGGCGAGCGCCCAGCCGGCGGGCACTTCAAGTGCCTCGGGCGACAGCAGCAGGGGCTCGTCGTTTCCGCCGAGCGGGCCGTCGGCCTCGAAGTCGTAGCGCGCGGCGTAAAGCTGGTCCATGCGCGCATCGAGCACGGCGACCACCTGCTTCGCGCCGAAGGCGTGGCGCGCTTCTTCGGCCACGGCGAGCAGCGTGTCGACCGGCAGCAGCGGCACGTTGGCGCCGAAGGCCAGCCCCTGCGCCACGGAGCAGGCGGTGCGCAGGCCGGTGAAAGAGCCGGGGCCCCGGCCGAAGACGATGGCATCGAGTTCGCCCAGCGCGAGCCCGGCTTCGCCCAGCAGTTGCTGGATCAGCGGCAGCAGGGTGGTCGATGCTTGCGCGCCGCCCACGCCGTTGTGGGCGTACAGCGTGTCGCCGTGCAGCACGGCCACCGACAGGTGCTCGGTGCTGGTGTCGAAGGCGAGCAGCTTGGGCAAGGCGAGGGGCATCCGCCGATTATCGAGGGGCGGCCAATTCCCGGGCTCACGCGCCGTTATCGCTGCGCAGAATCGCCAGCCCCGCCTTGCGCAGCGGCGCCAGCGCCCGGGCCGGCACGTCCGGCGACACCAGCAGGCTGGTGGCCGAGGCCACCGGGTTGACCACCCACGCCGACGCCGCCCCGATCTTTTCGGACGAGGCCAGCACCACCGTCTCGGCCGCCGACGCCATCAGCGCGCGCTTGATCTCGGCCTCTTCCAGGTCGCCCGTGGTCAGCCCCGCCTCGGCGTGCACGCCGGTGACACCCATGAAGTACGTGTCGGCATGGATGCGCGCAATGGCCGCCATTGCCGCCGAGCCGACCGCCACCACCGAATGCTTGAAGAGGCGCCCGCCGATCAGCACCACCTCGATGCCGGCATGCGCCACCAGCTCGACGGCCACCGACGGGCTGTGCGTGACCACGGTGGCCTGCAGGCTCGCCGGCAGGTGGCGCGCGAGCTGCACGGCGGTGGTGCCGCCGTCGATGAACACCACCTGCCCCGGCTTCACGAGGCGCGCGGCCGCGCGGCCGATGGCCACCTTTTCGTCGGGCGCGAGCTGCTGGCGCCGCGCGAAGTCGGCTTCGGCCGCCGCGACCGGCAACGCACCGCCGTGCACGCGCTGCAGCAAACCTTCGGCCGCCAGCTCGCGCAGGTCGCGGCGGATGGTGTCTTCCGACAGGCCGAGTTCGTCGCTGAGCGCCTTCGCGACGACGTTGCCGTCGCGCTTCAGGACCCAAAGGATGTGTTGCTTGCGCTGGCTGGTGAGCATTGCCCGATGGTACCGGCGTGGCCGATGGACTGCACGTTTTTCATTGTTTTTGCACGAATATGCACGTATGCTCGCAGCCATGACCATCCAAGACCGCGTCCGGGTGCACGAAGTCACCCTCCTTTCCGACAACTGGTACACGCTGCGCACCACCGCCTTCGACTGGCGCCGCAACGACGGCCAGTGGCAGCGGATGCACCGCGAGACCTACGACCGCGGCAACGGCGCCACGCTGCTGCCCTACAACCTCGCGCAGCGCAGCGTGCTGCTGACGCGGCAGTTCCGCTACCCGGCCTTCGTCAACGGCCACGACGGCCTGCTGATCGAAGCCGCGGCCGGCCTGCTGGACAACGCCGCACCCGAGGAGCGCATCCGCGCGGAGGTCGAGGAAGAGCTCGGCTACCGCCTCGGCGCGGTGCAGAAGATCTTCGAGAGCTTCATGAGCCCGGGCTCGGTCACCGAGAAGCTGCACTTCTTCGTCGCGCCGTACGAGTCCTCGATGCGCATCGGCGCAGGCGGCGGGCTGGCGGAAGAGGGCGAGGACATCGAGGTGCTGGAGCTCGGCATCGACGAGGCGCTGGCCATGGTGGCCGACGGCCGCATCGCCGACGCCAAGACGGTCATGCTGCTGTACCACGCGAAGCTGCACCTGTTCCCGCCGGGATAATCGGCGGATGCCTTTTGCCTTCCGCCGCGCCGCCCTCGCACTGACCCTCGCAACGCTGGCCTCGGCCGGCGCATCCGCCCAGCAGGCCCTCCCGACCCAGGTCGACGCCGCCCTCGCCCGCGCCAAGGTGCCGCGCGAATCCGTGACCATGCTGGTGGCCGAAGCCGACGGCACACGCCCGCCGCGGCTGGCCTGGCGCACGCAGGCGCCGGTGAATCCGGCGTCGATCATGAAGCTGGTGACCACCTACGCCGCGCTGGACCTGCTCGGCGCGGCCTACAGCTGGACCACGCCGGTCTATGTCGACGGCACGGTGAACAACGGCGTGCTCAACGGCAACCTGTACATCAAGGGCCAGGGCGACCCCAAGCTGGTGCTGGAGCGCGTGTGGCTGCTGCTGCGCCACGTGCAGGGGCTGGGCATCACCACGGTGAGCGGCGACATCGTGATCGACCGCAGCGCGTTCGAGACTACGGTCGAGGGCGACCCGTCGGCCTTCGACGGCGAGCCGCTGCGGCCCTACAACGCTTCGCCCGATGCGCTGCTCGTGAACTTCAAGTCGGTCAACATGAGCTTCGCGCCCGACCGCGCGGGCCAGATCGCGCGCGTGAGCTACGAGCCTCCGCTCGCGAGCGTGGCGATGCCGCCGACCGTGGCGCTCGTGCCCGGCGAATGCGGCGACTGGCGCGCCGCGCTGCGGCCCGACTTCAGCGACGTGAACCGCATCCGCTTCAACGGCGGCTTTCCGGCCGCCTGCGGCGAGAAGAGCTGGGCCGTGGCCTACGGCGACCCGCGCACCTACGCCATGCGGGCCATCGGCGGCATGTGGGCCGAGATGGGCGGGCGCGTGGGCGGGCAGATGCGCGAAGGGCGCGCGCCGGCGGGGCTGAAGCCGGCCTTCGAGTTCGAGTCGCCGCCGCTGGCCGAAGTGATCCGCGACATCAACAAGTACAGCAACAACGTGATGGCGCAGCAGTTGTTCCTCACGATCGGGCTCACGCAGAAAAACCGCGGCACCTTCGAGGCTTCGCGCGCGGCGCTGGGCCAGTGGTGGCGCGAGCGCATCGGGACGGGCGAGGCGCAGCCCGTGTTCGAGAACGGCTCGGGCCTGTCGCGCGACGAGCGCATCAGCGCGGCTGCGCTCGGCAAGATGCTGCAGGTGGCATGGCGTTCGCCGGTGATGCCGGAGCTGATGTCCTCGCTGCCCGCCATGGGCGTGGACGGCACGCTGAAGAAGCGCACGCTGCGCTCGGGCGGCTCGGCCCACCTGAAGACGGGCACGCTGCGCGATGCCTCCGGCGTGGCCGGCTACGTGGACGGTGCGAGCGGCCGGCGTTACGTGCTGGTGGCCATCGCCAACGGCGAGAACGCGGGGGCGGCGCGCGCCGCGTTCGACGCACTGGTCGACTGGGCCTCGCAGGACAACTGACGGCAGGTGGCGGGCCTGCGCGACCCTGCCAGGTACTGAAATCTTCTGATGGCAAATGCCGCTTGCGCGCGGCCATGGCACTGCACAGAATCGGACGGCCGTTCTATTCGGTACAAATCCAACGCAGGAGACATGCCTTGACCAAGCCACGCCCCCACTCGTTCGTCCTGATGCGCAAGACAGCCGCCTGGACGGCGCTCGCAAGCGCAACCTTGCTGCTGCTGTCCGCCTGCGGCGGCGGGGATGGTGGCGGAGTAGGCATCGGCGTTGGCTTTCCGCCGCCCGTAGCCGACACCGGCCGGGGCTCGGTGGTCACCAACCCGCCCGAGCAGACGGCCAAGCTGACCGCCGACCAGTTCAAGGCCAACCTCCAGGCCAGCGACCAGGGCAGGTCGGTGCTGCAGGTGGCCGGCACGCCCAAGTGCGGCATCGACGTGCGCTACCTCGAATACCGCACCATCGGCGCGAAGAACGAGGCGACCAACGCCACCGCCGCGATCATGGTGCCCACGGGCACCGACGTGGCCTGCGGCGGCCAGCGGCCCGTGGTGCTCTATGCCCACGGCACCACCGCCGCCAAGGCCTACAACCTCGCCAAGTGGACCGACAGCACGCAGCCGGCCGCAGGCGAGGGCCTGATGATTGCCGCCATGTTCGCGGCGCAGGGCTACATCGTGGTGGCGCCCAACTACGCGGGCTACGACAAGTCGACGCTGCCCTACCACCCGTACCTCGACGGCGACCAGCAGGGCAAGGACATGGTCGACGCGCTCACGGCCGCGCGCAAGACCTTCTCGGGCATCGACGCGAACGACGCCGGCTCGCTGTTCATCACCGGCTATTCGCAGGGCGGCTATGTCGCGATGGCGGCGCACCGGGAGATGCAGGCAACGGGCAAGACGGTGACGGCCTCGGCGCCGCTGTCGGCGCCCTCGGCCATCAGCCTGTTGTCCGACTACACCTACCTGGGCTGGCCGGCGCTGGGCTCCACGCTGTTCGTGCCGCTGCTGTCGACCAGCTGGCAGCAGCAGTTCGGCAACGTCTACAACGCCACCAGCGACATCTACGAAGCGCAGTACGCCACCGGCATCGACACCCTGCTGCCGAGCCTGACGCCCGGCACGCTGTTCTCCAGCGGCAAGCTGCCGCAGCTGGCGCTGTTCCCGGCGAATGCCACGCCGGGGCCGGTGAGCCCCTCGCTGTCGATCTTCTACGGCGCCAACAACCTGATCAAGCAGAGCTTCCTGACGCAAGCGGCCGGCGACATCCTGGCCGCGCCCTGCCCCGGCAACGCACTGCCGGCCACAGCGGCGTCGCTGAGCACGACCTCGCCGCTGGACTGCAAGCCGGCGACGGGTTTCCGCAAGGCGGCCGTCGCCAACGACCTGCGCAACTGGGTGCCGACCCGGCCGATGCTGATGTGCGGCGGCGCCAACGACCCGACGGTGAATTTCCTCAGCACCCGCGCCACCTCGGGCTACTTCCGCGCCAAGGGCGTGCCGGCCGCCGCGCTGGCAGTGGTGGACCTGGAGGATTCGGCCGCGATCGACGCCTACTCGACCGCGCGCGCCGGCTTCGCGCAGGCCAAGGACCTGCTGGCGCAGAACACGCCGGGCAGCGCGTCCGACAAGGCGCAGGCGGTCATGCTCGCGTACCACGGCACGCTGGCGCCGCCGTTCTGCCTGGCATCGGCGCGAGGCTTCTTCCAGGGCGTGCTGGCCGCCGGCGGCTGAGCAAAGGAAGAGCCGGCCCCTTCCAGGAATACCGCGGAACCGGCTTTGCCGGACCGCAGGGGTTAGCCTGGATCAGGCCGCAGATGCGCGCTGCAAGCGATCTCGCACGCCTTCCCACTCGTGCGTGTCGGGCGGCGACTCGACCCAGATCAGCTTGACACCCTGCGCATCGAACTCGCGCAGCACCGCGAACAGCAGCTGGGCGCTCGCCGCCGCATCGTCGGGCATGCGCCGCAGCACCACGCGCTGCGAGCGGCTGCGCATCGGGGCTCGCGACCAGACGGCGATGTGCGCGGCGTTGGCGCCCAGCACGTCGAGGCCGGCCTGGATGGCCTTGGCGTCCATCAGGCGCACCTTGGCATTCGGGGCGTAGTGAGCCTCCAGCGTGCCCGAGGCCCGCGGGTCGGGTGTTTCGAGCACTTCGCGGTCGGCGAGCTTCTCGCCGCAAGCCGCCTCGATCTGCGCGCGCGTGATCACGCCCGGCCGCAGCAGCACGGGGGCGCCGCGGCTGCAGTCGACGATGGTCGACTCGATGCCGACCTCGCACGCGCCGCCGTCGACAACCAGCAGCGCATCGCCGAACTCGTCGAACACATGCTGCGCCGTGGTCGGGCTGACCCGGCCGAAGCGGTTGGCGCTCGGCCCCGCGAGGCCGGGCACGCCCTGCTCGGCGCAGGCTTCGAGCAGCGCCTGCGCCACGGGATGCGAAGGGCAGCGCAGGCCGATGGTGTCCTGCCCGCCCGCCGCCGCCGCGCCCACGCCGGGCTGGCGCGTGACGATCAGCGTGAGCGGACCGGGCCAGAAGACCTGCACGAGCTTCTGCGCGAAAAGCGGCAGCGGCTGGGCGAAGCGCGACAGCGACTCGGTGCCCTTGATGCCGGCCGCCACGTGGACGATCAGCGGGTGGTCGGCGGGCCGCCCCTTGGCCTTGAAGATGCCGGCCACGGCCATGTCGCTGCTCGCGTCTGCGCCCAGCCCGTAGACGGTCTCGGTCGGGAACGCGACCAGCCCGCCCGCGCGCAGCACGCGCGTGGCCTCGGCGATGGCTTCGGTGGAGCGGCCGTCGAGGATCATGCGAGGTCGGCGGTGATCACCGCCGGCAGGCCCAGCAGCTGCGCGGCCTGCGAGGCCGTGGTGCGCACGGCTTCGAGCGTGGCGCCGGTGAGCGTGAGGTGGCCCATCTTGCGGCCGCGCCGCGGGTCGATCTTTCCGTAGAGGTGCAGATGCACGCCCGGCAGCGCAAGCACTTCGCTCCAGCGCGGCGATTCGGGCTTGGCGGCCTTGTCATCGCCCGCGGGGAACCACAGGTCGCCCAGCAGGTTCAGCATGATCGCGGGACTGTGCTGGCGCGGCGCGGCCAGCGGCAGGCCGGCGAGCGTGCGCACCTGCAGCTCGAACTGCGACACGTCACAGGCTTCCATCGTGTAGTGGCCGCTGTTGTGCGGGCGCGGTGCCATCTCGTTGACGACCAGCGAGCCGTCGGCCAGCGCGAAGAACTCGACGCACAGCACGCCGACGTAGTCCAAACCGTTGGCGATGCTCTTGGCCGAATTGACCGCGCCCTGCGCCACCGTCTTCGGCATGTTCTGCGGATGCACCTCGGTGACGGCGAGGATGCCGTCGCGGTGCAGGTTGCGCTGCGGCGGGAAGTGCACGATCTGGCCGTCGCGGCTGCGCGCGAGGATGACCGAGCATTCGAATTCGAGCGGCAGCATCTTCTCGAGCACGCAGGGCACGCAGCCCGTGGCCTGCCAGGCATCGACCAGTTCGGCGCGCGTCTTCACGCGCTGCTGGCCCTTGCCGTCGTAGCCCAGCCGCGCGGTCTTCAGGATGCCGGGCAGCAGGCCGTCGTCGACGGCAGCGAGCTGCACCGCGGTCTCGATGGCCGCGTAAGGCGCGCAGGGCACGCCGCAGCGGGTGAAATGGGCCTTCTCGGCGATGCGGTCCTGCGCGATGGCGATGGCCGAGGCGCCGGGCGACACCGGCCGCGCGACCGCGAGGTGCTCCAGCGAGGGCGCCGGCACGTTCTCGAACTCGGTCGTCACCGCGTCGGCCAGGCCCGCGAGCCGGGCGAGGCCGTCGATGTCGTCGTAGTCGGTGTGGATGTGATGGTGGCTCACGCGGCCGGCGGGGCTGTCGGTGTCGGGGTCGAGCACCGCCGTGAAGTAGCCCATGCGCTGGGCCGCGTGGGCGAACATGCGCCCCAGCTGGCCGCCGCCGAGCACGCCGAGCGTGGCGCCCGGAAGAATGGGCAGGTCGCCGTTCTGGCTCACAGGGCACCTCCGCCTTGCGGCGAGAAAGGAGAAACGGGGGGCGTCTCCGCGGCGGGGGCCGGCGGCAGCGTCATGGCCTCGGCGGCGGCGGTCTGCGCCGTGCGGAAGGCGTCGAGCTTCGCGCGCAGAGCCGGATCGTTCACCGCCAGCATCGACACCGCGAACAGCGCCGCGTTGGCCGCGCCGGCATTGCCGATGGCGAAGGTGGCCACCGGCACGCCCTTGGGCATCTGCACGATGCTGTAGAGCGAATCGACGCCCTGCAGGTGGCGGCTGGCCACCGGCACGCCGAGTACCGGCACCGTGGTTTTCGAGGCCAGCATGCCCGGCAGGTGCGCCGCGCCGCCCGCGCCCGCGATGATCGCCGTGAGCCCGCGCCCGGCGGCGCTTTCGGCGTATGCGAACAGCGCATCGGGCATCCGGTGGGCCGAGACCACCTTGGCTTCGTGCCCGATTCCGAATTGCTGGAGAATCTCGACCGCGTTGCGCATCGTCTCCCAATCGGAGTTCGAGCCCATCACTACACCGACCTGAATGGTTTCGTTCATGGTTTCAATTTTACGTTTCACCCTCAGTTGGTTCCGATGATCGACATCACTCTCGAAAATTTCCAGGCCGAACTGATCGAAGGCTCCGTCGCCACGCCGGTGCTGCTGGACATCTGGGCCGAATGGTGCGGCCCCTGCAAACAGCTCGGCCCGGTGCTCGAAAAGCTCGAGGTCGAGTACGCCGGCCGCTTCACGCTGGCCAAGCTCGACGCCGACAAGGTGCCGCAGATTTCTTCGCAGCTGTCGGAGATGTTCGGCGTGCGCAGCATCCCGTTCTGCGTGATGTTCAAGGACGGCCAGCCGGTGGACGGCTTCGTCGGCGCCATCCCGGCCGAGAAGATCCGCGAGTTCCTCGACAAGCACGTGCCGGGCGCCGACGAGGCCGAGGCCGCCTCGGAGGAGGCCGCCGCGCAGGAAGCTCTGGCCGAAGGCGACACCGGGGGCGCCCTCGAAAGACTGCAGCACGCCGTGGCCACCGACCCGGCCAACGACGACGCCCGCTTCGACTACATCAAGCTGCTGCTGCAGGAAGGCCGCCACGACGACGCCAAGGTGGCCTTTGCGCCGGTGATCGCCAAGACCACGCTGGTGCGCCGCTTCGATGCGCTGCAGCGCTGGATGGACGCTATCGATTTCGCAGCACCACCTGCAGGCACGGCGCCCGCGATGGCTGATTTCGAGGCGAAGATCGCCGCCAACAAGCGCGACTTCGACGCTCGCTTCGGCCGCGCCCGCCTGCTGATGGCCGCGCAGCGCTGGACCGACGCCATGGACGAGCTGCTCGACATCCTGATGCGCGACAAGACCTGGAACGAAGACCTCGCCCGCAAGACCTACATCGCGATCCTCGATGTGATCGAGCCGCCGAAGGTGAAGGTGGCCGACGGGCAGATTCCGCCGGACGATCCGGTGGTGGCAACCTACCGGCGCCGCCTGAGCAGCGTGGTGCTGAGCTGATGCGAAAGCGGCCTGCGGGCCGCTTTTTTCATGGCCTCCCTGTGAACGCAGCGGCATTGGCGAGCGGCGCCTCGTCGCATACGATCACGCCCGATTCAACTTGTTGCAAATTCGAAAAGGAAAGACCAGCCATGCGTTCCTTCGTCCGCCTCGCCCGCCGCACCGCGCCCCCCGTTCTCGCCGCGACGGCGCTGCTGGCCGCGTTGGCCGGCTGCGGGAGCGGCATCAGCCTCGACGAGCCGATCGAAGGGCCCGCCTGGCAACTGGTTCAGCTGGGCGACGAGCCCGTCGCGCCCGGCAGCGGCGCGCAGGTGCAGTTCGACCGCAGCAGCGGACGCCTCAGCGGCTCGGGCGGCTGCAATCGCCTTTCGGGCACGTTCACGCGCAGCGGCATCTCCCTGAAGATCGGCCAGCTGGCCTCGACCCGCATGGCCTGCGCCGACCCGGCACGCGGCGCCAACGAGGCGCAGTTCATTTCCGCCCTGCAGAGCACCGCAAGCTACAGCCTTGCGGGCCCCGAACGCCTTGCGCTGCTCAACGCCAGCGGGCGCGCCGTGGCAACGCTGAGCACCAGCGGGCGCTGAAAGAAGAAAAAGCCCGGAATCAGCCCGTCAGGCGCTCCAGCGCCTCGCGGTACTTGGCCGCCGTCTTCTCGATGACCTCGGCCGGCAGGCGCGGCGCCGGGGGCGTCTTGTCCCAGGGCTTGCCGTTGATCTTGGTGGCTTCGAGCCAGTCGCGCACGAACTGCTTGTCGTAGCTCGGCGGGTTGGTGCCGGCGGCCAGCGCGGCCTCGTAGCCCTCGACCGGCCAGTAGCGCGAGCTGTCGGGCGTGAGCACCTCGTCCATCAGCACCAGCGTGCCGGCTTCGTCCAGGCCGAACTCGAACTTGGTGTCGGCAATGATCATCCCCTTGGCCAGCGCGATCTGAGCGGCGGTTTCGTAGATCTCGATGCTGGTCTCGCGGATCTGCTGGGCCAGCTTGGGGCCGACGATCTCGACCACGCGCTCGTAGCTGATGTTCTCGTCGTGCTCGCCGGCCGCGGCCTTGGCTGCGGGCGTGAAGATCGGGCGCGGCAGCTTGCTGGCGTTGGTCAGGCCTTCGGGCAGCGGCACGCCGCAGACCGAGCGGCTCTCCTGGTATTCCTTCCAGCCGCTGCCGGCGAGGTAGCCGCGCACCACGGCCTCGACCGGGATCGGCTTCAGCCGCTTGACCAGCATCGAGCGGCCCGTGACCTGCGGCACCTCGTCGGGCGTGACCGCGCTCTCGGGCGCATCACCGGTCAGGTGGTTGGGACACAGCTGGCCGAGCCGGTCGAACCACCACAGCGCCATCTGCGTGAGGATCTCGCCCTTGCCGGGAATGGGCTCGCCCATGATCACGTCGAAGGCGCTGAGCCGGTCGCTCGCGACCATCAGGATGCGGTCTTCGCCGACGGCGTAGTTGTCGCGCACCTTGCCGCGCGCAAGCAGGGGCAGGCTCTGGATGGAGGAGGTGTGGACGGTGGTCATGAGGCAGTTGCGGTGAAAACGGGATGGCGGAATTCGGATTGTGCGCGCAGAAAAAAGCCACCATCGACGGTGGCCCGCAGATCGCGAAAAAAGCCCCCGATCATTCGGGAGGGCCGCCGCGCACGGCCGCCCGAAGCGGCCGGCCCGCCCCCGGTAGGGGGTAGGCGAAGCGACACGAAGTGCGCGCAGCCTGGGGGCGAGCTTGGTTAAATGACTTCTTGCGCCAGTTCGCCCTTGGCGTACTTGGCAGCGACGACTTGCAGGCTGTCGCCCTTGATCTTGGCGCCCTGGCCTTCGCAGCCGAACTCGATGTAGCGCTGCTTGCAGATCTGCTTGGCGGCTTCGCGCGCGGGCTTGAGCCACTCGCGGGCGTCGAACTTCTCGGGGTTCTCGGCCAGGAACTTGCGCACCGCGCCGGTCATGGCCAGGCGGATGTCGGTGTCGATGTTGATCTTGCGCACGCCGTACTTGATGGCTTCCTGGATTTCCTCGACCGGCACGCCGTAGGTTTCCTTCATGTTGCCGCCGTGCTTGCGGATGATTTCCAGCAGGTCCTGCGGCACCGACGACGAGCCGTGCATCACCAGGTGGGTGTTGGGCAGGCGGGCGTGGATTTCCTTCACGCGCGAAATCGACAGGATGTCGCCCGTGGGCTTGCGCGTGAACTTGTAAGCGCCGTGGCTGGTGCCGATGGCGATGGCCAGCGCGTCGAGCTGCGTGGCCTTGACGAACTGGGCGGCTTCTTCCGGGTCGGTCAGCAGGGCCGAGTGGTCGAGCACGCCTTCGGCGCCGATGCCGTCTTCTTCACCGGCCAGGCCGGTTTCGAGCGAACCCAGGCAACCCAGCTCGCCCTCGACGGTCACGCCGACCTTGTGTGCCAGCTGGACCACCTTGCGGGTCACGTCGACGTTGTAGTCGAACGAGGCCGGCGTCTTGCCGTCCTCGTGCAGCGAGCCGTCCATCATGACGGAGGAGAAGCCCAGGTCGATGGCGCCCTGGCAGATGGCCGGGCTCTGGCCGTGGTCCTGGTGCATCACCAGCGGGATGTTCGGGTACTGCTCGATGGCGGCCTGGATCAGGTGCTTGATGAAGGCTTCGCCGGCGTACTTGCGCGCGCCTGCACTGGCTTGAAGGATGACGGGCGCGCCCGTTTCCTTGGCGGCCTCCATCACGGCCTGGACCTGTTCGAGGTTGTTGACGTTGAAGGCCGGAATGCCGTAGCCATTGGCTGCGGCATGGTCGAGCAGTTCGCGCATCGAGACGAGTGCCATGGGGAAATACCTCGCTGGAATTAGGGGAAGAAGAAGGCGGGAAGACGAGAGAAAACTGCCGCAATTCTACCGAGCCCCCTTGTGGGACGGCACTGACGCCGATTTGGCGCCCGCACCTCAGATCGGCAGCTGCGTGGTCGACAGCACCTGCTTGAGCACCACGAAGGTCCTGATCTGCCGCACGCCCGGCAAGTACAGCAGCTGCTCGGCATGCAGGCGGTTGAAGCTGTCGCTGTCGCGCGTGCGCACGAGCATGAAGTAGTCGAACTCGCCCGTGACCACGTGGCATTCGAGGCAGCCCGGCACCTTCTGCGCGGCCTTCTCGAAGTCGGCGAAGGAATCGGGCGTGGAGCGGTCGAGCACCACGCCGATCATCACGAGCATGCCGAGGTCGAGCGCGTCGGGGTCGAGCAGCGCGACGATGCCCTTGATGAGCCCCGCCGCCTTGAGCCGCTCGACGCGGCGCAGGCAGGCGGCGGCGCTGAGGTTGACCTTGGCGGCCAGTGCCACGTTCGACAGCGAGGCGTCGCGCTGCAGGGCGCGAAGGATGGC
>Ga0182007_10000318_pt1 | contig 30561 bp, 33 predicted proteins | sample Sormic07211113_1_FD_123023 | JGI IMG/M metagenome (GOLD analysis project Ga0182007, IMG submission 123023) | Rhizosphere microbial communities from Sorghum bicolor, Mead, Nebraska, USA - 072115-113_1 MetaG | ecosystem: Host-associated > Plants > Roots > Rhizosphere | place: USA: Nebraska...
ACTTAATAGAAACGGCTACGCATGTAGTACCGACAGCGGAGTACTGGCGGACGGGGGTTCAAATCCCCCCGGCTCCACCAACTCAACATCTAAAGACGTCCACGGACGTCTTTTTTTGTGCCTTAAATTCAGTGAATACAAGGGCTTAGCGTCCTAGAGCATCCGTCAACGTCCGAGACCATCTACGATTTCGTGTATTCCAAGTGGTATTCCAGGCTCTCACCTGCTATTTTTTGGAATACATAAATAGCACTGGAATACACCATGGGGGCCCAAGCCACGCGCCTTTCAGACGTAAAAGTGAAAGCCGCAAAAGCCAAGGAAAAGGACTATATCCTCACGGATGGCAACGGCCTTCAGATGCGAGTGAGAATTAATGGCTCTAAGCTATGGAATTTCAACTACATCCATCCCGAGACGAAAAAGCGGATAAATATGGGATTGGGTACCTTTCCTGAGATCAGCCTGGCTCAAGCACGCAAGAGAACGGTGGAAGCGAGAGAGCTCGTTGCCCAAGGGCTGGACCCTAAAGAGAAACGCGACGCCGAGCGGCACGCAAAAAAAGCAGCAACGGAACACACCTTCGAAAATATCTCGACAGAGTGGTTCAAGCTCAAAAAGGATTCAGTCACTCCAGCTTATGCCGAGGATATTTGGCGCTCCCTCACGCTGCACGTTTTCCCTAACCTGGGCACGACCCCAATATCAGCTATCAGCGCTCCTAAGGTCATCACTTTGCTTCGCCCCCTTGAAGCGAAGGGCAGTCTCGAAACTGTTAAACGCTTAACCCAGCGACTCAATGAAATCATGACCTACGGTGTCAACTCGGGATTGATTCACGCGAACCCGCTGACCGGAATCCGTTCTGTCTTCAAAAAACCCAAAAAGACAAACATGGCGGCCCTTGCGCCCGATGAGCTGAAGGAGCTCATGGTGACAATTGCCAACGCCAGCATCAAAAGAACTACGCGCTGCCTGATTGAGTGGCAACTTCACACCATGACTCGGCCAGCCGAGGCGGCCACATCGCGCTGGGATGATATCGACTTCGAGAAGAAGATCTGGACGATACCGGCTGAGCGCATGAAGAAACGTCGAATACACATTATTCCGCTCACAGAGCAGGCTTTGGCGATTCTAGAAGTTATGAAACCCTACAGTGGGAATCGAGAGCACGTGTTCCCGGCAGACCGAGACCCTCGCACCCACTGCAACAGCCAGACTGCCAACATGGCTCTAAAGCGAATGGGCTTCGAAGGGCGCCTGGTAAGTCATGGCATGCGATCAATGGCTAGTACCATCCTCAACGAGCATGGCTGGGACCCGGAGTTGATCGAGGTCGCACTTGCCCATGTCGATAAAGACGAGGTGCGTAGTGCTTATAACCGAGCAGAGTACATCGAACGCAGACGCCCGATGATGGCCTGGTGGAGCGACCATATCCAGGAAGCCGCTACCGGCAACCTTTCTGTGTCAGCTATCCGAGAAAATAGAGATAAAAAAGTCGTTTCGATTCGATGATCCAAGGGCAGCTCTTGCCCCATAGCTGGCGCTCGAATCAAGCGGCTAGAGATCACCGATATTGAAGGTAGCGGCCGAACTGTAGCTCGTGTGCAAAGCTATATGACTGCACAAGAGCATCGTCCAAAAAGACGATTTGCGTCAGGCAAGTTGGAGGGGTTTCAAAGCATTCGCGAAGCCCAAAGCTGAGTGCTTAAGGCGAACATGCAAAGGAATCAACTGATAAGCCCTCCACACCGCGCTTGCGAAGGGCTCTAGAAGGCTCAGCGACGATGGTAGATGATTTTCGAATCACCCATGAGGTCGTCCACGCTCACCAGTGGAACGGACGAACGAACGCGACCAGAGCTGGTCTGGCTACGTCCTGTGGAGATCTGGGATCTGGTCAGATACCCGTCACCACCCTTTTTGCCTGTCGGCTTACCAGTCTGATGACATGAGGATTTCATGGATTCGCTCCGGGGTTGGGTTGGCGTCGCAGAGATTGGCTTTCCTGCGAAACGCTCCGCCAGCCGTTTTCTTTCGGGCTGTACACTGGCCATTATCGGACACCTCTACCAAGAGGGTCGTTCCGTCCGACGAAATGCTTTCCCAGCGCTGAATACTACCGACTGTAGAAAAGCGCCAATCCAAGCCTAAATCTTCGATGGACGACAGACCATTCAGTAAATCTATTACTGATTGATAGCGTGTATTGGGATCAAATTTCAAGCATTTCTTGATGATGGACTTGAGCTTTTTCGGAATATGCCGAGGCAGCTGCGACAAATCTGGGTAGGTTTGGCGGCGCAGAGCACCCGCCAATTCAGCACCATTTCCGAATGCACGTCGTTGATTCTCAAGAGAGTCCAAGCCAGCCAGCAAACGGTACAGGGTCAAGCCGACCTGGTAAATATCTGCACTATTATTGAAGTCACGCGTGTGAGCACTCTCGGGCGGCAGATGGTAGCGGTAGGTCGCCTCAGGCGTAGCGAATCCATCCTCGTCCATGATCTTGGCGAAGCCGAAGTCAGAAAGTAAGGCCTCATCACTGTCGGAGATTAAGATGTTGTCAGGCTTGATATCGAAGTGGAGCAACCCTTTGGAGTGGATGTTGTTCAGCCCGCTGAGGAAATGCATCGAGTAGCGGATGAGTTGCCTGCAGGTAAGCCCCTGTGCTTCAGCGACTTGGTGCAGCGATCCTTTCCGGTAGTAGGGCATGGCCATGTAGATGTGCTGCGCGTCCTTGCAGGCGTAGAGTACCTGCACCACATACGGATGCGTGCTTTTGTAGAGCAATTGAGCTTCAAGCAGGTACCGCTCTTCATTGAATCCGTCAGTCTTGACCTGCTTTATCACGAGCTCAGCATTCAGGTGCTCGTCATGGACTACGTACACCTCGGAATTCTCACCATTCTCGCCAATACGCTGCTTCCTCTGGAAAGAAACTTGGGCCGCCTGGTATGGAATGATCATTTGGCGGCTCCTATGGCTACGAGAATGGCCTCTCGAACAGCCTGTGCTTTCCCTTCCGGCCAGCCTTCCACGCCCTCAAGCTCAGTCTCGCATTTCACGATCGAGTTAAACTGATCAGAGGTGATACCTAGCCGTGCGCTGATACTTGTCTTTCGACCCACGAAATAGTTTTTGATATTGCTGCTCGCAAACGACTCCATGAACACGGCCTCCAGGTAAAACCGGTCAGCGTCTTGGTTCTGCGCATTGCCCTCTGCGACCCGAATGCCCGCCGCGTCGACTTGGTACTCCCGGAGGATATCGAGAAGGTTGTGGCGAGCGAACTTGAGCTGCTCTGGCTTGTTCAAGATCTGTGGAATGATCAAGGATTCGACGTTCAAAATTTGCTTGGCTTCATCGTCGTAGATGACAAACGTTGCCTTTTTGGGTTCTGCGCGGATTCCAAGTGATCGCATGGCGTTCCCTGCGGGTGATGGCGGTTTCTGGAATGCATCTCCGACCCCACACTAGCATCAGACTGCCAGCTATCACCATCCCCCGAAAGTAGCCCCCGGTGCAGCAATGCCGGGTACTGTGAGACGACCTAGATGTGTGGCGACGTTTCGCGGATATCCCAGCCCACCGCTTCAAGTTACCTGACTGCCCTCCAGCGTATATAGTTGCTCAGACGGCGGCTCAGCCTCCTGCCTTGGGTGGGTCTGGATTCACTATTTACGGGCCAATCCAACGTGTCCACTAGGAGTGCCTTTGCACTTCTTAGATAGTCTTTACCCAATTGGCCAGAAGTGATCATTCAGGCTGAGCTTCTTTTGAAACGATTTGGGCTTGGCCGTCAACACGTCCGTGTATTGCCGCTTGGGTGCAATTGCTATCTATCGCATCGACGCCCCATACATCTGAAGCTCCCAGCTTCTTACCGTACGTGAAATCGAGACAGGTTCAGTTTTGGTCACGCTCAGCGATACAAATACGTGCCCCTCGATATTTTCTTCCAGTCAGGCCGGGAGACGTGGGAAGGCGCGAAACGGCAACTGCGATTCATCGCTTGCCGCAACATCACGATCAAAGTCCGCACGCGTATAATCGCGTGGGTAATAAGAGAAGCTTTTCAGGTAGAAATATGCGTCCGCATCCATGTAGCGCTTAGACAGTTCCAAGCTTGCGGCCTCAGCCGACTTTGCGTCGAAATCATGGCTGAGATGAATCATTGATATTCCGCTGTCGTTCGCGCTACTTGGGTCGACCGGCGCGGCACCGCTCCTCGACCATTCACGTAAAAGAATGTCCGCAGTTTTCGGTGGGCCATAGGCCACGACCGGGCCAACCGAGACGCCGGTAATCGAATCCTTGTGATCATCGAGAAACGAACGCGTTTCTTCTAAAGTCTTGGTCGTTTCCCCGGCATAAAGCAAGACATTGACCTTGGCGGCGATGCCGTGATCGCTACATGCCTTGAGCAAAATAGACGCTCGCTCTAAGTAGCGATCCGGATTGGGCGATTTGCGCATGTTCAGGATTTGCGTCGGCGACGCTGTTTCGAGCCCGAGATCGAGTACCTTCATGCCTGCCTCAGCGAGACAGGCGATCGTTTCAGGCGTGAGCGCATCGACGCGGCTTTCCGTCCGCCACTGAACATTGAGGCCCGCTGCCCGAAAGGCATTCGCTAGGCCTGTTCCCCATTTCTCATTAGGCGCGAACATCGATGACTGGAAATAGGGTCGGATCTTGCTGTCACCATACTGGGTAGCGACCGCTGCAAATGCACTGGCAATCTGCTCCGGCGCACGTAGTTTCTCAAGCCGGATATCTCGCTCCTCGCAGAAGGCGCAGCCCATTCCGCACCCGCGCGATGCCTCGATACTCGGTTGATAGCGCTCGAAACCTGATATCAAGGGATGCTTAAGAACGAAATCTGGTGTTGGCGCAGGCAGGCGGCGCAAGTCCGGCGAGCTGGTGAGGAGGCTTGCTATAAGCGGTTCTGCCAGCCCTGGGACGAGCAGGTTCGCCTCGGGCAGTTTCGCATGCAACCAGTCAGGATCCGGCCCAACTACCCAACGTCCCCCAACAATGATTCTGGCGTCTGGATCAACGCTACGCAGTAGCCGGCAAAAAGTCTGCGCCCACGGAAGAGCATAGAAGCTGGGGATGGATAGCATTATTGGCAACCGAGACGGAAATACGCCGTTGTCGAGCAGTACGCCAAGCACCTCGGCGGGTTCGCTGTGCTCGCCATGCAACAGCAGGGTCTCGGTCCCCATGGCATCCAGGATCGTTGCCAGCGATAATGCACCGTAGTTGAGATATAGCTGCCGGCGCGCAAGCATATGATCGCGCTTCTTCGGCGACATCATACCAGCAGATACGAATGCAACCGTATTCGAACGCTTCATTAAGTACCACTTCCTTGTGTTTGAGCAGAAAGGACGCATATGCCATTTATAAGTATCGAGGGCATCGACGGCAGCGGGAAGACCGAGCAGGTTAAGCTACTTGTTGAGCATCTGAGAAGCGCCGGTCAATCGGTGCTACAGACAAAGGAACCGGATGGTGGACAATTGGGTGCGGAAGTGCGGGCGATCCTGACACGACCCGACCGCCGACTCGATCCCGTAGAGCAGCTCTTGCTGGTGAGCGCTGCTCGATTTGATCACGTACAGAGTATTATCCGGCCAGCATTAGCGAATGGCCAGTGGGTCATCTCCGATCGCTTCATCGATTCGACTTACGCGTTTCAGGTTTCGGTATCCGATGTCGACCTGCACCAGTTGTTCCGGTCGACCCGCGACATCGTCGTGGGATCCACACTCCCCGATCTGACGATCATCCTCGACCTTCCGATCGAGGTCGCAAGGAATCGGCGGGGCCAGCGTCACGACGGCGTTGCCGACCCGGCGGAAGCGACGCGGGATTTCGCGGCCATCCGAGACGCGCTACTAACGGTGGCACTTGAAAACCCGGGACGCTGTCATCTCATCGACGCGGACCAGTCGCCAAGTGCGGTTGCGCGCGATATCTGGCAATTGGTCGAACCTCTGCTGCTTGACTCTCCGGCAAAGCACTAAGCGGTCGTGGCACGTCGCCTCAGATCTACTAATACCCGGAACACTTCATGAATCCGCAAACCCGCAATCTGCTCATCCAGCGCGTGATTGACTCGCTTGGCATCTTGGCACCTGGCTCTATTTTCGAGCGTTTTGGGGTCATCCTGATTGAGCAAATGAACGATATCAGGTTGGTGCAGCGCGGCTCCTCAGTAAGTGGCAGCCCCGTCGGGGGAGCGCTGGATGCCGTTTCCGAAGATGGCAGGATCGTCGTCGAGGCGTCGATCGTGAAGGGTTATTTTTCGGGCGCAATGAAAAAACCTTGGAGCGATCTCGATCACACTCTCGCGCTGGCGCCATTGGCCGAAGACATCTATCTGTTGAGTTCGCAGCGCGCAGAAACTGGCGTAATCGAAGCGATGGTAAATGCGGCTCTCCAGCAGGAGCGCATGGTTGGGCGACGCCTCCACCTGATGGACAGCCGCGCTATCGCCGAGGCCATCGTTGACACGCTTATGCTACGTGACGACGCGATCGACGACCTGGCCCATCATCTACCCGTCCTGGCCGAGATCCGCGATGACCACCCCGCGTCATTGAAAGCTCCGCCGCTGAGCGCGCTTTATGTTAAGAATGAGGCGATTGACGCAAAACTGGACCGGCTCCTAGAAACAGCGCCCTGTGTCGAGATCGGCGGCATTGGCGGCATTGGCAAGTCACAAGCCGCAGCCGCCTGTCTGTTGCGAAGCGAACGCCGTTTCGAATACAGGTTCTGGGTCAGCGGTCGCGACATCGACAGTGTCGAACGGCTCTCGTCGGTTCCGGTCCAGCGCGGCGGTGCCGAGCGTAACGTCAGTGCCCTGCTGTTCAGGAGCCGCACATTCCTAGTCGTAGACGATGCAAACCCGAGCCTCGTGGTCGAACAGTTAGCCGCATTATGTGGACCGGACTCTCGGATTCTTATCACACGGCAAAACCCGTCACCTGGAGCGTTCGCTATGCCTACTATGAATGAGTTACAGGCTCGCGAATTGCTTGGTAAGGGGCTTGATACCCAGCCGTCTATGGAGGAGTTCCAGACGATCTGGCGCGCAGTCGGCGGTCATCCTTTGAGCTTGGTGATACTTAATGCCGCTGCGCACGGGGGCGTGTCGTGGAACGAACTCGCCGAGGACTGCGCTAATGTCGCTAATCTTCCAATTGACGGCACACGACTCGCTGACCGTATTCTCGGACGGCTGAAACCGACACTAGGGGAGGAGCTGTGCCTGTTCCAGTGGGCAGGCCAGAGCCACTGCGATCGCGCGTTCTTCAAGTACGTTGTCGGAACGTTGCGCTTGAGAGCATTCGAACGTCATGGACTGACGGCGCCCGAGAGCGAAGCGTCGATCCGCATCCACGATATCGTCTTTACGGCCCTGAACTCGTTGAATTGGCTAACCGACGAGAAGGCGCGACAAATTGACGCTAAGCTCGAGGCGTTCATTCTCCAGCAGATCCGCGAGGACGGACACGGCCTACAACTGATCGCATCGCAGTTGAAGGGCAAGATCGCCAGCAATGTCGAGAATGGTGATCGACGTCCGGCCTTCCTATACGCCTTGTCGATGGTCTGGATGGGTAGCGCCATTAAGATCCATTTGCTGCCCAACCCACTGGAAGAAGCACAGCGGCTCAAGTCGTTGGGCGCGGCCAACAACGACGTGGCCATCCTGGTGGTCCTCGAGTCGATCGAAGCAAAGGAACGCCATCTGCGGCAAACGGCAGGGAACGCGGCTGCCGTCAAATGGTTAGGAACGGTCGTGCAAGCCTATGGCGAGCTTGCAGCCATGGCAGACCTTGGTGCCCGTCAAGCCGCTGAAATCAAGCACCACCATGCAAAGACTCTACGCGGCTTGGGGAAACATGCTGAAGCCGAACGCTTGTTCGAGGAGGTGGTTGCCAGCCATTCACTGAATGACGCCAAACTTCAACTGGTAAGGTTTGCCGGTTTCAAGGATCAAAGCTATGAGACGGCTAAGCGATATGCGTCAGAGATCATCGCTGAGAAGCTGGACACCGGCAGCGTGTCTCCTTCACTGCTGATGGCACTAGGTGATGCGCTCAATGGTGCGCGTCAATCCTGGGCGGGCGACCTCATCGAACAGCATGAGGAGCTGTTTCTGTCGGAAGCGCTATACAGTGCCGCCATCGGTATACCGCAAGGCTATCACTCTGTCGCGAGCTTCGTCCGTGCGATGGTCTGGCACGCACCGGAGCGGGTCGAAAGCGTACTGGCACGCCTGCCCGAACCAACACCGTTGATGCTGGACGATGACCAGAGCCGCGGCTCCTATGCGGAGATCATGCTGCTCGCAGCGGGCGTCGACGACAAACCTGTTTACCTGAACCGTGCTCTAGAAGCTTTTGAAACGCTGAAAGAGCCGGCTCCCTATCAGAAGCGCAAATGGGGCGAGACGCTTTATAAACTTGGTCGATACGCGGAGGCAGAGACTATCCTCGAGACGATCAAAGACAGGAGCGGCCGGATCTGGTTGGCTCATAATCTGTCACAGGTGAAACTCGAGCTGGGTAAGTTCGAGGAAGCTATTGCTCTCATTAATGAGTCCATTGCGGGGGCGATCGGCGTGAACAAAAAATACCGCAGCAGCTTCCTACTGCAGCGCGTCAAGGTGAAGATCAAGCTAAAACAGGATCCAGCCGGAGATATCGCCGAGGGCCATCGATACACAACTAACGCGGGCCTTCTCGATCAGTTTTCCGCGTTCTGACCTAGGAGTGGCCGATTTTTGTGTAACCAGGGTTGAACTCAGTTCAGGGAATAGGTACTTCGAACTGGATGCTATAACGAGTGGCCACGCTGCGCTTACCGCCGCCCTTGATGGGCGTGGTGTCGCAAAACGCAGGGAGGGGAGCGTCCGGGCGTGACGCAACTCAGGCATTAGCTATAGATGAGATTGAGCCAAAGCAGGCCAGACTGCTGCAGATCAATGAATGGCTCAGCCAAGCAGTGATCCGCATCACCCCGTTCGAAATGCATCCCGACAACGGAAACTGAGCCAGCTTAGACAGAACAGCCGCCCCATGTGGCGGCTTGTTTAGGCGGGGCTCTGCGAGACAGGCCTCGGTTCGAGGCCCCTATCCTTTACTGCGCTGCCCCCTCTTCCTCGGCCGTGGTTCCGCACCACTCACAGCTGTCACCGAAGGACTCGTCGTAGGCTCCCTGGCTGACAATTTGAGTATCCTCCTTGGCCAGGACGTCCTGCTCGACACATTCATTACATAGGGTCACGGTGGGGTATTGTTCAGCGGCACTGTCGGACTGCATATCCCCAAAGACGGTACAGGTTTTCATGGGTATAGCTCCTAGATTGTGGTGACCCAGTCTAATCACATTTGCGACTTCGAGAGCTCCGGACTTTGCGAGTATGTTGTAGTCCGTCCGCTACCTTCTGCCAGCTAGACATCACTAGCGAGTCTTGCACCAAAAGATTAGGCGAACGACCGCTTTTGGCCAAGGCTGTATAAAAGTCTTTCCGGCAGATACAGCGCTCAAAAACGGATTAACTATCGTCTTCCTGCACAAAGTCCAGGTTTGGGACTAACCGAACGCTCAAAGATTTAACGTAGAGGCGCGGGCTTCAAAATGGCGCTGCTTTTTTAATAGTCAGGGCCGACTTCTGCCGGCCGCCGATGGTTGCGCTGAGTCTTTACTGCAGTAAATGACCAAATTACTCATCACAAGCGCGTATTCGATTCGAAAAAATCTCAACCACACATCACCGCTTTGACATCCCACCATGGAGCTTCGAACCATGTCATTGCAGTGCCCTCGCTGTCATTCCCTCAAAGTCTCATCTTTCCATCACGCAATGAAAATCGGCGCAGCCATTGGCACCCTAGGTGGCGCTGCTCGTGGCGCCAGCGCCGCACTTGCTGGCTATCAGGCAGGGGCACTAGTCGGCGCTGTCGCTGGGCCTGTCGGCATCACCCTCGGCTCGGTATCAGGCGCAATCCTCGGTGGCCTGGCCGGCAGTGTCAGCGGCTGTGCGCTCGGCGCTCAACTGGGTGACTCGCTAGATCGTCACGTACTCGCCCACAACCTCTGCTTGCTCTGTGACCACCGCTTCAACCTACCGGCCTAAATCATTTCACTTCACTCATTTATCACATCCGGAGAGTGCTGCGCGATGCGCAGCATTTATGCCGGCTTGCACTCTAAGGAATCGTCAACATGGCACACCAAATCGAACACATGGCTTACATCGGCGCGACTCCCTGGCATGGCCTGGGCAGTCGCCTCACCGAAAAACAACCACTGGAAGTCTGGCAACGTGAGGCCGGGATGGACTGGCAGATTCAGGAAAGCTCGGTGCATTTCAAAGCGGACGCTATCGGTCATTTGGGCAGCATTCACTCCTTCCCAGAACAGAAGGTGCTGTTTCGTTCTGACAACAAAGCCCCGCTGTCTGTTGTGTCTCAGCGCTACCAAGTGGTCCAACCGCGTGAGGTCTTGGAATTTTACCGAGATCTGACCGAACGTTCTGGTTATGAACTGGAAACCGCTGGAGTATTGAAAGGCGGTCGCAAACTCTGGGCGCTTGCACGCACTGGGCAATCGACCGCGCTCAAAGGAAATGACGTAGTGAATGGCTACTTGCTGCTGGCCACCTCCTGCGACGGCACACTCGCCACCACCGCAACGCCGACCACCATTCGCGTGGTCTGCAACAACACGCTGACGATTGCCATCAATGGCGCCAGTCAGGCGATCAAGGTGCCACACAGCACACGCTTCAATCCTCGTGCCGTCAAACAGCAACTGGGTATCACCGTTTCGCAATGGGACGACTTCATGTACCGCATGCGCACACTCGCCGCCCGCCCCGTAAAAGACCATGAGGCCAAGGCGTATCTGCGTAGTGTGTTATGTGAAGTACAGACCGTTAAGCCTGAGCACAAAGGTCTCTCGAATGAACGCACCTTAAACAAAGTACTGAGCCTGTATGAAGGACATGGCCGAGGCGCCGAGTTGGAAGCGGCCAAGGGCACCGCCTGGGGTTTGCTCAACTCAGTCACCGAGTATGTCGATCACGAGCGCAGGGCACGCAGCAGTGAGTACCGCATGGACACCGCATGGTTTGGCCAGGGTGCGGTCATCAAACAGCGCGCCCTCGACTCAGCTCTTCGATTGGTTGCTTAACGCTGCTCTCCACCACCGCTGCTTGGGCTCTTTCCGCTCAAGCAGCTCTATACCTGTAGGAAATCGCGATGAATGTAATACGTTTTATAGGTCTACTTTTTGTGTTTTTCGGAATACTGGCAAGCTGTGTCTTGGCAGTTTTGCTTGTGTTCATCCTGGCGCGCTTTTGGCCCCTGCTGATCGCGGTGGTGGTCTCATGCGTAATATTTGAAGTTATAGCCAGAAAGGCCGGAGACCTGGCACCTGCAAAATTAGTCTGAGGGCTTAGCGACAAGCAACTCATCCAGCCGACTCATTAGCTCCACACGTCCCAACTCATGAAGCTTATGAAATTTGACCAGCAACTCTGCCTCATCATCCTCAACGGCATAAAAAAATGCTGCCGGTACGTTGAGCACCTTGCTCAAACGCTCGACAAAGTCAGGAGCTGGTACCCGCTTTCCCAGCTCATAGCGATTCATGCGAGTACTCGCAGACATCTCATCCAGACCAGCATCCAAACCTAACCGCTCCTGCGATAAACCTGCCTGCACGCGGGCCTGCTTTATGCGCTTTCCCAAGACTGACATGCACACAACCCATTTAATAAAACGGCATCGTGATTGCTTGTCTTTCGCTCGATACTACCGTTTTGGTAGTATCGGGATGAGCCTCGCCCCCAGCGAGTCCCTTAGACGAGGCAAAACCCTCGGATGTGCATCAAGACTTCACTCATTTTTAGCTTTGCAAGGAAGGCCCTCATGAAACGCTCAACGCTTGTCCTACTCCCTTTTTTGATGATTCTTGGCAGCGCGGTACACGCTCAAGACGATGTAGCAGCGTGCTCTCTAATTCGGATAGATCAGTACTATGGGTTGAAAGAATGGGATTGCCGCGTTCCAAACACCCCGGTCCGAATTAGCAACATCTACACGGACAAGGAGGGTCAGAAGCGTGTAGAGAGCATCAGCAGCCAGCAAAATGCTATGTGTGATGATCAGGGAGTTTGTTCAAATTCGGGAAATTTTGCGGGAAATGCGCCAGCAGGAAGTTATCACTACACCTTCGGCTGGTATTTGGGAACGGATACTCAAGGTAATCCAGTGTCGTATAAAAGTGGAACAGGGCCGGGATTTGGCGGAAAACACTTCGCAGCCGCTGAAGATTCTAAAGATACTAGATCGTCAAAAACTCTCCCCGATGTGGTTTGCATGCCGACTGCCAGCTTTAACTGCTCAATTAATGAAAAAGAAATAGATGATGAAGATTTACCTAAATACCTTCCGATAGTAGAAGAGCGAGAAATCGAAAAGGCTGGCGGAAGCTGCCAAAGCATCCCGTTGTGCTACGATAAAAGCATGAAACTTCTGGGACTAAACAAGAAATACTTTAAGTAGATCAGTTTTAAAAGCACACGACCTTCCAGGGCATAATTTCGCGTTATATGTGCTGGGTGGGCGTGAAAGGTAAAGCTTGAGAAGCATGAGAGATGCAGACAATCCGGGGATGATCGCTGCATTAACAAGAGTTAAGTTGTCCGAGATTTTTCATTTAGATTCGCCCAGACCACCTGTGCACAGAGGCGATGCAAGGTTGGGCGAGTGAACAAGGGCTATGAACCCTGCAGCTCCAACCAGAAAATTGTTGATAAGGTAACTTGCCGGGCGCTTACGGATTGACAACATCTGCCTCACGATAAGGCTCATCGGGCAGCTGTCTGCTAGGACTCACCCGGCGCTATGACCAAGGCACTGCCAAACAGGTTGTTCAGATCCGACGGAAAAACCTCTTCATGGCAAGCCGCAAGCTCTCCTGACGACCACCACCTAACCTCACATACCGCTTCCCGCTCCCGGTCACTCCATTGGGCGCAGGAGCACTGCTCGGTACCTGTGTGCACCGTAAAGTAATTTTCGACCGCAAGCACATGCTCGCCATCAGGCATCTGCCACAGAAACTCCCTGTGTGCGATGCGGCGACCTACGAAGGGCACCTCAATGCCAGTCTCCTCGTAGAGTTCACGTACCGCCGCCGCTTCAAACGACTCTTCATCCTTGAGCTTTCCGCCGGGCGTCGCCCAATAGCTCATGCCCGCCAAAACACCAGCCTGATACTGAATTTTAAAAAGCAGCAGTCGATTTCTTGGGCTGATCACCAATAAACGAGCGGCTAAACGCTTTCGCGGCATATTTCTCCGCTCCGTGGATGACAACTAACCAATGACGCCCAATACTTCGTTGCCCTGCATCCTACGAACTTCCATCACATAATCAGCGATGTTGGGAACGGCATAATCGACAACTAGCTCGACAACATCCTTCACGGGTTTGCCAGAACGTTTCACCGGATAATCCGCAATTTTGCAGAAGACGTCCGTGCCGCGACGATGGGGCATGGGCCAGGTATTGCCCGAGTTCATGTGGCACAGCCAGATGGTTTCGGCATATGCCGGGATGAAGGTCGACGAGTCGAGCGTCAAGACATCATGTTCCAGCTTTCGATAATCACGAGCTCCGAGCAGACCGTGGAGGCGCTTTTCCTCGGCCCAGAAGAAAACTTTGCCGTTTATCAATTCATACCACTGGCGTGGTGTTGTTCCACCCGTAAGCGCTCTAACCAACCGGTCTTCAGGCATGGGTTTCTGATCACGAAGAACGATGTTGGAGGGGTCACCTGCCTTCACATCCATCTTCTGTCCACGATGCTCACTCTCATATCGGGCGCGCTCACCTTCTCCCACTGCGAGGTGATCCAGAACTGCAGTGGCGCTCATCAATCCGCGTGTGCGAATACTGTCCCAAGCGCCACGTTCGGCCATGTGATAAACCCGAGGGTAAAGTTCGATCAGCTTGTCCAGATCCATTTATTATCTCCTATCAGAACGTGCAGTCCAATTCCGCCGATCAATCAGAGAGCGTAAATCGCTCGCGTGGGGGTCTCTGGAAAATCGGGTGTTGATGAGCGAGACAGGTGCCTGAGAAACGCGCTCGAGCTCCTCGACGAATTTGATCGTGTCCGGATCGAGCTGCTCGAACCTGCGCGCCTTGCTATTGGATGACTTCAAGTAATCGGCAAACGTCAGAACGATATCCGTCGGAGCGTTCAGGGCGCATGCTTTTCGGAATTGATCCCATTCGAACCATCCGACTCGCCTGTTGCGTTTGGTGGTGGAGGTTTTCTCTGCCGTGTTCAACGCCTGGGCTTCAAGGCCCGCAAACGCTGCGATGTCATCAAAGGTCGTCGAATGTTTGAGCGTCCCGGAGGTATGGCCATCCTCGCCATCGGGGTCGCCTACACGAATAGGCATGGGGCGAATGACCATCAGGATTTTGCGGATCCTGCTGGGCGATATCCCAGCCTCGGCCAAGCATCCCGCAACATTCGTGTCCCTGGACGTCACGTGAGGATAATCTCCGTGGAAAATACTCAGCCCGCTGCCCTGTGTTCCCTCCAGCAAAATGGAATGGCCGCTGCGGTAGGCCTCCTCCAAACGGTCTGACGTGCAGCCGTGATAGTTCCCAGGAGTGCCGACGTACAGACGAAGCTCATCAACATCTCGTGCGAGCCGGATCTCTTTACCCCTGCTCAAAATACGCCGAGCAGCAGCTGCTCCACTACCGCTCCCTGTTGATGCAATAGTTGAGACCAGATGCCCTCCCCTCTCTGTCCCGATATCTTCCTCCTCAATGATGGTGGCCTGGGGATCAATGAAAAGTCGATCTTTGCCGATACCGCACTCCTCGATTTCTTTCAAAAGCCCTTGCAAATGAATCGTCATGCCAGGGCCGAGAAGCAGTCGTGCCGTCACGTCCCGCGACCCAGAAGGCAAATGGTGGTAAGTGTAGGGGCCGGCAGAACTGGCTACAGTATGTCCGGCATTGGGCCCACCGACGCGAATCATCACGTCGTACTCGCGCGCGAGGTAAGCGACGATGTTGCCCTTTCCCTCGCTGCCATACTGCCCGCCAATCAACACATCCACGCATCTGATTTCAGGCGGTGTGTACAGATGCAAACGGGCGGCAACCCGCACGAGCGTGTCATTTGAGTCCGAGCGTTCAGTGTAAACACGGACGTCGGCATCATCCTTGAGCGCCTGGATCTCTGTCTGATCCTTGAGCTGATTGACCTCGTCATAAGACAAAGGACTGGGTTGACCCTCTATTCGCTTTGCATAACGTCCATGGAGCGTAGGGTCGCTTGCGTAGAGGTGTACATGCACCAAGTTTGCACCGAAGACCTGTCGAAACTGCAGCACCTGCGCAAGAGTATTCAGGTGATCCACAACTAACGGTCGGCCATCCTTCTCCGCCTCGCACACTGCCTGAGTTTCCCGAAGCATCCACTGGTCAGCGTCTTTCGCTTCGTGACGACGATCAGGTATGTCGGGGTGCGCCATGCGAAGGCGCCACTCGGAATCATCAATGGTTCGACGATCGTAAACTACGGCGAAGCCAAATTCCTTCTCCAACAAACTGGCCAAACCACTCTTGCCGCTACAGGTCTTGCCACTGATCACTACGATCTGACGAGTTTCCATGAGCTACATCTCCCAGATTCCTAATATTTGATCCGCAATTTGAAATGGGGTGTACTTGTGTGTATCGAAAACTTTGTCCGCAAAACCTGAGAGCGAACGGGCGCTCTGCTCGTTGGGATGCAACACGCTGGCGTTATATTCGTCGAGATCGGTCGCGCTTCGTGCAGCGTACCTCTGTTGCAGGACAGGCTCGGGCGCAACGATGTGCGCGTGCCTCACCGCATTGCCGAAACGGAGTCTGAACAATTCAACCTGCCGGGGCTTGCGGACCGCATCAAGGAGCCAGTTTTCGACGTCTGGCCGGGCGTGGATGGCTGGGTTTGCTACAGAATCTATGAGCCAAGAGAAGTCGGTGGCCCTGTCAAGAGAGTCGCCGAGTTCCTGGAGGTTATGACGATTGAGTGGCTCACTCCGGGTAGCCAGGTGCGCACGCAGAAAGGAGCCGCTGCTGATCGGAACAAATCTATGGAGTTCTTGGAGGGCGGCAGAAACCGACGTCTTGCCACTGGCCATCGGGCCACTTAGGAGAAGTAGTCGCTTCATGTTTTGACGATCCCTGTCTTGCGAAACCAATATAGCGACAAAGCGTAGCTTAGTTGGTGAATTTGGCCGGGATTTTCGTGGAACCGAAGCCAGGCACCAATTGGCTGAAGTTTTCAGTAAATGCCGCTGCTGCCGAAGATAGATACCCAATGCCATGGCCTAAACCCAGATTGAGCCTTCGAAGCGATTGAGTACTGTTCGAGATTCAACGCCCGAGTACCATTGCGATGGACACGGAACGCAGCTTTTTAAAATTTTGTCTGAAGGGGCGGTACCAATGAGTGATCAGGCTGTAATCGCGATACGCTTCACCCTCTTCAAGCACAGCAGGGATTCTTTCCTTGCGGCACTGGACGATGCCTCCATTCGCCATTCCAGCGTGATGCAGTTTTCAGGACAGCCGCAGGCTTCGGGTTTTACCGAGATGATCTCAGCGCTGAGCGATGCCATGCCTTGGAACGGCATTGCTAAAGTGATCATCTCTTGGGTCGAAGCTCGGAAAAGCCGACGCGTAATGGTCCAAGTGAAAGATGGCTCGGTTGTCATTGAAGCCAATGGATACAGCGCGAAAGATGTGGAGCGCTTATTAAAAGCATGCGCGAGCGTAACCGTCATCGATACGCTGCCGGAGGATGCAGAAACCAAGGCCCTTGAATCAGATACTGACGACTGACCCCGACCTGTCTATACATTGATTTAAATAGGGGGTCATTTCATTTTTGAAATGCCCCCTTTTTTCAGAGGTTTCTTAGGAGTTCGCAGGCGGAAGCCCAAGAATAGGCCCCCGATGGAGGGCTAGTTTCGAACACCATTAAATAACGATAACCACGACCCGCGCATTTTTCCCAAATCTGTCCCAGCTCGATTTTGGCATCAGAGTCGGAGTTATCGCGATCCCCACCCTTGGTTTCAAGCAAAATTATCAAGCCAGACTGAAGACGTAGCACAAAGTCAGGAAAGTGATTTATCGGTCCATTTAAGTAGAATCCTCGACCACTTTGGTTACGATGCCACCACCGCACATTTTCACAATCTGAAAGAAATTCAGACATTCGCTCTTCTAAACCATTGCCTTTCTCTTCTCGGACGTACAGGGAGTTTTCAGCCCCAACCGGCGTTTTTTGGCGCGGTGAAATTTCAATTGGAAGCGCAAAGGATGCCCGCGTATCGATCTTTTGAAGGTCAATCCACTGCTTAAAACGGCGACGCGAGAACACCAACATCTCGTTGCGGACACGCTGTCGAAGGCTTTCCACGTATGCGTGTTGTTGCTCTACAACTTCATCCAACTGACCAGCACTGAGTCGACCAAGGATTTTGCGAATGTAACCTTGCAGGTCACTTTCAGCTAGAGGGGGCATTTTTCCCAGCCAATTACCAACCAGGCCGGTCAATTGACGCCTTTTGGCTTCCGGATCAAGACTTGAAAGGTAGTCCTTCCATTTCCTGACTTCATTATCCTTTAGACGCACACGCGTGGGTTCGTAATCCCCATGAGAACCACCGACCTTCAAAAGGTCGAGCTTAACCAAATCACCAGCAGTGGGCGCCACGACGAAATCGTTCACGTCACAGTCAGCCAGATGAAACTCATGGTCGAGCAATTGTGATTTATCAAGAAGAACGCCCCCATCTGCATCTGCAAAAATGAGGCCTGCAGGCGCTTCCCGATAGAACTGAGGTAATCTCAACTGCCGGATTTCTTCAATGAACTCTGGGCGAACCGGATACAAATCCATTGCACCTCTAACCTCGACAGGAACATGCGAAATGGACGGATCAGCCTTTGAAGCAACCAATTCAGCATGAGCCTCATGAACGGCTTTCAGCGTTGCCTCTAGAAAATTCTCTTCATGATCTGGCTTCTCTCCCGAAAACACAGCAGTGTTTTCAGAGTGATTATCGGAGCTACCAATTAGATCAAAAAGAGGTAGTGGAGCAATTCCTTCCTGTTTCTGACCAGACGGCACAGTAGGTTGTGAAGCGAGCTTGGCCTCAGCCTCTATCAAGTCAGGAGTTCTGAAGTCGTTGCGACTAAATCCGGCTCGGTTGAGACCGGCAACAATTTTCTCCAATGTGCTACTGAACACACTAGAAGCAGTTAATACGTAGCTCATGTTCAACGGTTCATGGCCATGAGCGCGAACATATGGTTGTCTCAGAATTCGACCGAGAATTTGCTCTACATCTACCGGCGAAGATCGGTCAGCCAGCGTGGCAAGCACATAGGCAAATGGGCAATCCCACCCCTCTTTCAAAGCATTGACGGTAATTACAAACCTTACCGGGCATTGAGTAGACATAAGATCCAATCCGCTCAATTCGTCCTTTTCTGCGGTCTTGATCTTAATCCAGTCTTCTGGCACCCCATGCTCAAGCAATTCCGCCTTGGCATGCTCGAACGTCTTCGCGTCAGCTTTGACTTTACTCTCCGCTTGGATTAGCACGATAGGTCGAATGTAAGAACCACCACGAGCTTGCTCAGCCTGAGCCTCTGCTTCGAGTCTCGCACGCAGGTCAATAGCATGAGCAATGACCGAGCTTCTGCTCGGAAGGTTTCGGACGATGACGGGAAGCTTGACCATGTGCTGATCACGCATAACCATCGCATCGACGAAGCTAATGATATTAGCTCCGGCTCTTGGGGTAGCAGTCAACTCAAAAACGAAGCTCGGGTTGAGATTGCGCAGCATGTCCAGAGACAAGCTACTGGTTACGTTGTGGCTTTCATCGACGATGACGACGGGTGCAAGCCCAGCCATTGAAGCAACAAGGGAATACGGATCAACCCCCTCACCTACCGCAACGGCCGTGGAAGACAGATCGTCCAGCGAGCTGTTTTCTTGGTACAGCTTTCGGTCATCTTTATTGCGTGCTTTCAAACTGTCATAGGTAAGCACGGCCAGCACAAGACCGTCCTCAACCTCATCTCTTGAAAGATGCCCTGATAGGAGGTCGCGCTTATCCATAATGCTGACCCTACCTTCAAACAGCCGATTGAGACTCTGCCTGTAGGGGTGATCAGAATTGCGCAGAGCCCTAAGGACTTGATCAAGAATTGATAGTGAAGGTACCAGCCATAAACAGAGGCGTGCGTCACCTTGACGACGCTGAAGGGCCTTGAAAATGCTAGATACGGCGTGAAGACCAATATAGGTCTTTCCACCAGCCGTAGGCACTTTGGCACACACCTGAGGGGCACCATGCGGGGCATCTTGGTATCCCGGCATTTTGGTAGCGCCTTGAGCGTCCCAATGGGCACGATACGCTAACTGAGCGTCGTCACAGGCAGTCCATCGACGGAGGTAAAGCTCTAGATCCTCGATGACCTGACTCTGGTAGGTGTTCAACTGCATTTCAAATCCTCAGAGTCTGGCGATATCACGGGGTATCTTCTTAAAACCAATGCTATGCCGTCTCATAAAATCTTCACCTAGCGCCAATTGGTCCGCATAAACAAGCACTGGACCAACGGTTTGCACGAGCTCTGCTAGCAGATCTAGGTCAAGGGTAGTGACGGAATCGGCTTCATACGCGAAAAAGACACGCAACCCGTTTGCTTCCCCAAGCCAATAACGGTGCTTAGCCTCTTCAGAATCCGCACGAAACCTCTGATAAATCCCTTCCTGCCAGGCCACATAATCTCGAATTGCAGCCAGGCCAGCTTCTGGGTTTAAATTTCCGTATTCCACGAAAAGAGGTTCGGCAAGAGTCTGAAAGGTGAACCCGCCTCCTAGGCCAGTCACTTGTTTTGTTCCGTCACCGTAACCAGAAATAACACGCCTCATCCGTTCTGCAGTTAACGACTCGGCATAATCCATCAACTCAATCAGGACGAAACGACGAGCACCTCCGTCCTGGGCGTTCGCTTTTAGCACTGCATGCCCTGTAGTGCCCGACCCTGCAAAAGAGTCGAGAACAATGGAGTCTTCATCAGCCGCAATGTCCAAAATTCGTCCAATAAGCGTACTGGGCTTAGGCGTATCAAAGGAGGATGTATCCGAGAAAATCGCCCGCATCTCATTTTTGGAGGTGCGGTTACTACCTACATCCTTCTTCCATAGTGTGCGAGGCACGAGGTCGCCAACTTCATTCAAATAACGCTTGATACTCGGTCGGGCTTCACCTTTCGGTCCCCACCAGACGCGCCCTTCCGCATCTAGAGCCCGTAGGCGCTCTTCGGAAACGCGCCAGTATCTGCCGGGAGGAGGACTGAACTCACGCCCAGTGGGACCAGTGATCGTAAATAAGCCCTTCGAATATGGTTTGTTCGCAAATGGATCGCCGGGAATCCAAGGACCGTTTGGATCGTCATCATCGTTCGTATAAATTGAATCGGACTCAGCGGTTCGAGCTAGGCGAGCAGGAGTCCAATTCGGGCGTTTGGAATAAACAAGAATGTAGTCATGGTCTGTTGAAAATTGGTTAGCCGAGTTCCGTGGTGAATCAGCTTTCTCCCAAATCACACAGGTAACAAAATTTCCTACGCCGAAAATCTCATCGAGTATGGGCCGGAGTATTCCAACGGCATTGTCGTCAATCGAAACCCAAATTGAGCCGTCCTCCGAAAGCAAGCGATGCAACAACTTGAGTCTGGGGTACATCATGCAGAGCCATTTATCTTGACGACTCATATCCTCATTTTCTTTTCCGACAACCTTCCCCAGCCACCGCTTTATACGGGGATCGTTGACATTGTCGTTATAAACCCAGCCTTCATTCCCAGTGTTGTAGGGGGGATCGATATAGACACATTTCACCCTACCCTCAAATTCGGGCAATAAACTTTTCAGAGCCTCAAGATTGTCGCCTTGGATAATGCGATTTTCGTGGCTATTTTTCGGAGCAGGTTGAGATGCTTCAAATTTGTAATTGTCGCGCAGCACGCGGTAGGGTACGTCCCGATGATGGTTTCGGACTTGATCCTTCCCCACCCAATGCAGTGTTGGCATGGTGCTTGCCCTGTCCTGATGTTCACAAAACCGCCCTTCAAAGGCAGCCGGTGATTTGACACCATGAGTTACGGCAAGGCAAGTAGAGGATGGAGCTGCCCGAGCGCCGTCTGGGGCAATCCTCCTGAGCCAACGCTAAGGCGATGGCTGGAGATTTAATGACCATACGCCGCAACGACGTAATCGGCGCGGCTATCACGACACACGCTGGATTTAGACGAGCAGTGTGTAATTAGATTTATTCGATAAGGCTCTCATCAGGGATACAACCGATAGGTAACGTCTGAATACCGGTGACTCTCTAGAAGCCCGTCTGTTTGAAGGCCGTAAGTACGCAGTAGCGACCTCGAGCAGCCGCCTGGCTCGCCTCCGACGCTTGACCGCCCATGCAGGCCGATACGGTTATTGACCAGAAGAATATCAACCGGGCGGATCACGGCGCCCGAGATACTTGCACCGCATGCGACCTCAAAAGCAACAAGCGCCTCCTTCGCGGCGCCAGCGTCATCGTCATCGTCATCGTCATCGTCATCGTCATCGTCCGTTAGGATGCAGTTGTGGCTGTACCTGATCCAGTGCTGATCTCCCACATCGAATAGCAGGCTTGCGTACTCCAGCACCAACTCATCTCCCAGGATTTCCTTCATACCTGCCCTGAACGTTTTCTGCGAACGAACATGGAAGTGAGGAGCTTTCAACGCCGCGATTACGCCTGGATCAAACTTGTCCAAAACGCTCGCCAACTCATTGTCTATCAGCGTCGGCTAAGACGTCTCTGCTGACCCAACCGCAAGCACCGAGCGCCTATGGGCCTAAGGCGCAGTTGTTGATCATCCTTGACCAAGTAATGCATCGCGTAGTGGACATGTGCACGGATTTCCCGGTCGTTGCGATGGATAACGCCGATTCCCAGCCCTTCCCCGTACCTGCTTTTGTCCTGATTACAGCTGTCGAAATAGCCCTGTCCCTGCGTGACACACTCCCACAATTTACCAATCTGCTGAGCCTTGTAGATATCCTTCCACACCTGAGCACCGTTGAAGAAGAACGCTGCATGGATGTGATAGCCACGATCCTCTCCCTGCTCCACCGCGCAGATGTAGCCGGTCTCATAGTCAAAGATCGGATTGCGTTCACGCTCGGCGACGAACCGGTCCAGATCATCGAATACCTGCTCAACACGCTGCCTAACTTGAGAAAGCTTGTGGTAATACAGATTTACCCTGACTACGACAGTGCGAGCGTAACGGTCCAGCACGGAGTCCGTGTATTCAGTGACCCTACTTTCTTGATCCCTGGACTGATAGCGACGGTCACTACTCTTACGCCGATACCATTGCTCCCGAGTCAACTGACGGATCTTCATGACCAGCAGGTTCATGCTGCGATGATGATCTAGATAGGCCGCTCTCTCTACATTCAGGCAGACAGGCCCGGCAGCGCTGCGCTCCAATCCAACATGCTGACAGGCTTCCCAGAACGCTTGCAGGTGCTCGCTGTAACGGTGTTGGCAGCGATCATCAAACAAGTCGATCATTTGCTGGACGCCATCGAAATACCGGGAAAGCCTGGTCGGCATTATTTGCTCGTGACCTGAGCGTGTGCCTTTGAATCGAAATGCTGGAATATCGTGTTCTTCGACTGCCTTAACGAGTCGCTCAATTTGGATAGCGATATCGGATTGAGATAGGCGTGTATAGGCGTTGCTGATGGTCATGGCCGTGTACCTGGTGGTTATTCCTATACCAGATACCGTCTGTGCATTTTTTAACTGATGACCTACTTCTAGGTAAGTCATGATGAAGGGATCAGTGGTTGATTGCTTTCTGTTCGCTTGCTTACTGATTACTGATGCCCTGATGACTACTTTTTGAATACCTAGAAGCTATATAACTAGATACAGCTCTGTCACTGGTGAACGTTCCCGCTCCAGGCGGACCAATCAGAAAACTATTGCCAAGCTAGGCAGGAGATCGACCAAGCAGCCCCATGGGGGAGTTAGCTGAGAACCGCCTGCTCACCATCCGGCATAAACGCCATGACTGGCTCCCTGCCAGTCATGGCGTTTATGTCAGTAGTGCAAAACTTTCACGCAACTCATTCGGCCAGGTCCCGCGCCTCAACCCTGGCCAGAATCCAATCTTGTATCTCACCCTCAACCCAACCAACGCTGCGTTCTCCCAGTGAAACCGGCTTTGGGAAAGCTTCTTCGGCGATGTACTTATAGATGGTAGAGCGACCCAGACCGGTTGAGTCGATGACGTCTTTCAGGCGAATGATCTTCATGAACGGGGCTCCTCTGTTCGTTCAGAGGATTGGCAGGATCAGTAATAAAAAACGCACCGTGCCTGTGGACCATCAGTGTTGCTTGAATCTTGGTCACTCACATACGGGTGTTAGCGCGAATACCTAATAGGTGGCCGTCACTCCGAACTTTCATCCTTACCCATCTGAAGTGATAGACCTCCGTTTTTCCAGACGTAGACGCTCGCCTTCACCTATCAAGCAGGCGCAAAAAACGAAAGATTCCATGCCACGATCGATCTAGCCGGCTGATCGCCTCCATACGCCACAGACGCATGCAATCTTGCACCACCGCACCCTAAAACCTCAGTAAGCTGCAGAAACCAAGGAAAACGGCGTCCATTTAGGTTCTGAAATGCAAAAAAACGCCTAAAAACCCCTATATATCTGGCTTTTTTAAGAATTATAATTCCTAGAATCGATATAGAATTTTCATAGAATTCAAATAGAAAACTTATAGAATTTCCATAGATCCAGATTAGAATGAGATTGGTCATCGAGCCGTGATGGCGATGAATTTAGGAGTTTCTACACTTTAAAGGAGATAACGAATGGCTATCCGCGTTGAAGACGACGAGGTCGACGAACTGAGTCGTCTGCTCCAAGACCCTCGCCGCAACCACCGCAGCGACATTTGGCTATGGCTCTGGCTGTATCAATACAACGAAGCCGAGTTCGATACCGCCACTTGCAACGGCAGTACGATGAGAGAAACGCTCGCCCGTTTTCTGCGAAGAAGAACCACCCTTTTACAAAGGATCAACTCGGAGAAAGACAGATTCTTGGTTCCAAACCAATACCTCCAATGGATTGACGGGCAAGAGAGACAATCTCTATGGCTCCTTAACCGCATTGAAGCCATCACCGATTTAAGGCCTCCTCACGGATTGCCTCGGGGCCTAGTCCACCTCACCGGAAAAAATCTTCTTACCGCCATGCTTGACCTATGGGATATCGATATCGCGAGGAAAGTGGACGAAATCGATCACCTACGCGTTGATTGGTTAGAACACCGGGCGCAAGACCGTGACTTTGAGTGGTTTGAGGATAGGAAAGATGGCACCAAGCGATGCAGGTGTGCATGGGAATGGCTAGAAAAGAACGACAAGTCTATTTTCAGGGGACGTCTAGCTATCGGCAACTATAATGAACTGCTCATATACTTCGATAAAGCTGCTCATGGTCGCAATGAACGGAAAGTCATCGTTCAGAAAATTAAGAACCGATGGAATCGCAAGCAGTTCGATGAGCGTGCAGCGGACAAGAAGCAGTGCAATGTCATGCTGTCGAAAAAAGTCATCCTACAGCTGGACCAGCTAACAGAAAAGCACGGTCTGAAACGAGCACAAATACTAGAACTTTTAATCACAGCAGAAGCGGAAGCAGGGAAGTGTCTGGCCAAAATCGAAAATCCGTCGTTTTCATAACCACTGAGGAAAACGGAGATCCTCGCATTTCGCCAATTTTCTTAAATCGGTATTCCAATTAGTATTCCAAGAGAAAAATCAAATCGTAAATTTCTTTATAATTCAATAGCTTGAGAAATCCGTTCAGATTACCCCGGCCCAAATAATCATAAAAAGACGTCCACAGACGTCTTTTTTATACCTGTAATTCAGTAAGCTCATAGGCTTCTTTGCCTTTTAGCAACTGATGCCCGACGCGGTAAACGAAGACGCTCCGCTCCGTGTCTGGCCCACCCCAAATGGAGCGCAGCTCGTCTTCGTCTTTGAAGAAATCTGGAAGGACGCCAAACAGGCTTTCTAGAAACTGCGCAGCAGACATTGGCTTGCCATCGGCGCTGAGAAACAAGGTCGTCATCATGTTTTTGATCCGGCGCGCCGAGCCTTTGCTTAACCTGATCTCCCCCGCTCGAATACCGAATTTCCCGCGCGGCGGCCTAGGGGTTCAGGTACCAGATCGATAGCTCATGAGCCCCGTGGCAAGGGCACTCATGCCCTCGCCGCCCGGTGTCGGGATACGTCGGAGGTCCAACCGATCCAGCGCCCGATTCACCACCGCAGGTCACTCATGGCTCTCCTTCTCCCTCTTGTGCTTGCGATAATGGGAAAGTGAAATCCCCGTTTGGCGCTTGAAGTAGCGACACAAGTAAGAGGCGTCGGCGAAGTTCAGTTCGTCGGCCACACGGCCAATAGCCAAGTCACTGTATGAAAGGAGCGCCTTGATTTCCAAGGTTACCTGCCGATCGATCAGGCCCTTGGGAGTGTCATTGAAAAACGCTTTGGTCAACTGCGACAGGTAGAACGGCGTGATATTCAGTGCGTCAGCGTAGAACTTCACATCTCGGTTGCGGATGCAGTGTTTACCTATCAATTCCCAGAAGCGCCAACTGAGCATTTCCTTCCGGCTGAATCCACGGTTTTCTATTTGGTTGGCTGGAAGTTGCTCGGCTATTTTCAAAAAGAGGTTCTGCAGCTGATTGCGCAACATGATGCGTTGGTAAGAGGGACAGGTCTGCGCAATATTCCGCATCTGCGTCACCCACCCGTCTATCAGTGGCATGTCGTCCTTGGATGGAACGCAATGGGGATGGTCATGTAGAAAGACGAACAAACTATTTGGCAGCGGGTAGGCAACCTCCGCTGCAAAATCTTTCGGCATAAGGCAGAAAAAAACCTTGAAGCGGCGCGAGCGGCGTTTGAGCAAGACAATGGTGTCCTCAGCCAGCAACATCACGCCTCCGCGCCTGACCGCATGCTCTTTGAAGTTTAGAGTGAAGTGGGCACTACCGGAGAGGCATACCAGCAACGTCAAGTAAGCATGACCGAAAGAGAGCGGTAAACCTTGCCCTTGCGCTAGCGTGGTTTCTCCCATCCTCATCGAATCGTCAGGACCGGAAAGTTTCGGAATGTGATGCATAGTGCCCCAGCGCTATAACAAACAATAGCCATCATCGTATCAGCGCTTGGCGCGGTTGTTGCGAAAAGTACCGAAGAAGCCGAGGTACTGGCGTGTACCGATGGCCTGTCTGCCAATACTCTATCCCGAACGCACCCATCCACTCCGAGTACGGGATATGACACTTAAAACAGAACGACTCTTGCTACGCCCCTGGCAGGACACAGACGCCGCCGATCTATACGAGTATGCCAAAGACGCCCGAGTCGGTCCCATCGCTGGCTGGCCCCCGCACACCAGTGTGGAGAACAGTGCCGACATCATCCGCACAGTCTTCAATCACCCAGAGGTGTATGCGGTCGAATTGAAGGAAAATCGCCGTGCTGTTGGTTGTGTGGGCATTCTCATAGGCAGCAACAGCAATTTTGAAATCAGTGAGCAGGAAGGGGAAATAGCCTACTGGATCGGCGTGCCGTACTGGGGCAAAGGCCTGATTCCGGAAGCCGTGCGTGAAGTGATGCGACACGCTTTTGAAAACCTGAACCTCAAAGCACTGTGGTGTGGTTACTTCGCCGACAACATCCAATCCCATGCTGCCCAATCGAAGTGTGGCTTTCGCTTTCATCACACGGAAGAAAACAAATACAACCAGTTCCTCCAAGACTATCGCACAGAGCACATTAGCCGGATCACCTACCAGGAATGGCTGGAATATTCGAAAGTGTAAGAGCACAAACCGAAGAGGGACGCGAACCTTACCTGGGGTTGTACGAAGAACCAGCCTCCCTTGATACACCGTTGCCATTCAGGTGCGGTACACACCCATAAAACATTGATTCAGCTCGATCATCACCCTCATTCAGGCGACGCGATGGAAATCTCACTCACCCAAATAACGCAACAAAACTATGAGGCCATTTGTGAACTGGAGGTCACTGAAGAACAAGAGGACTACGTGGCTAGTAATACTTGGTCGCTCGTTGAGGCCGCGTACAACCCGGGCTACTTCACACGCGCCATCATTGCGGATGAAGAGGCCGTAGGCTTTTTAATGTGGGTGCAGGAATCAAAAGGAAAAGTCTCTATCTGGCGCTTTATGGTGGATAAGAAACATCAGCAGAAATCCATCGGTAGAGCAGCGCTGGGTCTCGCCCTGCATGAAATAAAACAGATCGAAGAGTTGAAAGAAATTGAGATTTGCTACAACCCCAACAACGTCGTCGCCAAAGGATTTTATTCCAGTTTTGGTTTTATCGAGGTTGGCATGGATGCAGACGGCGAAGATATGCTGGCGAGGATCATCATGTGAACTTGGCCAAATACACGCCGAGTGGCACGATTTCCTTGCCAACGTATTGAGGACGAAATCCACGCGTTCCGGCAGGTAATGCTTCGGGTGGGAGTCCCTCTCTGGAATCCCACCGCACTTCCCATTACCCTGATCCCCTCTATCAGACAACCGGAAGTCCGATACCCGTGTTCAAGCCACTCGCCGCTTTCGCTCTCGCCTGCACCCCTCTGCTTGCAACCGCCGCCGACCTGGCCGGTGTCTGGACAGGCACTCTGGGGAAATCCGCGATTACTGTCTGTTTCAACGGGCCCCACGGCGCCAATGGCAGTTATTACTACCAACGGATCCTCACCCCCATTCAGCTGACCCAAGCCAACGCCAGCGAGCCTTGGGTGGAAGAAGGGCAAACCGGTTTCTGGCAGTTGGACGACCCACAGGGCGACCTATTGACCGGCACCTGGAGCAAAGCCTTGGGCGGCAAAAGCCTGGCGCTGATGCTGAAACGCGCGGACACGGACGGGTGCGCCAGCGACACTTACAACAACCCGCTTGAGGCCACGCCACCGGCGGTAAAGGTTGAGAGGAAGACGTTCGCCGAACATGCCTACCAGGTGAAAACCCAAGGCGGGCAGGTCATCCTCAAACTTGAAGGCGACACGGAGGCCATCGATAAGATCAACCGGGATCTCGCACGGATGGCCATCAACCCAGACGGACAGACCGATTTCTATAGGGAGCGGCGCAACTCACTGGACCAGGGCGGCAGCACCACGACCAGCGAGATCACGGTGGAACCGGTCTACTGGTCATCACAGTGGATCACCGTGCGTTTCTATCGCTGGTCGGCAGGCTACGGACGCGGGGGAATCAGCTGGGGCCTGCACAGTTGGAACCTGCAAACTGGTAAAAAGGTTGATCCCTGGACGTGGTTGGGAGGCGAGGAGCAATGGGACGGCCCCTATTCCGGCCAGGTCAAACTGCCCGCAGCGTTCAGCGCATGGCTTTCCAAGCAAACCACCGTCGACGAAGGCTGCCCGGCCGTGACCAGCTATTCCACCTTCGACTTGAGCTTCAACACCCAGGGCCTGCAACTTTCGACACCCGCCCAGGGCGATGGCTGTGATAACGAACTGAGCTTTACGTGGGAGCAATTGGAGCCGGTGCTGACAGCCCAAGGCAAAGCAGCTATACCCAGCTTGAAAGCGCCATAACGGCCTAATCAGCCTTACAAAAATCCATCACTCGTTCACGAAATATTCAGAAACGCCAACGGATACTAGCCCATTGCAATGACCGTTCCCCCGGACGGTCCTCCTGCCCTGGTAGCCACACTCCATGACGCGTCCTGCTTCCCTGCTGCTCCTGCTTGCTGGTCTGTTGTTCTTCTTTGCCCTGGGCAACCATGAGCTGCAAGGCTCCACCGAAGCCCGCGTCGCCGGGATCGCCATGGCCATGCACCTGGACAATAACTGGGTAGTGCCCCAGTTGTTTCGTGAGCCCTTTCTGGAAAAACCGCCCCTGAGTCTGTGGATCGACGCCGGGGCGATTCGCCTGTTCGGCGGCACCACCTGGGCCGTGCGCCTGGCCTCGGCGTTTGCTGGGTTGTTCAGCGTGATGCTCCTTTACACCATGCTGCGCCGGTTCGGGCGACCGCAGACGCTGGCGTTCAGCGCGGCCTTGATCTTGGCGACCATGGCCAGCTATTGGAGCAATGCGCGCGGCGTCGGTGAGGATGCGCTGCTCACCCTCGGCGTGACCACTGCGCTGTTGGCGTTCTACCAGGCAGTGCGGCCCGATCGCCAAGGCTCCAGCGTGGGCGCATGGGCACTGTTTACCGCCGGGATGGTGATCGCCACCCTCAGCAAAGGCGTGCTGGGCCTGGCGATGCCGGGCATTGTGATTTTTGTGTACCTGGCCAGCACCAGCCTGATGGACAAACGGCTGCAGATTGGCAACTGGCTCAAGCCGGCACTGTTTACCTTATTGGCGCTGGTGCCACTGGTGATCTGGCTAGGCTTCCTGTTCCAACGCGGGGGTATGCAGGCCGTTGCCGAGGTCTTGCTGACCAACAGCGTCGGCCGCTTCAGCGGCTCGTTTGTCGAAGCCGGGCATTACGAGCCGTTCTACTACTACATTGCCAAGCTGCCCGAGGCGTTCCTGCCTTGGAACATCCTGGTGTACCTGGGCCTGTGGCACTTTCGCAAAAGCCTGGTGCGCAACCGCTACCACTTGTTCTTCAGCGTCTGGCTGGTGGCACAGTTCACCCTGCTGACCCTGGCGTCGAGCAAACGCACCGTTTACCTGATGGCGCTCGCACCGGCCGCCGCCGTCCTGGCCGCGGAATATGCAAGGGTGCTGCTGGACTGGCTGAAAACCCACAAGCCCGCGCTGTACAAGCATCACAGAACCATAGTGGGCGGCGTGTTCACCCTGGCCGTGAGTTGCTACCTGATCGCCGCCTTCTGGTTCGCGCCCAAAGCGGATGTGCGCCAGTCCTTCGTACCGGTGATCAGCCAGGTTCAGGCGTTGAAAGACGAAGGCCGGGAGGTGGTACTGTACCGGCCCAACGAGCGCATCGCCGGAGCCAGCGTGTTTTACCTGCAGGCCTATTTACCGATCCTGCAAACCGAGGCCGAGCTGCACAGCTATCTCGGCGCCAAGCCCGGCAACGTTGCGCTGCTGGACCACACCGATGACTTGACCCGTCCGGTGAAGGAGATCAAGCGGATGTCGATCAATCGCCAGCCTTACTACTTCGTGGAGCAGTAAGGCCGGCGCGGGGCATCAGTGCTTGGTGACTTTGTCCAGGTAGCCCATGGCAAATGCCGAGACCACGAAGGTCATGTGGATGATCACGTACCACATCAGGTGCT
>Ga0182007_10000319_pt1 | contig 30540 bp, 31 predicted proteins | sample Sormic07211113_1_FD_123023 | JGI IMG/M metagenome (GOLD analysis project Ga0182007, IMG submission 123023) | Rhizosphere microbial communities from Sorghum bicolor, Mead, Nebraska, USA - 072115-113_1 MetaG | ecosystem: Host-associated > Plants > Roots > Rhizosphere | place: USA: Nebraska...
GAGCTGAACCTCAAGCTCAGCTCGGGCACCTACGGTTCGACCTTCTTCATGCTGACCGGCTTCCACGGCCTGCACGTGTTCATCGGCATGCTGATGCTGCTGTTCATCACGCTGCGCCTGCGCAAGGGCCACTTCACGCCGGAACGTCACTTCGGCTTCGAGGGCGCGGCCTGGTACTGGCACTTCGTGGACGTGGTCTGGCTCGGCCTCTACATGCTGGTCTATTGGCTTTGAGCGAAGAACCTCGTCCCGGCATTCCAGAAAAAAGGCGCCGCAAGGCGCCTTTTTCATGGTTCTCGTTGAACGAGCACCATCTACTTGCCGACTGGGAGCCCGGTGGGCTGGATGTAGCCGAGTTTCCAGGCCAGCAGCAGGCAGAGGAACAAAAACACCGAAAGGCCGATCCGAACGGTGAGCGCGCGCGCCATGCCGCCGCTCTTGGCGCGCCCATTGCGCCCGTCCTTCAGCATGAAGAACAGGGCAAACGCGAGGCTCGCGAAGATGCCCAGGAACACCAGGGCGACGAAATATTTCATGACCCACATTATCGGCCGCACGCCCCGTTCCCTCCAGTGACTCCTGAACCCCTGTATTCCGAAGACCGGCGCCGGCCGGGCCGTTTCTGGCTCATCACCATCGCTGCCGTGCTGACGGTGGCAGCCACCGTTTCACTGGGCCGCTGGCAGTTGTCGCGCGCCGCGCAGAAAGAAGCGCTGCAGGCCGACATCGAGGCCCAGAAGCTGAAGCCGGCGCTGACCCAGGCCGAGTTCCTGGCGATGGAGAAGCCCTCCGACGCGATGCATCGCCCGGTGCGCCTGCGCGGCCTGTGGCTGACGCCGCAGACCGTATTTCTCGACAACCGCCAGATGCACGGCACGCCAGGCTTCTACGTGCTGACGCCCTTCGCCCTGGAAGGCACCGAACAGACGGTGATGGTGCAACGCGGCTGGATCCAGCGAAATTTCGTCGACCGCACGCGGCTGGGCGCGGTCGAGACGCCCGCCGGCATCGTCGAGGTCACGGGCCTGGTCGAGCCGCCGCCGAGCCATCTGCTGGAATTGGGCACCCCCGCATCCGCACCGGCCGCGGCTGCTTCGGCGCCTGCTCCGGCGGCCTCCGCACCGGCCGCTCCGGCATCGGCCGCCGAGGGGTATTCGCCCATCCGGCAAAATCTCGACCTGGAAGCCTTCCGCGCCGAAACCAAGCTGCCGCTGCGCACCGACGTGTCGCTGCAGCAGAGCGGACCGGCTTCCGAGGGCCTGCAGCGCGACTGGCCGGCCCCGGCGCTGGGCCTGGAGAGGCACTACGGTTACGCGTTCCAGTGGTTCGGCCTGTCGGCCCTCGTCGTCATCCTCTATGTCTGGTTCCAATTCATCACACCCCTCCGCCGCTCGAGGCGCCGCGCGCGCGATGGCCGCTTCTGACGAGCCGCTGGGCCTGACGGTGCATTCGATGCCGTCGCCCAACCAGGCGCTCGACGGCGCGGAAGGCCGGCGCACGGTCATGGGGCGCTGGAAGATGATCGCCGTGATGCTGATGTGCGCGGCGCCCGTCATTGCCTCGTACTTCACCTACTACGTGATCCGGCCCGAAGGCCGCAGCGTCTACGGCGAACTGGTCGAGCCGCAGCGCGAGCTGCCGAAGCTGACGGCCACCGACCGCAATGGTGCGCCGGTGGACATCGCCACGCTCAAGGGTCAGTGGCTGCTGGTGGCCGTGGCCGATGCAGCCTGCGATGCGCTTTGCGAGCAGCAGCTCTACCTGCAGCGCCAGCTGCGCGAGAGCCTGGGCCGGGAGAAAGACCGCATGGACCGTGTCTGGCTCGTGAGCGACGCCGCGCCCGTGCCCGAGCGCCTGAACAACGGCCTGCATGGCGCGACGGTGCTGCGCGTGCCGGCCGACCAGCTGGCCAAGTGGCTTGCTCCCATGCCGGGCCACTCGCTGGCCGAACACCTCTACGTGGTCGATCCGATGGGCAACTGGATGATGCGTTTCCCCGCCCGCATGGACGCGGCCGGTGCCAGCCGCGCCAAGCGCGACCTCGACCGCCTGCTGCGCGCCTCGGCGTCGTGGGACGAACCGGGCCGCTGACCGCCTCCGACTTGCCCATGGACACGACCACCTCGCTCTACGATCTGACGCCCATCGCCTGGCTCATGGCCGCGGGCGTCCTGATCGCGCTTGGCCCGCTGGTGTGGGTCTGGCGGCGCAACGCGGGTGCAGGCCCGGCGCGGCGGCTGCATGCGCTGACCGTGCTCACGCTGTTCCTCACCTTCGATCTCACGCTGTTCGGCGCCTTCACGCGGCTCACCGACTCCGGCCTGGGCTGCCCCGATTGGCCCGGCTGCTACGGCAACGCCAGCCCGGCTGGCGCGCGCCATGAAATCGCGATGGCGCAGGCCGCGCAGCCGACCGGCCCCGTCACGCACAGCAAGGCGTGGGTGGAGATGGTCCACCGCTATCTGGCAACGGGTGTCGGCGTGCTGATCCTCGCGCTCGCGGGTGCCACCTGGATCGCGCGCCGCCGCCAGCGCCGCGCGCCGCCGCCGTCGAAAGACGGCGAGCACCACGCCACGCTCAGCGCGTGGTGGCCGGCATTTACCCTGGTCTGGGTCTGCCTGCAGGGCGCCTTCGGTGCACTCACGGTGACTTGGAAGCTCTTCCCCGCCATCGTCACGCTGCATCTGCTCGGTGCCGTGGTGTTGTTGGCGCTGCTCTGCATCCAGGCCGTGCACTACCGGCAGACGGCTGCGCAGCGGCTGCCCATCGCCGTAGCGCCTGCACTGCGCAACGGGCTCATTGCGACCACCGTGCTGCTGGGGCTGCAGATCGCGCTCGGCGGCTGGGTCAGCACCAACTATGCGGTGCTGGCCTGCACGCAGTTCCCCATCTGCCAGGACAGCTGGTGGCCGGCCATGAACTTCGCGCAGGGCTTCGAGATCTGGCGCCACCTTGGTGTGACCGGCGAGGGCCAACCGCTCGATTTTTCCGCGCTCACCGCCATCCACTATGCGCATCGGTTGATGGCCTATGCGGTGTTCGTCGCGCTCGGCGTGCTCGCATGGCACCTGCGCCGCATCGCGGCGTTGCGTCCGCAGGCGCGCTGGCTCGCGGGGCTGGCGCTTCTTCAGCTCGCCACGGGTCTTGGCAACGTGCTGCTGGGCTGGCCGCTGGCCGCGGCGGTGCTGCACACCGGCGGCGCCGCTGCGCTCGCCGTGGTGCTCACCTGGGCGCTGTGCGAGAGCCGGCGCGATCCCGCGGCGCTGATCGTGCGTGCCGGTGACAATGCGTCCGCCAACAACAATAGCCAGAGGAAGGCCGCCGCGTGAGCACCCCGATCCCCGTTCAGCAAACCAGCACCGCGAACGTGCTGCGCCAGTTCTACGCGCTGACCAAGCCGCGCGTGGTGCAGCTGATCGTGTTCTGCGCGCTGATCGGCATGGTGCTGGCCGTCCCCGGTCTGCCTTCGTGGGCCGACGTACAGCGCGCGGTGCTGGCCTGCATTGGCATCTGGCTGGTGGCCGGTGCCGCTGCCGCGTTCAATTGCCTCGTCGAGAAGGGCATCGACGCCAAGATGAAGCGCACCGCGTGGCGTCCCACGGCGCGCGGCGAACTCAGCGATAGGCAGGCGCTGGTTTTCTCGGCGCTGCTGTGCGCGGCGGGTTCGGCGCTGCTGTGGTTCACGGTCAATCCGCTCACCATGTGGCTCACCTTCGCCACCTTCGTCGGCTACGCGGTGATCTACACCGTGATCCTCAAGCCGCTGACGCCACAGAACATCGTGATCGGCGGCGCGTCGGGCGCGATGCCGCCGGTGCTGGGCTGGGCCGCGATGACGGGCTCCCTGGACCCCGGGGCCTGGATTCTTTTCCTCATCATCTTCCTGTGGACGCCGCCACACTTCTGGGCGCTGGCGCTCTACCGCGTGGAGGACTACCGCAAGGCCGGCCTGCCGATGCTGCCGGTCACGCATGGCAACGAGTTCACGCGGCTGCAGGTGCTGCTGTACACCTTCATTCTGTTCGCGGCCTGCATGATGCCCTTCATCTACGGCATGAGCGGCTGGCTCTACCTGGCGGTGGCCGTCGCGGTGAGCGCCGGCTTCACCGGTTATGCGTTCGCGTTGTGGCGCAACTATTCCGACGCGCTGGCGCGCAAGACCTTCCGCTTCTCGCTGATCCACCTGAGCGTGCTGTTCCTGGCGCTGCTCGTCGATCACTACCTTCACTGACCAAGTCTTCATGAACAAGCGCAACGCTCTTCGACTGATGGCCACGGGCGCCGGCTGGGTGGGCGTGGCCGCTGCCCTGGGCCTGGGCCTTGCGGGCTGCGGCGAGGCCCGGCAGAACTTCAACGCCGTCGACATCACAGGCGCGGACTACGCCAAGGACTTCTCGCTGAAGGACGCCGACGGCAAGGTCCGCACCATGGCCGACTTCAAGGGCAAGGTGGTCGTGCTGTTCTTCGGCTATGCGCAATGCCCCGACGTCTGCCCCACCACCATGACCGAGATGGCGCAGGTCAAGCAGCAGCTCGGCAAGGACGGCGACAGGCTGCAGGTGCTGTTCGTCACGGTCGATCCGGCGCGCGACACGGCAGAGGTGCTCAAGGCCTACATGGGCGCGTTCGACCCGAGCTTCGTCGCGCTGATCCCCACGCCCGACGAGCTGGCCGCTGTCGCGAAGGACTACAAGGTCTACTACAAGAAGGTCGACGGCAAGACGCCCACCAGCTATTCGATGGACCACTCGGCCGCCAGCTATGTCTACGACACGCAGGGGCGGCTGCGGCTCTATGCGCGTTATGGCGCGGGCGTGCCGTCGATGGTGTCGGACCTGAAGACGCTGCTGGCTTCCTGAGGAAGACCGCTTGTTGGCCGCCGTGGACTCGGTCGAGCACCTGAAAGGGCGCAAGGGCGCCTTCCGCATCGCGCTGATCCCGCCCGAGGTGCTCAGCGCACTCAACGACGGGCTGCTCGAAACCGTCAACCTCAACGAATTCATGGCGCTGGAGCTGCCCCGGCTGGCGCGCAGCGTGGCGGGGCACATCGGGCTCGACGCGCAGGGCGAGCGGCTGGTCGACACACTCGCGATGCTGAGCGCTTTCAAGCCCATGCAGCGGCACGGGCACATCGCGCGTGCGCTCTACGACATGGCGGCACTGCACGGCGAGCGTGACGCTGTCGCACACCGGCTGGCCACGCACGCGAGCGACGTGGCCCGCTGCTGGGCCGCGCAATGGGTCGCGTTGTCGGGCCTGCCGCTGGCGGCGCAGCTGGAGGCGGTGCGCCGCTTCGCCGCCGATCCGCATTTCGGCGTGCGCGAGATCGCCTGGATGGCGGTGCGCGACGAGGTCATCGCGTCGCTCGACGAAGCGCTTGCGCTGCTGCAGCCGTGGGTCTCCGATGCCGACCCCAACATCCGCCGCTTTGCGAGCGAACTCACGCGGCCGCGCGGCGTGTGGTGCGCGCAGATCGATGCGCTCAAGACCGAGCCGTGGCGGGCGTTGCCGCTGATCGAGCCGCTGCGCGCCGACCCCAGCCGCTACGTGCAGAACTCGGTCGCCAACTGGCTCAACGACGCAAGCAAGAGCCAGGGCGAGTGGGTCGACAAGCTCTGCGCGCGGTGGGTGGCAGAGTCGGACACGGCCGAAACCCGCTACATCGCGAAGCGGGCGCTGCGAACGCTCTCCAAATGAAGAAAGCCCGGGAGTGCCGGGCTTTCTTCTGGAGGGACAAGGCTTACGCGTAGTCCGCGAGCGCCTTCTTCATCTTCTTCATGGCCGCGACCTCGATCTGGCGGATGCGCTCGGCACTCACGCCGTACACCGCAGCCAGGTCGTGCAGCGTCATGCCGCCCGAGCCGTCGTCGTTGACCTTGAGCCAGCGCTCTTCCACGATGCGGCGGCTGCGGTCGTCCAGCGCTTCGAGTGCGGTGGCGATGCCGTCGCTCGACAGGCGGTCGCGCTGCTGCGATTCGAGCAGGGCGGTCGGTTCCTGCGTGGCGTCGGCCAAATAGGCGATCGGGCCGAAGGCTTCGTCGCCGTCGTCGGAGGGGCCCGGATCGAGCATGACGTCGCCGCCCGACAGGCGGGTTTCCATCTCGAGCACTTCCTCGGGCTTGACGTTCAGCCGGGTCGCCATCTGCGACACCTCGTCGGGGCTCAGCGTCTCGCGGTGCGTGCCGTTGTCGGCCGCGGCCGAGTCGGCCTTGAAGCCTTGCTTCATCGAGCGCAGGTTGAAGAACAGCTTGCGCTGCGCCTTGGTCGTCGCGACCTTGACCATGCGCCAGTTCTTCAGGATGTACTCGTGGATCTCGGCCTTGATCCAGTGCATGGCGTAGCTCACGAGCCGGACGCCCTGGTCGGGGTCGAAGCGCTTCACGGCCTTCATGAGGCCGACGTTGCCTTCCTGGATCAGGTCGCCGTGCGGCAGCCCGTAGCCCAGGTATTGGCGGGAAATGGACACCACGAGGCGCAGGTGCGACAGCACCAGCGCGCCGGCGGATTCGAGGTCGTTGTGGTCGCGCAGCTTGCGTGCGAAGCCCTGCTCTTCTTCAAGCGTGAGCAGCGGCAGGCGGTTGGCGGCCGAAATGTAGGCGTCCAGGTTGCCCAGCGGGGGAACCATCGACCATGGGTTGGCGACGGCCAGCTGGTTGGCAGAGACTCCAGACAGCGTTGTCATCAGGGAAACTCCTTTGTGTGGGCCATATTAGCACTCGATTAGAGGGAGTGCTAAACCAAGGGTTCCCTTGAATTTCTATCGCCGTGATAGACCAAGGCTACCAGCGTACCCCCAGCTTTAGGAAAAGCTTGGACAGCACGAACAACGGTCCGACCCAGAGATATTGGAGGTCTTCGAAGAACGAAGGTTTCTTGCCCTCGATCTTGTGGCCCACGAACTGGAAGATCCAGGCCACCACAAAGATAGCGGCTGAAATCGGCAATGCAAGTCCGCCCATCGCATGCACCAGCGCCAAGGCCAGTGCGGTCAGGGCGAGCATGGCCAGCAGGAAGGCCGGCGAGCGCAGCAAGGCGTAGTAGACGAGGCTGGCGGCCACGAAACCGTAGGCCACCCAGGGATGGAGCGCGAACAGCAAGCCGACGATGCTCAGCATGATGGCCGGGATGGCCACGAAATGGATCAATTCGTTGGTCGGATGGCGGTGGCTCTCCTCGTAATGGGCGAGCAGCCGGTCGACCTTGCGGTCGCTCGATCCAAGGGGGGCGGCGGCGGTGTGCGTCATGGCGGGTCTCCGGGACGCCGTGGGATGCGGCGAGATATTCGATGGTGCCCATGGCAAAGCCCGATGGCAAGCGCGCCCGTCATGAAATTGCTATAAAAAATGTAGCATCAGGAACCACGGCTGCCGTGCACGCCGTGACTTTGTGCACTGTCGCCAAAAGGCCCCGTCGCTAAGATCAGCACGTGCCGTCCTTCGACTCTCCATCCGCATCTCTGTCACCGGCCGCGGAGGCCGGCGCCTCCACCCGTGCACCCGGGGCGATCCTTGTCGTGGACGACCACGACCTGCTGCGTCTGGGCGTCTGCGCGCTGGTGCAGGCGCAGGCTGCCTCGTCCGGCGTGAGTATCGAAGTCTTCGAGGCTGCCAACGCCGCCGATGCGATCGCGCTGTACGAAACCCACCAGGCCTCCATCGGCCTGGTGCTGCTCGATCTCGCGTTGCCCGACACGCACGGCCTGAGCGGGCTGGCGGAGTTCCGCCGGCGCTTTCCGGCCGCGCGCATCGTGGTGCTCTCGGGCACCGGCAGCAGCACGCTGGCGCAGGGCGTGCTTGCGCTGGGCGCTGCCGCCTTCCTGCCGAAGTCGGCCGACCTGAAGGAGGTGGTGAGCTTCATCCGCGCCTGTGGCCTGCTCGATCCAGCTTCGCCCGACGCGGCGGAACTGCCGCCCCCGCCAATGCCCAAATCGCTCGCCGGCTATGCGGAATTCGCGCACGCCAGCGCCTGGCGGGAGCTCACGCCGCGGCAGATGCAGGTGCTGCAATGGGTGCTCGAAGGCAAGGCCAACAAGGAAATCGCACAGCTCGCAAACCTGAGCGAGGGCACGGTGAAGAACCATGTCTCGACCATCCTGCTGCTGTTCGGCATGCGTTCCCGCGCCCAGTTGATCAGCACCCTGCATTGAGCGTGCAGCCCGTCGCGCCGAACGACCCGCCAGCCGACCACGCTCTCGCCCAGCGCGTGCTGCGCGAGCACGTCGCCTCGGTCTACGACACCTACCGCACTTCGACGTTGACCCACATGGCCTTCGTGGTGGTGTTCGGCGCCATCATCTATTCGCAGCTGAAGAACCCGAACCTGCTGTTCTGGCTGGCCGGTCTGCTGATGGTCGATGTCTACGTCTTCTTCACGCCGCGATGGAACCCCTCGCGCCCAGCGCGCCAAAGCGCGTACTGGGCCCGCAAGATTTCGCGCATGGTCACACTCGTCAGCATGGTCACGGCGGTGGTGCCCTGGCTCATCGTCCCGTACGACAACCTGCCGATGACCTCGCTGCTGATGGCCGTCGTCGTGGGCAGTTGCTCTCGCGCCGCACAGTCGCTGTGGCCGCTGAAGGCCGCGCTGTTCGGCTACACGCTGCCCATGTCGCTGGGCCTGCTCACGGCGCTGGCGTGGCAGGGCGACGGCCTGCATCTTTTCCTGGCTGCGGCCGGCGCGGCCTACCTGCTGCTGACGCTGCGCGCGGGCATCGGCCAGCACAAGCTCCTGACCGAATCGCTCATGCTGCGCTTCGAGAACGAGGCGCTGGCCGCGCGGCTCGGCGAGCAGATCGCCGCGACCGAGCGCGCGAGCGAAGAAAAAACGCGCTTTCTCGGCGCCGCCAGCCATGACCTGCGCCAGCCGCTGCACGCCATCGCGCTGTTCGGCGCCGCACTCGAGAACGAATTGCGCGGCCGCCCCGAAAGCCGCAACGCCGAGCGCCTGATGCGCGCGGTGAACGCGCTGGGCGCTTCGCTCGACACCATGCTCGACGTCTCGCGCCTCGACGCCGGTGTGATCACGCCCGTGCCGCAGCCGGTGCAGCTCGACGCGCTGTTCCTGCCGCTCAATCACACCTTTGCGGCGCGGGCCGAACAGAAGCAGCTGCAGCTGCGCGTGCGCGCCAGCGGCCTGTGGGTGCACAGCGACCCGCAGCTGCTGCACCGCATGCTGTCGAACCTGATGGACAACGCGCTCAAGTACACCGCACGGGGCGGCGTGACCGTCACGGCCCGCGAGCGCGGCGACGCGGTGTGGATCGAGGTGCGCGACAGCGGCATCGGCATCGCGCCCGAGCAGTCCGGCCGGATCTTCGAGGAGTTCTACCAGATCAACAATCCGGGCCGCGACCGCTCGCGGGGGCTCGGCATCGGGCTGTCGATCGTGCAGCGGCTGTCGTTGCTGCTCCGGCATCCGGTGCAGATGCGTTCGCGGCTGGGGCGGGGCACGCACTTTCGCGTGGTGGTGCCGGCCGTGAGTGCGGCGGAGCGCGCGGTGGCAGGGGTGCCGGCACCGGCCGCCATGACCGGAGCGACCACCGAGAAGCGCAGCAGCCCCGCGCCGGTCCTGCCCAGCCGCGTGCTGCTGCTGGACGACGAACTCGAAATCCGCGAAGCCATGACCGGCCTGCTGCGTTCCCATGCCATCGACGCCCATGCCGTGGCGGACGAGGCTGGCGCTGCCGCCGCCCTGCGGCAGGCGATCGGCGAGGGCCGTCCCTTCGATCTCCTGCTGTGCGATTACCGCCTGGCCGACGGTGCCGATGGGCTCGACGCGGGCCTGCGATTGAGCCAGGGGCAGGGCGGCAGCGCCGGAGTGCCGCTGCTGCTGATCACCGGAGAAACCTCGCCCGATCGGCTGCAGCGCGTGCGCGAATCGAGGGTGCCGGTCCTGTTCAAGCCGGTGGTCGCAGCATCGCTGCTCCAGGCCATGGCGGAGCTCGTCACGGCGAAGCAGCCGCTGCGCCCTGCCGCCTGAATCCATCGCCATGCACTGAGGCCGCTTCGCGCACCCGACCCGCGAATGCAATGACTTTCGGCACTGGCGAGAGTCAACCTCTCGCCCTACCTTCGATGGAGTCCCCCTGCGGCATGCCAGTCCCGGCCGCAGCGGTGCAATTCGAACAATCGACAGCGGAGGTTCTTCAATGAAATTCAAACGAGCGGCGGCCGCGCTTGCAGTGGCGGGCACACTTGCCCTGGTCGCATGCGGTGGTGGTGGAGGTGCGGGCGGTGGCGGCGGATTTCCGCTGCTGCCCGGTGACGGCGGCACGCCACCCCCGCCACCACCTGCGCCTGCGCCTGCGGCACCACCGCCTCCCGCGCCGCCAGCGCCGGCTCCCGTGCCGGCCACGCGCACCTTCATGTATGAGGCACTGCCGCTGGCAGGCGACCGCGGGGCATTCGCCGCCAACCTCAATGCGCAGGGCGCACGCGGTTTCCGCTTCCTGAGCGGCTTCGCCTTCACGACCAGCCCAACCACCGCCGAACAGGTCGAGGGCTACGTGCGCGACGCCGACACCACCTACAGCTACGAGCTCCATCCGATCACAGCGAACAACGCCGCCTTCCTGACCCAGGCCAATGAAGTCGGCGCGCGCGGTTTTCAGTGGGTGGGTTCGTACATCATCAACGGCGACCAGTTCTACATCTATCGGAAGAACAACGGCGCGCAGGGCGTCTTCAGCTACCGGGTCGAGCCGCTGTCGGCGAACAAGGCGGGGTTCCTGGCCCAGGCCAACGGGCGGGGCGCGGAGGGCTTCTACAACGTGGCGCCCGCGTTCCTCGTGGGCGATCCCAGTGCCGTGTCGATCTACGAGAGGAATGCGGCCGCCGGCGCCACCTATGCCTACGAGATCGGCGACATCGCCGGCAACGACACCGCCTACCTGGCCCAGCTCAACGAGCGCGGTGGGCGCGGCTTCCGCTCTCGCACCGAGTACCTGTTCGGCGACGGCGGGGGCGTGATCTACGCGAAGGACTTGTCGCAGTCGGCCACCTTCAGCTTCTACACGCTGGAACCCCAGCCCGGCAGCACGGCCTTCATTCAGCAGGCCAACACCGAAGGCGCCAAGGGCGGTGGGCTGGTCGGCGGCATCGGGCTGCCCAGCGGCGCGATCAAGACGCTCTATTTCAAGCCGCTCAACTGCGCAACCGGCTCGCTGTGCGTTCCGGTGTCGCTGTTCGGCCTCTGAACCTCCAGCAGCCGGTCAGGGAGCAAGGGAGAGAAAAAATAGAAAGCGAAAGCGGCCCCGGCGCAAGCAGGGGCCGCTTTTTCCTTCCTATCCGAGAAGCGCCTGCGCGAATTCGCGGGCGTTGAAGGTCTCGAGGTCTTCGAGCTTCTCGCCCACGCCGATGAAATAAACCGGAATCGGCCGTTCGCGCGCAATGGCGCACAGCACGCCGCCCTTCGCAGTGCCATCGAGCTTGGTCACGACGAGGCCAGTCAGGCCCAGTGTCTCGTCGAAGGCCTTGACCTGTGCGAGCGCGTTCTGCCCGGTGTTGCCGTCGATCACGAGCAGCACCTCGTGCGGCGCCGTGGCGTCGGCCTTGGTGACGACGCGCTTGATCTTCTTGAGCTCGTCCATCAGGTGCAGCTGCGTCGGCAGCCGGCCGGCCGTGTCGACGAGCACCACGTCCTTGCCGCGCGCCTTGCCGGCGTTCACCGCATCGAAGCTCACGGCCGACGGGTCGCCGCCCTCGTTGCTGACGATCTCGACCGTGTTGCGGTCGGCCCAGACCAGCAGCTGCTCGCGCGCCGCCGCCCTGAACGTGTCGGCCGCGGCCAGCAGCACCGAGGCGCCTTCGTCGGCCAGGTGCTTGGTGAGCTTGCCGATGGAGGTGGTCTTGCCCGCGCCGTTGACGCCGGCCACCATGATGACGGTGGGCGTGAACCGGCCGATGACCAGTGGTTTCTCGAGCGGACGGAGCAGGTCGGCGATGGCCTCGGCCAGCAGCACCTTGACCTGCGCCGCGTCGGTGGCCATCTGGCGCTTGACGCGGCCGCGCAGGTCGTCGAGCAGGTACTCGGTCGCCTTCACGCCGGTGTCGGCCATCAGCAGGGCGGATTCGAGCTCTTCGTACAGCGCGTCGTCGATCTGCGCGTTGACGAACACGGCCTGGATGCCGGTGCCGGTCTTGCGCAGGCCGGTCTTGAGCTTGTCGAACCAGCCTTTGCGTTCGGTGGCGACGGCGGCTTCGATCGCTGGCGCTGGCGCTGGCGCAGGAGCAGGAGTCGGTGCGGGTGCGGGGACCGGTACGGGCGCCGCCACGACCGGCGGCGCGGCAATGGGCGCAGGCGCCGGGGACGGCACGGGTGGCGTTGCAGGCGGGGGTGCAGGAGGCGTTTCTTCAGCCGCCGGCTTCGAACCAAACCAGCTCGAAGGCGAGAACACGGAGCGTGCCGGTGCGGGCTCCGGGGCGGGCGCCGGCGCGGCCGGCGGGTTGGCAGCCGGCGTACCGGGGGTCTCGGCAGGCGGTTTTTTCTTGAAGAAACTGAACATCGGGAGCTTTTTACAATCCGACCCATTCTATGAAACACCTCCCGCCACGCCGTGCTGCGTCTGGTGCGGTGCTGGCGATGGCGCTTCTGGCGCCATGGGCCATGCCTGCGCAGGCCCAGACTGATTCGACTCCCGCCGCCGCAGCAGCAGCCGCGCCCGGCCCCCGGCAATTCACGCTTGCCAACGGCATGACGCTGATCGTCCAGCCCGACCGGCGCTCGCCCACGGCGGTGCAGATGGTCTGGGTCCGCGTGGGCTCGATGGACGAGGTCGACGGCACCTCGGGCGTGGCGCATGCGCTCGAACACATGATGTTCAAGGGCACCAAGGACATCAAGCCCGGCGAGTTCTCGCGCCGCGTGGCGGCCCTCGGTGGTCAGGAAAACGCCTTCACCACCCGCGACTACACCGGCTACTACCAGCAGATCCCGGCCGGCAGCCTCGAGCAGGTGATGAAGCTCGAATCGGACCGCTTCGCCAACAACCAGTGGCCCGACGACGAGTTCAAGCGCGAGATCGAGGTCGTCAAGGAAGAGCGCCGCCTGCGCACCGAAGACCAGCCGCGCGCGCTGCTCGGCGAGCAGCAGAACGCCGCCGTCTTCACCGCCTCGCCTTACCACCGCCCCGTGGTCGGCTGGATGAGCGACCTCGACGCCATGACGCCCGAGGACGCACGCGCCTTCCTCAAGCGCTGGTACGTGCCCGCCAACGCCGTGCTCGTGGTGGCCGGCGATGTCGACGTGGCCCAGGTGCGCGCCATGGCCGAGAAGTACTACGGCCGCATCGCCTCGCGCGCCGTGCCCGTGCGCAAGCCGCGCACCGAGCCGGCGCAGCGCGGCATCCGCCGTGTCGAATTGAAGGCGCCGGCCGAGCAGGCGTACGTGTCGCTGGCCTTTCGCATACCGCAGCTCGCCAACATCGACGACGCGAACAGCGATGCGTGGGCGCTGGTGGTGCTGTCGGCCGTGCTCGACGGCTACGCCGGCGCCCGGCTCGACCGCGCCCTGACCCAAGGCCCCGACCGTGTCGCCGATTCGGCGGGTGCCTATTCGGGATTCATCGGCCGCGGCCCGCAGCTCTTCATGCTCGACGGCGTGCCGGCCGCCGGCAAGAGCGCCGAGACGGTCGAAGCCGCACTGCGCGCGCAGGTCGCGCGCGTCGCCAGGGACGGCGTGGGCGAAGCCGAGCTGGCCCGCGTCAAGACCCAGTGGGTGGCGAGCGAGACCTACAAGCGCGACTCGGTGATGGCGCAGGCGCGCGAACTCGGCAGCAACTGGATCCAGGGCCTGCCGCTCGACGCCAGCGAGCGCATCGTCGCCCGGCTGCAATCCGTCACGGCTGCCCAGGTGCAGGCGGTGGCCGCCAAGTATTTCGGCGACGACCAGCTCACGGTCGCCACGCTGCGCCCCCTGCCGCCCGAAGCCAAGCCACGCGGCCGCGGCTTCGCGGCGCCCGCAGGCGAAATGCGCTGAAAGACAGGTCCCGATTCCATGAAAACTCTCAAGAAGATCGCGCAATGCGCCCTGTTCGCAGGCGCGGCCCTCATGGGCATCACCAGCGCGCAGGCCGCGCTGCCCATCCAGCAATGGACGCTGGCCAACGGCGCGAAGATCTACCTTGTGTCGACCAACGCGCTGCCGATCGTCGACATGCAGGTCGATTTCGACGCCGGCAGCCGCCGCGACCCCGCGGCGCAGGCCGGCCTGGCCAGCGCCACCGCGACCATGGTGGAGAAGGGCGTGCGCGCCGGCAAGGGCGGCGAACCGGCGCTCGACCAGAACGCGCTGGGCGAAGCCTGGGCCGATCTGGGCGCCAGCTTCGACGTGAGCGCGGGCACCGACCGCACCAGCTACTCGCTGCGCACGCTGTCCGATCCCGCGCTGCTGAACAAGGCGGTCGCGCTGGCGTCGCGCGAGATCGGCGAACCTGCCTTTCCGGACGACGTTTGGCAGCGCGAACGCGAACGCATCAACGCGGCCATCAAGGAAGCCAACACCAAGCCCGCGACCATCGCGGGCCGCGCCTTCGCGCACGCGGTGTACGGCGTGCATCCCTACGGGCAGGAAGTGACGGAAGAGACACTGGCGCGCATCGACATCGCCGCCATGCGCCAGCGCTACCAGCAGCTCATCGTGCCGTGCCGTGCCAAGCTCAGCATCGTGGGCGCCGTCACGCGCGTCGAAGCCGAGACGCTGGCGACCACGCTGCTGTCGCGGCTCCCGGCGTCAGAGTCCTGCACACCGCTGCCGGCCATCGCGCCGGTGGCCGCGCTGGCAGCGCCGAAGGACGAGCGCATTCCCTTCGACTCGGCCCAGGCCCACGTCTTCGTCGGCCAGCCCGGCTATCCGCGCAAGGACCCGGACCACTTCGCCCTCACGCTGGGCAACTACGTGCTCGGCGGCGGCGGTTTTGTCTCGCGCCTGATGAACGAGGTGCGCGAGAAGCGCGGCCTGACCTACAGCATCTACAGCGGCTTCGCGCCGGGGCTCGATGCGGGCGCCTTCCGCGTCGGCTTCCAGACCCGGCCCGACCAGGCCGAGGAGGCGGTGAAGATGTCGCGCGAAGTGGTCGCCAGGTTCGTGGCCGAGGGCCCGACCGCCAGCGAACTCAAGGCCGCGAAGGACAACCTGATCGGCGGTTTTCCGCTGCTGCTGGACAGCAACCGCAAGCTCATCGGCAACGTCGCCAACATCGCCTGGCACGACCTCCCGCTTGATTATCTCGACACCTGGACCGCGCGCATGAACGCGGTCACGGCGGCCGATGTCAAGGCGGCCTTCCAGCGCAAGCTGCAGCCCGAGCGCATGGTGACGGTGGTGGTGGGCGGCAGGGACGCCAAGACCGCCAAGGCGCAGCCGTAGCCGGTCACGCCAGGGCGTGCGGGCCGCGGCGGGCGGCTGCGCGCACCGCCGCTCCCAGCCTTTCGAGCAGCCGCGGCGCGGCGCGCGCCTGCTGCCAGTAGAGCGGCACCGGCAGCGTCGAGCCGGGCACCAGCTCCAACAGTTTCCCTTCGCGAATGGCATCGGCCACCATGCTGGCCGGATGCATGCCCCAGCCCATGCCCGCACACGCCGCCTCGACGAAGGCATTGGGCGAGGGAATCCAGTGGCGCGGCGTCTCCACGTTGCGGTGGCAGATGCGGCGCACCCAGCGTGCCTGCAGCCTGTCCTTGCGGTCGAACACCAGGCTCGGCGCGCTCGCCAGCGTGCGGGCGCCCACGCCCTTGGCGAAATACTCGCGCACGAACGCGGGGCTGGCCGCCGCCACGTAGTGCATCGTGCCGAGCGCCTCGCTGTTACAGCCCGCCACCGGCTGGGCCAGCGCGGTGACGGCCGCGAGCACCGCGCCGCTGCGCAGCCGTTCGGCCGTGTGGTCCTGGTCGTCCACCGTGAGGTCGAGCAGCGCGGCCGGCTCCTGCGCGGCGAAGGCCGCGGCAGCCGCCATGAACCAGGTCGCAAGGCTGTCGGCGTTGACGGCCACCCGCACTGTGACGCGCTCGCCGCCCGCCTTGTCGCCGGCCATGCCGAGGGCAGGCAGGGCATCGCGCAGCTCGTGCTCCAGCATGCCCACGCGTTCGACATGCCGGCACAGCTGCAGCCCGGCCTGCGTTGCGACGCAGGGCTGGCCGCGCACCAGCAGCGCGCCGCCGGTGCGTTCCTCCAGCTGTTTGATGCGCTGCGACACCGCCGAGGGCGTGACGTTCAGGGCGCGGGCGGCGCGTTCGAAGCTGCCTTCGCGCACGACGGCGGCAAGGGCGTTCAGGGCGGCGTAGTCGAGCATAGTGATAAAGAGAAACTGAACTTGCGTTAGAAAGTTTAGTTTGAGTTAACTTGCATCCAGCGGCAAGCTCGAAGCATGCAAGCCGTACACGCCACCACCGCCTTCGCCAATGGGCTCTTCATGAGCCTGGTCCTCATCGTCGCCATCGGCGCGCAGAACGCCTATGTGCTGCGCCAGGGCTTGCGCCGCGAGCACGTGGGCGCGGTGGTGCTGTTCTGTGCGGCCAGCGACGCGGTGTTGATCGGCGCGGGGGTGGCCGGCATGGCGCAGGCGTTGCAGGGGCGGCCGATGCTGGCCACGGTGCTCGCGGGGCTCGGCGCGGCGTTTCTTTGCGGCTACGGACTGAAGGCGCTCTGGCGTTCGCGCCGGTCCGCCGCGCTGCAGGCCACGGCGGGGGGCGTTTCGCTGTCGCGCGCGGCCGTGGTGGCGCAGGCGGCCGGCTTCACGCTGTTGAACCCGCATGTCTATCTCGACACGGTGCTGCTCGTGGGCAGCGCGGGGGCGCAGTACGCGGGGCTGCTCAGGCTGTGGTTCGTGGCGGGCGCGGCCACGGCAAGTGCATTGTGGTTCACCTCGCTGGGCTTCGGCGCAAGGCTTCTCGCGCCGGTGTTCGCACGTCCGCGCGCCTGGCGGATGTTCGACGCACTCGTGGGCGGAACCATGCTCGTGCTGGCGGCCATGCTGGCGCGGCGCGCACTGGCTGGCATCTGAGAAGGTGCCCGGACGGCGGCGTTAAGCTCGCCGCATGCCCCAGAAAGCCGCCCCCGCCAAACGTCCTTCCGCACCTGCTGCACCCAAGCGTCCGTCGCGGCCCAGCGAAGTGCGCATCATCGGCGGCGAATGGAAGCGCACCCGCCTCGCCGTGGCCGACAAGCCCGGCCTGCGCCCCACGCCCGACCGCGTGCGCGAAACGCTGTTCAACTGGCTCGCAAGCCTGGCCGGCGCCGGTGGCGGCGAACTGCCCGGCTGGCAGTGCGTCGACGCCTTCGCGGGCACCGGGGCGCTCGGCTTCGAGGCCGCCTCGCGCGGCGCCGCGAACGTGCTGCTGTGCGAGCAGGACGCCGCACTGGCCGCCCAGTTGCAGGCCACGAAGACCAAGCTGGCCGCCGAGTCCGTGCGCATCGAGCGCGGCAACGGGGTGACCGCGCTCGAACGGGTGCCGGCCGGCAGCCTCGATGCCGTGTTCCTCGATCCGCCATTCGACAGCACGGCGCTCTACGAGCCGGCGCTGCGCGCCGCCGCGCGCTCGCTGCGTGACGGCGGCTCGGTGTACCTCGAAGCGCCGCGCCGCTGGAGCGACGAAGAACTTGCCGCCTTCGGCCTTGTCGGTTTTCGTTACCTCAAGGCCGGCGCCGTTCATGCCCATCTGCTGCGGCGCGCGGCGGATAGGACTGCATAATCCGCCGGACAAGCCGCACCGGCAGCATGAGGAAGAAGCAACCATGGCCAGCAACGTGATCGCGGTTTACCCCGGCACTTTCGATCCCATCACCCTCGGTCACGAGGACGTGGTGCGGCGCGCAACCCAGCTCTTCTCCAAGGTGATCGTCGCGGTCGCCGCGGGCCACCACAAGAAGGCGCTGTTCACGCTCTCCGAACGCATGGACATGGCCCGCGATGCCGTGAAGCCCTACAGCGACCAGGTCACCGTCGAGAGCTTCTCGGGCCTGCTGCGCGACTTCGTCGTCGCGCGCGGCGGCAAGGCCATGGTGCGCGGCCTGCGTGCCGTGACCGACTTCGACTACGAGTTCCAGCTCGCCGGCATGAACCGCTCGCTGATGCCCGACGTCGAGACCGTGTTCCTGACGCCCAGCGACAAGTACCAGTTCATCTCCAGCACCTTCGTGCGCGAAATCGCCATGCTCGGCGGTGAAGTCCACAAGTTCGTCTCTCCCAATGTGGGGCAGCAACTGGCGGCCAAGGTCCGCAGCCTCGGCCGTGAATAGGCTCTCCCCCAGGCTGCGTGCACTTCGTGTCGCATCGCCAACCCCCTCGCCGGAGGCAACACCGGTGGCCCGGCAAAGCCGGTTCCACGGTGTTCCGCGAAAAGTCCAGCCTGAACTGCGGGCCGGCGTGAGGTGAGCGACATCCCCTTGCCCCGCCTGCATCTGCTGGGCGATGCAGCGCTGCTGTGCGAACTGCCCGCGCCGGCCACGCTGGTGCAGCAGCAGCGCATCTGGGCGCTGGCCCGGCAGGCGCAGCAATGGCCGGGCGTCGGCGAAACGCTGCCGGGCATGAACAACCTCACGCTCACATTCGACCCGACGGTGATGGATCTCGACACGCTCACCGCGCAGGTCCTCGAAGCCTGGCCCAGGCTGCCGAGCCGTGCCGTCGAAGGCCGGCTGGTCGAGATCCCGGTGGCTTACGGCGGCGAGCACGGGCCGGACCTTGCCGACGTCGCGGCTCACACCGGCCTCACGCCGGCCGAGGTGGTGCGGCGGCACAGCGGCGCCGAGTACGTCGTCTACCTGCTGGGCTTCCTGCCGGGCTTTGCCTTCATGGGCGGGTTGCCGCCCGAACTGGCCACGCCGCGCCGGGCCGAGCCGCGCACCGCCGTGCCCGCGCGCTCGGTCGGCATCGGCGGCGAGCAGACCGGCATCTATCCGCTGGTTTCGCCGGGCGGCTGGCAGCTGATCGGCCGCACCCCGCTGGAGCTGTTCGATCCGGCGGCCGAACCGCCCACCTTGCTGCGCCCTGGCGACCGCGTGCGCTTCGTTGCAGAAAGCGTGCAGGCATGATCGCCGTACGCAAGCCCGGCGTACTTGCCTCGGTGCAGGACCTGGGCCGGCACGGCCATCGCCAGCTGGGCATCTGCCCGGGCGGCGCGCTCGACATGCTGTCGCTCACGCTGGCCAACCGGCTCGTCGGCAATGCCGACGGTGCGGCGGGCCTCGAACTCACGATGGGCGCCTGCGAGCTGCAGTTCGAAGCCGCCACGCGCATCGCCCTCACCGGTGACGGCTTCGGCGCCAGCCTCGACGGCGTGCCGCTGTGGCCCTGCTGGAGCGTGCCGGTCGCGGCCGGCCAGACACTCAGGCTCGCCGGTGCCAACGCGCCCGGCGTCAAGAAGACCGGCCTGCGCAGCTGGCTCGCGGTGGCGGGCGGCATCGACGTGCCCCCGGTCCTCGGCTCGCGCAGCACCGACCTCAAGGCCGGCTTCGGCGGCCTCGAAGGCCGTGCGCTGCGCAAGGGCGACCGGCTCCCGACGGGTGCCTCCTCTCTCGATGCGGCACAACGCGAACGCCGTGCCTTCGGCCTGCGCGGTCCCGACTGGGGCCCCGACGAAGACGACGGTGCCATCGTCCTGCGCGTGCTGCCCGGTCCCGAGTTCGAGCTGTTCACGCCGGCCTCGCGCGAGCTGCTGTGGGGCGAGCGCTGGCGCATCACGCCGCAGAGCAACCGCATGGGCAGTCGGCTCGCGGGTGCCGAACTCAAGCGCAAACACAGCGGCGACATGCTCTCGTCGGGCGTGATTCCCGGCACGATCCAGGTACCGCCCTCGGGCCAGCCGATCATCCTGATGGGCGATGCGCAGACCACAGGCGGCTATCCGCGCATCGGCGTGGTCATCCGCGCCGACCTCTGGAAGCTCGCGCAGGCGCCGCTCAACGGCCAACTGCGCCTCGTGCAGGTCGACCAGCCGAGGGCGCTGGCTGCATGGGCCGCGCAGCAGCGCTACCTGTCGCAGGTGGCACAGGGTCTGGCCGCTGCAGGCTGGCCGAGCGCGACATAGACTTCGCGGGAAATCGCGAAAAGAGGAAGCCCACCATGCAAATCGACCTCAATGCCGACCTCGGCGAAGGCGCCGGCAACGACGAAGCACTGCTCGCGCTCGTGAGTTCCGCCAACATCGCCTGCGGCTGGCACGCAGGCGACGCGAAGACCATGCAGCAGTGCGTGCGCTGGGCGATGCGCAACGGCGTGGCCATCGGCGCCCACCCCAGTTTTCCCGACCGCGAGAACTTCGGCCGCAGCACCATGCACCTGCCGCCCGACGAGATCGTGGCCAACGTGCTCTACCAGGTGGGCGCGCTGGCGGCCATCGTGAAGGCCGAGGGCGGCAGGCTCTCGCATGTGAAGGCCCACGGCCAGCTCTACAACCAGGCCGTGAAGGAGCCCGAGCTCGCCGAGGCGCTGTGCGAGGCCGTGCGCCGCTTCGATCCATCGCTCAGGTTCTTCGGCCTCGCGGGCAGCAACATGATCGACGCGGCCCGCCGCGCCGGTCTCGTGCCCGTGGAGGAAGTGTTCGCCGACCGTGGCTACATGCCCGACGGCAGCCTCGTGCCGCGCAGCCAGCCCGGCGCGCTGATCGAGAGCGAGGAGCAGTCGATCGCGCAGACGCTCTCGCTGGTGCGCGACCGCCGGGTGACCGCCATCGACGGCAGCATCGTGCCCGTCAATGCGCAGACCGTCTGCCTGCATGGCGACGGCGCCCACGCGCTGGCCTTCGCGAGCCGCATCCGCGAACGGCTGAAGCAGGAAGGCATCGCCGTCCGGGCGCTGGCCTGACGGCCGCGGACGCGAGCGCCAGGCCGTGGCAGCGAAGCCCATCGATGTCCTGCTGACCGGTTTCGATCCGTTCGAGCGGGAAGCCATCAACCCCTCGTGGGAAGCCGTGCGCGTGCTCGACGGCTGGAAGGTCGGCCGCGCGACGGTGCATGCGCGCCAGATGCCCTGCGTGTTCGGCGAGGCCATCGACGCACTCGCCAGCGCGATGGACGAACTCCAGCCGCAGCTGGTGCTGTGCGTCGGCCAGGCCGGCGGGCGCGCAGAGGTGACGCCGGAGCGCATCGCCATCAACATCGACGATGCCCGCGTGGCCGACAACAAGGGCCGCGAACCCGTCGACTCGCCCGTGGTGCCTGGGGCGCCCGCGGCATACTTCTCGACGCTGCCGATCAAGGCCATGGTGCGCGAACTGCGCGCGGCCGGCGTACCGGCCTCGGTGTCGAACAGCGCCGGCACCTTCGTCTGCAACCACATCTTCTACGGCCTGATGCACCGCATCGCAATGCACCCGATGCCGGGGCTGCGCGGCGGCTTCATCCACATTCCGTACCTGCCCGAGCAGGCGGCGCGCTTTCCGGGGGCGCCGAGCATGTCGCTGGAAACGATGATCGCGGCCCTGCGCATCGCCGTGAGCACCGCGCTCGCGGTGAAGCGCGACATCGCCGAAACCGGCGGCCAGTTGCACTGAACCGCCGAGGCGGCTCAGGTGCCCGGGAAGTGCTTCGCCAACCAGCCGTTGAGCGCGGCGTTGACGAACTTGGGCTTTTCCATCGTCAGCATGTGGCCGCAGTCAGGCACCCACGCGACTTGTGCCTGCGGCAGCAGCGCCGCCATCTCGCGCGTGCACTCGGGCGGTGCGAGCCGGTCATCGTCGCCGCACACCAGCAGCACCGGCACGCGCACAGACGCAAGATGCAGCCGCGCATCGGGCCGGCGCATCACCGCGCGGTTCTGGCTGATGAGCTGCTGCGCGCCCGCGCCGAGCACGATGTCGAGATAGCGCTGCACCAGCACCTGATCGGCCGCCTGCGCGGGGTGGAAGGCGAAGTAGACGTTCGGCTCGATCACGTCGCGCACCTCGCCGCGCTCGAAGTATTCGATGGCGCCTGCGCGCAGCCTGGACATGTCGGGCGTCTCGGGCCGCGCGCTGGTGCCGAGCAGCGCGAGCCCCGCGATGCGCCCGGGCGCCTGGCGGGCCGCTTCCATGGCGACCATGCCGCCCATCGAGGCGCCGCACAGCACCAGCGGTCCGTCGTTGTCGCGCAGCACGGCGGCGGCCATGCCCTCGATGGTGTCGTGGTGCCGCTGGGCGTCGCTCACGCGAGCGCCGAAGGCGGGGGGAAGTGCGAGCAACTGGGCTTCCCAGATGCGCTCGTCGCAGGCGAGACCGGGCAGCAGGATGAGATTGGGCATGGAGAGAGATTCTGCGCGAATGCGGTGGAAAATGGACGCCGATGCCAACGCCCAAGCCCGACACCACCACCGACCTGATCCTCATCCGCCATGGCGAAACCGCCTGGAATCGCGAACTGCGCTTCCAGGGGCACGCGGATGTCCCGCTCAACGACATTGGCCATGAACAGGCGCGCCGCATCGGCCTGCGCCTGGCCGGCGAGAGCGCGGTGCAGCACATCATCAGCAGCGACCTGATGCGTGCGCAGCAGACTGCCGCGCCCGCCGCGTCGCAGCTGTCGCTGCCGGTGGTGACCTCGGCGGCGCTGCGCGAGCAGTTCTTCGGCGTGGTCGAAGGCATGCGCTCCGACGAAATCCAGAACCTGCATCCGCGCGCCTGGGAAGAATGGCTGGAGTTCCGCGAGGACCACGCCATGCCCGAGGGCGAGACGGCGCGCGAGTTCCACGCGCGCATCATCGCGGCGCTGGGCGGCATCGCCTCGGAACATCGGGGCCAGCACCTGATCGTCGTCACCCATGGCGGCGTGCTTGACATGGTGTGGCGCACCGCCAGGGGCCTGAGCCTGAGCGGCCCGCGCCGCAGCGACATTCCCAACGCGGGCTTCAACCGCATCCGCATCGCCGATCCGGCCGAGCCCGAGGCGATCGAGATCGTGGAATGGGCCGACACGCGGCACCTGGCCGACCTGCCGCCGCAGCCGACCTACGACCAGACGCGGCACCTGAAGGACAAGGACTGAGGAGAGCCCTCAGCTACAGCTGCCGGCCTTCGGCATGCGCAGCAGCGGCTGGCCAGCGCCCACGCCCGTGGGCTTGCCGTCATCGACGGCGAGCTGGCCGTTCACCAGCACCGTGCTGACGCCCTCCGACAGCAGCGCAGGCTGCGTGTAGGTGGCTTTCGCCGCATAGCGCGCCGGGTCGAACACCACCACGTCCGCGTAGTAGCCAGGGCGCAGGTGCCCGCGCTGCTTCAGCCCCAGCGTGTCGGCCGTGAGCGAAGAGCTGCTGCGGATGAACTGCGCCAGCGAGATCGTGTGCTCCTTCACCACGTACTGCTCGTACTTGCGCGCGAAGGTGCCGTAGGCGCGCGGATGGCCCAGCGACGAGTCGGACGAGGTCATGACCCAGGGCCGCTTCATGAAGGCGCGTACGTCGTCGTCGCTCTGGTTGAACGAGGCGATCATCAGGTCGCCGTCGCGCAGCACCGCGATGGCGGCTTCCACTGGATCGGCGTTCGATGCCTTGGCCACGTCGGCCAGCGTCTTGCCCACGTACTTCGTGCTGCCGGCCGAGAACAGGATGGCCTCGGGGCCACCGCGCAGCCGCAGGTTCTCGCGCACGTCCTTGCGCAGGCGCTCCTGCTGCAAGGCGTCGTCGAAGCGCTGCAGCGTCGCCGCACGGCCGCCCTCGTTGGCCCAGGGCGGCAGCAGCGCGGCCGAGAAGCGCGTGCTCGACGCGGTCCACGGATAGTGGTCGGCCGTGATGTCCAGCCCGCCCGCGCGTTCCTTCTCGATGCGCTTGATGATGTCGCCGCTCTGGCCCTGCACGTCGACGCCCAGCGCCTTGATGTGCGCCACATGCACCGGCAGCTTCGCCTCGTGGCCGATGCGGATCGCCTCGTCGATGGAGCCTTTCAGGCCGATGTTGTACATGGACTCGTCGCGGATGTGGCTGTCGTACAGGCCGCCGTGCCGCGCCGCCACCTTCGCGAGCTCGATGACCTCCTCGGTCTTCGAGAAGTTCTGCGGCGTGTAGAAGAGCCCGGTCGAAAGGCCAAGCGCGCCTTCGCACATGCCCTGGCTCACGCGCTTCTTCATCGCCTCGAGCTGCTCGGGCGTCGGTGCCCGGTTGGCCTCGCCCAACTCGCTCATGCGCACCGGGCCGAAGCCCACGTACATGGCCACGTTGGTGCCTACCGGCGTGGCACGCAGCTTCTGCGCCTGCGCCGCGATGTCGAAGCCGCCGAAGCCGTCGTTGCCGATCACCGCGGTGGTCACGCCCTGCGTGATGAACGGGATGTTCAGCCGCTTCTTCGGATCGTTCGAGTGCAGGTCGGCATCCGCATGCGTGTGGGCGTCGATGAAGCCCGGCGCCACCACCATGCCCGTGGCATCGATGACGCGCCTGGCCGTGAACTGCGCCGGCGCCGCCTTGCCCGCGAACACGATGCGATCGCCCGCGATGCCGACATCGCCCACCACCGGCGTGTCGGAGTCGCCCGTGTAGACGGTGCCGCCGCGCAGCAGCAGGTCCAGCGCGACGGGCGTTCCGTCGGCGGCATGCAGGGTGGGTGCGAAGGGTGCGAGGGCTGAGAGCGCGGCCAGCGTGACGAGAGACTTGCGCATGGGCGATGGTGCCTTGAAGGCTTCTTGTCGATAGGGAGCGGCCAGTTTAGGAGCCGCCTCCGGGCCATCGCCAATTCCTTTTGCACCATGCCCCATGACCTGAAGGCATGGGCTGCCGGGCAGTGCTCGCAGATGCGCTCAGGCGTGCGTCGCAAGCTGCCCGAGGCCGAGGCGCTCGTACACCGCCGCCGTCTGCCGGCGCAGTCGCAGCGACTCGGGCTGGCCATTGAGCTGCTGCTGCAGGATGCCCTGGGCAGCGGACAGCGAAGCCTCCGTGCCGCTGCGCACCAGCGCATCGAGATACACCTGCTCGAACAGGTCGCGCTGCGCGTGGCTGCCGCCGATCTCGATCATGCGCGGCAGGGCAGTGCCCAGCCCTTCGATGGCTGCCGCGAGATCGCCGCGCGCATACGCCACCAGCCCATGCGCGGCCGGTACGCACACGCGCTGCCAGGCGGCGCGCGTCGACACCGGCGCCGCCGGGGCGAAGGCCTCGATGTTGCGCAGCAGTACATCGGCCTCGGGCCTGCCGGCGCGCGCGAGGCCGTAGAGGTATTGCAGGTCGAGGAAGGGCAGCACGTGGTCGGCCTGGCGCTGCCGCAGGTAGCCCGCCACGTCGTTCCAGCGCGCGCCCACGTCGATGCCCGCGAGCTCGAGCCGCGCGAGCAGCGAGACGGCGCCGATCTGGTCCTGCGAGTAGTCCTTGACCACGCCCCAGGCGTGCTCGTCGTACACCGCGAGCGCCTCGGCATCGCGGCCCAGGTCGATCAGGAACAGCGCCACATGCCACCAGTTGTGCGTGAACATGAAGGAGTTGAGCCCGCTCCACGTGTCGCTCACGCCCTGCATGAACGCCAGCCCTTCAGTGAGCCGGCCTTCGGTGAGCATCACGTGCGCCAGCGCATGGTGCGCCCACGGCTCCTTGCGGCACATGGCGATGGCATGGCGGGCGCTGGCCTCGGCCTCGCGCAGCAGGTGGCACTGCTCGTAGCCGAAGGCCGCCATGCCGTGCACGTAGGGCACGTCGGCCGCATGCGGCAGCACCGCCAGCGCGAGCTTAAGCATGCCGGGGCAGTCGCCGGTGTTGAAGCAGTGGTACTGGCCGAGCTTGACCGACACCAGGTCGCGCGGATGCTCGCGGGCCTGCTCGGCGTGCAGCGCGATGGCGCGGGCGATGTCACCGTCGGCCCAGGCTTCGACGGACGCGATGTATCGCTGCTCGCGCGGGGTGGCGCGCGCGGCGCCGGCACGGGCCTTCGCAAGGAACGGGCGGGCATTGGCGACGGCCTCCCGCGACTCGGCGAACAGGTGCAGCGTGGCGCAATAGGCCTGCACGATCGGGCTCGCATCGGCTTCGGCCACGGCGAGCAGGTTGACTGCACGCGCCTCGGTCGAGATGAAGCCCATGACGAAATCGTCGACCAGCGGCAGGCTGGCGGGGTCGCCGAGGGTGAGGGTGTTGCCGAGGCTGTCGGCGAGCGTTTTTCCGGGGGGCATGGCGGCATCGTGCCATGCCCCCGGCGATGCTTCAACGATCCGTCGTCAGACGCCGGCCTGCTGGTGGCGGTACTCCTGCGTCTTGCCGCCGTAGCCGTAGGCCGCGCCGCGTGCATCGATCACGTGGATGTACGACACCTCGTGCAGGTCCGGCCGGATCTTCGCCATGGCCGCATGCACCTCGCGCAGGTAGCGCGCCTTCTCGGCCTTGGTGTTGGTCTCGTCGGTGACGCTGATGTCGAGGTGGAACGCAGACTTGCCGAGCGAGGCCAAAGACTGGCCCCCGATGAACCAGGCGTCGGCGGCGATGTACTGCACGGTGATGGCGATCACAGGCAATTGCTTGCCCAGCACGCTCTGGGTGAGCTCGGCGACGGCGTCGACGGTCTTGCGGGTGAGGTCGGCGTCGGGTTGGCCGGAGAGGTGGACGACGATGTGGGGCATGACTGGCTCCTTGGATGGATGGGTTGTCGATGGGGTGATTGTGGGAGCCTCCTGGTCATCGGAAAAGCGGGAAGATATGATGAATTACATCGGATAAACGGATGGATTTACCATGCAGGGATTCGACCTGGAGCAACTGCGCACGCTGGCCGCCGTCGTCGACGCTGGCAGCCTCACGGCGGCCGCGCCGCGCGTCTTCCTCTCGCAGTCGTCAGTGAGCGAGCAGATCCGCAAGTTGGAAGAGCGGGCAGGGCAGTCGCTGCTCACGCGCAGCAAGGCAGGCGTGGCCCCCACCGAGGCGGGTGTGCGGCTGTTGGGCTATGCGCGGCGCATCCTCGCGCTGAGCGACGAAGCATTTCGCGACCTGCATGGCGAGACGCTGCAGGGCGAGCTACGCCTCGCGGTCACCGACTACTTCCGCCCCGGCGACCTGACGCGGCTGCTGGGGCGGCTCGGCGAGAGCTATCCGCAGGTGCGGCTGCACGTCAGCATCCTGAAGAGCGATGCGCTGCGGGCGGCCTATGCGCACGGCGATTTCGACGTGGGCCTTGCGATGAACATCGCGGGGGCTTCCACGCCGCAGGCCCGGGGCGCGGTGCTGCGGCGCGAATCGCTGGTGTGGCTCGGCGCGGAGGGCATGCGGCTCGCGCGCGGGGAGCCGGTGCGGCTGCTGGCCTTGCCCGACACCTGCTCGCTGCATCAGTTCACCGTGGCGCTGCTGCGGCGCCGGCGCGTGCCCTATGCGCTCGCGCACGTCGCGTCGGGTGTCGCGGGCCTGCAGTCCGCGCTGGCCGCGGGGCTGGGCGTTGCCTGCCTCAACGAGTCCTCGATCAGCGACGGCGTGACGCGGCTGGCGGCACCGCACGGTCTGCCGGCCCTGCCGCGTGTCGCTTTCCAGCTCCTGTCGGGGCGCAAGGGCGAAACCGCATTCGTGACCCGGGCGAGGGAGATGCTGGCAACCCACCTGATGTGAAGAATCTCTCCAGGGGTGGCGCGGGATTTGCGTCAGCCCCTGTCATGGATGCGCCACCTCCCACAACTGCGCCGAATCTGCTGCGCCACACCCGCTTCGACGACGCACAGGCCATTTTCTCGGGCACGCTGTTCGTCGCCATCGCGATGATGCTGTTCGGCCAGGCGGGGCTGCTTACAGGCGGCACGGCCGGCGTCGCGTTTCTCCTGCACTACGCCACCGGCCTGAGCTTCGGAAAGCTGTTCTTCCTGGTCAACCTGCCGTTCTACTGGTTCGCCTGGCGCCACATGGGCCGCGCGTTCACGGTCAAGACCTTCTCGGCCATCGCATTGCTCTCGGTGATGACCGACCTGGCGCCGCGCTACCTGTCCATCGACTCCCTGCACCCGGCCTTCGCGGCCGTGCTCGGCGGCCTGCTGCTGGGCACCGGCTGCCTGTTCCTCGCCCGCCACCGCGCCAGCCTGGGCGGCGCGACGGTGCTCACGCTGTACCTGCAGGAAAAGCGTGGCTGGCCCGCGGGCAAAGTGCAGATCGGCATCGACTGCACGGTGGTGCTGCTCGCCCTGTTCGTGATTCCGCCGCAGCGGGTCGGGTGGTCGGTGCTGGCTGCCGTGGTGATGGGGCTTTTTCTCTGGATCAACCACAAGCCGGGGCGGTATGCGGCGACCTGACGCTTCCCGTCAGCGGCCGGGCGGCAACGGCCAGGGCCGCTGCGGTTCGCGGATCTGCTCGAAGGCGCGCGACACGCGCAGCACCCCGAGGTCGTCGAAGCGCTGGCCGGCAATCTGCAGCCCGATCGGCAATCCACTCGCCGAGTAACCGCAGTTCACCGAAGCCGCCGGCTGCTCCGACATGTTGAACGGCACCGTGAACCCGATGTGCTCCAGCGGACGCAGGGGATCGTTCGTGGGTGAGGGCGCTTCGGCTGCCGCGGGCATGTTCGGCGACACGGGCGAAATCACGTAGTCGAAGCGCGCGCATGCAGCCACGGCGGCGACGCGCGTGGCGTGGAACTGGCTGAAGCCGCGGAACACATGCTCGCCGCTGAACTCGGCCGCACTCTCTGCCCATTCGCGGATGTACGGCAGCACCTTCGCGCGCTGGTCGGCGCGCAGGCCCTTCATGTCCACCAGCGAGCGCATGCGCCAGAAGTGGTCCATGCCGTCGAGCATGGCCTGCGACATGAATGGCTGCATCGGCTCGATCACCGCGCCGGCCTTCTCGAGCAGCCGCGCGGCGTTTTCCACCGCTGCCTGGATCTCGGGCTCGACCGCCAGTCCGCAGCCCGCGTCGAGCAGCAGCCCGATGCGCAGGCCGCGCAGATGGTCCGGTGCCACGTCGAAGCCTGCCCAGGCGATGTCCTGCGGCGGCAGGCTCATGCTGTCGCGCGCGTCGGGCCGGGACAGCGCCTGCATCATCAGCGCCGCGTCGCCCACCGTGCGGGTCATCGGCCCAGCGGCGCGGCCCATGTAGGGCGGGTCGATCGGAATGCGCCCCAGGCTCGGTTTCAGCGTGAAGATGCCGCACCAGCTCGCGGGCAGGCGCAGCGACCCGCCGATGTCCGTGCCCAGGTGCAGCGGGCCGTAGCCGGCAGCCGCCGCGGCGCCAGATCCTGCGCTGGAGCCGCCCGGCGTCAGGCGCAAGTCCCACGGGTTGCGCGCCAGTGTGTGAAAGCTCGACAGCCCCGAGGACAGCATGCCGTAGTCCGGCATGGTGGTCTTGCTCACGATCACCGCACCGGCTTCCTTGAGGCGCGCGGCTGGCGGCGCGTCGGCCGCAGCGGGCTTCAGGTCGACCGCGGCGGTGCCGGCTGGCATCGGGTCGCCGCGCGTGGCGATGTTTTCCTTGATGGTCGCGGGCACGCCATCGAGCGGGCCGAGTGCATCGCCGCGCTGCCAGCGCGCTTCCGAGGCGCGCGCCTGTTCGAGCGCGGCCTCGGGCCGGAACAGCCAGGTGGCCTGCAAGTGCGGCTCCCAGCGTTCCACTTGCGCGATCACGGCCTGCGTGACCTCCACCGGCGAGAGTTCGCGGCTGCGGTAGGCAGCGGCAAGCTCCTGGACGGACAGGTCGCTCAGCCCCACGACAGTGCCGACAGGTCGTTCACGAAGATCGGGTTCTCTTTCCAGATGCCCTTGACGTTCTTCTTCGCGACAGTGGGGAACTGCGGCTGGTACAGGAAGCCGTTGGCCGCGTCGGTGGCAAGCATCTTCTGTGCGTCGCCAAGCAGCTTGTTGCGCTCGGCCGCATTGCCGGTGGACTTGATCTTGTCGAACAGCGCGTTGAAGGCCTTCGACTGGTAGCCCCAGTAGTAGTCCGGCTTGGCATAGTTGCCGAGGTCGAAGGGCTCGACGTGCGAAATGATCGACAGGTCGTAGTCCTTGTTGCCGTAGGTGCCGCTGAGCCACTGCGCCCATTCGACGTTCTGAATCTTCACCACGATGCCGATCTTGGCGAGCTGGGCCACGATCACCTCGCCGCCCTGGCGCGCATACGGCGGCGGCGGCAGTGTCATGGTGAGTTCGAGCGGCGTCTTCACGCCGGCTTCGGCCAGCAGCTTCTTGGCCTTCTCGGGATCGTAGGGGTTGATGCCGGTGGTGTCGACGAAGCCGAGCGCGCCGGGCACGTAGAAGCTGCCGATCGGCGTGCCGAAACCGTCAGCCGCGCCGTCGATCATCGCCTTGCGGTCGATCGCGGCGAGGATGGCGCGGCGGACGCGGACGTCATCGAGCGGCTTCTTGCGCTCGTTGATCGCGACGATGGTCTTGGCCTTGGAGCCGCCGACCAGAACGGTGAAGCGCGGATCGGCCTTGAACTGCGCCAGGGCACGCGCCGCGGCGACGCGCGGGAACGCATCGACGTCGCCCGAGAGCAGCGCCGCGACCTGCGCCGCCGGATCGGAGATGAAGCGGATCGTCACCTTGGAGAGCTTGATCGCGGAGGCGTTGCGGTAGTCGGCCCATTTGGTCAGCGTGATCGAGGAACCCTTGGTCCAGGCCCCTAACTGATAGGGTCCGGTCCCGACAGGCTGCGTGATATTGGTGGCTGCGCTCTTCGGCTCGACGATCGAGCCGCCC
>Ga0182007_10000321_pt1 | contig 30433 bp, 32 predicted proteins | sample Sormic07211113_1_FD_123023 | JGI IMG/M metagenome (GOLD analysis project Ga0182007, IMG submission 123023) | Rhizosphere microbial communities from Sorghum bicolor, Mead, Nebraska, USA - 072115-113_1 MetaG | ecosystem: Host-associated > Plants > Roots > Rhizosphere | place: USA: Nebraska...
GCACGTCACCAAGCTCGACCTGGTCAACAACCGGCTGATCCCGAACCCGATGGAGCCGCGCGTGGCCATCGGCAGCTACAGCCGCGCCAACGAAGAGTACGTGCTCTACGTGTCGAACCAGAACCCGCACGTCGAACGGCTCCTGATGACCGCCTTCGTACTCGGCCTGCCCGAGCACAAGGTGCGCGTGATCGCGCCCGACGTCGGCGGCGGATTCGGCTCCAAGATCTATCTCTATGCCGAGGACGTCTGCCTGACCTGGGCCTCGAAGCAGCTCAACCGCAGCATCAAGTGGACCGGCGAGCGCTCCGAGTGCTTCCTGTCCGACGCCCACGGCCGCGACCACGTGAGCCATGCCGAGATGGCGATGGACGCCCAGGGCAAGTTCCTGGCGCTGCGGGTGCACACCAACGCCAACCTGGGTGCCTACCTGTCGACCTTCGCGACCGCGGTGCCGACCATCCTCTACGCCACGCTGCTGGCCGGCCAATACACGACGCCGCAGATCTACGTCGAGGTCGATGCCTGGTTCACCAACACCGCGCCGGTCGATGCCTACCGCGGCGCCGGCCGACCCGAGGCCACCTACCTGCTCGAACGGCTGGTGTCGCGCTGCGCCTGGGAAATGAACCTGGGCCAGGACGAGATCCGCAAGCGCAACTTCATCACCACCTTCCCCTACCAGACGCCGGTGGCGCTGCAGTACGACACGGGCGACTTCCACGCCTGCATGGACAAGTCGAGGCAGTTGGCCGACGTCGCCGGGTTTGCTGCGCGCAAGTCGGCCAGCGAGGCGAAGGGCAAGCTGCGCGGCATGGGCTACTCGAGCTACATCGAGGCCTGCGGCATCGCGCCGTCGAACATCGCGGGTGCGCTCGGCGCGCGCGCGGGCCTGTTCGAATGCGGCGAGATCCGGGTCCATCCGACCGGCAGCGTGACCGTGTTCACGGGCTCCCACAGCCATGGCCAGGGCCACGAGACGACCTTTGCACAGGTGGTGGCGGCGCGACTGGGCATCGCGGTCGAGGCGGTCGACGTGGTGCACGGCGATACAGGCCGCGTGCCCTTCGGCATGGGCACCTACGGCTCGCGCTCGATCTCGGTGGGCGGCGCGGCAATCATGAAGGCGCTCGACAAGATCGAGGCCAAGGCCAAGAAGATCGCGGCCCACCTCATGGAAGCCAGCGACGCCGACATCGAGTTCGCCAACGGCGAGTTCACGGTCAAGGGCACCGACAAGAAGATCCCGTTCGGCCAGGTGGCGCTGACGGCCTACGTGCCGCACAACTACCCGCTCGACAAGCTCGAGCCCGGCCTCAACGAAACCGCCTTCTACGACCCGACCAACTTCACCTTCCCGGGCGGCACCTACATCTGCGAGGTCGAGATCGACAAGCAGACCGGCGAGGTCAAGGTCGACCGCTTCACGGCGGTCGACGACTTCGGCACCATCATCAATCCGATGATCGTCGAGGGCCAGGTGCATGGCGGCCTGGTGCAGGGCATCGGCCAGGCGCTGATGGAAAACTGCGTCTACGACAGCGAAGGCCAGCTGCTCACCGGCAGCTTCATGGACTACGCGATGCCGCGCGCCGAAGATTTCCCGATGTTCAAGCTCGACACCGTCTGCACGCCCTGCACCCACAACCCGCTGGGCACCAAGGGCTGCGGCGAGGCCGGCGCCATCGGCTCGCCGCCGGCCGTGATCAACGCGGTGCTCGATGCGCTGGCGCCGCTGGGCGTCAAGGACTTCGACATGCCGGCGTCGCCGCACCGCGTCTGGGAGGCCATGCAGAAGGGCAGCGCGAGCACGACCCCGCAACCCTCGCTCGCCGCCAGCACCCAAGGCCGTCCGGCTCCCTGAACACCGAAGGAAAAAACACCATGTACGCCTTCACCCTCGAACGTCCCACCACCCTGGCCGACGCGGTCAAGCTGGCCGCTGCCGGCGCCAAGCCGCTGGCCGGCGGCCAGACCCTGCTGGCTTCCATGAAGCTGCGCCTCTCGGCCCCGGAGCAACTGGCCGACCTGAGCGGCGTCAAGGAGCTCACCGGGATCACCCGCGATGGCAACAGCTTCGTCATCGGCGCCATGTCCCGGCACCTGGACGTTGCCAACCACGCCGACATCCAGGCCGCCTTTCCGGCGCTCGCCTACCTGGCGGCACACATCGGCGACCGCCAGGTGCGCGCCATGGGCACCCTCGGCGGCTCGGTCGCCAACAACGATCCGGCCGCCTGCTATCCCAGCGCGGTGCTGGCGACCGGCGCGACGGTCGTGACGAACAAGCGCGAGATCGCGGCCGACGACTTCTTCCAGGGACTGTTCACCACCGCACTTGAAGACGGCGAACTGATCAAGGCCATCCGGTTCCCGATCCCGAAGCGGGCGGCCTACGAGAAGCTGCGCCAGAAGGCCTCGAACTTCCCGCTGGTCGGCATCTTCGTCGCCCAGTCCGACAGCGGCGTGCGGGTGGCGGTCACGGGCGCTGGCAACGGCGTGTTCCGGCACAAGGGCCTCGAGGACGCGCTCGCCAAGGCGTTCACGCCCGAGTCCGCGGCCGGCGTCAAGATCGACGCCTCCGACCTCAACAGCGACTTGCATGCCTCGGCCGACTACCGGGCCAACCTGATCAGCGTGCTGACCCAGCGCGCGGTCGCCAAGGCCCTCGGCTGAATGTGGCCCCCACGCTCGGCACTGCGTGTCCTCGCTGCCCCCCGAGGGGGCCGCAGGCCGCCTTGGGGCGGCCCGGCGCCGGCCTGGCCGCCGGTATCCTCCCGTCATGACTGACACCACGCCTGCCGCGACCTCGCCTTTCTCCTCCATCGATGCGGTCGTGCAGGCGCTGCAAGGCGTCGGCTACTTCGCCGATCGACGGCTGGCGACGGCGGTGTTCCTGGCTCTCAAGCTGCAGCGTCCGCTGCTGCTCGAGGGCGAGCCCGGGGTCGGCAAGACCGAGCTCGCCAAGGCCCTGTCGGCCGCCCTCGGGCGCGAACTGCTGCGCCTGCAGTGCTACGACGGGCTCGAGCAGCGCGAGGCGCTCTACGAATGGAACTACGCGGCCCAACTGCTCCACATGCGGGCCGCCGAGGCGCAGGGCGCATCGAGCGACATCGAGTCCGAGGTCTACCAGCCGCGCTACCTGATCCGTCGGCCGCTGCTGCAGGCGCTGCAGGCCGCGCCGCCCGGCGCGGTGCTCCTCATCGACGAGGTCGACCGCGCCGACGAGCCCTTCGAGGCCTTCCTGCTCGAATACCTGGGCGAGTACCAGGTCAGCATCCCCGAACTCGGCACGGTGCGGGCGCTGGTGCCGCCGGTCACGCTGCTCACCAGCAACCGCACGCGCGAACTCAACGACGCGGTCAAGCGGCGTTGCCTCTATCACTGGCTCGACTACCCGGAGCGCGAACGCGAGCTGGCGATCGTGCGGGCCCAGGTGCCGGAGGCCGGCCGGGTGCTGTCGGAGCAGGTCGCGGCCTTCGTCGGCCGGCTGCGCACGGCCCCGTTCGCCAGCGCCTTCCAGCGGGCGCCGGGCATCGCCGAGAGCGTCGAATGGGCCAAGGCCCTGATCGCGCTCGACACGGTCGAACTCGACCCCGAGGTGGTGGCCGACACCGCCGGCATCCTGTTCAAGCAGCGCGACGATGTCGCCGCGCTGACGCGCGAGCTGGCCTCCGACCTGCTCAAGCCCGAGGAGGAGGCCCCGTCTTGACAGAGCGAGTGCAGCAGCTCGGCGATGCCCGCCGCGGCAAGCTCGCAGGCAACCTGGCGGGCTTCGGCCGTGCGCTGCGGCGCGCCGGCGTGCGCACCGACGCCATGCGCATCGGGCTGGCGGCCGAGGCCGCGATGCTGGTCGGCGTCGACAGCCGCGGCGACCTGGCGTCCGCGATGGAGGCCGTGATGATCAGCCGCGAGGAAGACCGGGGGGTGTTCCGCGAGCTCTTCGACGCCTGGTTCCGCGATCCCGAGCTGGCCAACAAGCTGCTGGCCCAGATGCTGCCGAGCGCCGAAGGCAAGGCCGAGCCGTCGAAGCGCCGGCCGCGGGTGCGCGAGGCGCTGGCGGCCCCGCGCGATGCGGTCAAGCCAGCGCAGACCGAGCGCGAGATCGACTTCGATGCCGCGATGACCGCCAGCGACCGGCAGCGGGTCCACCATGCCGATTTCAACGCGCTCGGTGCCGCCGAATACCGGCTGGTCGAGCGGCTGGCGCGCGACATCGCGCTGCCGGTGCCGACCCTGCCCTCGCGCCGGCTGCGGGTGGCCGGCGACGGCGGCGTGCATTCGCGCATGCACTGGCCCGGCGTGCTGCACGAGGCGGCGCGCACCGGCGGCGAAATGCTGCGGCTGCCGAAGCTCTCGCGCCGCCGCCAGCCGCTGCCGCTGCTGGTGCTGATCGACGTCTCGGGGTCGATGGAACGCTACGCGCGCCTGCTGCTGGCCTTCCTTCATGCCTCGACCCGGCGCGCGGGCCGGCGCGACGTGTTCGCCTTCGGCACCCACTTGACCGACCTGACACCGGCCTTCCGGATCGCCGACACCGATGCGATGCTGGCCGCTGCCGGCGCCGCCATCGACGATTTCGCCGGCGGCACCCGGCTGGGCGATTCGCTGGCCCAGCTGCGCCACAGGCACGCGCGGCGCCTCACCGGACGCCGCACGCTGGTGCTGGTGATCAGCGACGGCCTCGACACCGGCGAGCCCGAGGCGCTGGAGCACGAACTGCTGTGGCTCAAGCGGCATTCGCGGCGCGTGCTGTGGCTCAACCCGTTGCTGCGCTACGAGGGCTACGCTCCCCTTGCGCGCGGTGCGGCCATGTTGCACCGCCATGCAGACGCGATGCTCGCGGTCCACAATCTGAGCGCCCTCGAACAGCTGGCTTCGAGCCTCGCGGCGCTGATGCGCGCAGGTCGATAGCGGCCCGTTCACCCACCAAGACAACAAGGAATCCACCATGGAAATGCTCGGCAACCGCCGTCTCGGCGTCACGCAGCAACAGGCCTGGGATGCGCTCAACGATCCCGAGACCTTGAAGAAGTGCATCCCGGGCTGCGACCGGTTCGAGCTCACCGGCGAGAACGAGTACTCGGTCGGGCTGGCGCTGAAGATCGGGCCGGTGTCGGCCAAGTTCAGCGGCAAGGTCACGCTGGCCGACATCCAGGCGCCCGACAGCTACAAGCTGTCCTTCGAGGGCCAGGGCGGCGTCGCCGGATTCGCCAAGGGCGCGTCGAGCGTGTCGCTCAAGCCGGTGGCCGACGGCGCCGAGGGCTGCGAGCTCGACTACACCGTGCAGGCCCAGGTCGGCGGCAAGATCGCGCAGATGGGCCAGCGGCTGATCGACGGCGCCGCCAAGTCCACGGCCGACGATTTCTTCAAGCGCTTCGATGCCGAGATGCAGAGCCGCTACGGCCCGCCGCCCGAGGCGGCGGCCGAAGCGCCGGCCGAGAAGGTCGGTGCCGTGGCCGGCTTCATGCAGAAGCTAGGCATTGGCAAGAAGGCCGACACCGACAACAAGGACCCCGACTGAGCCATGGAAAACCTGGACGTCATGGTGCTGCGCACCCTGCGCGACTGGCGGCTGGCGGGCCGCCGTGCGCTGCTGTCGACCGTGGTCCGCACCTGGGGTTCGTCGCCGCGCCCGGTCGGCTCGATCATGGCGCTGGCCGAGGACGGCGCGGTGGTCGGCTCGGTCTCGGGCGGTTGCATCGAGGACGACCTGATCGCCCGCTACAGCCGCGCCCACGGCGACGGCGTCATGCCCACGGGCGCGCCGGCGCTGGTCAAGTACGGCATCACGGCCGACGAGGCGCATCGCTTCGGGCTGCCCTGCGGCGGCACGCTGGAGCTGCTGCTCGAATACGACCCCGACGCCGAATCCCTGAAGACGCTGGTGGCGGCGCTCGAGCAGGGGCAGCTGATGCAGCGCACGGTGCAGCTGGCGGATGGCGCGGTGGCGCTGGCCGAGGCGACCTCACCGGCCGAGCTGCTGGTCGACGACACCGAACTGGTGAACACCTTCGGCCCCGAATACCGCATGCTGCTGATCGGTGCCGGCCAGCTGGCCGAATACCTGGCGACGATGGCCAAGTTCAGCGGCTTCGCGGTCACGCTGTGCGACCCGCGCACCGAATACCACACGGCCTGGACCTTGCCCGGCGTCGCCATCACCACCGAGATGCCCGACGATGCCGTGACCGCGTTCAAGCCCGATCGCCGGACCTGCGTGGTGGCGCTCACGCACGACCCCAAGCTCGACGACCTGGCGCTGCTGGAGGCGCTGCAGAGCGAGGCCTTCTATGTCGGCGCGATCGGATCGCGGCGCAATGCCGAGGCCCGGCGCGAACGGATGATCGAGCACTTCGAGCAGACCGAGCAATCGCTGGCGCGCCTGCGCGGCCCGATCGGCATCTACATCGGCAGCAAGACGCCGCCCGAGATCGCGGTCAGCGTGATGGCGGAGATCCTGGCGGTGAAGAACGCGGTGGCCTTGCCGCGCGAAGCGGCGGTGGCGGTGGCCAAGGCGGCCGTGGGCTGAATCCGTCAGCGCTTTCGCGGGCCCAGCAGCTCCGCCAGGAAGCTCGTGTTGCGGCCCATCGCCCGCTGCATCTGGCGCGACTCGCGGGCTTCGGTGCGGGCCATCGAGAAGGCGAAGAAGCCGGCCACGAGCACGAAGCAGAGGCCGGCCGCAATCAGGACGCCGGTCAGCGAGGCCGCCCACCAGGCGATCGCGAGCAGGGCGACATTGAGGATCAGGATGAGGGCGCGCATGGCGGTCAGGCTAACAGAGCCGATCAGTCTGCAGCGTGAACTAATGCACGGGCATCGCCTTAAGATGGAAAGCAGCATGCCAGCCCACCCATCCCCAGTCACTGCCGCCGCACCGCGCGCCTGCTGGATCGAAGCGCCGGGCCGCGCCGCGATCCGGATCGAGCCGATGGCCGCGCCCGGCGCCGGCGAGGTCGAGGTCCGGACGCTGCACAGTGCGGTCAGCCGCGGCACCGAGTCGCTGGTGTTCCGCGGCGAGGTGCCGGCCAGCGAATTCGAGCGCATGCGCGCACCGTTTCAAGCGGGCGCGTTCCCCGCACCGGTCAAGTACGGCTACGCCAGCGTCGGCATCGTCGAGCAGGGCCCCGAAGGTTGGCGGGGCCGTCCTGTCTTCTGCCTGCATCCGCACCAGACCCGCTACGTGGTGCCGGTCGATGCGGTGCACCCGCTGCCCGAAGGCCTGCCGCCCGGGCGCGCGGTGCTGGCCGCCAACATGGAGACCGCGGTCAATGCGCTCTGGGATGCGGCGCCGCGTGTCGGCGATCGCATCACGGTGGTGGGCGGCGGGGTCGTCGGCCTGCTGGTCGCCTGGCTGGCTGCAAGGCTGCCGGGCTGCGAGGTCGAACTGGTCGACGTGCAGTCCTCGCGGCGCGCAGTGGCCGAACGGCTCGGCGTCGCCTTCTCGCTGCCGGAGCACGCGCGGCCCGAGGCCGACCTGGTGCTGCATGCCAGCGGCCAGCCCCAAGGCCTGGCCACGGCGCTGGCACTGGCAGCCTTCGAGGCCACCGTGATCGAGCTCAGCTGGTACGGGGAGCGGCCGGTGTCGCTGGCACTCGGCGAGGCCTTTCATTCGCGCCGGCTGGTGCTCAAGAGCTCCCAGGTCGGCCACGTGGCGCCGGCCCAGCGCAGCCGCTGGCCGCACCGGCGGCGGCTGGCGCTGGCCTTGTCGCTGCTGCGCGACCCGGTGCTCGACCTGCTGGTGACCGACACCGCGCCCTTCGACCAACTGCCCGAGGTGCTGGCGCGCCTTGCCGCCGGTGCGCCGGACACGCTGTGCCAGCGCATCGACTACGCCTGAGACCCAACCTGCCAGGAGCCCCCGCATGTACAGCGTCAACGTCCGCGACCACTTCATGGTCGCCCACAGCTTTCGCGGCGAGGCCTTCGGCCCGGCCCAGCGCCTGCACGGCGCGACCTACGTGGTCGATCTCGAGTTTCGCCGCGCCGAACTCGATGCCGACGGCATGGTGGTCGACATCGCGCGGGCGACCGAGGTGCTGCGCAGCGTGCTGGGCGAGTTCAACCTGCGCAACCTCGACGACGACCCGGCCTTCGAGGGACGCAACACGACCACCGAGTTCATGGCCCGCGTGATCTTCGATCGGGTCGCCGCGCGGATCCCGGTCGGCGACCTCGGGCCGCACGCCAGCGGGCTGTCGGGCCTGAGGGTGCGGCTCAACGAATCGCACGTGGCTTGGGCCGCCTACGAGGGCGCACTGCCGGCCGAGGCGGGTTGAATCCATTGAACGCGCGCTGCAGCTTCCTCGTGCCGGGCGATCTCGGCACCCGCACCGGCGGCTATGGCTACGACCGCCGGATCATCGACGGCCTGCGCGCGGCCGGCTGGCAGGTCGACGTGCAGTCACTGGGACCCGGCTTTCCCGATCCCGACGCATCGGCCCTGGCGTTGGCTCGCCGCCTGATCGAGGCCCTGCCCGATGGCACGCTGGTGGTGGTCGACGGGCTGGGCTTCGGCGTGCTGCCCGACCTCGCTGCCGCTCATGCGCAGAGGCTGCGCTGGGTCGCGCTGGTGCACCATCCGCTGTCGCTCGAGACCGGGCTGGCGCCCGATCGGCAGCGGGTGCTGTTCGAGAGCGAGCGGCGCGCGCTGGCGTCCGCACGCGGCGTCGTCGTCACCGGCCCGGCCACGGCGCGGGCGCTGGCGGCCTTCGACGTCGAGGACGCCCGCATCACGGTGGTCGAGCCGGGCACCGATCCCGCGCCGCTGGCAAAGGGGTCGGGCGTGGCCGCACTGGCGCTGTTGTGCGTTGCCAGCGTGACGCCGCGCAAGGGCCATGCCTTGCTGGTCGATGCGCTGGCCGGCCTGCGCGATCGGCCGTGGACGCTGGATTGCGCCGGCAGCCTCGCGATGGACCCGGCCTGCGCGGCGGCCCTGGCGGCCGCGATCGAAGCCCGGGGCCTGCAAGATCGCGTGCGGCTCCACGGTGAATGCGACGAGGCCGGCCTGCGCGCGCTCTACCAGGCTGCCGATGTCTTCGTGCTGCCGTCCTTCCACGAAGGCTACGGCATGGCGCTGGCCGAGGCCCTGGCGCACGGCCTGCCGGTGATCAGCACGCTGGCCGGCGCCATTCCAGACACCGTGCCGAGCACGGCGGGCCTGCTGGTTCCGCCGGGCGAGGTCGACGCGTTGCGGGCTGCGTTGCGGCGCCTGCTGGACGAAGACGGCCTGCGGGCCCGGCTGGCCGAGGGCGCCCGTGAAGCCCGGCGCGGCTTGCCGACCTGGGCGTCGCGTGCAGCGCGCTTTGCCGTCGCCCTCGACGCCGCCGCGCGCGCACCGTTGCCATGACCGGATTCAGCGCCGACTGGCTCGCGCTGCGCGAATCCTTCGATCGGGCCGCACGCGAGGCATCGGCCGCTGCCTTCGACCTGGTCGGGTTGGCCCGCCGATTGCGCGGTGATGGCGCCACGCTCGGCGTGCTCGACCTGGCCTCCGGCACCGGGGCCAACCTGCGCGAACTGGCGCCCCGCCTGGGGGGCGCGCAGCACTGGCGGCTGGTCGATCACGATCCGCGGCTGCTGGCGGCATTGCCCGGCGCGCTCGCGGCCTGGGCGGCGGCGCAGGGCTTCGCGGTGCGCACGCAAGGGGATCGGCTGCGCATCGAAGGACCGGACTGGCAGGCCGATGTGGAAGTCGTGCACCTCGATCTCGCCCATGAGCTGACCGCGCTGCCGCTGGCCGGGGTCGGGTTGATCACGGCGTCGGCGCTGCTCGACCTGGTGTCGGCCGCCTGGCTCGACCAACTGCTGACCCTCGCCTGCGCGGCGAAGGCGGCGCTGCTGTTCGCGTTGACGGTCGACGGGCGCGTCGACTGGACCCCGAAGCGGGCGGCCGATGAGGCGGTTCTGCGTCTGTTCGAGGCGCACCAGCGGGGCGACAAGGGCTTCGGCCCGGCGCTGGGCGGCAGGGCGGTGGAGGCGGTGGCCGATCGGCTGCGCGCGCTGGGCTGCGAGCTTCAGCGCATCGCCAGCGACTGGCACATCGACGCTCGCGACGGCGCCCAGGCACAGGCGATGCTGGCCGCGCTGATCGAAGGCAGCGCGGCCGCCGCGCGCGAGCAGGACGCCGGCGCCGCCGCATCGGTGGCCGCATGGTCGGCCGAACGGATGCAACTGCTCGTGCGCACCCGGCTTCGCATCGGCCACGCGGACTTGCTTGCCGTCTGGCCCTAATCCGCAGGCCGCGCGGCGCGCAGATCAAGGTCCCAGAGCACGTCGGCGCCCATGCGGAACAGGCGCCCCGGCGGTCGCAGGCAATCGCGCATCGCGGCGCTGCGCGGCAATTGCAATCCTGGCCGGCCGGCCCCGATGATCACCGGCGCGATGCTGAGATGCAGCCGGTCGAGGCAACCCTGCGCGATGAAGCGCGACACGGTGACGCCGCCGCCTTCGACGAACAGCACGCCCAGGCCGCGCTGCTGCAAGGCAGCTTGCAATGCGTGCAGGTCGGCGCTGCCATCGGGACGCAGCAGGCCAGGCACGCCGAGCACCTGGTCGGCACCCACGCGGCGCGCCGCTTCGGACGTGCGTGCGGCGTCGCAGGCCAGCAGGGTGGCTGACTGGCGGTCGCAGAAGACGCGCAGCGTCGCCGGCAGTCGCAGCGCCGGGTCGAGCAGCACCCGTACCGGGTGCGGGCCCGGCACCCGCCGCGTCGTCAGTTGCGGGTTGTCGATGGCCGCGGTGCCGGCGCCGACGATGACCGCGTCGCACAGCGCGCGCAGGCGGTGCAGGTGCACCAGCATCTCCGGCCCGTTGACGTAGTTGGAGTCACCGCCATGCGTGGCCACGCAGCCATCCAGGCTCTGGCCGAGCTGGCCGATCGCCCAGGGCGTGCCCGCGCGCGGCTGGTCGAGCAGGGGCTTGAGCAGATCGAACAGCTCGAGCGCCTGGTCGTCCCACAGCCCCTGCAACGCGAAGCCCCCCGCCGCGTTCCAGGCGATCGGCGCGCCGGCGTCCGCCGCCGGCGGCGGCTGGCGACTGCGCCGGCGCGACGCGATCTCCAGGCACAGCGGCCACAGCACATCGATGCCGGGGAGGGTGGGGGAGGCGTGCATCATGGCTTGTCAGCAAGGCGTGGGGGCGTGGAATGGGGGGTGTCCGGCGTCTGGCGAGCTGCCTGGGCCTCGCCATGAAGCGCCAGCGCGAGCGCGCCTGCGACCCACAGCGCCGCCAGGCCCGCGACGATCACCGCATCGATCGCAGGGCGTCGGCCGCGCCGCAGCCACTGCACTGTCGGCCCCGACGTCAGGGCACAAGCGAGCAGCAACAGTACCTCGGGCTGCACTGGCGTCAGCAGGGCGAGGCCCTGCGCCAGCGTCAGCCAGGCGATGACGCAGACCACCGCACCACTGGCGCCGAAGCCGATGCGGACCTTGGGCCAAAGCCACAAGGCGCAGCCGGCAATGGCGGCGGCGATCGCCAGGCCGAGCTCGAACAGCAGCGGCGATCCGGAAATGAAAGCCACCGCCGACAGTCCGAGGCCGGCGATCAGCAGGCTGGCCGGCGCGTCGGCCTGCTCGAGCGGCGCGCCCAGCACCGCCGCGATCACCGCGGCGCCGACCGCCCAGGTGGCGACCTGCAGCACCGCGGGCTGGTCGCTGAGCCCTATCAGCACCAGCGCCCACAGCACGCAGCAGGCGAGCCAGGTCGTGCGCTTCATCGCACGCATGCCTTCCAGGCCGATGCCGAGCAAGGCGGCCGAGGCGTAGATCCAGGGCAGCTCCTCGGTCAGCTCGCCCGGCCACATCTGCCAGCCGAGCACCCAGGCCGAGGCGACCAGGATCGCCGGCGCCACGCCCGCCGAGGCCCAGCGCCGGCCATGCACCCCGCCGAGGACGGCGCGCAGCAGGCCGGTGGCCCCGAACGACAGCACCAGCGGCAGCGCCAGGCTCTCGAACAGCGGGTTGTGGAAGTCCATGCCCGTTTAGTTTATGCAGGCCGGCCGGGGCCGCCGTCAATGCGACAGGTCGGCGGCGCCATCAGGCAGACTCCACCGGTGGCGGACGCGTCGAGGTCCAGGGCGAGACGCCCTGCGCCACGGCCGCGTCGTGCTGGGCGGCCAGCGCGCGCCGGAAACCGTCGCGTTGCTGAAGCCGCTCCCAGTACGTGGCCACCGCGGCCGGAAAGCGCGGCACCAGGTCGAGTTCGTTGGCCAGCAGCAGCGCGTAGCCGACCGAGATGTCGGCCACCGTGAAGCGGTCGGCGGCCAGGAAGGCATGCTGCTGCAGCACCGCGTCGATGCCGCGCAGGCGGGCGATGAACCACTTGGCATAGTCGTCCGCCGCCTGCGGCAGCTTGCGCTCCTCGGGCTCGAAGCGGCCGTAGCGCAGCACGATGGTCTGCGGGAAGGTCAGCGTGGCCTCGCCGTGATGCAGCCAGTTGAGCCAGGCGCCGAAGCCGGGCTCGTCGGGCCGCACCGCGAGGCCGTGCCGGTTGCCGGGGTCGCAGCGCTGCACCAGGTACTGGCACATGGCCGACGACTCGGTCATGCGCGTGTCGCCGTCGAGCAGCAGCGGCACGGTGCCGAGCGGATTGAGCGCGAGGTAGCTGCGCTGGAGCGCGCGCGGGGGAAAGGGCAGCATGCGCAACTGGTAGGGCGCGCCCAGTTCCTCGAGCGCCCAGAGCGGGCGGAACGAACGTGCGCTGACACAGTGATAGAGCTCGATCATGCGGGTCCTTGTCTCCTGGCGGCGAACTCGCCGCCGTTCGGCGTCCGCCATCCTAAGCCCAAGGCCGCCCCGGGGCGCAGTAGCATTCGGTGCGCTGCAGCGACCCCGGGGACCCGGGCCGATCGGCCGCCACACGACCAGAGAGCATTCATGAGCACCAACATCGTCATCGTCGGAGGCGGCCATGCCGCCGCCCAGCTGTGCGCCGGCCTGGCCGAGGCCGGGCAGGGCGGGCGCGTCCACTTGGTCTGCGAGGAAGCGACCATTCCCTATCACCGGCCGCCGCTGTCCAAGACCTTCCTGAAGAGCCCGGACGAGCAGCCGCAGCAGCATCGGGCCGAAGCCTGGTATGCCGAATCGGGCATCACGATGCACCTGGGCGATGCGGCACTGGCGATCGACCGCGCCGCCCGCACGGTCACGCTGCAATCGGGGGCCGTGCTCGGCTGGGAGCGTCTGGTGCTCGCGACCGGCACCCGTGCCCGCCGCCTGTCGGCGCTGGCGGGACTGTCCAACGTGGCCCTGCTGCGCGCCGCCGACGAAGCGGCGCAGCTGCGCAGCCTGCTGGCCGCGGCGCAGCACGTGACCGTGCTCGGCGGCGGCTTCATCGGCCTCGAGGTGGCCGCCACCGCGCTGGCGCTCGGCAAGCAGGTGCTGGTGCTCGAAAGCGCGCCGCGGCTGTTGAGCCGCGCCGTGTCCCCCGAGCTGTCGGCGCACGTGCTGGCGACCCACCGCGCCGCCGGCATGGACCTGCGCGTGGGCGTGCAGAGCGGCGCGATGCAGATCGACGGGCCGCGGCTGATGGCGATCGAGGTCGACGGCGCGCCGCAGCCGATCGACCTGCTGCTGCTCGGCATCGGTGCGGTGCCCGAGACCGCGCTGGCCGAGGCCGCCGGCCTGGAGTGCGCCGACGGCATCGTGGTCGACGCCTACATGCAGACCAGCGACGAGCGCGTGCTGGCGGTGGGCGATTGCACGCGCTTCCCGGACCGGCGCGCCGGCCAGGCGCTGCGCCTGGAGTCGGTGCAGAACGCCAACGACCAGGCCCGCACCGCCGTGGCGACCCTGACCGGTGCGCCGCGGCCGCACGACGCGGTGCCGTGGTTCTGGTCGGATCAGGGCAGCCTGCGGCTGCAGATGGCCGGCCTGGTGCCGGCGCCCGGCGCGCCCGGCCACGTCACGGTGCGGCGCCCCGGGGCCAGCGCGGCTGCGTTCTCGCTGCTGCACTACGTGGACGGCCAGCTGCGCTGCGTCGAATCGGTCAACGCGCCGGTCGACCACATGATGAGCCGCAAGCTGCTGGAAGCGGGGCGCAGCCCCGATCCGGCGGTCGCGGCCGATCCGGCCGTGCCGCTCAAGACGCACCTGGCCTGAGGGTCAACAGGCCCCGGCGGCCGGCAGGTTCAGGCCGTGCCTGCCGGGTGCGGCGCCATGTTCTTGCGAATCTCGGCGTCCATCATGCGGGTGCCGGCCGCCAGCGCGGCCTCGTAGGTGTCGGCGCCGTATTCGGCGGCGCGCACCACCTTGTGGGGGACGCCACCGGCGTCGCATTCGAGCAGCGTCCAGAGAAAAGACCCGGGCGCCGGCTCGTCGATAACGAGTTTGATCGGATTTTTCATGCCTTGATGGTGGGCTTTTCGCTTGGGCTTTTCTGTAGGAGAAGGCCTACGTTACGTGCGAATCGTCGCTCTCAATCGACCAGGAAGCCGCCGCTGAGATTGGCGACGGTGCCGGTGATGGCGCCGGCATGCTTCGAGGCCAGAAAGACCGCCGTGTTCGCGACCTGATCGAGGGTCGGCAGGCGCTTCAGCAAGGTGCCGGCGGCGGCGCCCGCGAGCATCTGCTCGATCGTCAGCCCGGCGCGCTCGGCCATCGGGGCGAACACCTCGCGGGTGTGGGAGCCCATGGCGGCGGCCTCGGGGATCGCATGCGGCCTGATGCAGACCACGCGGACGCCCCGGGCGCCGAGTTCGCCCGCGAGATGGCGCGACAACGCCTCGACCGCGGCGCTCGCGACGCAGTTGCCCAGGTAGCCCGGTCCCGGAAGCCGCGCGCCGGGCGTCGACAGCGTGAGGATGACGCCCGATCGCCTGGCGGCCATGTGGCGCGCCGCCGCCTTGGCGGTGATGAAATTGGCCCGCGCGTAAGTCGTGATCGGCAGTTCGTAGTCGGCGAGCGAAAGATCGGCCAGCGGCGTGCCTTGCACGTGCGCGATGCCGATCGCGTTCAGCGCGACGTCGATCCGTCCCGTCCGTGCCGCCACGGCATCGGCGTGGCGTTCGACCGCATCGGTGTCGAGGGCATCGAGCCGGGCGGTCTCGACCTGCCCGCCGGCCGCGCGGATGTCGTTCGCGACGGCGTCGAGGCGGGACTGGGTCCGGCCGGTGAGGAACACCCGTGCGCCTTCGCGCGCGAAGGCGCGGGCCACGGCGCCGCCGATCGCACCGCCCCCACCGTGGACCACCGCGCTCTGGTTCTGGAGCAGCATCCGCATCTCCTGCATTGTGTACGGTATCCACAAACCATAGCAGGGATTCTGGACGGCGTCCACATAGGATGCCTCGGCGTTGAGATGGGTATCGACTCAACGTGGGGCTTGTCAAAAATCATGTAATGTTAGTTAAAATGTATTACATGAACACCGAGCGAGACAACTTCCACGACTGGGCCCGGGACAAGCCTGATTCGACGTCGTTTTCGGGCCTCCACCGTTCCGAACTGCACGATCTGAACAGCCATCCCCGCGTCCGATGGGGACGGCTGTTCTTGCTGGTCGTGCTGGCGGTGGCATTGGGCGCCGGTTTGAAATACCTGGCGGCGGCGGCCTAGTTTTCCACGCCCGGCCAGCCTGCCCGTTTTGCAGGCAATGCGGTGGGAACCCGCATGGGGACTGGGCCCGCGCGCTCGCTTCCACGCCCTTCGCACAGCGTTATCCACAGAAGCTCGGTACAAGTCCGGCGACCGCGGCCGTCTTATTTGACCTGCTGCTTGACCAGCTTTCGCGCCAGCGTCCGCCGATGCATGCCGAGCCGCCGCGCGGTTTCGGAAATATTGAAGCCGGTTTCGGCCAGCGTCTCGTGGATCCGTTCCCATTCGAGCGTCTTGATCGAGGTCGAGCGGTTGGTCAGCTCGATGTCGGTGTCGCCCTCGGCTCGTCCGAAGGCGGCCTCGATGTCGTCGGTGTTGGAGGGCTTGGCCAGGTAGTGGCAGGCGCCCAGCTTGATCGCCTCGACCGCGGTCGCGATGCTCGCGAAGCCGGTCAGGACCACGATCAGCATCGCCGGGTCGTGCCGGTTCAGGAGTTGGACGCAGGCCAGCCCCGAGGCCTCGCCGCTGAGCTTGAGGTCGACCACCGCGTAGCGCGGCGAATGGGCCTGGAGCAGGGAAGCGACCTCGTCGACGTTGGCCGCCAGCAGCACCGTGTAGCCGCGCCGCTCGAACGAGCGCCCGAGTGTGCGGGCGAAGGCCGCGTCGTCCTCGACGATCAGCAGCAGGCGTTCAGCTTCCATTTCCTTCGTCTTCCTCCTCTTCGAGAATGATCGACGCCAGCGGCAGGGTCAGCGTCACTTCGGCGCCGCCTTCGGGGCGGTTGCGGGCGCTCACCTTGCCGCCCAGCGTGCGCGCCACGTTGACCACCAGGAACAGCCCGAGCCCGCCTTCCGGCCGGCCCTTGGTCGACAGGTAGGGCTTGCCGAAATCGGCCAGCATCCCTGGCGCGAAGCCGGGCCCGGCATCGGTGACCGTGAGCCGCAGGGTGTCGCCGTCGTGGGTCGCTTCGAGGCGCACCCAGTCGGGCGACGCCTGCAGCGCATTGTCGAGCACGTTGCAAAGGGTCTGCTTCAGGGCCGAGTCGGAGACCATCGGCAGGTCGTGGCCGAAGCGGTTCTCGTACTCGAAGGCCAGCACCGGCCGGGTCGAGCGCCACTCCTCGGCCGTGTCGTCGAGGAAAGTGCTGACCGTGGTTTCGAGCGACGACTCGCCGCGCGCCTCGCCGGCCGACAGCAGGATGCCGCTCAGGGTCGCCTTGCAGCGTTGCACCTGGGCCTGCATCTCGTCGATCTCTGCGAGCAGTTCGGGGTCGGAGGTGAAATGCGGCAGGTGCCGCCAGTCGCCGAGGATCACCGACAGCGTGGCCAGCGGCGTGCCCAGGTCGTGCGCGGCGCCGGAGGCCAGCAGGCCCATGCGCACGATGTGCTCTTCCTCGGCGGCGCGTTCGCGCAGCGCGGCCAGCCGGGCGTCGCGGGCCCGCAGGTTGCGGCTGATGCGGCTGATGAACACCACCAGCAGCGCCGCGTTGAGGCCGAAGCAGATCAGCATGCCCAGGATGTACGGGCTCAGCAGGCCGCGCCCGTGCTCGATCGGCAGCTGCAGCGGACCGCTGAAGATCGCCAGCCCGGCGAAGCAGGCGCTGGTGATGCCGACGATGGTCCAGGTCGACCAGGCCTCCAGCAGCACCGCGCCCAGGATCACCTGCAGGAGGTACAGGAAGACGAAGGGGTTGGCGGCACCGCCGCTCAGGTAGAGCTGCGCGGTCAGCATCGCGACGTCGACCAGCAGGGCGACGAAGAGCTCGCCGTTGCTGACGTCGCGGTGGATGCGCCAGCGCAGCTGGCTGGCGGCATTGAAGGCGGCCAGGAAGGCCAGCACCGCCAGCATCTGGTCGAGCGGCAGGCGGATGCCGAAGCCGTAGTGCACCACCGCGATGGTCGCCACCTGGCCGACCACCGCCATCCAGCGCAGCTGGATCAGCTGCTGCATGTTCTCGAGGCCGGTGGCGTCGCCGTAGTCAGTCGTGCGAGCCATCGGGGCTTCCTTCCTCGGCGCGCCGGCGTTCCTGGCGGACCACGATCCAGGTCGCGCCCGCGACCATCAGGGCCAGGGCATACCAGGTCAGGGCATAGACCAGGTGGTTGTTGGGAAAGGCGATCACGGTCAGGCCGCCGACCGGGCCACCCGGCGCCGCCGCCGCTGCATCGGCATCGACGAAGTAGGGCGCGACGTCGCTCAGGCCGCGCGCCAGCGCGATCGCCTGGACGTCGCGCGAATACCAGCGATCGGCGCCCGGGTCGTTGTCGCGCAGCAGGGCGCCGCGCGGCTCGGTCATCCGCAGCAGGCCGGTGACAGTGACCGACTCAGCCGGTTCAGCCGGTCCGCTTTCGCGGTGCGCCGCACGCTGCTTCTGCTGCGCCGGCGTCACGAAGCCGCGGTTGACCAGCAGCGAGCGGCCGTCGGCCATGCGCAGGGGCGTCAGTACCCAGTAGCCGCTGCCCAGTTCGGTCGTGGCCTGGACCAGGGTCTCGCGGTCGTGGAGGAAGCGGCCGGTGGCACGCACATGCCGGTATTCGTCGGCGGCCCGATTGACTGTCGGCCATTGGCCGGGTCCCGGTGCGTCGACGGCGGGCGCGTGGACCCGCTGGTCGACGCGCTCGATCAGGTCCAGCTTCCAGGCCCTGCGCTCGAGCTGCCAGGTGCCGAGCGCAAAGAAGCCTGCGAAGGCCGAGAGCGCGCACAAGGCCAGCGCCAGCCGCGGAAGAAGTCTCCTCACCGAAGCGCCGTGCCTTGGGCCGGTCAAGGCATCTTGTGCGTCTCGTTCATCAGGCCCGGCATCATGTTGTGGTTCATGTGATACATCACCCACAGCGAGCCGCTCAGCGTGATCACGACCACCACCACAGTGAAGATCAGGGCCAGCATGGTCCAGCCATGCTCGGACTTCGCGTTCATGTGCAGGAAGTAGATCATGTGGACGACCATCTGCACGGCTGCGAAGGCGAGGATCACGAAGGCGGTCGTGCTGCTCTTGTCGAACACGTTGCCCATCACGATCCAGAACGGGATCGCGGTCAGGATCACCGACAGGATGAAGCCGGTCAGGTAGCCCTTGACGGTGGCGTGCGGGGCGCCGTCGTCATGGTCGTCGTGGTGATCGCCATGGCCGCCGTGGGCGGCGTGTTCGTTGTGCGCGCTCATGGCAACACTCCCATCAGGTACACGAAGGTGAAGACGCCGATCCAGACCACGTCCAGAAAGTGCCAGAACATCGACAGGCACATCAGCCGGCGGCGGTTCTCGGGGATGAAGCCGCGCTTGGTCACCTGCACCATCAGCACCACCAGCCAGACCAGGCCGAAGGTGACGTGCAGGCCGTGGGTGCCGACCAGTGCGAAGAACGACGACAGGAAGGCGCTGCGCTGCGGCACGGCGCCTTCGCGGATCAGGTGCGCGAACTCGTACAGCTCGACGCCGATGAACGCGGCGCCGAACAGGGCCGTGATGGCCAGCCAGGCCATCATTGCGCCCTTGCGCTTGCGCTGCATCTCGATCATCGCGAAACCGTAGGTGATCGACGAGAACAGCAGGAAGGCGGTGTTGAGCGCCACCAGCCGGAGGTCGAACAGGTCGGCGCCCGAGGGGCCGGCCGCGAAGCTGCGGCCCAGCACCGCGAAGACCGCGAACAGGCAGGCGAACACCAGGCAGTCGCTCATCAGGTAGAGCCAGAACCCGAGCAGGGTGCCGTTCTCCGGGTGATGCTCGCCCGGCAGGTGGAAGGGCGGGTGCTGGCCGGCGCTCACGGCGCCGTGGGAGGAGAGGACGGTGGTATCAGACATGGCCGGCGAGCAGGCGGGTACGGGCGCCTTCGGTGCGGACGACTTCCTCGGTGGGGATGTGGTAGTCGCGCTTGTAGTTGAAGGTATGGATGATCACGGCGAGCAGCATGGCGACGAAGGACACGCCGGCCAGCAGCCACATCTGCCAGATCAAGGTGAAGCCGCAGGCCGCGGCCAGGGCCGCAATGATGAAGCCGGCGCCGGTGTTCTTCGGCATGTGGATCGGGATGAAGCCTTCGAGCGGCCGCACGTAGCCGTGCTTCTTCATGTAGGTCCAGGCGTCGTTGTCGTACACGCGGGGCGTGAAGGCGAAGTTGTAGGCCGGCGGCGGCGAGGAGGTCGACCACTCGAGGGTGCGGCCGTCCCACGGGTCGCCGGTCAGGTCGCGCAGCGAATCGCGGCGCACGTAGCTCACCACCAGCTGGATCAGGAAGCAGGCGATGCCCAGGGCGATCAGCACGGCGCCGAAGGCCGCGATCTGGAACCAGATCTGGTAGGACGGGTCCTCGAAGTGGCTCAGGCGGCGGGTCACGCCCATCAGGCCCAGCACGTACAGCGGCATGAAGGCGAAGTAGAAGCCGATGACCCAGAACCAGAACGAGCACTTGCCCCAGAACTCGTCGAGCTTGTAGCCGAAGGCCTTCGGATACCAGTAGGTGATGCCGGCCAGCAGGCCGAACAGCACGCCGCCGATGATCACGTTGTGGAAGTGGGCGATCAGGAACAGGCTGTTGTGCAGCACGAAGTCGGCCGGCGGAACCGCCAGCAGCACGCCGGTCATGCCGCCGATCACGAAGGTGATCATGAAGGCGATGGTCCACATCATGGGCAGCTCGAAGCGGATGCGGCCCTTGTACATCGTGAACAGCCAGTTGAAGATCTTCGCCCCGGTCGGGATCGAGATGATCATCGTCGTGATGCCGAAGAACGAGTTGACGCTGGCCCCCGAGCCCATCGTGAAGAAGTGGTGCAGCCACACGAGGTACGACAGGATCGTGATCACCAGCGTGGCATAGACCATCGACGCGTAGCCGAACAGGCGCTTGCCGCAGAAGGTGGCGACGACTTCAGAGAACACGCCGAAGGCCGGCAGGATCAGGATGTAGACCTCGGGGTGGCCCCAGATCCAGATCAGGTTCACGTACATCATCGCGTTGCCGCCGAAGTCGTTCGTGAAGAAGTTGGTGCCGACATAGCGGTCGAGCGACAGCAGGGCCAGCACGGCGGTCAGCACCGGGAAGGCGGCGACGATCAGGATGTTGGTGCAGAGCGCGGTCCAGGTGAACACCGGCATCTTCATCAGCGACATGCCCGGGGCGCGCATCTTGACGATGGTCGCGATCAGGTTGATGCCCGACAGCAATGTGCCGACCCCCGCGATCTGCAAGGACCATATGTAGTAGTCGACCCCGACGTCCGGACTGAACTCCAGCCCCGACAGCGGCGGGTAGGCCAGCCAGCCGGTGCGCGCGAACTCGCCCACGAACAGCGAGGCCATCACCAGCCCGGCGCCGAAGGTGGTCATCCAGAAGCTGAAGTTGTTCAGGAACGGGAAGGCGACGTCGCGGGCACCGATCTGCAGCGGCACCACGAAGTTCATCAGGCCCGTCACCAGCGGCATCGCGACGAAGAAGATCATGATCACGCCGTGGGCGGTGAAGATCTGGTCGTAGTGGTGCGGCGGCAGGAAGCCGGCGTTGTCGCCGAAGGCGAAGGCCTGCTGGGCCCGCATCATGATGGCGTCGGAGAAGCCGCGCAGCAGCATCACCAGGCCGAGGATGATGTACATGATGCCGATCTTCTTGTGGTCGATGCTGGTGATCCAGTCGCGCCACAACGTGCCCCAGACACGGAAATAGGTGATCGCGCCGAGCACCGCCACGCCGCCGAGAACGACGGCGATGAAGGTGAACAGCAGGATCGGTTCGTGGAAGGGGATGGCCTCCCAGGAGAGGCGGCCGAAGACGAGCTTCGTCAGGTCGAGATGGTCGAGCATCTTTATTCTTCTCGGATGCGGGCGGTGGAAAGCGGAAGCGAAAGTCCGGCGGGGTCGTTGACGCTGCACATGGCCGTCACGTAGGTGCGGGGCGGGATGCCGGCGTCGGGCTGCCAGGGGCGCGGCGAGACGTTGTAGGCGCCGACCTTGCCGAGGCCGCCATCGGCGTCGATGGCCATCATCTGCTCCATGCACATCTTGTTGCGGTCGACGCAACGGTTGACGATCGCATGGTAGAGGTCGGGCTCGACGCTGGCGAAGCGGCGCACGGGGTCGCGCTCGCTGGGGCGCTCGAGTTCGAGGTAGGCCGCGCGGGTCAGCGCGCCGCCGGCGGTCTTCGACTTCTGGACCCAGGCCTCGAAGTCGGGCTCGCTCACGCCATGGAAGCGGAAGCGCATGCCGGAGAAGCCGGCGCCGCTGTAGTTGGCCGAGAAGCCTTCGAAGTCACCGGGCTTGTTGATGACCGCGTTGAGCTTGGTCTCCATGCCCGGCATGGCGTAGATCTGGCCGGCCAGCGCCGGGATGAAGAAGGAGTTCATCACCGAGGAGGCGGTGATCTTGAAGACGATCGGACGGTCGATCGGCGCCGCCAGCTCGTTCACCGTGGCGATGCCCTGCTCCGGGTAGATGAACAGCCACTTCCAGTCGAGGGCCACCACCTCGACGGTCAGCGGCTTGACCTCGGACGGCACCGGGCGCCCGGGCTCGATGCGGCGCAGCGGGCGGTAGGGGTCGAGGGTGTGGGTGCTGATCCAGGTGATCGCGCCGAGGGCGATGATGATCAGCAGCGGCGCGCCCCAGATCGCCAGTTCGAGCTCGGTGGAGTGGTCCCAGTCGGGCGAATAGTTCGCCTCCTTGTTCGTCTGCCGGTAGCGCCAGGCGAAATAGATGGTAAGACCGATCACCGGCACGATGATCAGCAGCATCAGGACCGTGGAGACCACGATCAGCTGGCCTTGCTGGCGCGCGATGTCGCCGGACGCATTGAACAGCACCATGTCGCAGCCCGCCAACAGGGCGAGCGGGAGCAGGAGCAGTCCGCGGAGTTTCTTGAGGGGAGGCATGCCGGAGGATGAGCGTTTGGTGCGCAAAGGGACCACAATCTACTTCGTTTGGCGACTGCGGGATATTGGACGTTTTGTCCTATGGCGGCAATCTCGATTCAGTGAGACCCTCGGGGAATCCAGTTGAACACGACCCAAAAGCAGAAATGACGACGTCCAGCATCAGTCCCGGCGGCTCCTCGCCGCTGCACGACACCCAGCACGACAGCCCCGACGCCGCCTCGGACCATTCGCCGATCGCCCCGGGCGAGATCGCGGTCGGCGTGATCATCGGCCGTGCCTCCGAGTATTTCGACTTCTTCGTCTACGGCATCGCCTCGGTGCTGGTGTTCCCGGCGGTCTTCTTCCCGATGGAAAACCGCCTCGAGGGCACGCTCTACGCCTTCGTGATCTTCTCCTTCGCCTTCATCGCCCGGCCCTTCGGCACCGTGGCCTCGATGGCGATCCAGCGCCGCTTCGGGCGCGAGGCCAAGCTGACGGCGGCGCTGTTCATGCTCGGCATCTCGACCGCAGGCATCGCCTTCCTGCCGGGCTACGCGAGCATGGGCTTCGCCTCGATCATCGCGCTGTCGATCCTGCGCGTCGGCCAGGGCATCGCGCTCGGCGGCTCCTGGGACGGCCTGCCCTCGCTGCTGGCGCTCAATGCGCCGCCGAACCGCCGCGGCTGGTACGCCATGCTGGGCCAATTGGGTGCGCCGGTTGGCTTTTTCGTCGCCAGCGCCCTGTTCGCATTCCTGTATTCCAGCCTGTCGACCGAGGACTTCCTCGATTGGGGTTGGCGTTACACCTTTTACGTCGCGTTTGCGATCAATGTCGTGGCGCTGTTCGCCCGGCTGCGGCTGGTGGCCACCAACGAATACGACCGCCTGCTCGAAGAGCGCGAACTGGAGCCGGCCAGCGTGGTCGAGATCACCCGTTCGCAGGGCTCCAACCTGGTCATCGGCGCCTTCGCCGCCCTGGCCAGCTATGCGCTGTTCCACCTGATCACGGTGTTTCCGCTGTCGTGGATCACCCTCTACTCCACCCAGTCGGTGAGCGAATTCCTGGTCATCCAGATGGTCGGCGCGGTGCTCGGTGCCATCGGTATCGTGATCTCCGGCGTGATCGCCGACCGCATCGGCCGCCGCAACACCCTGGGCAGCCTGGCGGTGGCGATCGCCGTGTTCAGCGGTTTCGCCCCGACCTTGCTCGACGGCGGCAAGCTCGGCCAGGACGTCTTCATCCTGGTCGGCTTCGTGATCCTGGGCCTGTCCTATGGCCAGGCGGCCGGGGCGGTGACAGCCAATTTCGAGTCGCGTTACCGCTACACCGGCGCCGCGCTGACGGCCGACCTGGCCTGGCTGATCGGCGCCGCCTTCGCGCCGCTGGTGGCGCTGGGCCTGTCGGCCAACTTCGGCCTGGGCTATGTCAGCGTCTACCTGCTGTCGGGCGCGCTGTGCACGCTGGCCGCGCTGCGGGTCAACAAGGCGCTCGAAATCCGGGACTAGCGCGGCGCCACTACCGCCGCGCGTGCCACTGGCGCCACAGCGCCAGGGCCAGCGTGATCACCAGCGCGCCGAGGATCAGTTGATGCTCGTACGGCTTCAGGTGGCCGATCGCCGCGTGCAGCCAGCCCGTCAGCTTGAGCCCGAACAGGCTCACGATGGCCGCCCACAGCAGCGCGGCCACGGCGTCGAGCACTGCAAAGAGCGGGGCCCGCATCGGGCCCATGCCCAGCGTCGCCGGCAGCGCGATGCGCAGGCCCCAGGCGAAGCGCATCAGGAAGATCGTCGCCACCGGATGCCGGTCGACGAAGCCGTTGACCCGTTCGATGTGGGCCCGCAGCTTGGGCCGGCTCGCCAGCAGTGCGGCGCCCTTGCGGCGGCCCAGGTGGAAGTAGAACTGGTCGGTCAGGAACGCCGCCGCCGCACCGCAGGCGATCAGCGGTCCCAGCGAGAGGTAGCCCTGGTGCACCGCGAAGGCGCCCAGCATCAGGATCGTCTCGCCCTCGAAGATGCCGGCCACGAAGACCACGATGTAGCCGTATTGCTGGAGCAGCTCGGACAGCATCGGAAGGTGGCCTCAGCCCGGCGGCGGGACGTCGCTTTTCTTCTGCCGCTCGCGGAACAGCGCCGCACGCATCAGGAAGATGGTGGTGACCGGCGCGGTGAGGGCGACGAAGAGGGCGATCAGCACCGCGTGCAGGAACAGGCTGCGCCCCTGCACCGAGAAGTAGATGATGGTGGCCAGCGTCATGCACCAGACGCCGAGCGTCGCGCCCAGCGTGGGCGCGTGGATGCGGCGGAAGAAGGTCGGGATGCGCACCAGGCCGAAGGAGCCGATGGCGGCGAACGCGGCGCCGACCACCGCGAAGACTGCAGTCAGCACCTCGGCCCACAGTGGCAATGCCTCATTCATTGCAGCCCCCACGCTCGGCACTTCGTGTCCTCGCTGCCCCCCGAGGGGGCGCGAGCTTGCTTGGGGCGGCCCGGCGCGGCGCTCATTCGATCACCTCCCCGCGCAACAGGAACTTGGCGATCGCCGTCGACCCGACGAAGCCGAACAGCGCGATCAGCATCGCGGCCTCGAAGTAGACGTTGCTCGCGTAGACGATGCCCAGCACCAGCATCATGAGCATGCCGTTGATGTAGAGGCAGTCGAGCGCCATCACGCGGTCTTGCGCGGTCGGCCCGACCAGCAGGCGGAACAGCGCGCACAGCATCGCCACCGCCAGCAGCATCAGCGCCAGCTTGAGGGCCCAGAAGAGCACGGGCGTCATGATTCGAAGATCTCCATCAGCGGGGCTTCATAGCGGGTCTTGACCATGGCGATGAAGGCCGGCACGTCGTCGAGGTCGAACACGTGGATCAGCAGGGTCGAGCGGTCGAGTGCGATCTCGGCCCAGGCGGTGCCGGGCGTCAGGCAGATGATCATGGCCAGCACCGCGAGCGCGTTGGGGTCGCGCATCTCGAGAGGCACGCGCACGAAGCAAGGCGACATCTGTGCGCTGCGGCGGGTCAGCAGCAGGCGCGCGACGCTCAGCGCCGACTCGACCAGGTCATGGGCCACCACGCCCGAGAGCCGCAGCGCCACCGCCGGGCGGCGCATGTGCGCGCGGGCCGGCCGCAGCGACTGGGTCAGCAGCGGCACCGCGATCGCGAGGATCGCCGCCAGCAGCAGGGTGGCGGCATCGAGCGACTGATTCAGCAGCAGCCACACCACGAACAGCGCGATCGACAGCGAGGGCGCCGGCAGCCAGCGCGCGATCATTTCGCAGCTCCCGGCTTGGCAGGCGGATTGGGCACCTGCGCCGCACTGAGCACGGCCCGGCGGTAGGCGGTGGGCGAGAACAGGCCCTCGGCGGTTGCGGCCGCATGGTGCATCACCGGGCCGGCTTCGATCGTCAACGCCAGGCAGGCGGCCAGCAGCGCCGCGACCGGAAGCACCTCGAGGGCTGGCAAGGCCGGCAAGGTGGCGTGGGCCTGGGTCCAGAAATGCCGGATGCCGGTACGGCCCAGCGCCAGCAGCGAGAAAAGGCCCGAGAACATCAGCAGCCCGAGAAAGACCCAGCCCGCCGGCGTGACGTGCTCGGCGCCGAGCAGGCCCGACAGCATCGCGAACTTGCCGACGAAGCCCGACAACGGCGGCATGCCCGCCAGCAGCAGCGTGCAGCAGACGAAGCTGAGCCCGAGGAAGGCGACGCCGGCCGGGATGGCGCGGCCGTAGAGCGCCTGTGCATCGTCGTCGAGGTTGACGTCGTCGAGCCGGCGCAGGTCCTTGGACAGGAAGGGCGCGTCGCCCGCCGCCTCGTGCGGCGCGATGCTCCGGCCCTCGTTGCGCCAGCGCTCGATCATGTCGATCAGCATGAAGAAGGCGGCCACCGCCAGGGTCGAGGTCAGCAGGTAGTACAGCGCGCCGGCCCATATCGCCGGCTGGCCGAAGCCGATCGCCGCCAGCAGCGTGCCGGCCGAGACCAGCACGCTGAAGCCGGCCAGGTTCGACAACCGCTGGGTCCCCACGATACCGAAGGCGCCAACGAACAGCGTCGCCATGCCGATCGTGGTCAGCACGCCCTGGCCGACTTGCGCCGAGGCGCCGGTGTCGGGTGCGAACAGCACGGTCCAGAGCCGCAGGATGGTGTAGATGCCCAGCTTGGTCAGCAGCGAGAACACCGCCCCCACCGGGGCCACCGCCGCGCTGTAGGCCGGCACCAGCCAGAAATTGAGCGGCCAGGCCCCGGCCTTGGCGAAGAAGGCCGTCCCGAGGATGGCCGCGGCCGCGTGCACCAGCCCGCGGTCGGCGGGATCCAGCTGCGCGATGCGCACGCCCAGGTCGGCCATGTTGAGCGTGCCGGTCACGCCGTAGAGCAGCGCGGCGCCGACCAGGAACAGCGACGAGGCGGCCAGGTTGATGGCCACGTAGTGCAGCCCCGCCTGCACCCGCAGCCGCCCCGAGCCGTGCAGCAGCAGCCCGTACGACGCGGCCAGCATGACCTCGAAGAAGACGAACAGGTTGAACAGGTCGCCGGTGAGGAAGGCGCCGTTGAGCCCCATCAGCTGGAGCTGCAGCAGCGGATGGAAATGGACGCCCGCGCGGTCCCAGCGCGAGGTCGAGTAGATCGAGGCGGCAAAGGCGACCACGCCGGTCAGCGCGACCATCATGGTCGACAGCCGGTCGGCCACCAGCACGATGCCGAAGGGCGCGCGCCAGTTGCCCGGCAGGTAGACGCCGATCGAGCCGGGGCCGCCGCCGGTGTCTGGCGCGTTGACCCAGCGCAGCAAAGCCAGCGCGGTCAAGAGGCCGATCAGGCCCGAGGCCACGCTGAGCGCCGACTTGCTTCGGCGATGTTCCTCGCCGAGCAGCAGCATCAGGGCGGCGGTCAGCATCGGCACCAGGATCGGCACCGCGATCAGGTGCGGCATGCTGAACTCGAGCAGCCGGTCGAGGAAGGCGAAGAGCTCGTTCATTCCTGCGCCTCCGTGCGTTCCCTGCCGTCGACGTGGTCGGTGCCGGTCAGGCCGCGCGAGGCCAGCAGCACGACCAGGAACAGCGCCGTCATCGCGAAGCCGATCACGATCGCGGTCAGGACAAGCGCCTGCGGCATCGGATCGGCGGTGTTGGCGAGCGTCGCGACCAGGCCCGGTTCGAGCACCGGCTCGCTGTCGACCTTGAGCCGCCCCATGCTGAAGATGAACAGGTTGACGGCGTAGGAGATCAGAGTGAGGCCCATGATCACCTGGAAGGTGCGCGGACGCAGCAGCAGGTACACGCCCGACCCGGTGACGATGCCGATGGCGATGGCGAGCACGACTTCCATCAGGCGGTCGCTCCGGCTTCGGCCGCGACGCGCGCGGCCTCCCGCTCGGCCTGCTCGTCGGACCAGCGATGGCTGCGCACCGACTGGTGGGCCAGCGCGGTGAGGATCAGCATGGTCGCGCCGAGCACCAGCGAGAACACGCCCATGTCGAAGAACAGCGCGCTCGGCACGTGAACCTCGCCGAGCAACGGCAGGTGCAGGTGTGCGGTGTGCGTGGTGAGGAACGGATAGCCGAGCACCACCGCGCCGCCGCCGGTGGCCAGCGCCAGCAGCAGGCCGACCGCGATCCAGCGGCGCGGATAGATCCGCAGGTGCTCCTCGACCCACTCGGTGCCCGAGACGATGAACTGCAGCAGCAGCGCCACCGACATCACCAGACCGGCGACGAAGCCGCCGCCCGGCTGGTTGTGGCCGCGCATGAAGAAATAGACCGAGACCAGCACCGACAGCGGCAGCAACAGCCGCACCAGCACCGCCGGCACCATCAGGTAGCCGACGGCCGTGTCCTTGGCCCGGCGCGGATTCAGCAGGTCGCTGCTGCCGTCGGCCGGCTGCAGCCGCTGCTGGATCGGCAGCGCCATCGACTCGATCGCCGGCCGGAAGCGCCGCAGCAGCGCATACACCGTCAGCGCGACCACCCCGAGCACCGTGATCTCGCCGAAGGTGTCGAAGCCGCGGAAGTCGACCAGCATCACGTTGACCACGTTGCTGCCGCCGCCCAGGAACAGCGCGTTGTCGAGGAAGAAGGGCGAGATGCTGAGCGGGAACGGCCGCGTCATGACGCTCCAGGCGATGGCCGACATGCCGGCGCCGGCGGCGATCGCGATGGCGAGGTCGCGTCCGCGCCGGCTCCAGTGGCGCAGTGGCGCGCCGACCGGCTCCGACTTGGCGCTGCGCATCGGCAGCCAGCGCAGCCCGAGCAGGATCAGCACCGTGGTGACGGCCTCAACCACCAGTTGCGTCAGTGCCAGGTCGGGCGCCGAGAACCAGATGTAGGTGATGCAGCACACCAGGCCCGCGCCCGAGGCCAGCATCAGCGAAGCGAGCCGGTGGAACTTGGCCTGCCAGGCCGCGCTCACCGCGCAGGTGGCGCCGATCAGCCAGGTCATCGCGAACATCGGGGAGAAGGTGAGCAGTTCGCGCGAGCCGCGCGCGACCGGCGTGACCCAAAGTGCCGCGCCGGCGCCTGCCAGCGCCACGGCGACCAGCAGCAGCAACTGCATCTGCAGCCGGCGGGTGCCGAGCAGCCGGCGGCTGCGGCGGCCGGCTTCGCTGAGGCGCGCCATCAGGTTCTCGAAGATCCGCTGGCCGTCGAAGTAGTGCAGCAGCGGCGTGGTCGAGAGCACGCCGCGAGCGCGGCCGTGCCGCTGCAGCAGGTAGAGCAGGGCGCCGCCCGCCAGAGCGATGAAGCTCATCAAGAGCGGCAGGTTGAAGCCGTGCCATAGCGCCAGGCTGTAGGCCGGCAGCTCGCCGCCGACCACCGGCGCCGCTGCGGCGGCCAGGAAGGCACCGACCGACCAGGCCGGCGCAATGCCGACCACCAGGCAGATCAGGACCAGCAGCTCGGCCGGCACCCGCATCCAGTGCGGCGGCTCGTGCGGCGTCTTCGGGACATCGGACCCGCATGGCGGACCGAAGAACACATCGAACACGAAACGGGCCGAGTAGGCCACGCTGAAGATCCCGGCGATCGTGGCGATCACCGGCAGGCCGCGGTCGACCCAGACGTTCGACTGGATGAAGACCGTCTCGGCGAAGAACATCTCCTTCGACAGGAAGCCGTTGAGCAGCGGCACGCCGGCCATCGAGGCGCTGGCGATGATCGCCAGCGTGCCGGTGATCGGCATCAGCTTCATGAGGCCGCTGAGCTTGCTGATGTCGCGGGTGCCGCTCTCGTGGTCGATGATGCCGGCCGCCATGAACAGCGAGGCCTTGAAGGTCGCGTGGTTCATGATGTGGAACACCGCCGCGACCGCCGCCAGCGGGCTGTTGAGCCCGAGCAGCAGCGTGATGAGCCCGAGGTGCGAGATGGTCGAATAGGCCAGCAGCGCCTTCAGGTCGCGCTGGAACATCGCGATGTAGCCGCCCAGCAGCAAGGTGATCGCGCCGGCGCCGCCGACCAGCCAGAACCAGGGCTCGGTGCCCGACAGCACCGGCCACAGCCGCGCCATCAGGAACACGCCGAGCTTCACCATCGTGGCCGAATGCAGGTAGGCCGAGACCGGCGTCGGTGCCGCCATCGCGCGCGGCAGCCAGAAGTGGAACGGAAACTGCGCGCTCTTGGTGAAGGCGCCCAGCAGCACCAGCACCAGCACGGCGGGATAGAGCGGGTTGGCGCGGATCAGGTCGCCCGAGGCCAGCACCATGTCGAGGTCATAGCTGCCGACGATGCGCCCGAGGATCAGCACCCCGGCCAGCAGGCAGAGCCCGCCGGCGGCGGTGACCGTGAGCGCCATGCTGGCGCCGCGCCGGGCATCGCGCCGGTGGTGCCAGTAGCCGATCAGCAGGAACGAGAACAGGCTGGTGAGCTCCCAGAACATCACCATCTGGATCAGGTTGCCCGACAGCACCACGCCCATCATGGCGCCCATGAAGGCGAGGAAGAACGAGAAGAAGCGCGGCACCGGATCGGAGGCCGACATGTAGTAGCGCGCATAGAGCACCACCAGCGCGCCGATGCCCAGCACCAGCATGCAGAACAACCAGGCGAAGCCGTCCATGCGGAACGTGAGGTCGAGCCC
>Ga0182007_10000322_pt1 | contig 30363 bp, 27 predicted proteins | sample Sormic07211113_1_FD_123023 | JGI IMG/M metagenome (GOLD analysis project Ga0182007, IMG submission 123023) | Rhizosphere microbial communities from Sorghum bicolor, Mead, Nebraska, USA - 072115-113_1 MetaG | ecosystem: Host-associated > Plants > Roots > Rhizosphere | place: USA: Nebraska...
CCGGCGGCGCACCTGTTCGCCCTCGGCGACCAGACGCGAGTCGATGACCTTGGTGTCGTTGGCACCGCAGAAGGGACAGTGCATGGTGGCAGGCAACAAAAAATGGGAGGGCCATGGTAGCGCATCCCCGTGGCAAGACAAGCCATAGGGTTTGCGGTATACAGACGGGCTATAATGTTTTCACCTTGCTGGAGCCGCCAATGTCGTTACGACCGCTCGTTTTGCTCAGTCTTTTCAGCCTGCTGGTGGCCTGTGGCAGCGATGCACCCAAGCCCCAGCCACCAACACCAGGCCCAGCGCCGCAACAGGCGCAGAAGAAGGCCAAGGCGTCTGCCGAGCTCGGCCCGCTGCCGGCTTACCAACGTGAAATCAGTGGCACCCTGATGGGCGTGCCGGCCGACGCCGAAGTCGAACTGGCGCTGCTGGTGATCGACGAAAAGGATCGCCCGCAACAATTGCTCGCCAGTGCCAACCTGATTGGCACCAATCAGGTGTTGCCGTTTCGCCTGCGTTTCAACCCTGAATCCTTCCCGGTTGGCGCTCGCGTTGAACTGCGCGGCCGCGCCAGCCAGTCCGGGCAGTTGATTCTGCATCTGCCGGCGCAACTCATCACCCAGCCGACGACCCAGGCCCTGGGTCAGTTGCAATTCGTCAAAGCGCCATGATTGCACCGCTCGGCCTGCAACAGGCGTTGGGTGAACTGCTCGGTGACGCACAGCTTGTAGCCTGTGAATTGCCGGGCACCGAGCTGAAACTCTGGCTGATCGACGGCGACAACATGGACCGCGCTTTCAGCCCCGAAGAAACCCGGCGGATTCTCCACGAGCCGCCGTACTGGAGTTTCTGCTGGGCCAGTGGGCTGGCCGTGGCCCGCTATCTCGCCGAACACCCGCACTGGGTCGTAGGCAAACGGGTGCTGGATTTCGGCACCGGTTCCGGCGTGGCTGCGATTGCGGCCGTGAAGGCCGGGGCGCTGGAAGTGGTGGCCTGTGACCTGGACCCGCTGGCGATTGCCGCGTGTCGGGCGAATGCCGAACTCAATGATGTGCAGCTGCGCTACTCGACGGATTTTTTCGCCGAAGCGGATCGATTTGATCTGGTTCTGGTGGCCGACGTGTTGTACGACCGGGAAAATCTGCCGCTACTCGACGAGTTTCTCAGCCGTGGCCGGGAAGCGTTGGTGGCGGATTCACGGGTGCGGGATTTTCGCCATCCGCTGTATCAGCGCATCGAGATGCTGCAGGCGATGACCTTGCCGGACCTGGCCGAACCCGAAGAGTTTCGGCATGTGAGCCTTTACCACGCGCGGCGCGGTTAGCAAAAAGCTTCGCGGGCAAGCCTCGCTCCTACAGGGTTGGGTGGCGATTTCGAAATCAGCGCGGACCTGTAGGAGCGAGGCTTGCCCGCGAAGACGTCCTGCCTGGCAGCACATCACTCAATGATCACCCCGCTTTCAGCCGCCCCCCACCAAGCCTTATAGTGGCCTCATCCACGCTTTTACGAGATCCCCCATGAGTCAGGAAACGCCGTACATCTTCGACGCCACGACTGCCGATTTCGACCAGTCGGTGATCGAGAACTCTTTCCACAAACCGGTACTGGTGGATTTCTGGGCCGAATGGTGTGCGCCGTGCAAGGCCTGGATGCCGATGCTGCAAACCATCGCCGAGAGCTATCAGGGTGAGTTGCTGCTGGCCAAGGTCAACTGCGACATCGAGCAAGACATTGTTGCGCGTTTCGGCATTCGCAGCCTGCCGACCGTGGTGCTGTTCAAGGACGGTCAGCCGGTGGACGGTTTTGCCGGTGCGCAACCGGAATCCGCTGTGCGCACGATGCTCGAACCTCATGTGCAAATGCCGCCTCCAGCCGCCGCCGACCCGTTTGAACAGGCTCAGGCGCTGTTCGATGAAGGCCGTTTCGCCGACGCCGAAGCCACGCTCAAAATCTTGCTGACTGAAGACAACACCAATGCCAAGGCACTGATCCTCTACGCCCGCTGCCTTACCGAGCGCAGCGAGCTGAGTGAAGCGCAAGCCGTACTCGACGCGGTCAAGACCGATGAACACAAGGCCGCGCTGGCCGGCGCCAAGGCGCAGATCCAGTTTCTCGGCCAGGCCAGGGATTTGCCGGATGCGGCAGACCTGAAAGCACGCCTGGCGAAAAATCCGCAGGATGATGAGGCGGTCTATCAGTTGGCGATCCAGCAACTGGCCCGTCAGCAATACGACGCGGCGCTGGATGCGTTGCTGAAACTGTTCGTCCGCAACCGCAGCTACAGCGAAGGCTTGCCACACAAGACCTTGCTGCAAGTGTTCGAACTGCTGGGCAACGATCACCCGTTGGTGACCACGTACCGTCGCAAGCTGTTTGCCGCGCTCTATTAAGCTCTTTTTTGCGGCTTACTCGATCCAGCTGTAGAGCGGCGTATCCCCGCCGCTCACTACTTTGACCTCTGCGCAGTGGCGCAAGCGCACCAACAAGCGCTTGCCCGCCGCTGCGCTGCCGGTCAGCCCTTCCAGTTGCTCCAGCAAATCCGGCCCACTCAATTGCCCGGCCTTGCGCAGCAATTCTTTGGCGATCTGCCATAGCGCATCATCCTGATTCACCGGTTTGACCGGTGTTGCACTCGCCTCGGGTTTGGCAGCCTGCAACTGCGCACCGAGCTGCGCCCAGTCGCCCTCATCCAGTTCAAGGGTCAAATCCACCGGCCAGTCGCCGATGCTTCCGCGTATTCGCAACATAAGTCTGCTCCAGCACATACCTGACTCGCATGCTCCCATGGGTCTTGCACAACGCCAAGCAGACGGTCAAACTCTCGGCACTTTCGTTATAAGATTACATAACAAATTTTTCATTTTACTTTTCGGAGACCCGTCATGCGCCGTCTGCTGCTCGCTTTGCCGTTTGCCTTGTTACCGCTGGCTGTCGCCCACGCGGCTGTCGAGCAAGATCACGACCATGAGCACGGCAGCCTCGGTGCCCACGAACACGGCGTCGGTCGCTTGAATGCGGCGCTGGACGGCCAGACCCTGGAGCTGGAGCTGGAAAGCCCGGCAATGAACCTGGTGGGTTTCGAGCACGCCGCCACCACCGATGCCGACAAGGCCAAAGTCGCCGCCGTCCGTGCCCAACTGGAAAAACCACTGACACTGTTCAACCTGCCGAAAGCCGCCGGGTGCGTGGTCGCGACCCAGGAGCTGGAAAGCCCGTTGTTCGGTGACAAACCGGATGCCGACGATGAGCATGAAGAAGCCAAGGATGGTCACGAGCATCAACATGACCACAGCGAAATCCACGCCCGTTACCAATTCAGCTGCTCGGCCCCGGGCGCGCTGAAGACCCTGGACCTGGCGACTGTCTTCAACACGTTCCCGGCTACCCAGAAGATTCAGGTACAACTGGTCAGCCCGAGCGGGCAGCAAGGGGTTGAGGTGACGGCCAAGGCGGCTGCCCTGAAATTCTGATCCGACACCAATCCTGTAGGAGCGAGTCTTGCCCGCGAAAGCGATCTGTCAGTCAACATCTCTGTTGGATCTACTGGCCTCTTCGCGGGCAAGCCTCGCTCCTACAGGGGGTAATGTTGAATGTGAAGTCGAGACAAACCTCATGAAATCGGCGCCATGACCCAAGCACTCATCGAATTGTCCGACCTGGGCTTCAGCTGGCCCGGTCACCCGCCGTTGCTGGACATCCCGGCGTTTCGCCTGGAGCCTGGTGAAACCCTGTTCCTCAAAGGCCCCAGCGGCAGCGGCAAGACCACCCTGCTCGGCTTGCTCGGCGGTGTGCAAAAGCCTGATCGCGGCAGCATCCGGCTGCTCGGCCAGGAATTGACCGAACTGTCTGCCGGGGCTCGCGACCACTTCCGGGTCGATCACACCGGCTACATCTTCCAGCAGTTCAACTTGCTGCCGTTTCTGTCGGTGCGGGAGAACGTCGAACTGCCCTGTCACTTCTCGAAACTGCGCGCCGAGCGGGCGAAACAACGCCACGGCAGCGTCGATCAGGCCGCCGCCACCCTGCTCGCCCATCTGGGCCTGAAGGACGAAAACATTCTGGCCCGCCGCGCCGATTCGCTGTCCATCGGCCAGCAGCAACGGGTCGCTGCCGCGCGTGCGTTGATCGGTCAGCCGGAACTGGTGATCGCCGACGAACCGACCTCGGCACTGGATTACGACGCCCGCGAAAACTTCATTCGCCTGCTGTTCGCCGAATGCCGCGAAGCCGGCTCGAGCCTGTTATTCGTCAGCCACGATCAGAGCCTCGCGCCGCTGTTCGATCGCCACCTGTCGCTGGCCGATCTCAATCGCGCCGCCACCCCGTCCGAGGTTTGAGATGTATTTGTTTCGTCTAGCCATGGCCAGCCTCGCTAACCGTCGCTTCACCGCGATCCTCACCGCGTTCGCCATCGCCCTGTCGGTCTGCCTGCTGCTGGCGGTGGAGCGGGTGCGCACCGAGGCCAAGGCCAGTTTCGCCAGCACCATCAGCGGCACCGACCTGATCGTTGGCGCGCGTTCCGGCTCGGTGAACCTGCTGCTGTATTCGGTATTCCGCATCGGCAACGCCACCAACAACATCCGCTGGGACAGCTTCGAGCAGTTCGCCAACAACCCGAAAGTGAAGTGGGCGATCCCGATGTCCCTCGGCGATTCCCATCGTGGTTATCGGGTGATGGGCACCACTGAGGCGTACTTCGAGCATTACCAGTACGGCCATCAACAGCATCTGGAACTGGCCGACGGCCGTGCCTTCGCCAGCGATCCGTTCGAAGTGGTGCTCGGCGCCGAAGTGGCCGACGCGCTGCACTACAAACTCGGCGACAAACTGGTGCTGGCCCATGGCGTGGCGGCGATCAGCCTGGTCAAGCATGACGACAAACCGTTCACCGTGGTCGGCATTCTCAAACGCACCGGCACCCCGGTGGACCGCACGCTGCACATCAGCCTCGGCGGCATGGAAGCGATCCACATCGACTGGCACAACGGTGTACCGGCGCGGGGTAACGGTCGGGTCAGTGCCGATCAGGCGCGCAACATGGACCTGACGCCGCAAGCAATCACCGCGTTCATGCTCGGCCTTAACAACAAGATTTCGACCTTCGCGCTGCAACGTGAAATCAACGAATTCCGTGGCGAACCGATGCTGGCGATCCTGCCGGGTGTGGCGTTGCAGGAGCTGTGGAGTTTGATGAGCACGGCGGAAAAAGCCTTGTTCGTCGTCTCGCTGTTCGTGGTGCTGACCGGGTTGATCGGCATGCTCACGGCGATTCTCACCAGCCTCAACGAGCGGCGCCGGGAGATGGCGATTCTGCGTTCGGTGGGTGCGCGGCCATGGCATATCGCGACTTTACTGGTGCTGGAAGCGTTTGCCCTGGCGCTGTCGGGAGTGATTGCCGGCGTGGCGCTGCTGTATGTCGGCATCGCCGTGGCGCAGGGTTACGTGCAGTCGAATTACGGTTTGTACCTGCCACTGGCCTGGCCAAGCGAATATGAATGGACGCTGCTCGGTGGCATCCTGATCGCCGCGCTGCTGATGGGCAGCGTGCCGGCCTGGCGCGCTTATCGCCAATCCTTGGCCGATGGCCTGTCGATCCGCCTGTGAGGACGTTGAACATGCCCCGCGCTCTGCTTGCGCTGTTGATGCTGGTTGCTCTGCCGCTGTGGGCGGCCGAGCCGAAAGACCTGACCTGGTCGGAAATGATCCCGCCGGATGCCCCGCCGGAAGTGCCGAACATGACGCCGCTGCACGACCTGTCGAAGATGAGCGACGCATTGTCCGCGGAGTCGGCCCCGGCCGCCAAACAGGACATGCCGAACGCGCCGGTGGTGAAAAGTCTCGATGGCCAGAACATTCGCTTGCCGGGGTACATCGTGCCGCTGGAGGTCAGTGAAGAAGGCCGCACCACGGAGTTTCTGCTGGTGCCGTATTTCGGCGCCTGCATCCACGTACCGCCTCCGCCGTCGAACCAGATCGTGCACGTCAAAAGCGAAGTCGGCGTGAAGCTCGATGAGCTGTACCAGCCGTACTGGGTCGAAGGTGCGTTGCAGGTCAAGGCGTCCACCAGCGAATTGGCGGATGCCGGGTATCAGATGTAGGCGCAGAAGATTTATGTGTATGAACTGCCGGAGTGAACACCGGTAGTTCGGTGTTGAATGAAAGGACGCCTTCGCGGGCAAGCCTCGCTCCTACAAGGCAATGTTGAACCTGTAGGAGCGAGGCTTGCCCGCGAAGAGGCCCTCGAAGGTTCCGCAAAAATCTGGGCCATCACTGATTCGTTGAGCTGAGTCAAAAGACCGTATCAGTTGGATCCCTACCATTGGACATCGAACATTTTTAACGTCCTTTGGAGCCCCCATGCACAAGTCCCTGCTCAGCGCTTCGCTGCTTGCCCTCGCGCTCGCAGCCCCGCTCACCCATGCCCATGAGGCTGGCAATATCATCGTTCGGGCCGGTGCGATCACCGTCAATCCGACAGCCGACAGCTCCAGCGTCAAGGTCGATCAAGGCCCGCTGAAGGGCGCCGACCTGGGTGGCAAGGCCACCATGAGCAGCGACACGCAACTGGGCCTGAACTTCGCCTACATGATCACCAACCACCTGGGGATCGAACTGCTCGCGGCCTCGCCGTTCGAGCATGACGTGAAGCTCAAAGGCACCGCGCTCGGCGCCGCCAACGGCAAACTCGGCACCCTGAAACACCTGCCGCCGACCCTGAGCCTGGTCTACTATCCGATGGATGCCAAGTCCGCATTCCAGCCGTATGTCGGCGGCGGGATCAACTACACCTGGATCTACGACGAGCACGTCAGCAGCGAAGCCAGCGCCAATGGCTTCAGCAACTTCAACGCGAAAAACTCCTGGGGCCTGGCCTGGGAAGTCGGTGCCGACTACATGCTCACCGATAAGGTGATGATCAACGCCCAGGTGCGCTACATCGACATCGACACCCGTGCCACCGTGGAAAACAACGCCGTGGCTCCGGGCACCCGCGCACGGGTGAACGTGGACGTCGATCCGTTCATCTACATGGTCGGTCTGGGTTACAAGTTCTAAGCAACATGTGATCAGCTTTTGTGGCGAGGGAGCTTGCTCCCGCTGGGCTGCGAAGCAGCCCCAAGATTGATGGCGACTGCTGCGCAGTCGAACGGGAGCAAGCTCCCTCGCCACGGAACTGCATCGGTCATATTCGACACACAAAAAAGGCGCCTTCAAGGCGCCTTTTTCACAACTGTGTAAAACCTCAGCGCCCCAACAACCGCGCCAGGCCAACGCTCATCGGCGTCTGCTCCGGGTAGGTGAACCGCTCCAGCAAACGCCGGTTATTCGCTCGTGAATGGCGGATGTCACCGGAACGCGCCGGGCCAAAGCTAACGGGCGGCAGCTTGCCGACCACGGCTTCAAGGGCTTCAAGCATCTGCTTGAGAGTCGTCGCCTGATTCCAGCCGACATTCACTGCGCCGACCTCGACCTGCGGTTTCTCGATGGCTTGCACCAGCACGTCCACCAGATCCTCGACGTAGACAAAATCCCGAGTCTGCTCGCCATCACCGAACACGGTGATCGGCAGGCCTTTCTGCGCGCGCTCGCTGAAAATGCTGATCACACCGGAGTATGGCGAAGACGGATCCTGACGCGGGCCGAAGATGTTGAAGAAGCGGAAAATCACCGGTTCCAGACCATGCTGGCGGCGATAGAAATCGAAGTAATGCTCGCTCGCCAACTTGTCCACCGCATATGGCGTCAACGGTGCCTTGGGCGTGTCTTCGTCGATCGACTCGCCCTCGCCATTGTTGCCATAGACTGCTGCGCTGGACGCGTACAACACGCGTTTGACACCGGCCTGACGCATGGCCTCGCAGACGTTCAGCGAGCCGATGAAGTTGCTCTGGTGAGTTTTCACCGGGTCATCCACCGAAGCCTGCACCGAAGCCACCGCGGCCAGATGCGCCACCGCGCTGCAACCGAGCATCGCCTGCGCCACCAGGGCGGCATCAGCGACATCGCCTTCGATCAGTTCGACGAGGGGATTGTCCATCGGCAGGTTGCTGCGCTTGCCGGTGGACAGGTCATCGAGAATTCGCACCGAATGACCTTTGGCAAGCAAGGCATCGGTCAGGTGCGAACCGATGAAACCGGCGCCGCCGGTGATTAAAACAGGGCCGTCAGCCATGGCGATAAAACCTATCCAGTAAGCCCGGGAGTGCCGCGCGCCAGGCGCGGGGCTTGATCCCGAAGGTGTGCAGAATTTTCTTGCAGGCCAGCACTGCGTGTTGCGGTTCTTCGGCAGCGTCGGGCCGCGCGGCGTGAGCCTGGGCGGTCGGCGCTTCGATGGCCAGCGGATGCAGGGCGCGCGCTTCAGTGAGAATCGCCTGCCCCAGTGCCAGCGGTGTGGTCGCCTCATGCCCGGCGTAGTGGTAGGTGCCCCACAGCGGCGCAGCACAATCGAGTTGCTTGAGCACCGAAATGATCACTCGGGCAGCGTCGTCCACCGGCGTCGGATTACCGCGACGATCATCCGCCAACAGCAGTTCTTCAGCTTTCTCGGCTCGGGCGAGGAATCGCCCGAGGGTGCCCTCGGGGCTGTCATCGAGCAGCCAGCCGAAACGCAGCAACACATGCTGTGGACAAGTGGCGCGCACGCTTTGCTCAATGCGCCACAAAGCTTGACCGCGCAGGCCCAACGGTACCGGTTCGTCTTTTTCGCTGTAGGCGGTCGCCCGGGAGCCATCGAACACGCGATAACTCGACGGTTGCACCAGCACGATGTTGTGATGCTGGCACAATTCGGCCAGACGCTCGATGGCGCGCTCCTGCCCGGCCAGACGCTGTTCGCTGACGGTCTCCGCCTGGAACCAGTCGAAATAGTAGGCGAGATTGATCAACGCATCTGGACGGGTATCGTCGAGCAGTTGCGTCAGGCTCGCGGCGTCCCAGCCGTCTTGTGGTGGGCGGGGGGCGAGGAAACCGATGTCTTCCTCCGCACCGAGGCGAATCAGCGCCTGCCCAAGGGCATTTCCGCCGCCCAGTAACATAAGGCGCATTCGCATAGAGTCAGCAGGCCCAGTCTGATTGGAACGATGGCTTTATCGACAGCGCCCGCAGGCGATGTCCTCAATAATTGCCGGAATCGTTGCATTTTGCGGGTTTAGTGCGCAACCGTCACCCGTAAAGTGTAGTTCCCGGGGATTTGTGGTGCCGCTACTGGCCTCAGGAGCAACACAGAGCCTGAGCGGTACTTGCAACTTCCCGTCCCCACCCGCATAAATTGGCTCATGAACCTGCCCATCCCCGCAGACAGCGCGCTGAACGGTTTCCACCCCGCCGTCAGCGCCTGGTTCAGCAACACCTTCGCGACGGCTACCGCCGCCCAGGCCCGGGCGTGGCCGTTGATCCGCCAGCGCCGTTCAACGCTGATTGCCGCGCCCACCGGCTCCGGCAAAACCCTCACCGCGTTTCTGGCCGTGCTCGACGATCTGGTCCATCGCGGCCTGGAAAACCCGGATGGCCTGCCGGACGAAACCCTGGTGGTCTACGTTTCGCCGCTCAAGGCCCTGTCCAACGACATCCGGATCAACCTGCAAAACCCGCTGGCCGGCATCACCGAGCAGTTACGCCTGATGGGCCTGCCCGACGTGCCGATCAGCACTGCCGTGCGCACCGGCGATACGCCGCAAAAAGACCGCTCGGCCATGCGCAAAACCGCGCCGCACATTCTGGTGACCACTCCGGAATCCCTATACGTGCTGCTCGGCTCCGACTCCGGCCGGAAAATGCTCGGCACCACGCAAACGGTGATCGTCGACGAAATCCACGCCATCGCCGCCAGCAAACGCGGCAGTCACCTGGCCCTGAGCCTGGAGCGCCTGCAAGCGCTTTGCCCGCAACCGTTGGTGCGGATCGGCCTGTCCGCCACGCAAAAACCCATCGAGGCGGTATCGCGTTTTTTGGTTGGCGGTGATCGCGACTGCGAAATCATCGACATCGGCCATGCCCGCCCACGGGATCTCGATATCGAAGTGCCGCCCGTGCCGTTGTCAGCGGTGATGGCCAACGACGTGTGGGAGCTGGTCTATGACCGCCTCGCCGCCCTCGCCCGCGAACACCGGACCACGCTGATTTTCGTCAACACCCGGCGCCTGGCCGAACGCCTGAGCCGACACTTGAGCGAACGCCTCGGCAAAGACGCGGTGGCCGCCCACCATGGCAGCCTGGCCAAGGAGTTTCGTCTGGACGCCGAGCAACGGCTCAAGCGCGGCGAGCTGCAAGTGCTGATCGCCACCGCCTCGCTGGAACTGGGGATTGATATCGGCGACGTCGACCTGGTGTGCCAGATCGCTTCGCCACGCTCGATTGCCGGTTTTCTGCAACGGGTCGGCCGCTCCGGGCACCAGGTCGGCGGCACGCCCAAGGGCCGATTGTTCGCCACCACCCGCGACGACCTGATCGAATGCGCCGCTTTGCTCGATTGCGTGCGCCGTGGCGAACTCGACACCTTGTTGATCCCCGAAGCGCCGCTGGACGTGCTGGCCCAGCAGATCATCGCCGAGGTCAGTTGCCAGGAATGGCACGAGCAGGCATTGCTGGAGACGCTGCGTAAAGCCTCGCCTTACGCCAAGCTCGACGAAAAGCATTATCAGGCGCTGCTGCACATGCTCGCCGAGGGCTACAACGGTCGCCAGGGCATACGTAGCGCGTACCTGCACCGGGACGCCGTAAGCCGCACCTTGCGCGGTCGTCGGGGCGCCAAGCTGACCGCCGTGACCAGCGGCGGGACGATTCCCGACAACGCCGACTACAGCGTGTTGCTGGAGCCTCAGGGGCTGAACATCGGCAGCGTCAACGAAGACTTCGCGGTGGAAAGCATCGCCGGGGATATCTTTCAGCTGGGCAATACGTCGTATCGAATCCTGCGGGTCGAAACCGGCAAGGTCCGGGTCGAAGATGCTCAGGGCCAGCCGCCGACCATTCCGTTCTGGCTCGGTGAAGCACCCGGTCGCAGCAATGAACTGTCGTTCGCCGTGGCCCGCCTGCAAGCGCAACTCGATGAACTGCTCGCCACCACACCCGGCGATCTGCAACCGGCCCTCGACTGGCTGACCGACACCCTCGACCTGAACCTCGCCAGCGCCGAGCAACTGGTCGACTACCTGGCCCGGGCCCGCCTGACCCTCGGCGCCTTGCCGTCCCAGGACACACTGGTGATGGAGCGCTTTTTCGACGAGTCAGGCGGTACGCAACTGATCATCCACTCACCGTTCGGCAGCCGCATCAACCGCGCCTGGGGCCTGGCCCTGCGCAAGCGTTTCTGCCGCACCTTCAACTTCGAATTGCAGGCCGCCGCCAGCGAGGACGCCATCGTGTTGTCGCTGTCCACCAGCCACAGCTTCGAGCTGGACGACGTCTGGCGCTACCTGCACAGCAACAGCGCCGAACATATCCTGACTCAAGCGGTGCTCGAAGCCCCGCTGTTCGGCGTACGCTGGCGCTGGAATGCCGGGGTCGCCCTCGCGCTGCCACGCTACAGCGGCGGCCGCAAAGTGCCGCCGCAGATCCAGCGGATGAAAAGCGAAGACCTGATCGCCAGCGTGTTTCCCGATCAGATCGCCTGCGTGGAAAACCTCGCCGGCGAGCGCGAGATTCCCGACCATCCGCTGGTGGAACAAACCCTCGACGATTGCCTGCACGAGGCCATGGACAGCGAAGGCTGGCTGGCGTTGTTGCGGCGCATGGAACAGGGCGATATACGCCTGATCAGCCGCGACCTGCCGGCGCCTTCGCCAATGGCGGCGGAAATCCTCAGTGCCCGCCCCTACACCTTCCTCGACGACGCGCCGCTGGAAGAACGCCGTACTCAGGCGGTACTCAACCGTCGCTGGAGCGATCCGCAGTCCACCGACGACCTCGGTGCACTGGACGCCGAGGCGATTGCCGCGGTGCGCGACGAAGCCTGGCCAACGCCAACCGGCCTCGATGAAATGCATGAGGCCTTGATGAGCCTGGCGTGCATCACCGACGCCGAGGCCCGGGCCAACCCCAATTGGCTCGAATGGCTGAACACCCTGGCCGACAGTGGCCGCGCCAGCCGTTTGCAGATCAACGCCAAGCAATCGCTGTGGCTGCCACTGGAGCGACTGACCTGCCTACGGGCGATTTATCCACAGGCCATGTTGTTTCCGTCGTTGGAGGCGTTGCCCGGTTTCGATGAAACCTGGGAGACGGACGAAGCGGTGCTGGAAGTGGTCCGCGCGCGACTCAGTGCGTTTGGTCCATTGCCGCTGAAAGCGATTGCCGAACCGCTCGGTTTACCGGCGCTTCAAGTCACTCAGGCCCTGGCCCAACTGGAACGCGAAGGTTACGTGCTGCGCGGGCAATTCAGCCCCGGCGCCCGCGAAGAGGAATGGTGCGAACGGCATCTGCTGGCGCGGATTCATCGCTACACGGTCAAACGGCTGCGCCGGGAAATCGAGCCAGTGGCGTTGCAGGATTTCATGCGCTTTCTGTTCGACTGGCAGCATCTTTCCAGCATGAGCCGAGGCCAGGGCAGCGCAGTGTTGCCGGCGATCATCAGCCAGTTCGAAGGCTACCCCGCCGCCGCTTCGGCATGGGACAGCGACATTCTGCCGGCGCGGCTCAAAGACTATTCGGCGAGCTGGCTGGATGAGTTATGCCGCAGCGGCAAACTGGTCTGGACCCGCCTGACCGCGCGCAACAAGAGCACCGGCACGGCATTGCGCAGCACGCCGATTCTGCTGCTGCCGCGTAATCAGGTCGGGTTGTGGAGCAGCTTGACCGAGCAGACGCCGGTCAACGAGTTGTCGCCCAAAACACAAAAGGTCCATGCAGCACTCAGCCAGCACGGCGCGCTGTTTTTTGATGAGCTGATGCACGAGGCCCATCTGCTGCGCTCGGAACTGGAAATCGCCTTGCAGGAACTGGTCGGTGCCGGACTGGTCAACGCCGACAGTTTCGCCGGGTTGCGGGCGCTGATCACCCCGGCCAGCAAACGCCAGAATCGCAGCAGCCGACGCGGGCGTGGAGCGTTTGTCGGCGGGATGGAAGACGCCGGGCGCTGGGCCTTGCTGCGCCGCAGTGCGGTCGCGCCGGTTGTGGATAAACCGGTTGTGGATAAACAACGCCCGACGTCCACACCCACAGAAACCCTGGAACACATCGCCATGACCTTGCTGCGCCGGTACGGTGTGGTGTTCTGGCGCTTGCTGGAGCGCGAGGCGGACTGGTTGCCGAGTTGGCGGGAATTGCTGCGCACGTTCCATCGGCTGGAGGCCCGGGGCGAGATTCGTGGCGGGCGGTTTGTCAGTGGCCTGGCCGGCGAACAGTTTGCCCTGCCCGAGGCGATCCCGTTGTTGCGCGAAGTCAGGCGGCGCCCCCATGACGGTAGTTTGATCGCGGTGTGCGGGGTCGATCCGCTGAACCTCGCCGGCACCCTGCTGCCGGGCGCGAAAGTGCCGGCGCTGGCGAGCAATCGGCTGGTTTATCGCGACGGCTTGCCGACCGCCGCCGAGATCGCCGGCAAGCAGCAATTCTGGCTGGAGCTGGATCAGCAATCGACTACAGAAGTACGCAACACACTGATCCGCCACTCCCCCCTGTAGGATTCAATCTCCTGTGGCGAGGGAGCTTGCTCCCGCTGGGGTGCGAAGCGCCCCCAAAACCTGTAAACCAATTTCTCCCGGATGCACCGCGCTGTATGGCTTTGCGACTGCTCCGCAGCCGAGCGGGAGCAAGCTCCCTCGCCACAAGGTTTAATACCAGCCGCGAGATATTTGACCTGCACGCAAATATCAAATGCCCATCCCTGTATTTTTCCGCACGCCCCAAACCCCGACACTGCGCTCCATCAATCAATCCATCGGAGTTGCAGCCATGCCCATTGCCTTGCTGGCGCTGACCCTTAGCGCTTTCGCCATCGGGACGACGGAGTTCGTCATCGTTGGCCTGTTACCCACCATCGGCGCCGACCTGGGCGTCAGCCTGCCGTCTGCCGGTTTGCTGGTCAGTTTGTATGCACTCGGGGTGGCCGTCGGCGCGCCGGTGCTGACCGCCCTCACCGGCAAAGTCCCGCGTAAATTGCTGCTGTTGTCGCTGATGGTGCTGTTCACCCTCGGCAACTTGTTGGCCTGGAAAGCGCCGAGCTACGAGTCGCTGATCATTGCGCGGATCGTCACCGGCCTGGCCCACGGGGTGTTTTTCTCAATTGGCTCGATCATCGCCACCAGCCTGGTGCCTAAGGAAAAAGCCGCCAGCGCGATTGCCATCATGTTTACCGGCCTGACTGTGGCGCTGGTCACTGGCGTGCCGCTGGGGACGTTTATCGGTCAGCATTTCGGCTGGCGTGAAACCTTCCTCGCGGTGTCTGCACTGGGTGTGATCGCCTTCATCGGCAGCCTGCTCTACGTACCGAAGAACATCGCCCACAGCAAACCGGCTTCGCTGTTGCAGCAGTTGCAAGTGCTCAAGCAACCGCGCCTGTTGTTGGTGTATGCCATGACGGCGGTCGGCTACGGCGGCTCGTTCATCGCCTTCACCTTTCTGGCACCGATTCTTCAGGACATTGCGGGCTTCAGCGCCAGCACCGTCAGCCTGGTGCTGCTGGTGTACGGCATCTCGGTGGCCGTCGGCAACATCTGGGGCGGCAAGCTGGCGGATAAACGCGGCCCGATCGGCGCCCTGAAAATCATCTTCGCCCTGCTAGCCGCCGTACTGTTCGCACTGACCTTCACCGCCGCCAATCCATGGCTGGCCCTGGCCACTGTGCTGGTCTGGGGTGCGGTGGCGTTCGGCAACGTGCCGGGGCTGCAGGTGTATGTGGTGCGTCAGGCCGAACATCACACCCCGCATGCGGTGGACGTGGCGTCGGGCCTGAACATCGCGGCATTCAACCTCGGCATTGCCGGTGGTGCGTGGGGTGGTGGCTTGATCGTGGCGCATATGGGCCTGATCCATACCGCGTGGATCGGTGGCCTGGTGGTGTTGGTGGCATTGGCACTGACCGCCTGGAGTGGTCGTCTCGATCGATTGGGTCCGGTGTATGCCGAGCCGGCTGAAGGTTCGGCCCGGATCGTTGTCGGGCACTGATAGATCAAAAGATCGTAGCCTTCGGCAACTCCTGCACGCCTGTGGGAAGCTGCCGAAGGCTGCGATCTTTTGCTTTTACCGTCCGTAGCCCCGTCGAAACTTTCTCGCACACCCGGCAGTCATCAAAAGACAGGGCTGTCCGAGGATGGGAGGCGACATGGCGGCGATTCATATCGGCATTTCAGGCTGGCGCTACACGCCCTGGCGGGGAGCCTTCTACCCGAAGGGGCTGACCCACAAACGCGAATTGCAATTCGCGTCACGGGCGGTCAACAGCATCGAAATCAATGGATCATTCTACGCCCTTCAACGGCCCGAACGTTACGCCCAGTGGTACGCCGAAACCCCGGCGGGCTTCGTGTTCAGCGTCAAGGCGCCGCGTTTCATCACCCACATCAAGCGCTTGCGGGAGATCCATAAACCCCTGGCGAATTTCTTCGCCTCCGGGGTGCTGGAACTCAAGGAAAAACTCGGCCCGATCCTTTGGCAGTTCCCGCCCAGCTTCAAATTCGACCCGGAGCTGTTCGAACACTTTCTTGAACAACTGCCCCACGACACCGAACAGGCCGCCGCCCTTGCCCGCCAGCACGAACCACGTCTGAACGGTCACGCCAGCATGAAGGCCTACGGCAAAAAACCAGTGCGTCATGCCGTGGAAATTCGCCACGAAAGCTTCGTCGATCCGGCCTTCGTCCGGCTGCTCAAACGCTACAACACCGCGTTGGTGATTGCCGACACCGCCGGCAAATGGCCGTACCGCGAAGACCTCACCAGCGATTTCGTCTACCTGCGCCTGCACGGCGCCGAAGAACTCTACGCCAGCGGTTACACCCCTCAAGCGCTGCAACGCTGGAGCGAGCGGATCGAGGCCTGGCATCACGGCCAGCAACCGGCAGATCCGCAATTGATCGCGCCCCGGCAAAAACCCAAGACTCGCAGATCCCGGGAAGTGTTCTGCTATTTCGATAACGACATCAAAGTCCGCGCGCCCTTCGATGCCCGCCACCTGCTTGAGCGTTTGCATCTCGACAAAGACCTGGTCACGGCCCCCGGCGAGCCGGTTGCCGAAGGAGCGCTGCCATGAGCATTCCCGAACCGGTCGGCGGAACGGATGAACAGCAACCCATCATCAATGCCGTGAGCCGCTTCACCGTGCTGACGGTCAACACCCACAAGGGGTTCACCGCACTCAATCGGCGCTTCATCCTGCCCGAGTTGCGCGAAGCGGTGCGCAGTGTGTCCGCCGATGTGGTGTTTTTGCAGGAGGTCCACGGCACCCACGAACAGCATCCCCAGCGCTACAACAATTGGCCGGCGATGCCCCAGTACGAATTCCTTGCCGATAGCCTGTGGCCGCAATTCGCCTACGGGCGCAACGCGGTCTACCCGGCGGGCGATCACGGCAATGCACTGTTGTCGAAATTCCAGATCATTCGCCACGACAACCTCGACGTGTCCATCAGCGGCCATGAAAACCGTGGAGTCCTGCATTGCGTGTTGCGGATGCCCGGCGATGGCCGGGAAGTGCATGCCATTTGCGTCCATCTGGGTCTGCGCGAAAGCCACCGGACGGCACAGCTCAAGCTGCTGATCCGACGCCTGGAAGAGTTACCGCAAGATGCCCCGGTGGTGGTCGCCGGCGACTTCAACGACTGGCGCCAACGCGCCGATGCGTTGCTCAAGCCTTGCGGTTTGCGTGAGGTCTTTGCCGAGCAGCATGGCAAACCGGCGCGCAGTTTCCCCGCGCGTTTGCCGGCGTTACGCCTGGACCGCATCTACGTGCGCCATCTCAAGGCCAGCCATCCGCAAGTGCTGGCGGCACGCCCCTGGTCACACCTTTCCGACCATGCGCCCCTGTCGGTGGAGATCGAGTTATGAGCAGCCCATCGATGGAAAAAACCACGGTCGAACACGTCTCCCCTCCTCCCCCCGTGCGCGAGCCTGCGGTGACTGAAGTTGAATACGGCTGGCACGGTAACAACCGGGTCGAGTTGCTGGAAAACGGTGAGGCGTACTTTCCACGGGTGTTTGAAGTGCTGCGCCAGGCCCAGAGGGAAATCCTCCTGGAAACCTTCATTCTGTTCGAAGACAAGGTCGGCAATGAGCTTCAACAGATCCTGATTGAAGCGGCGCAACGCGGTGTGCGTATCACGGTCAGTCTCGACGGCTTTGGTTGTGGCGAACTGAGTACGGCGTTCCTCGCCGCCCTGAGCAACGCAGGCGTGCACCTGCAAATATTCGACCCTGCCCCGCGTCACCTGGGCATCCGCACCAACTGGTTCCGCCGTCTGCACCGCAAGATTGTGGTGGTCGACGGCACGATTGCGTTCCTCGGCGGGATCAATTTTTCCGCCGACCATCTGGCCGACTTCGGCCCCGAGGCCAAGCAGGATTATTCGGTTGAAGTGCAAGGCCCGGCAGTGGCCGATATTCATCATTTCGCCCTGCTAAAAAGCGGTCGACCGGCTCGGGCCAAATACTGGTGGCAGCGCCGCCGGCAGCGGCACGCTGAACTGGCGGTCAGCGATCATGACGGTCAGGTGCGGCTGGTGTATCGCGACAACGCAGAACACCCAAACGATATCGAAGAGGTGTATTTGCAGGTGCTGCGCAGTGCCCGGCGTCGCGTGGTGATCGCCAATGCCTACTTCTTTCCGGGCTATCGGCTGCTGCGCGAGATTCGCAATGCGGCACGCCGGGGGGTCGAGGTGCGCCTGATTCTTCAGGGACAACCGGACCTGCGGGTGGCCAGGCTCGCCGCGCGCATGACCTACGATTACCTGCTGCGGGCCGGGGTGGTGATCTACGAATATTGCGACCGCCCACTGCACGGCAAAGTCGCCCTGGTCGACGAGGACTGGAGCACTGTCGGCTCAAGCAACCTCGATCCGCTGAGCCTGTCCCTGAACCTGGAAGCCAACGTGCTGATCCGCGACCGTATCTTCAACCGCGATCTGTACGAGCGTCTCGACGAGTTGAGCAGCAACCATTGCAAGGTCATCTCGGTGGACACAGCCCCTCGCGGGCGAATCTGGGACATGACCATCGGCTTTCTGGTGTTTCACTTCCTGCGGCATTTCCCCGCATGGGCCGGCTGGTTGCCGGCGCATAAACCACGCCTGAAGCCCTTCATCCACCCACCCGGGAGCGCCAAGGCATGAGCCATTCCCAAGCGCAGCCTGCGTCGCACTCCGACACGCCGGGCAAACACCACTGGCACCGCTGGAAAAGGCCGCTGACGATGCTGTTTTTCCTGGCGCTGATCGTATTGTTCACGATGCTCGCCCAGCGCATCGAATGGAACGAAGTGTTCGATACCCTGGCTGATTTCAAAGTACGCACGTTGATCATTGCGTCAGGTGTGACCCTGGCAAGCTTTCTGGTCTATGCCTGTTTCGACCTGATCGGGCGCACCTACATCCGGCAGAACCTGACTTGGCGGCAGATCCTCCCGGTGGGGATCATCAGCTATGCCTTCAACCTCAACCTGAGCGCCTGGGTCGGCGGCGTCGCCATGCGTTATCGGCTGTATTCGCGGCTCGGCGTGAGCAAAGGCAACATCGCAAAAATCCTCGGGCTGAGCCTGGCGACCAACTGGTTCGGCTACATGGTGATTGCCGGCGCGGTGTTCAGCAGCGGCCTGATGCGAATGCCGCCGGGCTGGAAAGTGAGCAGCAATGCACTGCAGGACGTGGGGATTTTGTTGCTGTTGTTGAGCATGGGATATCTGGCGGCCTGCCGGTATTCCAGGCGCCGGAAATGGTCGGTTCGCGGCGTAGATATCATTCTGCCGTCGCTGCGCATGGCAATCCTGCAACTGGCCCTCGGCGCACTGAACTGGGCGCTGATGGCGGCGGTGATCTTCACGTTGCTGCCGAGCAAACTGGACTATCCGCCGGTGCTTGGCGTGTTGCTGATCAGCGCCATTGCCGGGGTCATCACCCATATCCCGGCCGGGCTCGGTGTGTTGGAGGCGGTGTTCGTGGCGCTGCTGCAGCACGAAGTATCGCGGGGCAGCCTGGTGGCGGGGTTGATCGCTTATCGGGCGATCTATTTCATTCTGCCGCTGCTGATAACCGTGGTGATGTACCTGGTGGTGGAAGCCAAGGCCAAGTCGTTGCGGATCTCGAAGAAACCTCGGTGAGATGTGGTTTGCCTGCGAACGACCGCAAGACCACCGCCTCTCTCAACTCGATTGAATGATGCTCAACCGCTCACCCACCACCATCTCGGTGATCCAATCCACCAGAATCGAGGTGTACGCCTGTTGCGAAACCGGGTCGCTCAAGGCGTGATCCGCACCATCGATGATCCGGTGAGTCAGCGAGTGAGTCTGCTGACACGCGGCGCGGTAACTCATGATCGTCGCGTGGGGTACATAGGCATCGGTCTCGGACTCCACCAGCAACACATCCCCGGTGAATTGCGAGCAGGCGTGCAACGCGCGATTGCTGTCGGCGCGCACCAGCGTGCCGCGATAGTCGCGCAAGTCGGCTTTGTCCAACTCACGCTTGGGCGTGTGCCACAAGTCGTCGCGATACAATGCCGGTACCCGCAGCGCCAACCAGCGCACCGGACGCAACGTCGTCAGGATCGCCGCCAGATAACCGCCATAACTGGTGCCGACCACCGCGATCGCAGAGGTGTCGAGCACCGGGTGGGCGAGCAAGCGGTCGTAGGCTGCCAGCAGGTCGCGCAGGTTGTCTTCGCGGGTGACCCTGGACAACGGAATGCCGGTCCCGCCGGTATGGCCACGCAAGTCGAACGTCAGGCACACACAACCCAACCCGGCAATGCCTTTGGCCCGCTCCAGGTCGCGCTCCTGGCTACCGCCCCAGCCGTGGACGAAAAGCACCCCCGGGACTTTCGATTTGGGGCTGAGAAAGGTCCCGCTCATCTGTTCATCGTCGATGTCGATCAGAATGGTTTCGCTTCTAGCCGTCATAGGATTTGACCGTCACGTACTTGAGAAGAAAATCACTGTGTTCCGCCGGCCCGCGGTACACCTCGATAGCGTTCGCCGGCAGCGATTGATCGCTATAGGTTTCGACCGAGGACACGCGAATCGCACGCAGGCCGGGGTCGTGGACGAAGCTCTGCAACGCTGCGACTTCGGCGCTGCTGGCACCGCCCAAACGCCAGGATTGTTCGAGCACGCCGCTGCGTTGTCGGCCGTTGCAGTCCAGCCCCTGGGCGATGTCGTAGTTGCGCCGCGAAGCATAGAAACCGGGGTAGGCTTCATCCGCCGCACTGTCGAATACCTGTGCCTGCTGGATCGCCAGCCTCACGTCATCCGGCAGTTCCAGCGCCAGCAGGTCCTCGTAATAACCCTGCACCACCAACAGATTGGACCCTCCATAAACCTGCTCGCCCTGAGCGTCTTCGGTCAAGTATTGATCACCGCAATAACTCAGCACTTTGTCGCCGATGAAGCTTTGGCCGACGCTGTGGGTGATCACCTCGGTCAAGTCCTGTTCCAACACCACGCCTTCGGTGAACAGTGTCTTGGCCTCGGGGCGAGCGAGGATGGCGTCGAACTGGTCGAGGCTCTTGATCACTTCCTGACCGCGTCCGGCGCAGGCGTGAATAGGCTTGATGCGGATCGGGCCGCTGTAGAGCAGGTGCTCCGCCGCCGGGCGCGCATCGTCCAGGGAGAACACGCTGAGGCCATCGAGCACGACGCTGCGCACCCGTTCGCAAAACAACGTTGCCCAGCCTTCGGGCGCGAACGCATAGCGGTTCAACAGCCCATGACTGATGGCTTTGGTGCAGATGAAATCGTGGTCGACGTAACCGCCCCACAAATCCTCCGGCCCTTTGACGCCCAGCTTCCGGGCGGTAGCGGCGCCCACCAGCGTCTGGGTCGGCAACAGATAGCGGTCACGACCGCTGTGCAGTTGCGGGTCGTAACTGCCGCCGTATTCGAGCCCGACGATCTGCGCCAGCCAACGAGCCAGCGCCCGATTGGTTTCAACTTCGTGCAACGGGGCATCGGGCCGTACCGAATGGGCGAGTACCAGTTTCTTGCGATTTGTTGGGGTCATGCGTCCCCCTTCAATCTGCGTTGGATAAATGTAGCTGGAGGGGTGCAGGGATCAGGCCAATGGCGGCTGATGAAGAACGACTGTTAAATCAGCCGGTTGCCCAGACAGTAATGGCATTACGCCTGTTTGATTATGCACGACGCCCTTCAGGACTCCGGCATTTTGCACGACTCAAACCTCCCACATTTTCTTGATCTGGCGTGCTCTGGCTACCGGGCCACAACAGCTGGCGGCGTCACGCCAAACCGCGTCCGGTAATCACTCGGCGCCAGCCCGGTAATCTTTTTGAACGTCGCACGAAACGCACTCGGGTCCTGATAACCCACGGTCCAGGCAATGTGATCAATGGTGCCGTTGGTGAATTCGAGCATCTCGCGCGCCTTGCCGACGCGCAGGTGCTGGCAGTACTCGGTGGGTTTCAACCCGGTCGCCGCACGGAATCGCCGCAGGAAGGTGCGCTCTTCCAGCTCCGCCCGTTCGGCCATTGCCGCCAGCGAGACATCGACCGCCCCGGTGCTTTGCAGCCAATGCTGGACCTTGAGAATCGAGGCATCGCCATGGCTGAGAATCGGTGAAAAATTACTGCCGCATTCGCTCCCGCTGTCGCTGTGCTCCACCACCAGAAAGCGTGCCGTGCTGGTGGCGATGCTCGGCCCCAGTAAACGGTTCACCAGGCGCAATCCCAGCTCTGACCAGGCCATCAGCCCGGCGGTGGTGATCAGATCGCCGTCGTCGACGATGGGCGTGTCGGCCTTGAGCTTGATCGCCGGGTAACGCTCGGCGAAGGCTTTGGCAGAGGTCCAATGAGTGGTGGCGCTACGGCCGTCGAGCAGGCCGCTTTCAGCCAACAGGATCGACCCCACGCAAACCCCGCCCAACGTCGCACCACTGGCGTGTTGCTGACGAATCCAGCGGATCAGCCCCTGCGGTGCCTGGCCCTCGGAAAAGCCGCCAATCGACGGCGGGATCAACACCGCGACCAACGCTTCGGCCGGGCCGGGTTGACTGTCATAGACCCGCTCTGGCACCTGATCGCCCTCGACCCGCCAATGACTGACCCGCAACAACGGCAACTGCGCCGTCTGATGCTCGGCGGCAATCCGGTTGGCCACCCCGAACAGATCCGTCAGCCCATGCACCGCCGCCATCTGCGCGCCGGGATAGATCAGCACGCCCAATTCGACGACTGCCCTTTCTACGCCCATTGTCAGTTTTCCCCCTTCTATTGTCGGTGCGGCCAATCCTCGGACGGCCTGCAGAACCTGATACTTGAATCACACCCAACAAGCACTTCGAGGAAACACTCATGGCCAAGCAAGCACTCATCGTAGTCGATATCCAGAACGACTACTTCCCCCAGGGCAAGTGGCCTTTGGCGGGCGCCGATGCCGCCGCAGACAACGCTGCACGGCTGATCCAGGCCTTTCGCGAGGCCGGTGACGCGGTGGTGCACATCCGCCACGAATTCACCTCCGACGCCGCGCCGTTCTTCACCCCGGGCTCCGACGGCGCGAAGCTGCACCCCAAAGTCCTCAACCGCGCCGATGAACCGGTGGTGCTCAAGCACTTCGTCAACGCGTTCCGCGAAACCGAACTCAAGGCCATCCTCGACCAGCAAGGTATCGAACACCTGGTGGTCGTCGGCAGCATGAGCCACATGTGCATCGACGGCGTCACCCGTGCCGCAGCGGACTTCGGCTATACGGTCACGGTGATCCACGACGCCTGTGCCACCCTTGATCTGGAGTTCAACGGCGTCACCGTCCCGGCCGCCCATGTGCATGCCGCGTTCATGTCGGCTTTGGGTTTTGCCTATGCCAGCGTGGTGTCCACCGATGACTTTCTGGCTGGTTAGATGAGAAGCTCGTTCCACAGGATTGCGCTTAACTGATCGGAATCATGCTGCTTCCCTTCTTTTTCATACACCTGCGCAACCGTCGAAAAAATCTCACGCGTGAGCTATTGAGGGCTGCAAAAATAGCCTGTAGTGTTATCACGCGTGAGTTTTTTCACAACGGGATCAGCACCATGAAAAGCAGCTCTCCATCAGATCCGCCTACCGGGTCTGTTACCGATTCAGCGAGCCGCAAAGGAGAGCGCTCGAAACCCTCCGCGAAAAAACCATCGAGCTTCTACATGAAGCAGATGCGCGCGGGCCTGGGTGCCGCCGGCTATGTGAAACACGAGACTTGGGTGCTTCCCGAAAATCGAAGCCTGCTCAAGCAGATGGAGAAACAGCTACGCCAACCGATTCTGGCTGGCTCATTCATGTCGGAGAATTACATGAGCGCAGGTAATAACTGGAACATCGATCGCCTCTACAGCGCCCTCCAGGCCCTCGACGAAGTGGTTGCGAACGAAATCACCCTCTCCCTCGTTCAAGGCTCCGAATCCAGCATCAAGCTGGAAATGAACGATTTCGGTGGCTTGCCGATTTACATCGCGGTGGTTGGCGATCAGATCATCGTCGATACGGTCCTGGTCGATGTCGAATCGATCAACAACGTCCCGGCATTCAATGATGCCGTTTTGCGCAGCCGGGAAATGTTCCCGCTGTCCTCGATCGGTATCGAGTCCATGCCCAACGGGCAGGTCGTTTACAACATGTTCGGCGCGCTGAGCTCCGACTCCAGCCTGACCAACGTTGTGACTGAGATCAAAACCCTCGTCGACAACGTCCAGCGCGCCAGCGAAGCCTTTGAACGCTTCTTCAATTAATTATTCGGGAACAGGATATATCCAATGACTCAGTCCATCTGGAGCAAATTGTTCACCGCGCTGCGTGGCGGTGCCAACGAAGTCGGCGAATCGATCGTCGACCAACAGGCCCTGCGCATTCTCGACCAGGAAATTCGCGATGCTGACAGCGCGCTGGCCAACGCCAAGCGTGAGCTGGTCACCATCATGGCCAAGCACAAACTGTCGGCTGACCGCGTCAGCGAGTACAACGCCAAGATCAAGGACCTGGAATCCAAAGCCCTGGCCGCGATCCAGGCCAACCGCGAAGACTTGGCACTGGAAGTGGCCGAAGCCATTTCGACCCTGACCAATGAACTGGATGTCGAGCAAAAGCAGGCCACCGAATTCGGCGGTTACGCCGACAACATGCGCAAAGACATCACCAAGGCTGAAAACCGCATCAAAAGCCTGCGCCAGCAAGTGGACATGGCCAAGGCTCGTGAAAGTGTACAGAAAGCCCAGGTCAGCGCCTCGATCGCCAGTGGCGGCGCCAACGGCAAGCTGGAAACCGCCGTCGGTACACTGAACCGCCTGCAGGCCAAGCAGCAGCAACGCGCCGCTGAACTGCAAGCCCAGGACGAACTGGCCGATGCGTCGACCGGCACCGACCTGGAGCGCAAACTGCGCGAAGCCGGCATCACGCCGGACGAAGGCAGCGCCAATGCGATCCTGGAACGCCTGAAGAAAAAATCGGCCGAGTAAGCAATACCCCAGCAGAAAGGGCATTCATTGCCCTGATGCCAGTCAGTCAAGTGCACTGACCCTGTGGCGAGGGAGCTTGCTCCCGCTGGACTGCGCAGCAGTCCCTTCTTTTTGGGGATAAGAGGGGCCGCTTCGCGGCCCAGCGGGAGCAAGCTCCCTCGCCACAACTTTACTCAGTGCTTGTTCTATCTCTTAACTGGCAGGCATTAATTGATCGCCCTTCTTTACTGCCGAATTGAGGTCAAGGATGGATACCCTGAAGGGTTTCAAGACAGTCGCCGGCTTGGCCATCTTCATGGTTGCGCTGCAACTGCTCAATGTGGCGACCGGCTACAGCCTTAACGCCTTCGGCCTGGTTCCGAGAACCTTGCACGGACTGGTCGGCATCATCACCTCGCCTTTCTTGCACACATCCTTTGCGCACCTGAGTGCCAACCTGATTGCCTTTTTGATCCTCGGCACCCTGGTCATCGCCGAAGGGCTCAACCGGTTCATGGCCGTCAGCGCCATCATCATTTTGCTGGGCGGTTCGCTGATCTGGCTGTTCGGTTTTGCCGGCGTGCATATCGGTGCCAGCGGCTGGGTGTTCGGGCTGTGGGCGTATCTCCTGTCGCGCGCCTGGTTTCAGAGGAGCTGGAGCAACCTGATAACGGCCAGTGTCGTGGCCCTGCTCTATGGTGGGCTGATTGTTGGCTTCCTTCCGCGCCGGGGCATTTCCTTCGAAGGGCATATTTTTGCTGCAATCGCCGGGTATATTGCAGCCAAGGTACTGTTATCTACGCCGCGCAGCAGGTTTAATGCCGCCCGGTAACCACACTCGAGCACTCAGATGCCCGAGTGATTACGTCGCCAGGAATGAGCCCCCAAGGAGTCAGGGATGTAATGTCGATTTTCCTTTTATTGCGCGCGTACGCGGCGTCCTTCTTCCATCGCTTCGGCTGGGCCGGCCTGGCCATTGCGCTGGGCGTACACCTGAGCACGGCCTGGCTCGGCCTGGCGTTTCTGGGCGAACAACACCTCATCGCTCCCGCCACGTTCACCTACTTCTATCTCACCACCACGCTCACCGTCGGCTACGGCGATCTTGCGCCACAGACAGCCGCGGGACGGATTTTCGTGGCTACCTGGGTCATGCTCGGGGGCATTGCGCTGCTGACGGCGGCCATCGGCAAAACCACCAGCAGTGTCATCGATGTATGGAGAAAAGGCATGAAGGGCAAAGGCGATTTCACCGGCAAGGTCGGCCATACCGTTCTCATCGGCTGGGAAGGCGCGTCCAGCGAGCGGGTTATTGAGTTGCTGCTGCAGGACGAAACGTCCAATGACAACCTGATCGTCATTTGCGATTGCGACCTCGAAGAAAACCCCATGCCGGGCAAGGCCGCCTTTATCAAAGGTGAAAGCCTGTCATCCGCCGCGCTTTTGCTGCGTGCCGGCGTGCCTGGCGCCGAACGCGTACTGGTGCGTACCCATTCAGATGATCTGACCCTGGCCACCGTGCTGGCGGTCAATCAACTGAGCCCGGTCGGGCATGTGGTCGCCCACTTCAATGAAAGTGAAATCGCCGCGCTCGCCAGCGCCTACGCGCCCAGCCTGGAATGCACCTCAAGCATGGCCATCGAGATGTTGGTGCGCGCCTCTCAGGATCCGGGCTCGTCAGTGGTCATCAATGAATTGCTGTGCGTGGGCCAAGGCGCCACCCAATACCTGATGAGACTGCCCGAAACCTTTGAAACAACGTTCGGCGATCTATACGCACAGATGAAAGAACGCCATAACGCGACCCTTATCGGCTACCGCGCCAAAGGCGCCCGACAGCCTTCAATCAACCCGCCCGGCGCCACTCGCGTCAAGGGCGGCGAACTCTTCTACATCGCCTCTACTCGCCTCAAGGAAATCTCCAATGGGATGGTTTAAACAGTTGCTGGGGCTTGAGGCCCCGAACGCGGGCACGAATACCGATTCGAAATGGACAGCCAACGATAACCTGCCAGTCACCGGCCCGCTGGGCCTGGCAATGGGCAAGGGCGTGATGTTCGACACGACCCTGAAACTGTTACTCGACGAAAAAACCGCGGTAACCATTCCCGGCTCCCAGCAGATCTGGAGCGCCGGCACCATTGAGCTCGGGCAGTCGACCTGGTTGTCGCGCTATTACATGAACGACGAAGACTACTGGCTGCAAGTGCACACCACCGGCGACATCGCCGGGCAGGTCGAGTCGGTGATCCTGTTCAACTACCTCAGCTACGTCACCATCAACAGTGAAGCGGAGCTGCGGCGGCTGGCCGGCCCTCAAAGCCTGATCGGGCTGCCGACCTACACCCTCAACGGTGTCGAATACACCCGCGAATGGGGCACCGAGAACGGCCAGACCGAACTGGTGCCGTTGAGCGAACACCTGAAGAATCCGGACGAAACATACAGCATCCAGCACTGTTCGATGTTGTACGCCCGCGAAACCGGCCTGACCGATCGCCGGGAATTCCTGCTGTTTTCCGTCGAAGAAGACGCCGAAGGCACCATCAGCTTGAGCACTTCGCTGGGTATATCGCTGTACACCACCGACCTGAACACTTTTTAAAAAGGAAGAAGTCCATGCTTGAAGCGCTCTCTATCTCCCTGAACAAAGCCGCCGTGCTCGGGTTTGTTTTGTACATCCTCGGCGCCGCCGCGTTGTTCGCGCTGTTCCAGTTCATCTACACCCGCATCACACCGCACCGGGAATTCGAGTTGATCCGTGCGGGCAACGTTGCGGCCGCCATCGCCCTGGGCGGCGCCATCATCGGATTCGCCATTCCGGCCAGCAATGTGATCGCCTACTCGATCAGCATTCTGGACTTCGTCGTCTGGGCGGTGATCGCCGCTTTCGTACAACTGCTGGCGTTCCTGGTGACCAGCCTGGTGCTCAAAGGCGCCTCTGAACGCATCAAGAAAGGCGAAATCGCTGCGGGTATCTATGTCGCGGCAGTGGCCATCAGCGTCGGCATGTTGAACGCCGCGTGCATGACCCCTTCCCAGAACTGATTGCGCCACGGAGATTGCGATGAAACGAAGCAAGTACGTTCAGCTCTCGCTGGCGGCATCGGTCGCCATGGCGATATCAGGCTGCGGGCCGACGGAAAAAACCTACGAGATACACAAAAAGTACAACTTCCAGTCCGTCCAGCAGTGCGCCGATGAAAAACTCCCGGTCGACATCTGTTCTGACGCCTATATGAAGGCCATGGCCCAGCATCGAAGCATTGCGCCGGTGTACGACAACCAGGCTGATTGCGACGCCGACTTTGTCGCCGACTGGTGCCAGCAGGATTCCGCCGGCAAATTCATCCCCAAGCTCGGCGGTTTCGAACTGAGTGCCGATGGCGAGGTGACGCAGTCCGAAGTGGACGCGGCCAAGGCTAAATTGCCCGCATCGGAAGCGAATGCCGCAGGGTCGGGTTTCTCCGGCAGTAGCCTGCTGACCGGGCTGCTGATCGGCAACATGCTCAGCAGCAACCGCAACAGCTACTACTCCGAACTGGTCTACCGCTATCGCGATGATCGCGGTGACTACTCGTCCTCGACACTCAGTCAGCGGGTATCGTCAGGTTCAACCTTCAACAGGTCCAATCAGGCGCGCTACGGCAGCAGTGGCAGTTACACCGACACCATCACCCGCAGCAAGCCGGTGTCCGTTGCATCGTCCACCTCCCGCGGCGGGTTCGGCAGCCAGGCCAGCGCACGCAGTGGCTGGGGTGGATCAGGCAAGAGTTTTGGCGGTTCGAGTAGCTAAGGGAACAAGGCCATGAAGAAAATCCTCTGCGCAGAGCGTCATGACTGGAAACAGACCGCCGAAAGCCTCGGTTTTCTGTTCCATACCATCGACGACGAACCCTATTGGGACGAGAGCGCGTACTACCAGTTCACGCTCAAGCAGATCGAGAACGACCTCGAAGACCCGACCACCGAAGTTCATGAGATGTGCATGGACCTGGTGGCGCGAGTGGTGCAAAGCGAAGAGTTGTTGGAGCGCCTGAGCATCCCCGCGCCGTTCTTCGACATGGTTCGCACTTCATGGCTCGAAGGCCACCCGCACCTGTATGGGCGCATGGACTTCTCCTACAACGGCAGCGGGCCAGCCAAGCTGCTGGAACTCAACTACGACACGCCGACCAGCCTGTATGAGGCCGCGGCGTTTCAGTGGGGCTGGCTGGAACAATGCATCGAGCGTGGCTTGCTGCCCAGGCACGCCGACCAGTTCAACAGCATCGACACCAAGCTGCATCAGGCTTTTGCCCAACTGCAGCTCAAACAGCCCTTCTATTTCGCCTCGATGAAAGACTCGGTCGAAGACAAGGGCACCACCGATTACCTGCGCCTGGTCGCGGAAAAGGTCGGCATCGAATCGCGGCACATCGACATCGAAGACATTGGCCTCACCAGTGACGGACGTTTCGTTGACCTCGAAGATCGCTGGATCCCTCACCTGTTCAAACTGCATGCCTGGGAGTTCATCTTCCACGAACCCTTCGGCGCAGCGATTGCCCAGAGCGATACGCAGTTTTTCGAACCGCCCTGGAAATCCATCATCTCCAACAAGGGCATCCTGCCGCTGCTGTGGGAGTTCAACCAAGGTCACCCGAACCTGCTCGCGGCGCACCTGGACTCCGATCCGAGTAAAGCGGTGCCCAAAGGTTGGGTGCGCAAGCCATTCTTCTCACGGGAAGGCGCGAACATTGAGCTGCAAACTGCCGATGGCCTGATCGTAAAAGAGGACGGCCCCTACACTGATGCGCCGTTTATCCTTCAGGAGTTTGCCCCGCTGCCGAAATTTGGCGACAGCTACACGCTGATCGGCTCCTGGGTGATCGGGGATCAGGCGGCCGGCATCGGCGTGCGTGAGGACAACAGCTTGATTACCAAGGATTCGAGCCGGTTCTTGCCGCATCTGATACTCGACTGAGCCCTTCATTGCCCACTAAAAAAGCCTGGTGTCGACATATCGTCAGACACCCACAAGACTTACTGCGCAAATGCCGGATAATGGCGGCCATTCGTTTAGCCGTTATTCTGGTAATCCCCCATGGAAATCAAGGTCAACTTTCTCGACAACCTGCGACTTGAAGCCAAGTTCGATGACTTCACGGTGGTGGCCGATCAACCTATCCGCTACAAGGGCGATGGCTCGGCACCGGGTCCGTTCGACTACTTCCTGGCTTCGTCGGCGCTGTGTGCGGCGTATTTTGTGAAGTTGTACTGCAACACGCGCAATATCCCCACGGATAACATCCGCCTGTCGCAGAACAATATTGTTGACCCGGAAAACCGCTACAACCAGATTTTCAAGATCCAGGTCGAGTTGCCGGCGGACATCTCCGACAAGGACCGCCAGGGCATCCTGCGCTCCATCGACCGATGCACCGTGAAGAAAGTGGTGCAAGCCGGGCCTGAGTTTGTGATCGAAGAAGTGGACAACCTCGACGCCGATGCCCAGGCGTTGCTGATGCCTGCTTCCAGCTCAGAGGCGAGCACCTATATTGCCGGCAAGGATCTGCCGCTGGAGCAAACCATCGCCAACATGTCGGCCATTCTGGCGGACCTGGGCATGAAGATTGAAATCGCCTCGTGGCGTAATATCGTGCCCAATGTGTGGTCGCTGCATATCCGCGATGCGCACTCGCCGATGTGCTTTACCAACGGCAAGGGTGCGACCAAGGAAGGCGCGTTGGCGTCGGCGTTGGGCGAGTTTATCGAGCGACTCAACTGCAACTTCTTCTACAACGACCAGTTCTGGGGCGAAGAC
>Ga0182007_10000323_pt1 | contig 30342 bp, 46 predicted proteins | sample Sormic07211113_1_FD_123023 | JGI IMG/M metagenome (GOLD analysis project Ga0182007, IMG submission 123023) | Rhizosphere microbial communities from Sorghum bicolor, Mead, Nebraska, USA - 072115-113_1 MetaG | ecosystem: Host-associated > Plants > Roots > Rhizosphere | place: USA: Nebraska...
CAAGCTCTCTGACGCCCGCTCGTATAAGTCAGCACTCATTCGCGTCCTTAAATGCAATGGAGCGTCAAGGCAGTGCAAGCGATAAGCAGCTGGCTACGCTTGTAAAAGATTTGATGCAGAAGGATTTGTTGCTTATTTCGCCTAATCAGCAACCAACAGGGATTGTTCAATATGGAAGGAAAGAAAATAAAGAAACTTTAGTCGTACGAGCAAAGCTAAATGAAAAGTCTGAATATGACATTTTAGCCGTAGGGTTGAGCAAGGCCTCCGGAGAACAGATGTCGATGACGTTGCCCAAGCCGCGAGATGAGTCGCCAGCCGTCGCCCAGTCGCGACCCCCTCTACTGAATCTTCCAAACGAACTCCTGCAACAGATTGCCGAACAGACAGGCCAGAGCAACAACGGGGTGAATGTCAGCCTGCGAGGCGTCAATCGGCGCTTGAAAGCGGTAGCCGACCGAGGGCTATCGGACGGACAGCGCTTTGTGGTGCAGAACGGAGAGAGTCTGCAGGCGAGGGGACTTAGCGCTGTTCAGATGCGTGCCTTGGCCGCACGTCCCGCAACGGAGCAAGGCTTTGTTCTTGACAACGGAGCGGCCCTGCAGGCGCTGGGGCATAGCGCTGGTGAGATGCTTGTCTTGGCCGCAAGTCCCGCAACGGAGCAAGGCTTTGTCCTTACCAACGGAGCGAACCTGCAGGCGATGGGGCTTAGCGCTGGTGATATGCGTATCTTAGCCATGCGTCCCGCAGCGCACCAACGCTTTGTCCTTGTCAACGGAGCGCGCCTGCGGGCGCTGGGGCATAGCAGTATTGATATGCTTGCTTTAACCATGCGTCCCGCAGTGGAGCAAGGCTTTGTCCTTGCCAACGGAGCGCTCCTGCAGGCGCTGGGGCATAGCGCTGTTGGAATGCGCTTCCTGGCCGCGAGTCCCGTAACGGAGCGAGACTTTGTCGTCGCGAATGGAGCAGCCCTGAAGGATCTGGGCCATAGTGCCGGTGATCTGCTGTTCTTGGCTACGTGCACCGCAGCGGAGCAAGGCTTTGTCCTTGCCAATGGAGCACACCTGAAGGCGCTGGGGTATAAGGCTGGGGCTATGCTGCGCTTAGCCACGTGTCCCGCAGTGGAGCAAAACTTTGTCCTTGCCAACGGAGCGCACCTGAAGGCGCTGGGGTATAGCGCTGCGGCTATGCTGCGCTTAGCCGCGCGTCCCACAACGGAGCAAAACTCTGTCCTTTACGGAATGCATCAGTAATTGCCGAAACCAGGCTGTGTACGGACGTAATAGTGTTGCCGCTGACCGAAAACTGACCCGGTGGGGATGCGGACAAAAACTTGGACTGGTTATGCCGCGAAGCCCAGGCTTTCACGATACTCAATGGGACTGAGCGCGCCGAGGGAAATCTTGATTCGTTTTTCGTTGTACCAGCGAATGTATGAATCCAGGGCCTGAATGAACTGCTCGATGCTCGTTGACTGCCAATTGCGAGGATAGAACAGTTCCGTTTTCAGCCGGCCGAAGAAGCCTTCACAAGCCGCGTTGTCAGGCGAGCAGCCCTTGCGCGACATCGAACGAATCAGCTTCGCATCAGCGATGCGCGATAGCCAGCCGGGCCAGCGGTAGTGAGCGCCACGATCGGAGTGAACAACAGGCCGTTTATCGTTGCAGGCCACCGTTTCAACGGCGGCATCCAGCATCGTGTTCACAAGCTCGGCGTCAGGACGCGTGCCGATCGACCAACTGATGACCTTCCCATCGAAGCAGTCGATCATGGGGGACAGGTACACCTTGCCGGCCGGGATCTGGAACTCCGAGATGTCAGTCAGCCATTTCTCATTCGGAGCAATAGCCGTGAAGTCCCGGTTGACGAGGTTTTCCGGCGCGGGACTGATCTCCCCGAGGTAGGAACCGTATCGACGCCGTTTCGGCTTGGCGACGACCAGGCACTCCTGCTTCATCAAGCGCTGCACCACCTTCTCTGACAAACGCATACGCTGCCTGCTCAGCGAAGCCCGCATCCGTCGGTAGCCGTAGCAGCGATGATTGCGCTCGAAAATGTCCGCCATGGCACGACGCACTTCGGTGTACTTTTCCGCGACCTGCATTCGGGCTCGATGATAGAAATAGGAGCTTCGGGCCAAGCCCAGCGCTTCAAGCAGCTCTGACAAGGAATACGTCTGCCTCAGGGCATCAGCCAGCAATGTCTTCTCCCGATTGGTCAGGACTTGCCGATCGATGCCCGTATCTTTTTTTATGAGTTCATTCGCCTTCATCAACAGTTCGTGTTCAAGCTGCAGACGACGCACGTCGAGCCGAAGAGATTCAAGTTGCCGCTCCAACTCTTCTCGTTCCGGTGACGATGGAGTTTCTTGTCGGCGTGTCATGGATGCGGATGCCTCTGGGCCGAGTAACTGATTTTTCCAGTTGTACAAGGTCGGCCTGCACACGCCCAGCTTTTGAGCCACGGCTTTCGCACTTTCTTGTCGCGTGCACAGCGCGATGATCGCGGCCTGTTTCATCGCTAGCGGGCGAGCTAGCCCGTCAGATCGACCGACGACGCGCGTGCGCAGTTCGGGGTGCAATTTGTGAATCCAGGCACGCAACGAATCCCGTGCTGGGTAGCCCAACGCCTTGATAGTGGAAGCGATGCAGCGCCCGTGGTCGAGATAGTACCCAACAGCCTTTTCCCTTTGGGCCAGAGAGTACTTCGACTTCGAGAGCACATAGTCACGCGACAGGTCGAGGCATCGCTCGTACTCTTCATGCCAGCTCTTCAGAGAATTCTTCGTCGGGTAGCCCAACTGACGAATAGTTGCCCCGGTGCGCTTCCTCAGTTTGATGTAGAGCTTGACTGCTCGGATGCGGTCTTCGTATGAATACATGAACTACCTCCAGGTAGTCCAAGATTTCCGCCGCATCCCCAGTATCCATGCAGTACACCGAATGGATTGCAGTCGTTGCCAATCGCCTGATCGAACTTGGAGTGCCCGCCGATGAAGTCAATGAGGAAGTCATCGATTTCCCCTGGTTCATGGAACGGTATGAAGACGAAGCCTTGGCGAGGGTGACTGCCGACGAGTACTTCCATCTCCTCATGAATGTAGGGCTCGATGATTCGCCGGATGAAACCGAGCCGAATGCATACCCCTATCCAGATCCGTTCTGACGCGTGTTGCGGCCTAGTTTTGAGCGTGACAACGGCAACTATCACTGTCTAGAATAGGTGCATTAATCGCACCTCTGAGCAATTCAATGACCAATGTTTTGAGTTATCCAAAAGGTGACTTGCGGCGCATGCTTTCTGTGCTGGCTGCGATCGACGCCATTCCTGATGCGACGTTGGTGAAGCTCGTCGAAAAGACCGGCATCGATAAGAAGACGGTCTCCAATCTAATCATCCAGGCTGGCGAGCAGGCGGGGGTCCAGATATCAAAGACCGGCCCGATTTATAAGCTAGAAGACTGGGGTCCAATTATTAAACGTGCAGGAGCCAAAATGGTTCTTGCGGGGGTGTTACTCGCGCCAGCTGGGTAATCTGAAAGGGAAACTTAATGAACCCGAATTCGATCCTGTTGTTTTCTGGCCAGCTGACAACCGATCAATACGTGTCTACTGGCTTCAGAACGTGGAGTAGAAAAGACCAGTTGAACTTCGCTCTGTCTCTCATGGCCGCGGTAATCACCGGTATCGCCTACCTGTTGGCGGTCCCAACCATGTTCAAGTGCGCCTGAGTCCTATTTTTCATTGAGGAGTGTTGTCATGAGTGACGTGATGCTTGTTGCGGCGATCGGTGGAGATAATTTGTATATCAGGGTAGCTAACCGTTTCGACAAACCATTCACCCTTGACTGCACTCTGGACCGCCGTGGTAGTCCGGCTTACCTGGAGTTGCCACGGCACTATCAAACCCTTCGAGGTGCGAAGTCCGCTGCTGCCAAATTGTTCGGTGGTGGGCTGGAATGGCGGACCCCAGAACCTGCTACGGGTTCGACGGTAGATTTGAAAGTTGCCGAGAAATCCAACAACCACCCAAGTGTGGTCTCTTCGTTAAAAGTCGAGCCGGAGGCTGTCCAGCAAACCGTGAGCCTTGAACGGGCATGTGAAGATTTCCAACATTTCATCAATTACATCCTTGAGCCTGCGAAGGACGATTTGGAGGCAATGGTCAGAAAAAATGAGACCAAACTCCACCAGGCGTTCGGTGCAAATCTAATCTTGGCTCACAGCGTTGATTACTTGCAGGCAGTGCGAGCTGCCGACGGGATAACAGAAACGCGCAGAGAACTGGTCGCGACGTTCGATGCAAAGTTCTCAGTTCCAGGAGCTTATCTTGCTAATCGGAAGATGGAACTGGTCGACGGGATCAACAACGCGCTCAAGCATATTCGAATCAAGCCGGCCCGGTACAAAGGTCTGGGCGAACGCTACGGGCAGATTTCGTTTCAGAGTTTGGTGGAGGAGGAGGGGCGCGTTTTGTGTCACCGTGAGGAGTACCGATTCGACTACTGTCGTGTGGTGCTCTTGCCCGCCCTGAGAGCCTTGTCGAACTGCGAGTTTGAAGGAACGAACGACGTTGTGAAGTTTGCGAGGGGCGACTACATCGTATTGGAGAGCTCCTCCTATCTCGATGTCTACGACCCCGATGACCCGTCAACAGCTATCGATCAATTAATCGAGCTCAGTAATCCACCATGCGTAAACTGTGGCGAGTCGCACGATGATTGTCTCTGTGCAAAGTACGTGTTCGCCGGTGAAAGTGGCCAGTTTGAAGCTGCCTACGCACCCACCGCTGGCGAGATCGATCAACTGCTGAGCCAAATATCCCCTTCGTATCGACGATCTTAGGAGGCCCCGGCGGTGACCACTCATAGCGAGGCGCATTTTGCACGGAGGCTCCTGGCCACGCTGCAAGAGCATCACCCATTATTTGCAGTGGAAACGGTAAAAGGACGCCGGGTTGGTGCTGGGTCGATGCGCGTAATTCACATCACGCACAGCGGAGGAAAATTTGCCCAGTTCCCATTTCCAAAAAAGGGTTTGCACGCGAGAGCGGTAAGCGACGAACTCTACCTATCAGCGTGCAGCATGCTGATGCTCACTCCAGTCCCCGAAGCGATGTAGAAGCGGCTGCGAGTCCGATGGGGGAGGCTGCCTATGATGTCGTCGTGCCGCTCTTTTTGGGCAACGTTGACGACAACATGGCTGGGCTTACGCGGTGCTTCCTAAAAGGCGATTAAGTTGGAATTTTGTGGCGACTAGGAAGCTGTGTCGGTTTCGAACAATATTTGTTGTTCTGAATGCCGTATCCATTGGTTTTAGCCCAACCAGCTGCTATTCCTTTTGCATGCGCGACATCGTCGTTCAACTTGGCAAGGTTGACCGGTGAAAGCACTTCATAGCCGGTGACCTGGGCAATTTGCGACTCGACTCCGTTCAGACCGGTACCGATGGTGTATCCGATGTTGCACGCGGTGACCGATTCGTTGTGGCCCTCTTTTCTCACCGCGGCTTCGCCGGCAGCGAGTTGCGTGTTGATTTTCGCCATCGACGCATTGAGTGCATCCAGCGCAGCTTTGCCTTTTGTCTCGCGCTCGCGCGTTGCAACTAGCAGTTCATCGTTGAGCTGGAGCATGCTGGTCAAAGAACATTGACGCAAAGGCCGTTGCCGTTGGCTGCAAGTTTAGATCTACGTTGGTGCAATCGGAAACGCGAATCGTAAGGGACAAAGCGGCTAACTCTTGGCGACTCTGGGCTCGACTGGATGAGCAGTGCGATTCATCAGAGGACTGCTACACGGTCGTTTCAACTGCCACGCTTGATGCCTATGCACGCGGCCTCGCCCATTATCTGTATGCCTGTGAGCAAGCAGATGTTGAAGCGCAAGCCGCCACCTTCGAACAGGTGACGCGCTATATCGGCTCGCTGCTGCCTGGCCAGCCCCAGGCGATCGCCAATGCCACCCTCCAACAGCGCTTGTCGGCCATCCGGCTTTGGTACGACCACCTGGTGCTGTTGGAGCAGCGCAGCCACAACCCGGTACCCCGTGCCCAATATCGGTCAGGTGACCCAGGCTCAACGGGTTACGCGCGTGGTCTGGTGCCCCGGTTGGTCAAACTGCCGCCGGTTCCCATTGACGCTGATTGGCAACGCTTTCTGCGCACAGCCCAAGCCGGGTCGCTGCGCGATCGGCTCATGCTGGCCTTGGCCTATTACGGTGCACTGCGACGAGCCGAGCTGGTGGCCCTGCGCATCGAGGACCTGGACGTCGCCCAGCGGCTCATCCACTTGCGCGCCGAGACCACCAAAAGCCGCCGAGCTCGCGTGGTGTGTTACAGCCCGGCCATCGCCTCGCTGCTGATGGCTCATCTGCACGCCCTGCGAGCCGCTGGCTGGCGCGGCGGAGCGTTGTTTTGTTCATGCTCGGACCGCAATCACGGCCAGCCGCTTACCGGCTGGACCTGGAGCAAAACGGTGGCGGCCTGGGCAACGCAGGCCCAGACCTCAGGCATCAGCACCCATAGCTTCCGTCACCTGCGCCTGACCCACCTGGCGCGCGCTGGCTGGAAGCTGCATGAACTCAGTACCTACGCAGGCCACCGTGACCCCAAGACCACCGTGGCCTACCTGCACCTGTCCGGGGCCGATTTGAACGCCAAGATGGCCCTGTCGATGGCTAATCAGGATGAACGGCTGGCCGCTATTTTGTTTGCGATCTAAGGAAAATGCCGATGAAAACCTCTGTGGCGAACGCATCTGTTAAGCCCGTCGAATACGTGCCTTTCGAAGCCAGTCAGTATCCATTGCCCGAAGCGATTTCTGCGACGCAGCGTGAGGCTATCCGCACAATACGCCAACGAGTCGACTGGGCGCATTTATCAGCACACGTCCCCGAGCTATTTTATCCGCTTCGAGACATTGCCCGCCGCAGCAGTACCTCGCAGGAGTTCGTCGTGCGCGCCATCGCCCGCCTGTTGAAACACGTCTATGAGTGCCAGCGGCCCTATTGGCTCTGGTCCGAAGCCCAATGGAGGGCCCACCTGACCGGCTCTGGCCTGGCGGCACGACCTTACCTGACGGCCGTTGCCTACCATCTGGGCCCTATTCGTCAGCCGCAACGGCTGCCCTACGCCCGTCAACCCAGCGTCTATGCCATGACGATTTTTGGCGAGGTGTTCGTCAAACAGGAATTGGCTCGCCTGCAAGTGGTGCTGGTAGCGCTGGGCTATTCTGCCAGCAGCCAATCGCGGACCCTGTCCAAGGTATTGGGCTTGCTGATGCTGGAGAATGGCGACCCTCGCCTGGAAAGCTTTACTCCAACCCTGTTGCGCCAGGAGCAGGCCAACCGCACTGAAAGCATCTCCCGCAACATCGGCATGGTCTCGCATGGCCTGGCCGCGTTGGGCATCCTGGAGCGGCCCTTGCGGATGCGTAATTACGTCGGTTGGCGCGAAAAGAGTACCCAAGGGATCGATCCCGAATGGGTGCATTGGTGTAGGCGTTGGCGTGACACCTCCACCCTAAGGCCCAGGACCAAGGAATCCACCTATAGCCTGATCCTGCGCACCGGCCTGTGGCTGGCTCAAACGCATCCAGAGGTGCGCACGCCCGAAACCTGGCAGATGTCGACCTGTGCCGCCTTCATCGCCGCCGTTGATGAACTGCGTGTAGGTGACTGGAGCCTGGATTCGGCGCCACGCAAGGGCGTAACACGCTATGGCCAGCCCATTCGTACCAATTCCAAACACAGCTTTCTACACTCGATGCGCCGGTTCTTCATCGATGTCGAGCTATGGGGCTGGGGGCGTTTGCAGTTCCGGCCACGGCATCACCTGGCCACGCCCCGGACTGTCTCGTTCGCCAGCGGCGTCAACCCTCGGGTGATCGACGATGCCATCTGGTTGAAGCTGGTCTGGGCCAGTCTGAACCTGACCCGTGCGGACCTGCTGTGCGAGATCCATTATCCGCTGGCCATGATCCAGGCTCTCGCTGTCCTTTGGACACATGCCGGGTTGCGCAAGAACGAAATCGCGCGTCTATCCATCGACTGCGCGCAAGCGCAGACACAGGACGTGGCTGAGGAGGGCCAGACCGTCCCCGCCGGTACCCTGTGCTACTTGCAGGTTCCCCCAAGCAAAACCTTCAAGGCTTACGTCAAACCCGTGGCTGCGGTGGTCAAAGACAAGATTGATGCCTGGTTACAACAGCGACCTACCGAGCAGGCCGCGTTGTGGGATGAACGCACCGGCGAGAAGGTTCGCTACCTGTTTCAGTACCGCGGCAAACGCTTGGGTACAGGCGTGATCAACGACACCATTATCCCCATGCTCTGCGCCAAGGCCGGCGTTCCACTCGCCGACAGCCGAGGCCGCATCACCAGTCATCGCGGTCGCGCCAGCGCTGTAACAGCCTTGGCCAGCGTGCCGCGAGGCATGTCCCTGGTGGAACTGATGCAATGGTCTGGGCATAGCTCGCCGACCTCGACCCTGCATTACCTGCGTATCCGACCGACACAGTTGGCTGCTGCCTTTGTCAAAGCGGACCAGATGGCCCATATGATTTCGTTGCTGGTCGACCATGACGTCATCGCTCGGCAAAGCGGTGATCCGTATCTCAACTATGACCTGGGCAATTCGTACTGCACCAACCCCTTCTGGAGCACCTGCGCGCACCGCATGGCCTGCATCGGCTGCGATTTTAACCTGCCCAAGGCCAGCGCACAGGGCCAGGCCCTGGAGAGCAAGGCATCGGTCCGCCGCTACTTGGAAGAAGTACCGCTGACGGCAGACGAGCGCGACCATCGTCGAGGGTGATCAGGAAAAGATCGAAGGGTTTATCCGCAAGCTGGAAGGCGTGACGGCGCTGGATGGGCATACCATGCAGGGATAATGGATCCGGCCTCTAGCCCGAATTGAAACTGTTAGCAAAGAGTCGTCGGTGCATTGTCGCACGGAAAAGGTACCCGCTGATCGCTCATGAAGATTCACATTCATGGGCGATCAGGCAATGATTGGGTAGTATCCGCAAGCGAGGAGGAACCTTTACTGCACATTTAGGATGCTGAATAGAACAATGAGGACTGAGCACCTGGCTGCGGAACTGAATGCTAATTTAGATCTAATGCTGCTATATATTTCAACAGTTGCTGCGCGCGATTTCTATCCAAGTCGAAGAAAAACGGATTTTCCAAGGCTTGCTGTGCGGTGGGACGGTACAGTCTTGATGGAGACTGCATCTGGTCAATAAATGCAAAATACTGCATAGATTTTTCCGAGTTCACATCGATCCAGCGTGTCGGAAATTTCTTTGGTGCCTCCGGATCAGGAGAAATATCGCCTCCGACCATTTCCTCCAGGATCCTGCCTATGGAAAAAATATCGCTCTTCTCGTCGAGTCTTGAAGGAATTTCTTCAATCCTCCGTTCTTGAGTGCGCTCTATCCTAGTTCTCGAGTGATATCGAGTAGTAGGCGTTCTGAATTGCTGTCGCTCGTTGAACTCCCATGTTGTAACCGGCACGTACTCTTCGATGGTCCGCTCTACCGGCACAACCGTTTCCACGCGTTCAGCTTCTACTTCCGGCGGTGCATACAAGGCAGTCGACATACCTGCTGGCGTGTTAACAGGCGTCCATCCTCCCCAGTCATACACCTTAAGGCTGCCAGTAGCTTTTTCAATTGAAAAATTGCCCGGTTTAAAATCGCTATTCACCACACCTCGGTTTTTTGCATGCCGAGCCGTGAATAGCAGCTCGGAGGCCAATAGCATGTTTATCTGCCAAGCATCGTTTTCGGAGATAAGCCGCTGCGCGAGCGCATGGTGTAGTTTGAATTTTACTTCGTTACCGTTCGGCCCGTCGATGTGATCCATGATCAATAATCGTCTGACGTCACCAGGCGCGAACTCAAGGCTGGCAACACCATAATGGGTACAGGTCCCTGTATCCTGGGTTGGATTAGAAATGCGTCGCAAGCCCTCGCACTCGTGCATTAGGTTGTTATCCAGACCACCAGCAACGTGGGCAAATATCTCTTTCCCTACGAACTTCCGACCACCGGGGGTAGTGAGAAGGTGTACCGCAGCCGTGCTTCCCCGCGCTATTCCCTCCTGAAGCACGCCCAATTGGCGAATGCTACAACGCTCCATGACCGGGTCAGGTAGGATGGGTGAAATAATGTCACTCCGCTCGAAAACAACGGGTGTATAACGAAGTGACTGCCGACGTTGCGGCTCGTGCATAGCGTTCGGGTCAGTGTTAGTCCGCTGCCGCTGGTTACGGTAAAACTGTTGGAACTCTCCTGATTCGATAACATCCGAGTCTGTATACGAAGGTCGGCGGCGTGTAATTGGCGAGTCTGACAGGTCACGAGACTCGATATATGAATTGGACAGAGAGGCCCGGCCGGATCTTCGGGAGAGCGGGGAGTCTGGATAATCGCTTCGTACCGAGCCTTCCGGAATCTCCGGGAATTCTGTAATCAGTCGCTGTAAACTCGCACTTGATGAATGGCGGCTGCTGCCGAAGGGTCTAGCGTCGCCAGTCCGATTCGCATGGAACGAACCTGATCCACTCCTCGGATAGGGAGCATACCTGTTGTGATTAATTTCTCGCGGATGAGAAAAAATTCGATTATTGACTGGTGTATTACCTCTGCTAGGTTTTCCTGAAATGCTTTCAGGCTCCTCTGTTAAAAACGAGCCTGAGGTAAGCATTGGTGGCCTATTAGGGGGAATTCGGTTTCCAGACATTTTTTCTCCCGGGAAAACAGTCCAGCTATATTTCGCGCTGCGATCAGTTACCTATTAGGTCCGGCACTTGCAGTGCCAGATTGTTCGAATCGTACGCCAGGAACAGGTATTAAAAATACCTGCGTCGGTAAGGTTAGTGATGCCTATGTAAATCCGGTTCCAGATGCATTGAAAGTACCCGTAACACAGCTGGTTGTAGCTTGGCCTCGGAGTGAAAGCCATGTCTGTATCGGTCAGCATCAGGCGGGGGTGTCAAGGGTTTAGCAGATCTAAAGATAGACTCCGAGCCCGCGAGCGATGGAGGAAAGGGATCGATAGCTAAGGCAATTGATAATGCTTTCGTGCTTAAGAACGGCTTCTCAACCAACACGGTCGTGGGCACACTGAGGTGGTGCAATTCACAAAAATATGCGATGCAAGCGAAACGTTGATGGAAGCACGCGGCAATAGTGTTGCCTATTGCTTTTCCATTCCACATAAACCAGGAGATTTCGAACAGAGTCATGCGGCTCCTGCGGCATACACACCTCGCCAGGCGGTATACAGCATTGATGAGTGCTGGCTTGATGCCTCTGGAATGAATACCTGCTACGAAACTCTGGGCCCAAAAATTCAAGCCGATGTGAAGAAGCAAATCGGCATAGGGGTTGGGGTCGGGTTCGGCACCACAAAGACCCTGGCCAAGGCCGCGAACCGCGCTGCGAAAACCTATAAAAAGACGGGTGGTGTGGTTGGCCCACTGGATGATGTCCGCCGGGACCGGCTGTTGAGTCTTATGCCAGTTGAAGATGTGTGGGGCGTTGGGAGAAAGCTTTCCGCTCAGATGAACCTCATGGGGATCAAGACCGCGCTCGATCTCCAGAAATTCGACCTGAAAACTCTTCGTCGTTCTTTCAATGTCAATGTTGAGAAAACCGCGTTGGAGCTCGCCGGCGTCTCCTGTTTCAGATTCGAGGAGAGCGTGGATCCCAAGCAGACCATCGCATCGACTCGTTCCTTCGGCGAGCGGGTCACAACCTTAGAAGGACTGCGGGAAGCGGTGGCCACGTACGTATCCAGGGCCTGCGTGAAGCTGCGTAGCGAGGGGCAACTGGCGTCATGTCTTCAAGTTTTCATACAAACGAGTCGCTTCGATGACCACCCGTATAGTCGAACGGCCATTTGTGGGCTCGAGGTGCCCAGCGCCGACACCCGCGACTTCGTGGCCGCCGCCTTGGCGGGACTCCAGCGCATCTATGTGCCGGGCTACCGGTATGCGAAGGCCGGCATTGTGCTGTCGCAATTTTGCTCACCGAACAGCAGCTACCAATCCGATTTGTTCGCTCCCGCACCGCGGAGCAATGCAGATGCCCTGATGGGCGTCATGGACCAGGTGAACGCCCGATATGGGCGGGGCAGCCTCCGGCTGGCGTTGGAACCGCCGGTGGCCCAATGGGCGATGAAGCGTGATTACCTGTCGGCTAGTTTCACCACCGACTTCAATCAACTGAAATCGGTGAAATGCCAGTAATACCGGATAGATGAACATGGGTTAGCAGGTGCCCCGTTATTGCTCTAGGCGCCGGCGGGCGAGGGCTTTTGACAGCTTCTGCATCGCACTGGCCGGAGTTGCCGCCATCAAAGTGAAGCGAGCAGGGTGCTCTTGTCCTGAAAGGTGTGCAAAGCACCATCAGCAGCACTGTTGAAATTCAACTGGCATGCACCGCTCAGCAAGACGTTTCCGTTGCAGTGATGGTCGACGCCGGCAGGAAAGGGCAAGTCCGCATTGTGGATCTGCTGGTTGACGGTCGATCGTCCGCGGTCGCTCTCAGGCAGCCGGTAACACCGGTGGGCCGAACCGCAATGTCTGACTTCCTGCTCGGGGCAGAGCAACTGGTGGAGATGCAGAGGGCCAGGTCAGTCGGGGTGCGCTTGAGTTACGACGGCCAACGTCAATCGATGTACGCGATCGATGTACCTGCGCAAGCCAGCGCTTTGATGGCCGGCTTCGTTCAACTTTGCCACGGCACACAGAAGGCCAGGACCGTACAGCGCTGAAGGTAATTACCGTTTCGTGTTCAGCATTCCCTGAAGCCAGTAACTCAATTCCGGGGCCATCGCCTTCGGCACCAACGCCTTTCAAGGACATGACTATGAACATCGAAGGTATGCACACACAGGACATCAGCGACGTGCTCTCAGCTGGCCGTCTTTGCCTCTGCGACAAAGTGACCAGCATCCAAACTGAAATGTTTCGAGCGTTGTTCGGCGGCGTGATTGTCGGCGGCTCCAAACCTTTCGGTGAAAAGCTCGACTCCTACAGCGCAAACAAGCATCGCGTGCCGGAAGTGTTGGCGGCTCTTGCCGTTGAACTCGAACGCCGCGGCTTTTAACCCAATTGCCCGATTCGTCGGGCTCACAAGGAAATATCCATGAAATCGAAATACACAGCTTGTGCGGGTGCGGTTGCGGCCCTGTTAATTGTGATTCCTCTCGGATGGTCACTTGCTGGCGAATTCGAAGCAGCAACCGTTGCCGAAATTCAATCTGTAACTGCTGATTCGAATTGCGCTAAACAAATGCTCCAGGACGCGAATCGCTGGGGGCAGGAAATTCGTCGGCGGGATCTTAAATCAGTGAAGAAACAATGTGTCTCCATCGACCAACAATCCAAAGCCTTCGAGTAGGGAGAAATCTATGACCGGTAATGAACGTGAATTTGTTCTCGAACAACCAGGTATGCCTCCTTACCCGTATCAATGGTCCAACGATATTGCTGGAGTCGACTGCACGGGACCGTACTACGCAAGTGAACAGCCAGAGGACTGCACTCAAGTTTGGGGGGTGGTCTTTAGCCTTCCAGACAACGGTGGGTACCTCCCTGGCTGGAGCTGCGGTGAGATGGACCTTTCGGGCGTATCAGACCACGTGCACAAAAGCCTGATCGAGGCGGCGAATGCCGCTGAGCAGATGGCAAAAGTGCAGGCCGAAAAACAACGAATCGAATCGCTCAATGACTAACCGAAAAGGAGTTTGACCATGTCGCAGTCCAATCCGAACACCGTTAAAGTTGGTGAATTTCGCCAGCGCTATGAACACCTGTACCGCAAGCTCAGTGACTACCATGCGTGCTGCTCTGCCGAAGAGGTTCGCACCTGGAAACGTGTAACCCAAGCCCTCCTGGAAGAAGTTTCGGCACTCAAATGTGGTCGAGCATCCACCGAGGATCTCGATGCACACAGGCATGCCGTTGCTGCTGTAACCGAACGTCTCGCGGCGCCTGACCAGCGCATCGAGGCTTACGCAATGATAAATGCTGCGAAAGCGGCGCTCCAACAACCCACCAGGCCAGCTCTGAGGCTGATTCAGGGTGGAAAGCTCCACTGACGCATCCGAGCGTTGCAGTAATCGCATATGTCCCACCAAGCCCCGCACAGCACACGCTGGCGGGGTTTTTCTTTTCCGGGTTCCGAAATATCCGCGACAGCCTATTGAGATCCCCCAACTATCTGAGACCTGCTCTTCGATCTGCTTTGGCGTTTGCGCCATACAGTGAAGCCTCCCTAGAATGGGCTTCCACTGCGACTTACTAAGGAAAGCCTCATGCGCTGTGAGATTCAATTGCTGGATAGTGCAAACAAACCCTGGTTCGAAGGATCCCGTGAATTGCCGGCTGACTACATCCTGAAGATAGCCGCCAAGCGCAAGCCTTTAGTCATGGATAAGGGCATCGAGTTCGGGCAAGGGGCAATCCCTTTTTTCGGCGGTGAATTGGTCAAGGTAGTGAAGGCAGGCGGCAACGAGGACGCAATTGATAAGGCGGTTATTGAATTCGTACTGGCCACTGTAGTGGTTGAGAGTTGCATGGGCATCGAGGACCAAGTGTTAGCGAATCGCCAATTCAACCTTGCGGTGCATGCAGACGGCGCCGTGCGATACGACCGCGTAGATAAGTAGACAACCTGACTTTCCGTTAATGCTCCGAAGCGTGGGCCTGCGAGCTCGCTTTCGGAGTCCAGTTATTGAACGGGAATGCTCGCAAATGGCTTTGACAGGTGCGTTTAACGCACCTATAATTCCAAGTAGACACCTACTTGGAAATCGCTGACATGGCTGCCAAACCGCTAAAACACACCGATGTTGCTCTTGGAAATCTGATGACCTACAGCGCTTGCGAAGAAGCGCTTGAAGGCATGGAGATGTGCGCCACCAATGTGATTGGCGGCAACAAGGCATTTTTCAGTGGCGAGCAGACGGTGTTCACCGCGACGGCGCAAAAGAAATACAGCGCCATCCAGGCGAAGATGCAGCGTATGGCGGAGCGACTCACGGATGACGAGGAGTCGGCCACGCCTGAATTTCCTGGTATTGCATCGCTGCCTCCAAGCCCGGTCAATAAGGCAAGCACGATGACTGCTGAGCGTAACGCCCTTATCTCAGCGCTACAGAAGCAGCACCCCGAGCTTCAGTGGGGCGAGTACCCTCTGGGCGACTACGACCAGTATGCCGAAATCGACGCTCCAGAAGTTCTTGTGTGCTTCAGCAATGAAGAAGGGGAGCTGGACGAAGGTCTGATTGACCCCTACTCGACGATGATGGTCGAGCGCTGCGACCCTTCGCACTGGGGGATTTCGGAGCACGCCGCACAGCTCATCCAGGCCCACAACCAGGTTTTCATAGCCAACTATCCGGGTTGCGATGGTCCGCGCCAGCACAAATCTTGACACCGACTCGCCCACGGCGGATTGCTCTCAAGCAATAATGCTCAGCAACCGATCCGAACACTCAATGTTGGCAACGAAGTGATCTGGGAACCTCGGTGAGCAAGGTCACAATATATTTCAACGACTTATTCACGGACGCACTTCAAATGAGTGATGAAATCTACACAAAGTTCGAGGCCAGAGTGACCGTCGAAGGTCCATTCTCATGTGCCGCCACGATTTACGACCCAAAGTCGTTGTTGGAAGTGGCGCTACAGCATGCACTGGTCAGCATGCCTGCTGAAGTGGTCGCGAAGCTGGTGGAGCAGACCACTGCTAGCATGTTGCACTCGCTTTCGTGCAAGCGTCGGAGAGCTGGTGAGTTGGTTCGTCTGGAGGACCAGGATCCGGACGGGTACAACGGCCTCTACCAGATAGCGGCAGGACGGGGAGAGCCGAGCGATTGCATTCGATGTGGAAATCGTTTGTGCAACGAGTGGCCGACACTTCTTGAGTTATCGTCCACAGGAGCACAGACCGGTGACTATGCCTATCATGTGTCAGAGTGCCAGATGCTCGACCCTAGCGGCCTGGACCAGCATGCGCTTGAAACGCTAGGTCGTTCGGTTCTCTCAAGTATCCGCGAAGCGCTGAATTCGGATGAGGCAGGAACTCAGCAAAATCCGGCCGGTGATGTTCCAGCATCAATTCGTTCAGTATAAATTTCCTCATTGCTTTGTAGATAGAAAAATTGCCATGACAGCCTTTGTCGTCTACCACACGCCGAACACTGGTCCAGGTTACTTCCTGACTGGCGATGAAGACGGCGGTTTTGGAGGCACGCACCGCCTAACCGACGCGAGCAAGTTCAAAACCAAGGCGGCAGCCGAGAAGGTTGCGCGTAACTACGGTGCCGTTGGGACTGAGTGCAATGTCCTGCGGCAAGCTGGCGAAAGCATCTAGGAAAGTCACATGGACACGGCAGAAACGCAGGTCGAGCTAAAAGCCGCTTTTAGGGATGCCAGCTTCTGGCGTAAACCTGACACGCGGATCGCGAAAATGGCGCACGTCCTGCGCGGCGATGGCACTCCTGCCTGCGGCTTGCACGCGATGATGGGCGATCCTGAGCCAGCCGAAAGGATCCAGTCGGTGTTGCGCTGCAAAAGGCCGGGATGCCGCGAGCAGTGGCCTACAACTGACCCGGACGACCGGGCTGTTTTCTGCCGAGACAAATGATCATGACTGCCCAACGCCTACGTGTTCCGTTCGTCTTCGACGATGGCGGTCGATCCGAGGCAGGTTTTCGTGGTCAGGCCGACGATTGTGTTGTGCGTGCAGTGGCGATTGCTGCCGAGCTTCCCTATGCCGAGGTTTATGCAGCGATCGCAAAAGGAGTTGGTGCCGAACGTGGCGCTAAGTGCGCGACAGCGCGACGCGGTGTGCATACCGGTCGAAAGTGGTTCCGAGATTTTATGAGTGAACTTGGGTTTACCTGGGTGCCAACGATGCACGTGGGCCAGGGATGTACCACGCACCTTTCGCAGGGTGAATTACCGATGGGCAGGCTGGTTGTGAGGCTCAGTAAACATACCGCGGCTGTCGTCGATGGGGTGATCCACGACACATGTGACCCGTCGCGGGAAACTGAGGTAACTGGAGCTGATGGGGGTGTTCGACTCGCTCACCGCTGCATTTATGGTTACTGGGTTATGACGGGCGGCTCGGCCGTGTAAAACATTTCAGTGATTACGTATTCCTACCAAAGCCCGTTCAGCACATGTCGCTGGCGGGCTTTTTTGTTTTCGGTAGTCAGGCTACACGGCCGGTCTCGCCCTACCATTGCGCTGAGTAACTATTTTGTTTATCGTAATAAACCATAACACGTATACATACCTCTAAGAGTGATGAGGAACAGTCATGTCCAACGTAAAAGTGATTGTCACTACCGATACAAACGATTTGCTGAGCATGCCAAAATCTGTTGCCAACGCGATCCTTGCGAACGTTAAAACATCGATTCAGCTCGACGCCGGGAAGGCCATTGCTGCCGATGGAATTATCATGGCGCCAACCCGCTGCGGGCAGTCATTTATCCTGCCCAGCTTCACTGCCCCATGAAACACTAACCTTTCAACGTACTGATCAACGAAAACTCCTCGGAGCGGCGATGAATAAGGCTCTAGTAGCACTGGCAATGATGGCGCTGGCTTCCCCGGCCTTAGCGGATGGTGATTCGATTGTCGTCCCGAATTTGACGACACTTCCCTTTGTCGTAAACAACGCCGGTGACATGACCAGTGGATACTTTAAAAACTGGGGCTCCCTGAGTGCGGAAAGCGGCACCTTCACCTCAGCGAGCAATCGAGCCGTTGATCAGCTTCATGCTCACAAATGCGCTGTTCACTTCGGTGTCGTTCGAAATGCTGCCGGGCGAATTGACCCGAAAGATGGAATCGTCACCATCGCTTGTATGCAGCAAGACGGGTCTGTTGTCGCAACCGATGTGGCCGGCGCACTCGTCGATAGCACGGGAGGGATAGGTCTAAAAACAAGCGATGTCGGTGATCAGGCATTCTTCTTGGTTCAGAGCGCCATTCGCATTCCATTGGTCAATGAGTAGTGACCGGCATCCTGGGCATTGATTGCTTAGTGTGTTGCTTCGGAGAGTTGGAAAAAATGGCATCAAAGATTCTGCTGATGATCATTGCTGCTATCGCGGCAAACTGGTTTTGGTTCGAGCAACCGTTTTTGACGCGGATGGCGGCGGGCATAGTGGCGACGCTGATTGTCTCTTTCGTTTGCGATCGTTGGGTACTCGGTGAAGGGAAATAACCATGGGTCGCAAGCTGCTGTTATTTCTCGCGCTGGCTACTGCTGTTTCATTGGCGACGGGAAATTATTGGATTATCGCAGTGGCGCTTCTGGTTGAATTTGGGTTCGTTCTGCTTGTTGTTCCGGTGATCAATAATCGGTGCTACAAGCAGTACATGGCGGATTTACGAAAGCTGAATCGCGGGAACATGGATCTGCAATCAGGGTGGGTCAAAAAGCCATGGCAGCATGATGAGGGTGAGTGTATGCGGCACAAAGAAATTCTTGCTGCGAAGATCGAAGCGTATGCCGTTGAATCAGCTGCTGAGCGGAAAAAATCCATTGAGTGGGCTTGGCCTAAGGTATAGGCCACCCAGAAGCCCCAAGCTCTGTCTACACACGCTGGGGCTAACTCAGAAGAAGGGCGCACATTTTCGCGTCTTTGAATGCTTGTCTCTCCTGTTACCCGTCTGCGTGCTGCACGTTCCACTGAACATCCCAATTGGTGATCTGGCACTGGGGGGTAGTACCGCGGCCGGCGGCAATGCCATCGACGTAATCGTTCTCCCGGTCGATGAATTTGACCTCACCACACCCCTGAAAACGAAGCTTGAACAACTGGGCCCCGAGAGAGGTGGCTCCAGGGATCAAGCCAGTAGTGTCCCGCTGATTTTGGCCGGCGTACTGACGAACAGCGTCGACGATCAAGCCGTCAGCCGTTTTGCGAACGGTCAAGGTCGGAGCGACGTCGCCGGAGCTGGCCGCCATGGATGTGTTGAAGGCTGCCGCGAGGAGGAACAGGCAAATGAATTTTTGGTGCATGCAAGCGTTACTCGGTTATGGGTTTAACCGACAGCATGCCGGACCGGAAGATCTTTGCCAGCCAAAATAGGGGCTAGAAATTCTGGATCAAGGCGCACCTGGTTATCGGGTCTTGTGGAGCATCACCGATGCATACAGACAACCCGCATCGGAGCCTCAAAATGAAAAACACAAAACCGACAGTCATCGCTTTGCTGCGCAACACTGCCCAGATCTACGTGGGTCAAAGTCGCTTCAGCGACAAGCCTGTCTTCCTGGTCGAAGCGAAAAGCGAAAACCACGTGTATGAACTGCGTGGTGATGCCACCACGGATGATCATTACGCCGCTTTGGTCGCCGAGTTTGGCGACATCATCAGCAAACCAGGTCCCCACGCCCAACTGAATTCGATCGAGTTCAACACAGGCCGTAAGTACACGCCGGAAGGCCAGTTCGTTGAAGCGTGGGTAGTTGCAATCGACCAATCGATCCCCGAATGGCCAATTAAGGTGGTGTACTTCAAAGACCACAGCAGAATGATCGACGGCTTGGTACGCGTTCGCTCACTGACCGAGAAAGAGGTGATGGAGGAGTACGACCATGGTCGCTATCAGTAAGCCGGAATATCTGCAACGTTTTGAGGGTGTACCGATGGCAACCATCAAGAAGTTCGTGAAAATAACAGGGTGGACGCTGCGCGAAGAGATTCAAGAGCTTGGCGATATTTCTGGCATGATTGCTGAACCAGTCATTCAAACCATTTTGTCCGGTCGTTCCGCGACTGTATCCGGTTGGTTCGATGTAGCAACGGGCAACGGCTATGAAATGATTGAAATTACTCTGCACAGTTTTGAAGCTTAGATAACCAAAATCCGGTTCAGCGCAGCCTGCGATCGCAGCGGTATTTGGCATTGTAAAGGCATTAATTCAACCTGATTTAACAATCATCAACTCAAATGGAAGTCGAGTAGACCATGCAGATAAGTGAAGAGATAACCAGCCGGATCTGTGAAACTATTCCAGGGGTAACACCTCGTTTGTTGGAATCGGTTTTGAACGTCGCAGGAGAGGATAGTCAGCTTCTTTTTGTTCAAGGCGAGGGGTACCAGGTCATTGATGGCAAGTCGTCGTACCCAGACTTGCTACAGATCCAAATTGCTGATGCTCAGGAAGCCATGCGTTTGGCACAGCAACTGTTGAACGCCTGTGCCGACGCTTTCGGGAACAATGGGGCGCTTCGGTCACCAGTGACACTATTAATTGCCGGACAGGCCTCGCTCAGTGAGTAAGCAAGAAAAAACGCTACACAACCAGCCCGCCATGCGGGCTTTTTTATGTCTGCGATTTGCAGAAAGACAACAACGACGACTGCCGTTTGTGTTTCCTGTTTTGTGTTGGCCATCCCCTTGGTACCAGATCAAACCTCCAGGAGACTTCCTATGGATAACGCCACCCAACCAATGCAGTTTCTTCAATACAAATGGCCAAAGCTGATCTACCCAGAGGATGTCCGCAGAATGCGGTCAGTTCTCGCCGCTGCGGGCTACATGGCGTTCGAGCTCGACCTCGAACGGCTCTGGGACGAGTTCAGTCAGGCAAATAGCTTTCGAGGCAAGTGGCAGCAATTGCCAGAGGACGACGCTGTGTTGCTCCGGATCCTACTGGCTGGCTTCGGCGTCATCGAAAAGTGGTACCCAGACGACGATGATGCAGACCATGACAATTACCCAAGTCACTGGCCGAGCCTGTAAATGCACCACCGACCCCGGTTTCTCCGGGGTTTTTTTTTCCTTCGATTCACATCGCCTGTTGGCCATCTCAACAGGCAAGTTCTAACCATTCAGGAGAATTATCCCAATGAGCACCAATCAAATCGCAACCACCAAAACCACTCCCTCCCTTGACGAGATCCTGGCAGCCGCCGACATGGCATATGAACGGGGTGAGATGCAGCTCGCTGAACAACTGGAGGTTTCCCACCGTGGCGACCTGCTGGCCGACTTCATCGCGCATGAGCTTCGTGAAGTGTCAGAAGGCGAGGAGAGGGTAGGTGCACCGGCGTGTGTCACTGCGAAAGCTAGCCGGTGACGGGCTGTATCCAAAAAAAACCTGTGAGATATACCTACGTGTTATGTATTATTAAGAAACGCCGGCAAAGGGCCGGGGTTTCCTTCAGGAGAGATTCATGAACATGACTGAGCTTGTAGTCGGGGCGGGGTACGAGGTGTCCAACCCACCGGTCCTCGAAATGAAGCCTGGTGAACCTCATCACCAGCTCGGCCGATTCTTCACCGTGGTGGCCCTGGAGAATGGCGGCGCTCGGGTTTACGACGGAGCGTATGACAGTGGGGTATCCACCGTGGACCTCCCGGCCGAAATTCTGTCCCAGTTGAGCATTCAAAAGCTCGAAAAGACAGCCGAAACGCGGTTCGCAGACCTGATGACCGCCCTTGCTTCCTCGACAGCAGCGGCAAATGAGCAGCGAGCGCTGGTAGCTGACCACAACAGCACCGATGAAGCTGTCGATGCTTCGCACCGGTTTTTTGCTCAATTTCTCTCCGGGCAAATCAAAGGGCTGGCGGCAAAGGGCGTGATCAACCCCAACCTGGCAGTCGTTATGACTGTCCTCGCAACGGGGGTGGAGCTTGCGTAGAGCCGGGTCCCCCCGTCTGTTGAATTCCCGTTTGATTGCGGGACTGGCCACATTGTCCGTCAGTGCATTGGCTGTTGGAGCAGGGTTTCTTTTACCGCTGCCCAAAGTTGCACCACAGTTCGCAGGCCAAGATGTCAAGGTGTCGGCCGCTATTGCTTGATCAAGCCCGGTGAGCGGAGACCACACTGCGACGGGGAGGACGAAGCCCCGCGGGATCACATGCTGTCGGCGATCAAGCAGATGAATGACTCGGTGAGCATCGACAAAATGGATCGAATGCCACCGTAACTGCGTATGTGCTGTATGCGTACGCGATAAGCATTAGAAAAACACTTTTTTACACAAGGACTGCGCTATGACTCTTACCCCAGATATTGTTGCTCGCATTACCGTTGTTGTCCTCGCGATCATCTTTTCGATCGCCTTCAAGCGCCGCAAAGCCCTTTTCACTGTGAAAAATACGGCACGAGAATCCCAGGCCGCACTTCTCGATGGCTTCGTATCCCGTGAGATCCGGGACACCAACCTTCAGCTGTGGCTCTGCGGCGGGCTTGGCTCGTTCGCTTTGGCCTACCGCATTTACTCCATCATGGTTGCGGCCTGACACAGACCGCGCCCCTTCCGGTTGGGGCCCCTTGCTGATGAGCTGGGGGCTCTTTTCTAAATTGTTCTTTGTTACTGAGTAGTTTGAGTCACGCCCCGACCTGCATTCTCTGCATACGTGTCGTGGATCGAATCACTCGAGGAATCGATAGTGAAGCTATTTTATTGGGCGAACCGTACGTTGTGGCTGATCGGGCAGCCTTCGGCCGCATTTGCTTTGGCTGTGTTTGTATTTGTGTGGTTTAAAATCGGGTACATCGGCCTGCTCGCTGCTGTGCCAAGCATTGTGCTGCTGTTGGTGGCGATCGTTTATTGCCAGGTGCTGATGTACTTTCATCGGAAGGGTACCAAGGCGATAAAGCCAGGCCGTGCTGGTTCGGGCTTGAACTGAGGAGCCGGCATGGCGAAGCCCCCAGCGCTGCGCGGTTTCCTGCGCAGAGACCGAGATGAAAGCGGGTTCTTCAACGGCATCCCATTGCTTCACTATGCCGTTCAGTCAGTCCCTGTTGGGGAAGGGCTTATCGCTCGATTCTGCTTGTCAGAAGACGTTTTTTGCAGTGGATCTGTCTGCGAAGGCCGAGCGCTTTCTGCGTTGCTCTGTAGGCCTGGCGATGCTGTCCCTGTCGCCGTTTTGGATGCCACAGTGCTCTCGAGAGGCACCGGCCGCGGTATGGGAATTTCTGACTCATGCGACCTCCTTAGTGAATCGCTCAATAAAATTGTCAACGACTTGTCCAGTACGAGCGTGGATGATTTTTCTTGTGCCGTATCTAACGGAGGGATACTTGTTCTGAATCGCCTGGAAGTTAGGCCAGACTGTAATCACCTCGGAATAAGCCACAGATTTTTTAATGCGCTCACCGAATCCGTTAGCCAGTGTGTTGAACTTTCACTCTATGCCCTGGAACCATTCCCTTTGCAGTATGGGTATTGTGAGCCAGATACGGAAAGCCCGGAATATGAAACATTCTGGGAGTCGTACAGGATTGATGTAGAAAAGTTATCGAATTTTTACTGTTACGAGTTTGGCTGCAAGAGCGCGTCCCCCGACACCGGGTTACTCATCAATGCTTTTCCTGGCTGGAAACTCAATATTGATCGTTTTGGCTGGTCAGTCGTACGTTCGGAGTGAATATGTTTACAGGTCAAACACTGATAAAAGGTGTCAGATACAACGTGCAGTTACTTTTAAATGGCTGGGTATTGTCGGCTTTGTTGTGGTGTATTGGCGCTGGGCTGAAATCTGTTGCTGACAATATTCTGAATGGTTGGATATCCCGTGTTGGCATCTATTTTGTTTACGCTGGCTGGGCGTGCGGTCTGATTTCGCTAGTTATATTTCTTGTGTTAATGGGAATTTACCTTCATGCACGGCGTACGGGGAAAAACCTGTGAGCCTGTTTCTATCAGGACTGGGTCTCACTGCCATCGCTCCTGTTCTGTGTCGTAAGGCATGTGCGGCTCGCGGACCTCAGTGGGCATACACGTTGGGATGCATGGCGGCAGTCATGGGGCCCTATTTCCTGCTTTGTACCTTCGTCGATATGCACACTGTCCTCCTACTGTGCGTAACAGTCGGAGCTCCCTTTTGGATTGTCGAGCGCATTCGAGCCGCCCGCGGCAAGAGCCGCTTTACCCAGGGGGTTATCGCATTCGCGGTGGAGCTTGCGCCGATAGCCGTGCTGCTCCTTGTGGTTAGGTCATTCGTGGCAGAGGCGTATGTTGTGCCTTCCTCTTCAATGCGTCCTAATCTTGCCGTTGGAAACCTTGTATTGGTCGACAAGATCACGTACGGACTACGATATCCGCTTTCTAACAAACTGTTTCTTGAAATTTCCTCGCCGCGCCGGGCCGATGTACTCGTGTTTCGATTTCCTCTGGATAGAAGTAAGCCGTACATTAAGAGAGTGATCGGGATTCCGGGTGATCTAATTGAATATAGGGCAGGTGAACTTTACGTCAATAATGTGAGAGTTCTAGATGAGGACGTTGAACGCTACGAGTATGTCGATGAAGAATCAGGGAAGCCCAAGGTAGTCACGTCAAGGACTGAAGAACTGGGAGGGGCTCGATATAAAATATTGCACGACATCCATGCACAAGAGCTTGGGCGCGGCACCGATTTTCCGGATATCCCGGGTTGTGACCGGAATGATGTGGGGCTGAAGTGCCTAGTTCCTAACGACTCGTTCTTTGTTCTCGGCGATAACCGTGGAAATAGCCTAGATAGTCGATATTGGGGGTTTGTTCCAAGCCACGACATCATTGGTCGAGCACTTTATTCAGTATCACTGGACAAAATGAAATTCAAATTTCAACGAATCTCTAACTGACAGCAGTGCATCAAGGAAGGTGGAATAATGGAAAACAGGCAAGTATATAACCATGTGGCTCATTACCTGTTGCAAGGCTTACGCAAGAGTCTTGCATCCACCTTTCAGGAGAATAAACATGAGCTTTCATGAATTGGCATTGCTGTACGCACAAGTCGCATCCGCACCGGTAGACGCCCGCGGCTGCTTGTTGAGCGGGGTCGGGGATTTTTCGGCCGGCTCCGTGCGAGACGAGGTGATGGTAACGATCGAGGAGATGAATCGCTCGGCCGTTATCACGGACCTCGTTGTTGGCCAGGGCACGCAGCTGACCGCGCATGTTGTTGTCGGTCTTGAGGACGGTGCAGCAGGCACTGAGGTGACCGTGAAGGGTGTGTGTTTCGACGCGATATCCGCGATGGCATTGGCTGAGTCCACTGCCGGTGAAATGTGCAACTCGATTAATGGTGACCTACAGCGCGACATGGGCGAAGATTTTCACCCGGTAGGGCTGACTCATCTGAAGCAACGCACAATCTGCATCGCCAGCCCGGAGACCGGATGTCTGGCGTCAGTAGAGATACAAACGACGACAAGCATCAGCAGCGAAAACAGCTCGGGCAGCTTCTATATTGGCACTCAACTCGGGACCCAAGCCCGCCTGCCTATTTTGTAACTGCGACATCGACCACCCTTGCATAGCAAGGGTGGTTTTTTATATGGGTGAACTACCTCGAGTAGCGCTTTCGCACCCACCTGGCCAACGCCACCGATCTCAACCCATTCCAGAGCTTCTCAGGCTTGCCTTCCTCGGCAGCGAGTTTGTGGCAAACCCATTGTTCAGAGAGCACCCTGGTGAAGAGATGCTGGGTTTCGGCGTGAAGGCGGTCAAGATACTGAAAGATTTGTTTACGCGTCTTGTAGGTTCGGTGTATATTGGTACACGTTACGAATCACAAAAGGCCTACCCTGATGGATCGCAATGCATCTCGCCGCTTGATAATGAAAGTTGTCACCGCCCTTGTGGTACTGGTTGTGGCCCTCATCTTGCTGATGGCCACCCGCGCAGGATTGATCGATCTCTCACCCAAAAACATTTTCATGGGGATGTTTTTGCTGATCGTCGGCGGCGCACTGTTAAACATGGTGCAGGCCTTTATCTCGAGCGACAGCACCAGCCAACAAGACGAATCAATGGCTTCTGGGCCAGAAGGGGGAAATTGAAATGTTCGGTCTCAGCGAAGTGGTGGCGGTTGCCCAGGAGCCCGATCGCTTCCTTACCTCCAGGAGCAAGTTTTTCTCGCTTGCCCCCAATGGGCTAAGCAATCCCCAGTGGGCCGAGCTGATGGATTTGCTTCGCGTGGAACAGGGGTGGACCGATACCCAACTGGGTAAGCGTATAGGCATCAGCATCTCCATGATCCGGCAGTGCCGGATCCAGATGCGCCCACTGCCACCGGCGGCGAAAGTACGTATCCTTGCTGCAATGGGTGTCGAGATGACGCGATCAACCCTCATCGCAGCGCTGCCATTCGCTGTCAAAGAGGCTGTTGTCGCAGCCGACGGCCAATCTTCCTTCGTTCGCAGAACGCTTATTTACGGCTTCTTTGATCGCCTCGATGCGGGAGAGACGGCTGAAGTCGTTGCTGGTTTTTTTGATGGCCTGGCGGCGATTGCCGGTGTTGAGCTGGCCGGGCTTGCAGAGCGTTTGGGGTTGTCACTGAGCGAACTGACTGATCTTCGCGAAGGGCAGAGGCCAATTCCATTTCTGGTGAAGGTGGCCATCACCGAATCGTTCACCGCACAAGACATGGGGCCTTTGATTCTTTCCCTACTCCCAACTGCCTGAGTACGCTTTGCCGATTGACTTCTTTCGATCATAGATTAAGTATACGTGTTATGAATCCTTGCGATGCAAGGCGCGTATCTAACCATGAGCACTACGGTGCGAAAGGAGATCTTGATGAGCAACGCCCATATCTCTGCGATGACCAAAAGGCTGTGCGGTCACATCGACATGTACAGTTTCAGCAGCAAAGGCCGCAGTGGGCGCAGTAGTGACAGCTTGTACGCAACCGCCACTGTCTGTGGTGAGTGTCGAGCCAGGCTTGGAGGTTTGATCGCGAATCCTGGTGTGGGCTTCTTCCCACTAGCCCTTCCAGCACTCGCCGGTCGTGAAAACGCGGTTCGCTGGGCGAAGGACATCCGGCTCAAGCTTTTGAGGAAATTGGGGCCAGTAATGGTTCAACTCAAAAAGAGTCAGGATCCTCTGGCGGCGGCGCCTCTTGCGGCCTACGAAATGCTCTTCAAGATTCCAACCGCGCTTTTTTGGATTGACACCCGCGATTTTCCCTTCGATTCCACGTCGTACCAGCCGCGCAAACTGTTATTGCACCGCAGGCCCCTACACAGGCAGCGGCCTCTCCATCCATTTTTCTGTAGCGTTCACCACCCTGAGGAGGTTTCCAATGCAGGTTGAGGCATCAACGATCCAAAAAATCGAGATTTCAGACGCGGGTGCGCTCGATCCGGTGACGTGTATCTTGCAAGATTTAGGGCGGTACCGCGGAAGCCTCACAGTTACCTGCTTTGGGCGAAGCTGGACTCATCAGTGGAACAACACCGGCGCCAACTCAATCGCTGAATTCGTTGCCTGGCAGAACGCTGAGTATTTGGCATCAGCACTGGCACCGATGATGAGGCAGACGGTATACAACGAGTCTCTGCTTGTGGCCTATGCCAAACGTGTCGTCGTGGAGCGGCGTCTCGGCATCAGCCTCGATTACGATTCTCTCGAGAAGGATGAAGCTCGCCGGCTCTACAACGCTTGCGAAAGCTTGCGTGGATATGTGGCTTTTGAATCGCTGCCCTCAACTCTCATGACTGACCTGTTCGGTGGCGAGTGGTTTTACGCCGCGGGGCATGCAGAAGGACCGAATCCAGACTTCGTGTACCTCACGCGAATCAGCCAGGCCGTAGTCGACGGATTAGCTCAAGTCCGCCCGGCCTGCGAGGGAAAGAATCGGTTTGGCCTCGATATGGATTACCTCAAGCGGAGGCTCAATCGTTTGATTCGTGATCTTGCCGACTTCCCACCAGATGAAGCAGCCCGCGAACTCGCCCGCATAGCACTGACAGCGGATGCCACTGTCTTGGCAGAAGATGAATTCAACCTGGGCGAGTCCGCGGCTCAAGACCACCCGTGCCGTTATCACGACGGTGTGCGGCAATGCGACGGTAGTGGATTCCTCTCCGGCCCCCAATACACTGTTATGTCTCCAGAACATGCTAAGCCATGCCCATGCTGCAACACCATGTTGTGGTTGATGGACGCCAAAAACGAGGCGGGCTCCCTCGCGTTGACCGGTACCGACGGAGTCACGATCGAGCGCGTTTGGCTCGATGCGTTGAGCACTGCGTACCGAGCGAACGCTGACCAGGTATTACGCGCTCTGGAAGCGATAGGCGCCGTCGACGTGTTGATTCCGGTGAAAGGTGAGGGGAATTCGCTGATTCGTCGTTACAACGCGGCTGAGGCCGTTGCCGAGTCCAAAATGGACGAGGAGGCCATTAACGAGTTTGCGGTGCAGCTGAAGGTCAAGATGGCCAAGTCCCGCGCAAAGGGGCGTGATGGGTGGCACCGTAAGGATCAATGCTCAGCCGTATCACTGAGTCGCATGCTGCGGGAGCACGTGGACAAGGGCGATCCGATCGATACCGGCATTTTTAGCATGATGCTTCAACAGTGCGGGGAGTGCATTGAGCTCGCCCCGGTTGCCTGTGAAGCCTAACTTCAATTGTAGAGATTTCATGATGATTAAACAGCTTAAGTGGTCGGCCATCCTATGCGGTTGCCTGTTCTGGGCGAACGCTCAAGCGGTTGAAATGACCTTGTCGTCGAACGCGACCGACATTCCCCAAGGCCAGATCAAGGACACGATCGTCTCAAACCTGCCTACGGCCGTTTCCCAGCTTGGGAGCGACTACCAGTTGTTCGCGATAATCGAGACCGGCGACTTCATGCCTGGCCAGCGGCTCTACAGCTACTCGGTGACCCTTCACCGGAAAGTGATTGAGTCAGGTAAAGGAAAAACCTACTGGGTGCCTACTGGAGGGGTTCGTGGCCACGGTGTCGCCCAGGAGAGCGAGACGGTGCTGACCAATTTGAAATCAGACGTTATCGCCGGTGCCAAGGCTGGATCGTTCAAATTGGACCAGATGTAGTTTTTCATTCGGAAGAACAAAGTCTGTCATGAACACTCGTTCAGTGTAGAAAGCGCGTTCCTACGAAGGTGCAGTTGCCACCACCGCATCACACCAACTCCGGTTCGAATGCGCGGTCAGATCCTCTGGATTTGATCGCGCCTTTTCTTTTAAACACCTGTTATCCAGTTCATCCCCCGCCGCAACGGCCTGATAGGCCTGCCCCTCAGGTTTCCGCAACAGGCGGCTTGCCAGCGTCCATCGAGGCAGCTGGCTTGGGTTCGCTAGATAAGCAACCTGAATCCACCCTGGTGTTCAAAGTACAGCGTGCACGACAGACTTAATTCTTCTGCTGCGACAGACTTTTGGTCCTGAAGAATAAAAACTGTCGCATGCGAATAAAACCTGTCCGGCCCAAGTGATTCCCTTGCTGGCGGAGTCTTGGGCCGTGCCGAAAGCTGCGTCAGTTTTATGCTCCTGCGTCACTTTGCGCACTTTTGAAGAATGCACGACGAACATGTGGTGAAATGGTCGCGTCAAAATCATCGGGTGGGATCTGGGGTGACTGGGCTATGAGGCGGCAAAAAACGGATCTGCGCGAGGCGCATATGCATAAGTATGAGCAATTTGCCTGGCAAGACGCATTGTCCTTGGCCGCTTGGCTTAAGAGGTCATTCGACCTGGAGGCCCTGCGCGAGAGCTACGAGTCCACTTCAGTCCAGGGCAACTACGAATTTGAAAAAGAGCATGCCGATGTTATCCAGGAGCTGATAGCCAAACCCGAGAGCCAGCGCCCAGCCTACCTGCGTCGCGTCTGCAAAAATGCAAGCGCCCTTACGCAAGGAGTGCTTATTGTTTTGGCGATCATTGCCCAAGTGCGTGTTAAGGAGGTGATCGAGCTGCGTGACCGGTTCCGCTGTTCCCTTTACCCTGGCGGCGGCAACCGTACTACCTGCGCCGGTATATACGCATTCAACAATGCGATGAGGGATGTAACCTTCATGGCATGGCCCACGGCAGTGTTCGAGGCCTTATCAGAGAGGGAGTCAGAGAGGGCGGCCGTATGGGCGCGCATAAAACCATTCGTAGATGAATGGGCGCCATTGATCGACAGCAATAAGGATGATGACTGAGCGACGAATGTTGGGTTGAGACAGTTTTGCGTGATCTCTCCATACGGCCCAAGGACGCGCAGATCGAGCACCGGCTGAGACAGTTTTAATTCTCTAAATCTACTTTTCACCTCGTGCTCAGTTGTTTCAGCGTGACAAGAAAGCGTTGAAAGGGTGTAATGCATGCGGCGTACGTTTACGCGTTATGTATCCGTAACATTCATCCTAATAAGCAGGCTTGGCGTTGGAGCTGATATGCACAAACCAATGGTCTTGGCAATGGTAACAGGGGTGCTGTCCAGACTGTGTGAAAACGCACTGATGGTGGTTCCAAGCAAACGCCCCGACTTGTTCGGGGCGTTTGCTTTTGTGCAGACAGCAGGCGAAAAAAGGCTTTTCAGCCCATCAACGCGATCAATTGG
>Ga0182007_10000327_pt1 | contig 30160 bp, 9 predicted proteins | sample Sormic07211113_1_FD_123023 | JGI IMG/M metagenome (GOLD analysis project Ga0182007, IMG submission 123023) | Rhizosphere microbial communities from Sorghum bicolor, Mead, Nebraska, USA - 072115-113_1 MetaG | ecosystem: Host-associated > Plants > Roots > Rhizosphere | place: USA: Nebraska...
CGACAGCAAGTCCAGGCCTCTTTGGAGCGAATGGTCGCCGAACGCACCGACACGCTGCACCAACAGACCGAGGTGCTGGAGGCGCAGGCTGTCGAACTCATTGAGGCGCGCAACCAGGCCGAGACGGCTAACCAGGCCAAGAGCGATTTCGTGGCCACGGTCAGCCACGAACTGCGCACCCCCCTGACCCTCATCCTCGCTCCTCTGGAGCAACTCTCGGCGGTGAGCACCCCGCCGGCGGACTGGCGTGTGCAGATCGACCGCGCCCAACGCAACGCACTGCGCTTGATGAACCGGGTGAACGACATTCTCGACTTCTCCAAGGCCGAAGCGGGCAAGTTTGAGTTGTGCCCGACGCCAATTGACTTGAACAAAACGGTCGGCGTGCTGGCCGAGGATGCCGCCATGGTGGCCGAGGGCAAAGGCTGCACCTTGACCAGCAGCATCGATCCCACGCTCGGCACAGTGTTCCTGGACTCCCGACACTTCGAGAAAATTCTGCTCAACCTGGTGAGCAATGCCATCAAGTTCACGCCTGCTGGCGGCACCGTGCACCTGGCCGTCACTGCGCTCGATGGCGAGCGATTTGAACTCGCGGTGCAAGACACGGGAATTGGCATCGCACCTGACAAACTGCCGCTGCTGTTCCAGCGCTTTTCCCAGATCGACAACTCCGCCACGCGCCACTACAGCGGCACAGGCATCGGCCTCGCCCTGGTCAAGGATCTGGCAGAGCTGATGGGAGGCGAAGTCGGCGTCAACAGCGAGCCCGGGCGGGGGTCATGTTTCTTTGTTCGACTTCCGTTGGGAGTCGAGCAAAACACCGTGCCGAGCGAAGTTCGCAATATGCACGAGCGATCGTCATCGAGCGCAGCAAGCACAACCGAGCAGCGTCACCTGCGTTTCGACGACGGCCGCCTTGGCGGTCACAACGACCAAGCTGCGATGCAAGGTGCAGATGACGGGCCGTACCCGGAACACGCCTCGCGATCCAGGGTGCTGGTGGTCGACGATAGTCCGGAGATGCTTGGCTATCTCAAAGAGCTTTTGCAAAACGATTACGTCGTCGTTACCGCAACTGATGGCGAGCAGGCCTGGGCACTCCTGCAGCGTCGCCCCATCGATGTCGTCGTCTCGGATGTGATGATGCCGCAGCTCGACGGCTTTGGCCTGACAGCCAGAATCAAGGCCAGCGCCGGTTTTGCCCATTTGCCCGTGATCCTGGTGACCGCCCGCGGCGGCAGCGAGGCCTGCGTCTCCGGGCTGGAGAGTGGCGCCGATGACTATATCGCCAAACCCTTCTCGCCGCTGGAGCTCAAGGCGCGGGTACGCGCGGCGCTACGCATGAGCCAGGTGCAAACCGAACTGCATGCGAAATCCCGTCAGGCGGGCATGGCCGAAATCGCCACCACTGTGCTGCACAACGTTGGCAACGTTCTCAACAGCGTGAACGTATCGGCAGAACTGGTCAGCAGCCAGATGCGCACCTCCAAAGCCCAGGGGCTGGGCAGGGTGGCGCAGATGATGAATGAACACGTCCATGACCTGAGCGATTTTCTCACCACAGACCACAAAGGAAAGATGCTGCCCGGCTACCTGCTCAAGCTGGCGGAGGTGGTGGCGACAGAGCAACAGAGCATCATCGGAGAGCTCGACCAACTCACCAAGGGCATTGACCATATCAAAACCATTGTCGCCGCCCAGCAGTCCTATGCCGTTGCCGTCAGTATCGTCGAGACAGTGCCGGTCCCGGAGTTGATCGATGATGCCTTGCGCATGAGCGCCGGATCACTGGCGCGCCAGGAAGTGGCGGTGGTCAAGGACATTGACGACTTGCCGCTACTGGCGCTGGATCGGCACCGAGTGCTGCTGATTCTGGTGAACCTGATCCGCAATGCCAAGCAAGCATTGAACGGCGTGATCGATCGCAGCCCCAGCATCACGTTCAGTGCCTCTCTCGTCGACGGGCCAGCATTGCGTATCACGGTGGCCGACAACGGCAATGGGATTGCGCCAGAGCACCTGGCGCGTATCTTTTCCCATGGTTTCACGACGCGCAAAGACGGTCACGGTTTTGGCCTGCATAGCTGCGCGCTGGCCGCGCAGGAAATGGGTGGCAGCTTGACCGTGCGTAGCGACGGGGCCGGGCAGGGCGCGACGTTCGTTCTCGATATTCCCATTGATGTTGTGCAGAGCCAGATGTGAGTCTCGTTTCCCGCTCCAATTATTGGTCTACAGGCTTCTATTGAAGTCTGCAGAACCTGAAAAAAAGGCTTCGGCCTCTTTTTCGTTCCAGCAAGTTCCACTCGAAAGCACTACCAGCCACGTTTTTTTAGTACATTTTTAGTACATTAATCCGGTGCTTGGTAGATCATTTTTTCGTGGGACTCGCCTCTCTGGAAACCGTACAAATCTCCTCTATTCAAACGAGACGGAGACTGTACGATGGCTCTCACCGATACTGCAGTCCGGCACGCCAAACCCCGTGCCAAGGACCACACCCTCCCTGACTACAACGGCCTCGCTCTTTTCATGAATACGAAAGGCGCCAAGAGCTGGCACTTCCGCTTTTCCTGGGCGGATAAGCAACCCGTATTTCTCTCGGTATCTATCCTGAAGTTGGAAATTCGATACTGCTGCATGCTCACTATTTTTCAGGTGCGGGCAGTGTTCTCTCCAGGCTCAAACCCTTGAGGGAGTGCTCCAGCTCCCCTTCATTCAACTGCCCAAGCATCCGCGCTCTGGACTGCCCCCGACAGTCGGGATGCCCCAGAATGGCTTCGACAGCTTTGGCACCACTTGCAATCCATAAACGAAGATCTGCATCGAATAACAGGTCGTTTTGTCGCCTGAGGCCTGAGTAATAAACGTAGGGATCAGCATGGGTAGCTGCTTCAAACGGCGTCATTCCGGGAGTCCTGTTCACAAAGAACGGCTACTATCGAACACCCTTCATGCCGACGATTCGCTCAGGAACGAAATATGGACGCTCAAAGCAATGATACCGCCATTTCTCGGATAGCCGGCGCTATTGCCGAACCTGCGAGGACGAAAATGCTTTGTTCGCTGATGGACGGCCACGCCCGAACCAGTACCGAAATGGCCGTCATCGCCGACGTGAGTGCATCCACGGCGAGCGCGCATCTGGCAAGACTAAAAGAGGACGGATTGGTAAGGCTGCACACGCAGGGCAGGCATCGCTACTACAGTCTGGCGGACGCGCAAGTGGCCCAGGCTATTGAGGCCCTCATGGTGATCAGCCAAAACGCGGATACACGGTATGTTCCAACGACCCCAACCCGATTGCAGTTCGCGCGTACCTGTTATGACCACATGGCAGGAACATTGGCTGTACAACTACACGACCATTTCATGGAGTCAGGCTGGTTAACCGTGCCGGTCGCTGGGGACGGTATGTATCAGCTTACGGTGAGCGGCGAAAAAGCGATGACCGGTCTCGGTATCGAGATAGAAAAGGTAAGGGCACAGCGACGTCGTTTCGCGTGCTCATGCCTGGACTGGAGCATGCGGCGCCCTCATCTTGCCGGAGCACTCGGAGCGGCTTTTCTACAGACGGTCATAAGCCGCAAGTGGATTATCCAAGACCTTGATAGTCGGGCACTTGCATTGACATCCAAGGGGCGAAAGGAGCTGTCTGGCCGATTCGGGATCATGCTTGAAAACAAAGAGATGGAGAGATCAGTCGTGCGAAAAGTGACACGACCCGCCGAGCCAGCATTACCGACACGATAACTACTGATCTCTTGAACTGAGCATCTATCAAGAAGCGAGCACTGCTTCTCGTGCTATCTCTTAAATCAACGTGTATTAGCGGGACGCTTACATTCCTGGTGAGGGGTGAGCACAACGTGTTGCTTCGCCATACGGGGGGCATCCTTCGCGCCGAACAGCGCGTGCTAACCCTGGCTGCTTGTTCCCTGGTCACGATAACCTCGCTCTTTTCATGAATACGGAAAGCGCCAGGTGTCGGCACTTCCGTTGTGCCCAAGGATAGCCACTCCTATTTCTCTCAGATATCTCTTATCTACATCAAAGACCATTGTCAATGATAAGTGCTGATAGGAGGCCTGTTCGCCCTGCTGCGGTAAGGTTTCGTAGACATTGGTTCTAACGCAACGGTGGAAAGATGAGACGCACCTGCATGGCCATGCCTTATTTCGAAATTCCCGAGCGCCACCTTGAAGAGTTCAAGGCGTACTGCGCCGTATTTATCGAAAAGACGTCCCAAGAGCCTGGGTGCCTGTATTACGGGTTCAGCTTCAATGGTACCCAAGGCCATTGCAGGGAAATCTATCGCGATGCCCAAGGGCTTTTGAATCATCTGGTCAATATCGCCGAGTTGAATCGCAAGGCCTTTCACCTGGCGTCGATTGTTCGCTATGAGGTGCACGGGCCTCGGGCGGAACTCGATCAATTGCGTGGTCCTCTCGCGTTCATGAAGCCGCAGTTCTTCGAACTGGAGCAGTGCTTCAACCGCGCGTCGGTCGCGGAGTGACCCCTGATTGTATCTCTAAGAGGCCTCAAGACATGTCTGTTGAACGATTGCTCGGCCTGAGCGGAACTGATGCAGTACGTGCGTCACGCCAGCCTGCCTTCAGCCTGTTGTTTTTTTCCGATGTGCGCGAGGACATCAGCGCGCGCGAGAAATATGAGTTCGCACGATCGCTGACGCTCTTTGGCGATGCCCAGGGTTTTGAGGCGGTCTACTTTCCCGAGCGTCATTTTCATGAGTTCGGTGCTATTTATCCCGATTCGGCGGTGATGGCTGCGTCATTGATTCCGCAGACACGGCACATTCGTTTTCGTACCGCGGGCATCAGTTTGCCCCTGCATCACCCCGCGCGGGTGGTGGAGAGTTGGTCGATGAACGATGTGCTCTCCGACGGCAGGATAGACTTGGGTTTTGGCTCCGGCTGGAGCAGGCCTGACTTTCTCTTGGCGCCGGACGCTTACGATGATCGACGCGATGTGATGTGGCAACGTATTGAGCAAGTGCGTCGTCTTTGGATGGGCGAGCGTCTTTCATTCCCGGGACCCGGTGGCGACCCGGTGTCTGTTGTCACCTTTCCCCGGCCCCGGCAGCCAACGCTGAACGTATGGATCCTGGTGGCGCAGAATGCCGAGTCGTTCATTGCCGCCGGCCATGCCGGCTTCAACGTATTCACCATGCTGTATGGCAACGACTTGCCTGATCTTGCCGAGAAGATTGGCCTTTATCGCGAAGCCCGCCGCAACGCGGGATTCGATCCGGCGAAGGGGCGGGTGACCTTGATGCTTCACACCCTGGTCGGGCCCGACCAAGCATGGGTTCGCAAGGCTGTCGAGGCTCCGTTCAAAGACTACATCCGCAGTTCGCTGGCCGCCCACATGAAAGCGCGGGCGACGCCTGACGGCCGACCCTTGGATGCAGCGGAGCAGGATAACGTCCTGCAGTACGCGTTTGAGCGGTATTACGAAACGGGGGCGCTGTTCGGCACGGTCGATGAGGTTCGGTACCGAGTCGACCAAGTGCTGGAGACGGGCGTCGATGAGATTGCCTGCTTGATGGATTTTGGCGTGGACTACGCCGCGGTTCACCAGTCCTTACCCTATCTTGAGCAACTCGTGTCCTCGTTCCGGGAGAGGTCAGCACAGTGAATATCGAACGCAAGAAAGCCCGCCTCGCCGCCACCATCAATGCCGCCCTTGAAGACAAATCCGGCCCTGCCGTCCCCGAGCCGGTGGCGATCATCGGGTTGTCCGCCAACGTCGCGCAGTCGTCTAACGTACGCCAGTTCTGGCAGGCACTGGATGATGATCGCTCGTTGATCGAGGAGATTCCCGCGACGCGTTTCGACTACACGTACTGGTACGGCGGACCGGAGAGTGAAGAGGGCAAAATGCGTACCCGCTGGGGTGGGTTTATCCCCGGTATCGAGCAATTCGATGCGGATTTTTTTGGCATGCTACCGGCGGACGCGCGGAAGATGGATCCGCAACAGCGTCTGTTGTTAATGTCGGTACGCCAGACGTTCGAAGATGCCGGTTATCGCCATACCGACTGGAAAGGCACGGCCACCGGCGTGTTTATCGCCGCCGAGCGTAACGAGTATCACCTCAACCTGCTTCAGGCCGGGGTTGATCCTGGCGATGGTCTGGATCAGGCTGCCAGTATGCTCGCTAACCGGGTGTCGCATTTTTATGACTTGCGCGGGCCAAGCGAGCGAATCGATGCGATGTGTGCCGGTGGTGCCATGGCGCTGCATCACGCGGTCACCGCGCTGCGCAGTGGCGAGATCGATGCTGCGCTTGTCGGTGCCTGCAACTTGTTGTTGCGTCCGGATGTTTTCGTGACGTTGTCGCAAAGCGGACAAATGAGTCCGGAACCGACCGTGAGATCCTTCGGCGCCGGTGCCGACGGGTATCTGCGCGGCGAGGGCGTGTGCAGCCTGTTGCTCAAGCCATTGTCCAAGGCCGAGGCCGACGGCGATCATATTTATGGGCTTATCCGCAACACGGCAGTCAATTACAACGGCGGCGACGCGGCCTCCATCGCCGCGCCCAGTGTGTCCTCGCATTCGCGTCTGGTGCAGGACTGTTACCGGCGTGCCGGGATCGATCCGCGCCATGTCAGCTACATAGAAGCCCAGGGCATGGGGAATCCCGTGGCAGATATCGCTGAATGGGACGCCCTCAATCATGGTCTGCTGGCCTTGGGACGCGAGCAAGGCGTGCAGTTGCAGGAAGGCCAGTGCGCTATCAGTACGCTCAAGCCGCTGAGCGGGCATATGCATGCCGCCTCGGCCATTGGCGCATTATTCAAGATCATCCGCAGCTTGCAGACCGACAAGATTCATAAAATCCTCGACTTCGAACAGCCCAACCCCCACCTGCATACCGCCGGACAGCCTTGCCGGCTCGCTGCCGAAACCTGCGATTGGCCGCGCCAGGCCACCCCGCGTCTGGCGGGCCTGCATTCTTATGGTGCAGGCGGAAATAACGCGCATATTCTGGTCGAGGAGTATGTGCAACACGTCCCTGGCACTGTGCAGCCAAATCACGCACCGTTGCTGTTTCCCCTCAGTGCGCCGTCCCCGGCGCTGCTGGTGCAACTTGCGACACACCTGCACCAGGTCTTGAGCGAGGCGCCGACGCTGAGCCTGGAAAGTGTTAGCGACACGCTCAGGTTCGGCCGCGAAACGTTTGCTGCCGCGCTGGTCATCGTGGCCAAGGGGCGACAGGGCCTGCTCGATGCACTGGACCATTTGCACACGGGCAATCTCCCGGGCGGCGTGATCTACGCCAATGACGTCTCGGCGCAGGAGGGTGCGGCGCTTGAGCCGTGGGCGCATCGTTGGCTGGCTGGCGAGCGCCAGGTGGCTGAGATTGCCCGCGCGCCACGGGTGCCACTGCCCGCGACGCCCTTTGATGCCCGGGCATTCTGGTCTGACGCGCCCGCACCTGCGCCTGCGAATCAGGCCTCTGGCATATCCCCTCAATCGCGCCGCGCCTGGAGCCCGGACGCCGCCGAGCGCGCGGTGCGTCAAGCGCTCGCCGAAGCGCTGGAGCGACCTGCGGCATCGCTGGATCTGGACGCGCAATTCAGTGAGTTGGGGTTCGACTCGATGATGGTGCGCCAACTCTGCCGGTATTTGCGCGAGCAGGATGTGGTGGTCGAGCCAGCCGTATTGTTCGAGCATGCCACTCCCGCACGATTGGTGAGCTGGCTGTCCAGCATGCGAGCGCCGAGTATCGCCAGCCCGCGCCACCTGCCCGGCGCGGGCGCAGCGATTGCGCGCGGTGAGATCGCGATTATCGGCATGGCCGGGGTGTACCCCAAGTCAGCGGATTTGTCGGCGTTCTGGGATCGCCTGGCAAACGCCGAAGACTGTATCGAGACCGTGCCCGAGCAGCGCTGGAGCCTCGACGAGCATTTCGACGCGGACCGCCCGCGTGCGGTCAAAGGCGGCAAAAGCTACGGTAAATGGGGTGGATTCATCGATGGCCTGGATGAGTTCGACCCGATGTTCTTCAATTTTTCCTTGGCCGAAGCCACCTACATGCACCCCAAGGAGCGTCAGTTCATCCAGTGCGTGTGGCATGCCTTGGAAGATGCCGGGTATCCGCCCGAGCGTCTGGAGCAGGACAAGGTCGGCGTGTTCGTAGGGGTGTCCAAGGCCGGACACGACAACTACAAGGATTCGTTTTTCTCGGTCGCCAACCGGGTGTCTTACCGATTCGGTTTCACCGGGCCGAGCCTGCCGGTGGATACCGCGTGCTCCTCTTCGCTGACCGCCGTGCATGAGGCGTGCCTGCACTTGCAAGCGGGCGAATGTACAGTGGCGATAGCAGGCGGGGTCAATGCCTACACCCATCCCTCCACCTTTGCTGAGTTCGCGCGACTGGGCGTGTTGTCGGCTGACGGTAAATCACGAGCGTTCGGTGCCGGGGCCAATGGGTTTGTGCCAGGAGAGGGCGTCGGGGCGCTGTTGCTCAAGCCGCTGGAACTGGCCCTGGCAGACGGCGATATGATTCACGGCATCATCGCTGCCAGCGCAGTCAACCATGGCGGCAAGGCCAACGGCTACACCGTGCCTAACCCCGAAGCCCAGCGCGCAATGATTCGGCTGGCATTGGAGCGCGCCGGCCTCAGTGCCGACCAGGTCACTTACGTAGAGGCTCACGGCACCGGCACTGCGCTGGGCGATCCTATCGAGTTTCGGGGCCTGGTCGAGGCTTTTCGGCAGGATACCGAGCGCACCGGCTTTTGCCGCCTTGGATCGGTAAAGACCAACATCGGCCATCTCGAAGCCGCCGCCGGTATCGCCGGTCTGAGCAAGATCCTCCTTCAGATGCGCCACGGGCAAATCGCACCCTCTTTGCATTCCCAGCAACTGAATCCGGATATCGACGCAAGCCTGTCGCCTTTCCGCGTGCCCCAGGCCTTGGAGCCTTGGGATGTCGACGATGAGGGGGTGGGGGCGCGGATTGCGTGTCTGTCATCCTTCGGTGCCGGTGGCGCTAATGCCCATTTGATCGTGCGTCAGGCGCCAATGCGTACCGAGCCAGTCCAGGAGGCGCGGGCGGACTACCTGATCCTGCTTTCGGCACGCCATGAAGCGGCGCTCGCGCGCCAAGTGGATGCCTTGTTGGCTTTTCTGGAACGTCATCCGTCGCTGCCCTTGCGCGACATCGCCTACACGTTGCAGGTGGGGCGTCAGGCCATGAATGCGCGATTGAGTTGCATCGCCGCGTCGACCGCCGACCTGATGGATGCGCTGCGTCGCTACCGTGCCGGCGAAGCGACCCCTGGGGTCCAGGCCACGCTGCTCAAAGACGCCGACCGCCTGGCCTTGTTCGGCCAGGATGAGTCCGCGCTGGCGTTGCTTGATCAGTGGTATGCCGACGGCAAATGGGCGCAATTGGCCCAACTCTGGAGAGCGGGGGAGGTGATTGACTGGGCGCGGCTGGTGGCGTCTTCCTCTGCCCGTCGCATCAGCCTGCCGGGCTACTCGTTCGACCGCGAACCCATCCCGAGGGCGCCGCAGCTGGCGCCGGTCGGTACTGTGGCGCGGCCGGCGGCGCAGCCAGGTACTGCGCCGGGCGTACCTGCCGGCGCAGCTGCGACGTTACTGGTTCGTCCGCTCTGGCAGCCGGTGCACGCCTTGCCGGCGCCGGTGACGCATCCGCGGTGTCACGTCATCCTGTGTGAATGGCCTGGTGAGATCCTGGATCGTCAAGAGTGGCAGTCGCTCGCTACCCAGGGCCTGCCAACAGAGCGTTATGTGCATTGCGTCGGGCACATTGCTGAGGCGCTGCGACGGATCATTGTCGAGGCGGTCCACGAGGTCACCTTGGTACAAGTGGTGATCCCCGTCCATCGGTCGGCCTGGTTGAGCGGCCTTCACGGACTGCTGAGGTCGGCGCAACTTGAAAGCAGCAAGCTGCGCACGCAGTTGGTTGAAATCGACGAAAGCTTCACCTCCGCGCAGGTACGGCAGACCCTGGAGCAGGCGGCTGCCCTGGTGGCTCATCCATGGTTGCGGTTCGACGCCCAAGGTTGCCACGCCCGTCAGTGGGCACAGGCCACCGTGCTGGATGACAACCACCGTTGCACCTGGAAGAGTGCCGGTGTTTATCTGTTGACGGGCGGTCTGGGAGGGCTGGCGCAGTGTTTCGCTGCCGATATTCTCAGCCGTGTCGAAGATGCGACCGTGGTGCTGGTGGGCCGCTCGCCGTTGGCGCAGGCCGGCGAGGATCGGCTGCAGGCCCTGCGTCGCCTGGGCGGCCAGGTCTGTTATGAGCAAGTGGATATCTGCGACGGGCGCGCCACCGAGCGGCTGGTGGCCGATGTGCAAACTCGGCACGGTCCCCTCACTGGTGTACTGCATTGTGCCGGCACGCTGCACGATGGCTTCCTGCGTAATTTCAAGCCCGAACACCGCGATGCGGTGCTGGCCGCCAAGGTGGTCGGTACCTGGTCGATTGATCAGGCCACGCGCCACTGCAACCTTGACTGTTTCGTGCTGTTTTCCTCCGCTGCGGCCGCCGTCGGACACCCGGGCCAGGCGTTCTACGCGGCAGCCAACGGCTTTATGGATGGATTTGCCGAGCAACGCACACAGCAGGTACGGGCGGGCGAGCGCCAGGGCCGAACCGTTTCGATCGCCTGGGGCTTGTGGCGCGACGGCGGTATGCAGCTGGATGCCCAGGCCAGTGCGCTACTGGAGCGTGAATCGGGCATGATTCCGTTGAGTCGCGAGCACGGACTCGCGGCGTTCCATCAATTGATAGGCGGCGATGCGTGCCGAGTCGTGGTGATAGAAGGCGATGAGCAGCGCTTGCGCCGACGTTTGCATCCGCAGTTGAACCAGGCGGCGCCACCTGCCGATTCGGGCATGCGCGACCTGTTGAAGAGGCTGGCCGGGCAGGTGCTCGGCATCGGGGCCAGCGAGCTGGAGGGCGACCAGGACTTCGACAGCTATGGGCTGGATCAGGCGCGCTTCAATCAGTTGATCCAGGCACTTGATCGCGAATGCGGGCTTGAGCTGTCGCCCTTGGTGTATCGGCAAGTGCAGTGCCTCGACGACCTGCTGGCCCACGTGCAGGCCCAGCCGCGCACCGGCACTGTTGTGCGTGCGGCAAGTACCACCGCTACAGCCCAGACGCTGCTGGAACACGCCTTGCACGTGCTCAAGCGAGTCCTATCGCCCGTGGTGCAGTGGCCGGTCGATCGCCTGGACAGTGATGAGCCCCTGGAACGCTACGGGCTGGACTCGATGATGGTCATGACGATAACCGCGGCGCTGGAAGCGCAATTCGGTACGTTACCCAAGACCTTGTTCTTCGAATATTCGACCCTGCGCGAACTGGCGGGCTACCTGTGTCGCGAGCATGCGTCGACGTTGGCGGCGCGGGTCGCCAATGAAGCGGGCGGCATGCCCTCAGTGCCCTATGAGCCGAGGGTGGCCGACTTGGTCAGTCACGACTCCGTATCCGGCGAGGCTGCGCGGTCCCCGTCGCTGGCCAGTGAGTCGCCGGAACGCTTGGATATAGCCATCATCGGCCTTGCCGGGCGCTATCCCCAGGCTCGTACCCTTGAGGAGTTCTGGCAGGTATTAAGTCAAGGGCGCGACTGCATCAGTGAGATTCCCGCGGAGCGCTGGGATCATTCCCATTATTACAGCGCCGATGAAGACGCGCCAGGTAAGACGTACGCGCGTTGGGGCGGTTTCATTGACGGCGTGACTGAATTCGATCCGGCTTTTTTCGGCATCTCGCCGCGTGAAGCCGCGGCCATGGAACCTCAGGAGCGCCTGTTCCTGCAGACCGCCCACGAGGCCATCGAAGACGCCGGTTATACGCGCCAGGGACTGGCTGCCAGCGCCCGTCAGGACGACGTCGAAGGCATGGTCGGGGTATTCGTCGGTGTGACGTATGAAGAATACCAACTCTATGGCGCACAGCAGACCGCCGAGGGGCGGCCACTGGTGCTTTCCATGAGCCCGTCGTCGATTGCCAACCGCGTGTCGTTCGTCAACGGTTTCCATGGGCCGAGCATGGCCATCGACGCGATGTGCGCTTCTTCACTGACCACCATTCACCTGGCCTGCCAGAGCCTGCGCAGTGGCGAATGCCAAGTGGCGCTGGCCGGAGGCGTCAACGTATCGATTCACCCGGCCAAGTTCCTCATGCTGGGGGCGGGTAAATTTGCCTCTCGGCGTGGCCGGTGTGAAAGCTTCGGTGCCGGTGGCAGCGGCTACGTTCCCAGTGAGGGCGTGGGGGCCGTATTGCTCAAGCCGCTGCACCAGGCCCAGGCCGATGGCGATCGTATTTATGGCGTGATCCGTGGCAGCGCCATCAACCATGGCGGTCGAACCAACGGCTATGCGGTACCCAACCCGGCGGCGCAGGCAGCGGTGATCGGGCGTGCCTTGCGTCAGGCGGACGTGCCCCCTCGGCAAATCGGTTATGTCGAGGCCCACGGTACCGGCACGGTGTTGGGTGACCCGATCGAAGTGTCAGGCCTGACCCGTGCATGGCGGGCCTACACCCCTGATCGGCAGTTCTGTGCCTTGGGCTCGGTGAAGTCCAATATTGGCCACTGCGAAAGCGCCGCGGGGATCGCCGGCCTGACCAAGGTTTTGCTGCAAATGAAGCACGGCCTGCTGGTGAGTTCACTGCACGCCGAGACGCTCAATCCCAATATCGACTTCAGTGATACGCCTTTCAGTGTGCAGCGTACGCTGGCCCCCTGGGAGCGTCCGGTCGACGCCCGTGGCCTCCAGGGCCTGCGCACGGCCGCCATTTCTTCCTTCGGTGCCGGCGGTGCCAATGCTCACCTGATCGTCAGCGAGGCGCCGGTTGCCCAAGCCGCTCGCACGTCGGTGACAGTGGGAGCACCCTTGCCGATCGTGCTTTCGGCACGCTCCCGCGAGGCGTTGCAGGAGGTGGCGCAACGGCTTGTGGACTGGTTGGGCAGCGCCGCCAACCGCGAGCCGGACCTGCCAGCCCTGGCCTACACGTTGCAAGTGGGCCGCGAGGCCTGGGAGTGGCGAGTCGCACTGTTGGTCACGTCGGCCGACGAACTGCTGCGAGGGCTGCGCGCCTTTATCGACGGTGCGCTGGAGGGGGCGTCCTGGTGGTCCGGCAGCCTGCCCGAGGCGCTCAGCCTGGCAACGCGTCCGAGCGAGCAAGCCTACGCGGCCGTACGGCAAATGTTCGACCAGGCGGACCTGGAGGGCGTCGTGCGGCGTTGGGTGAAAGGCGAAGCGGTTGACTGGTCGCCGCTGTATCGCTCGGGCCGTCCGGCGCGCCTGGGCCTGCCCACGTATCCGTTTGCCCGCCAGCGCTACTGGGCGCCGAGCGATGCGCAGGGGGGCGAGGAGGCCGTGATACCCGCGGCACCCGTGGCGGGGGGCAAGATTCGTCTGCGGGCATTGAATACGGTCCACCTCGCCGACAACGCCCCCACCCTGCAGCCTGTGCCTGTGCCTGTGCCCGCGCCTGTGGCCGTCGAGCCGTTGCCTGTCGCTCCGGTGGTTGACGATGAATGCGCACAGTATCTGCGCCGGAGCCTGGCAGCCATGCTGTATTGTGAGCCACGGCAAATACGCGACGGCAGCCGTTTCCTCGAGTTGGGCCTGGACTCGGTGATCGCCGCGCAATGGATTCGTGACATCAACAAGCACTACCGGTTGAAAATGCCCGCCGACAGCGTTTACACCTACCCGGTATTCAAGGCCTTTGCTCAATGGGTGGATAGCCACCTTCAGCCGGTTGAACTGCTGGACGCACCGCAGCCCGCGCAGAACCCGGCAAGCCCGGTGACGCCGGTCGCGCAGCCAGAATCACCGGCGAATGCGCAGCGCGACTCGATCGAGGCCTACCTCAAGCAAAGCCTGGGCGAACTGTTGTTTCTCGAACCCGCGCAGGTGCGCAGCGGCGCGCAGTTCCTCGATCTGGGGATGGATTCGGTGACCGGCACGCAATGGATGCGCGGTGTCAGTCGGCATTTCTCCATCCAGCTGGCGTCCGACTCGATCTACAAATGGCCGACCCTCAAGGTCCTGACGGATGAGGTGACTCGCCGGCTCCAAGTGCTAGACAGTTCCGATGCGCTGCTCGATACGATCCTGACTCAGGTGCAGAGCGGCGCGCTGGCGGCCGACAGCGCCTGCGCGGCGGTCGAAGACGCACTGGCGCAGCGGTAGGCACCATGATTTCCAAATCTCGCAGGTAAGTAACGATGAGAACCGCCTATTTGGCCTCCACCGCCTATGTCCTGGGTGAACAGTCGCACGATTATCGCGAGGCCGCTTCGTACCAGGCCGTGTGCAAGCAGCACGCCATGCCCGATTTCGCCAGCGTCTTCGGCTGGGGAACTTATTGGCGCACGACGCGCACGGTCGGCGAACTGATGATCGAATCAGTCGCAAAGACCTTGGCCGACAGCGGCTTGCAGGGCCGTGACATTGATGCGCTGGTGGTGTGCAGCAGTAATTTCGAGTCGGGCCAGGTGGCGGATTATTTACCGCTATTGCGCGAACTGCAGCTGGAACGCGCCTATCCGCTGGGCGTGACGTGGGGCGACTGCACCATGCTCCTGGCCGGTCTGGAGATCGCCCGCGCCCAGGTCTTGGCGGGACTGGACAACGTGCTGGTGGTCTCGGCCAATCGCATCGAAGACGAAGCCTTCCGGTTCCAGCACTACGCACTGTTCAGTGACGGCGCTGCCAGTTGCCTGGTGACCTCAGGGCGCCGCGGTGGCTTCGAGATGCTCGGCGGTCTGGCCGGGTCCGATGCCGGGCTGGCCGATGGCCCGAAGGAAGATGATGCTCCACTGTTCAGCCAGGTGCATGAACAGCTCATGCACCGCCACCAGATCAATACGGCGGACCTGGAGCAGGTGATATGCAGCAACGTATTTCTGCCCGTACTCAAAATCAAGGAAGGCCGACTGGGGATCGGCGGCGCCCAGTTGTACGTGGCTAACGTGGCCAGGGTAGGGCACTGTTTTTCGGCCGACTCACTGATCAACCTGTGCGATTACCAGGCGGCTACGCAGCACCGCCATGGCGGACTGCTGATGCTGACCGCTAACGCCAGTGGACTGCGCTGCCAGGCGCTGTTGCAACGGCTCAGTGATGCCTGAAGGCAGTCGTCTCACAAGGGCCGTGTCGACAAACCTATAACAGCTCATAGGTTTGGTGAGGATCGAATTCTTGTAAGTTGAGAATGATGTGGGGTCGCCTGGCGACCATTCCTCAAGAATTCTCCAAGGGTCGATACTGAACATGGTCAAAGACTTCGACAGCAATGAGAATGCCGGCACCGCGTCCGGGTCGGATACCCACCCGGATGCTTTCGACATTGCCATTATCGGGCTGGCGGGGCGCTATCCCCAGGCCGAGAACCTCGAAGAGCTTTGGGACAATCTCAAGCTCGGTCGCGACTGCATCACGACGGTCCCGTCGCAACGCTGGGACCACGATGCGATCTATGATCCAGCCAAGGGCGTTTCGGGCAAGACCTACAGCAAATGGGGAGGCTTCCTGCGGGGCGTCGATGAGTTCGACCCGCGCTTCTTCAACATTTCACCGCGCGAAGCGGAGATCATGGACCCCCAGGAGCGCCTGTTCCTTCAATGCGCCTACCACCTGCTCGAAGATGCCGGCTACACGCGTCAGAGCCTGAGCGCCAAAGGCCGGGTCGGCGTCTATGTGGGCGTTCAATACACTGAATACACCGCCTTCAGCACCGCGCAGACGCTGGTCGCCGCGTTGCCTGCCTCCATCGCCAACCGTGTGTCGTTCTTCTGCGATTTTCGCGGCCCGAGCCTCACGCTTGACAGCATGTGTTCATCCTCGCTGACCACCATTCACCTGGCCTGCCAGAGCCTGCGCAGTGGTGAGTCGGAGTACGCCATCGCCGGTGGCGTCAATGTGTCGATCCACCCCAACAAATACCTGCTGCATGCCCAGGGACGTTTCGCGTCGAGTGTGGGCTGTTGCAAAACCTTCGGTCAGGGGGGCGACGGCTATGTTCCGGCCGAAGGCGTGGGGGCGGTGTTGCTCAAGCCATTGTCCCAGGCCATCGTGGACGGCGACCGGATCCAGGCCGTGATTAAAGGCAGTTCGATCAACCATGGCGGACGGGCGACCGGGTTTACCGTGCCCAAATCCTCGGCCCAGGCCGTGGCCGTGCGTTCGGCGTTGCATCAGGCCGGCCTGGCGCCCAACGACCTGAGCTATCTCGAAGCCCACGGCACTGGTACGGCCCTTGGCGACCTGATTGAAATCGAAGGCTTGCGAACGGTGTTCGAAGCAGACGGTTTCGAGCCGCAAGCCTGTGCCATCGGTTCGATCAAATCGAATATCGGCCATTGTGAAAGTGCTGCGGGGATCGCAGGCCTGACGAAGGTCCTGTTGCAGCTCAAGCACGGCCAGTTGGTGCCGTCGCTGCACTCCACGCAGCTCAACCGCAATATTGATTTTGCCGGCAGCCCGTTTCATGTTCAGCAGGCATTGGCCCCCTGGCACCCCAAGGGCGAGGGGGACGCCGTGCAGCCGCGTCGCGCGGGCATTTCGTCATTTGGTGCCGGCGGCTCGAACGCGCACGTGGTGGTTGAGGAGTATCGCCCTCAGACACAGGCCCACCACCCCACCCATACGTTGCCGGACGAGGTCATCATCGTGCTGTCGGCACGCACGCATGAGCGCCTGCAAGCGGTAGCGGCGCGGCTGCTGGATCGCCTGGAGGACACACAGGCGGCGCTGGCGAGCGACTTGGCGGGATTGCATGACCTTGCGTACACCTTGCAGGTGGGCCGCGAGGCCCTGGACACCCGCGCGGCGTTCACCATCCATTCGGTGCAGATGCTCAAGGAACGATTGTGTGCGCTGGCAGACGGCGAGCGGCATCCCGACGTATTCAGTGGTCAGGCACTCAAACCTGCACGCCCTCGCGCCGGCGAGACGGTTGTACACGTGCAGCCGCCAGCCATGGACGACAGCTCGGCAGTGATGCGCTACTGGGTCAGTGGCGGTTCTGTCGATTGGGCGCAGTTACATCAAGGGTTTCAGCCGGCCCGCATCAGTCTGCCGCTGTATCCGTTCGTTCGCGAGCGCTGCTGGGTGCCCCCGACGCCCGAGGCAGCAGTGCAAGTGCGCTTCTCCACACCTGGCGACGGCCCGCATCCACTGCTGTCACGACAGGTCAAGGCAGGCGACAGCCAGCAGTTTGAAGCGCAGTTACGTGGCGACGAGTTTTTTCTCGACCACCACCGCGTCAACGGACGCAAGGTGCTGCCGGGTGTGGTGTACCTCGAAATGGCACTGGCTGCGCTTACGCGGGTGTCAGGGCACGCCGACCTGACCCTCAGCAGTATCCTGTGGGTACGTCCGTTCGAATGTTTTGACGATCCGGTCAGCATTACCCTATCCGTGGAACAGGCCCGCAAGGGCGACGGCTGGGAATTCGAGTTCTTTGCCTGGCGTAGCCGTGAGCCGGGGGCCGAGCCCGTGCGGGAGGTGTATTGCCGCGGTCAGGCCTCAATTGCTTCGGCGCCTGCGCCCGTGGCCAATCTGCACGTGACCGAGCTCGCTGAACTGGCGCAAGGTGCGGCGTCGACCGACGCGTTTTATCGCCATTTCGCCGCCGTGGGTATCGATTACGGCCCAGGCCATCGTGGGTTGCATGCCTTGCGAGGCGGCGCTGAGCAGGTATTGGGGCATTTGCGCTTGCCGGACTTCCTCAAGCCAGGCGATGAGTTCCGCTTGCACCCCTGCCTGCTCGACAGTGCACTGCAGGCCGCCATGGGCTTCACCGCGGGGCGTGAGTCATCGCAAGGGCCGCATGTACCTTTCTCCCTGGAGCAACTGACGTTGGGGCATTCCAGGCGTACGCCGGCCTGGGTTCGGCTCAATGCGCACAAGGCCGGCGGAGGCCGTGGCAGCTTTGCCTTCGATCTGGACATCTTCGACGATCAAGGCGAGCCCTGTGTGCACCTGCGTGGCATGCGCTCACGGGTCATGGCACGTGCGCCTGCAGCGCCCCGCCTGGCCTTGCTGACGCCCGACTTCAAGGCGTTTGGCGAGCCTGCCTCGGCCAGCGTTCTACAGGATCACTGGATTTACCTGTGCCCCGGCAGCGAAATTCACGTAGCCGCGGTTGCCGAACAATTTCCCCAGGCCCACTGCATACTGCTCGAGCGCCGCGACGATCAGGCGCTGACAGTGCCCGAGCGCTACCGCCTGGCTGCTCAAGCGCTGAGCGAGCGCCTGCGCCAGTTGCCGCAAAACGGGCAGGGTTGCCTGCTGCAATTGGTGGTGGCCGACGACGATAGCGCGGGCCTGTTTGCCGGGTTGTTCGGGCTGCTGTGCTCGTTCGCTCGCGAACAGCCGTCGTTGCGGGTGCAACTGATCACCCTGAAACCGGGCGATGCGCTGCTGCCGCTGCTGCAGGGTGGCTGCATAGCGGGTGCGGAACTGGCGTTGCACCGGCACGATGGCCAGTTGGTTTGCGCCTGCTGGCAACGTCGGCCAGACGAACAACTGGCCGCGAACCCGGTTGACGCGCCCTGGAAACCCAAGGGCGTTTATCTGCTGACGGGAGCCTCTGGCGCCTTGGCGGGCAGCGTCGCGCAGGATATCGCCAGCGCCGCGCCTGGCGTGACCCTGGTGCTGGTGGGGCGTGGAGCGGCGGATGACGCCATGGTCGCCCATATCGAGCGGCTCAAGCGCTTGGGCGCGCGGGTGCTGCATCGCACGGTCGACCTGGCTGACGAGTCGGCACTGCGAGCGTTGGTGCAGGATGTGTCAGCCTGCGCGGGATCGCTCACCGGGGTCCTGCACATCGCCGGCTGTCGCCAGGATGGGCTGCTCAGGAACAAGCCGGCCGAGCATCTGGAACAGGTGCTGCTGCCCAAAGTCGATGGCCTGTGGAACCTGGATTGCGCGACGCATGACCAGCCTCTCGAATTTTTCCTGGCGTTTGCTTCCATTGCCGGGGCGTTGGGTAATGCCGGTCAAAGCGACTACGCCTGTGCCAACGCATTCATGGATCAATTCGCGCAATACCGTAATCGACACGTGGCCGACGGCACTCGACAGGGGCGTACCATCGCCGTCGACTGGCCGCTGTGGGAAGACGGCGGCATGCAGTTAAGCCCCTCTCAAATAGAGGCGATGGCCACGGCGACCGGCCTGCGCCCCTTGGCGACGTCGTGGGGCCTGCAGGTGTTGCGCCATGTCATCCACCACGGCGGCGCACGCTGGCTGGTGTTGCCAGGCCAGGGCGCGCCATTCGAGGCCTTGGTGGCCGAGCTCGGGCCTGGTGTGGCCGCGCCCGTTGCACCGCGTGTTCAGGCGGATCCGAGCGATACCCTGCGCGGGCTGGTCGGCCAGATCCTCAAGGTCGATGCGCACGAGATCGACGACACCACCGCGTTTGTGGATATGGGCTTCGACTCGGTGATGCTGACTGAGCTGGCCGCCGCCATCCATCGCGTCTTTGCGCTTGAGCTGGGTACCGGCCCGCTGTTTGACCATCCGACGCTGCAAGCGCTGGCGGCCCACCTGCAAGGGGCGCTGACTGCAGGCGATATGTCGCCGGCGCCAGGCTTGACCCGGGTGCACGTTGCCCAGGGCGTGCGCGAGGTTGTCGCCCAGGCCCTCAAGGTGCGCCTGGAGGATATTGGCGACGATGATCCTTGGAGCGACTACGGAATGGATTCGGTGAGCAGCGTGCAAATGACTGACATGCTCAACGATCGCTTCGATATCCAATTGGCTGCCGACACGTTCCAGACGTTCGGTAACGTCGTTGAGTTGACCGCTGCGATTGCTGGCGGACAAGTCGCCCAGTCCTCTGCCGGAAACGAGCGCCAGCCCGCGACTGCCGTGGCGGCGGCAGGCGCCGAGCCAGCGCTGCTCGATGAATTGGTCGTGCTGGTGTGCCAGTTGTTGAAAACCGTCGCTGCCGACATCGACCCGCAAGCCGATCTGCATGACTTCGGTTTCGATTCGGTGCTGTTGACTCAACTGTTGGCGCAGATCAGCAGCACCTACGGCGTCGAGCTGGACCCCGGCCACGTGCTGCAAGACGTGACCCTGGCCGGGTTGGCGGCGCAGGTACAGAGGCAGCGCATTGGCACACACCCGGCAACGCCGCTCGTGCCGCACGCGCAGGCGCGCCCGGTGCCACAAGACCTGGCCACCTTGCGCGAGCCTGCTCGGCGCGCCGAGCGGCAAGGTCCGGTCGTGGTGTTGTTGTCGGCCGGCAGCGCGCAGCAGTTGCGTCAGGTGGCGGACAACTTGCTGCATCTGCTCGAGAGTGAGGCCGACGGTGGCCTGGATCTGCACACCCTTGCCAGGGTTACCCAGGCCGGCAGCGGCTTGATGCCTGTACGGCTGGGGCTCTGCGTGGCCAGTCTGGGAGCGTTGGCCGAGCGGCTGCGCGCCTACCTGAAAGCCGAGGAGCACGGCGCTGACGTTCAAGCAGGCGACGCGCAGGTGAACGCCAGTGTGCTCAATCGTGTCATGGCATTGCCTGGCCTGGCCGATCAAGTGCAGGGCTGGCTGCATCAAGGCGGCACGGCGCCGTTATTGCAGTTGTGGTCGCAGGGGCTGGAGATCGACTGGCGATCGCTGGCCCGCGCGGAATCGCCGGCCCCCCAGCTAAGCGCTGTATCGGTATCGTCTTCCCGCTTGCGTGAGCCGGCGCCGGTGGTGACGTTGCTCGATCACGCTGGCGAGCATGGCATCTATTGCTTTCCCGCCGCGGGCGCGGGCGCGCTGTCTTTTCAGGCATTGGCCGCCGCCCTTGACGATGTCGCGCAGTTGCACGTGCTGGAATACCCGCCGCTGGACGCGCAGGCACAGTCCGATCTTTCCCTGCACCGCATCGTCGCCGCGCATGTTCATACCGTAACCCGTCGCAGCCCCGCTGGCGTCGTCCGTTTGCTGGGACATTCCTTCGGTGCCAGCGTGGCTTTCGAGGTGGCGCTTGAGCTCCAGGCACGCGGGCGGCCTGTGCAGTTGTACATGCTCGACAGCTTTTTCTACGTGCCTCAAGACCTTCAGGGGGAGGTGTTGTCCCGTGCGCAGTTGAGTTATTTCCTCGGCGACACGCCGCTCTGCGCACGGCTGCTGAACGCTCAGGACCATGGCGCCGTGGTGTCGCTCCAGCAGGTACGCGAACTGATGCGCGACACCAGCCTTACCCAGACCCACGCCGAGGGGCCCGGTGTCTGGCTGGCGGCGCAGATCGCCATGAGCGTCGACTATCACCCCACCCGAGCCTTCACCGGCGACACCTGCGTGATCATTGCGGCGCAAAGCATTCTGGGGGCCGGCAACCTGCCGCACACCCTGGCGCGTTATTGCGCCTACCTGACGACGACCCCCCACGTGGCCACGGTGGACGGTGGCCACATGTCGATGCTCAACCCGGACAACGTCCACTCCCTGGCACGCGCAGTACGTCAGCATCTTGATGCACCGGGTGTCGTGTCCCGCGGGCGGCGCGCAGGCGAATTCTGAAGGTGGACCGGCGGGGCCTCACCTTGACGGTGCGGCCGTGCCGGGGTTCGAGCGGTTCACAGGAGAAACAGCGTGTCCATTGTTTTCATGTTTTCAGGGCAGGGATCCCAGTACCGCCACATGGGGCGGGTGTTGTATGAACGGCACACCGGCTTCGCCCGGCATATGCAGGCATTGGACGACGTCGTTCGACAAACCGGCGGATATTCGGTCCTGGAACGGTTGTATGCCGACCAGCCCCAGGCAACGGCGCTTGACGATATCCTGGTGACGCACCCGGCCATCTTCATGGTCGAGTACGCGTTGGCGCAAACGCTGATCGAGCACGGTGTATACCCTGACCACGTACTCGGCTCCAGCCTGGGAGAAGTGGCCGCAGCGGCGGTGAGTGGCGCACTCGACGTCGAGCAGGCGATGAGCTTTGTGGTGCGCCAGGCGCGGTTGTTCCACGAGCATTGCCCGGCAGGAGGGATGACGGTGATGCTCGCCGATGTCGCCTTGTTCGAGCAATTGCAGGCCGATGGCATCGACGTCGAGCTGGCGGCGATCAACTGTCCGGAGCACCTGGTCATCAGCGGCGCAGTCCCTGAATTGGCGGCGGCAGAGGCGCAACTGGCGCGACTCAATGTGGTGTTCCAGCGGCTTGACGTGAATCGGCCGTTTCATTCTTCGCACATGGATCCGCTGCGTGACGCGTTCCTTCAAACCAGCCAGGCATTGCCCCTGCGCAGGCCACGGATGGGCTACGTCTCGTCCACTTTCGGCGGCCCCATCGACCAGTTCCCCCCCAACTACCTCTGGCATGTGGTGCGCTCCAGGCTGCAGTTGGCACCGGCCATTCACTACCTTGAGCGCCTGGGGGCCCATGAGTACCTCGACGTCGGACCTTCAGGGTCCATGGCCAATTTCGCCAAACGCTGTCGCGATGCCGATTCGACATCCACCGACACCCTCATTCTGAGTCCATTCGACACCTCTGCTCGCTCCTTCGAGCGGCGCATCACCTCTTCGGCACAGCGCACTGTCAGCGCGGAGATCATGGCTATGAAACAAAGCAATAGGGCGTACATGTTTCCCGGGCAAGGCTCGCAGTTTCGTGGGATGGGCGAAGGCTTGTTCGAACGCTTTGCCGAGCTGACGGCGTGTGCCGATCGCGTGCTGGGTTACTCGATCCGTGAGCTGTGCGAAAACGATCCGCGCAATGAGCTCGGCCAGACTCGCTTCACTCAACCGGCATTGTATGTGGTCAACGTGCTGTCCTACCTGGACCAGACTGCCGATGCCGCGCCACCCGCCTATGTACTCGGGCATAGCCTGGGCGAGTTCTGTGCCTTGTTTGCCGCGGGTGCATACGACTTCGAGACCGGATTGCGCCTGGTCAAGCGGCGCGGTGAACTCATGTCCGAAGCTACCGAGGGAGGCATGTCGGCGGTTCTCAATCTCGATCGTGCAGCGATCGAGAAGGTGCTCCGGGAGGCCGCGTGCACGCAGCTGGATTTCGCTAACTTCAATGCGCCACAACAGACGGTACTGGCTGGCCCCCTCGACGAGTTGGAGCGGGTGCGCCCGCTGCTTGAAGACGCCTCGGGCCTCTGTGTTGCCCTGAATGTCAGCGCACCTTTCCACTCCCGCTACATGCGCCACGCCCGCGAGGCCTTCGCTGCTGAACTGGCCCGTGTGACCTTCAAGCCATTGACCTTGCCGGTTATCGCCAATGTCGACGCACGCCCTTACGAGCAGGACGCCATCGCCAGCCAGTTGGCGCGGCAGATGACGTCGTCGGTACAGTGGGTCGAAAGCATCGACTATCTACTGCGGGCCGGCATCACCCAATTCAAAGAGATCGGACCGGGTCACGTACTGAGCAGTCTGCAGGCGAAGATCGAAAAAAACCGTCCGGCAGTCCAGTCGGTGGTGGCGCCGGTCGCGGTCGCACCGCAGCCTGGAGTCATGCGGCACGACGACGGCGCGAGCCTGGCGCTGACGGCCGAGGGCTTGGGGAGTGCCGCGTTCCGCCAGGCCTATGGCCTGCGGTACGCCTATATGGCGGGCGGGATGTACAAGGGCATCGCGTCGGTGGAACTGGTGGTCAGGCTAGTCAACGCAGGGTACCTGGCGTTCTTTGGTGCCGGCGGCCTGAGTACCGCGGCGGTCGAGCAGGCCATTGTCGAGATCGCGCAACTCACCCAACAGCGTACTTTCGGTATGAACCTGGTCTGCAACCTGTCCAATCCCCACAAGGAAATCGAACTGGTCGAACTGTTCATGCGCAAAGGCGTCACGGTGATCGAGGCCGCGGCCTTCATGCAAATCACCCCGGCGTTGGCGCTGTACCGGTTGCGCGGGTTGGCCAAGGTGGGTGACCGGGTCGAGGCGCGTCACCGCATCGTCGCCAAAGTCTCGCGTCCGGAAGTTGCGCAGCAATTTCTCGATCCGGCGCCGGCGCGGGTGGTGGAAAAACTGCTGGCGCAAGGGCTGGTGACGCCCGAGCAGGCGCAATGGGCGCAGACGGTTCCGATGGCGGACGATCTGGTGGTAGAGGCCGACTCCGGTGGGCATACCGACATGGGCGTCACTGTGGTACTGCTGCCGACGATCATCCGCTTGCGTGACAGCCTGTGCCAGGCCGCCGGTTATACCGAGCCGGTACGGGTGGGCGCTGCGGGCGGTATCGGCTCACCCGAGTCTGTGGCGGCGGCGTTCATGCTGGGGGCTGACTTCGTGGTGACCGGCTCGATCAACCAGTGCACCCCCCAGGCAGGCACCAGCGACGTCGTGAAAACGCTGCTGCAGGACATCAACGTGCAGGACACCGAATACGCGCCTGCCGGCGACATGTTCGAACTGGGCGCGCGGGTGCAGGTGCTCAAGCGCGGGGTGTTTTTTCCGGCGCGGGCCAACAAACTTTATGACCTGTGGCGCCGTCACGACTCCCTGGACGAACTGGATGAAAAGACCGCGCGGCAGATTCAGGACAGCTTCTTCAAGCGCACTTTTGAAGACGTTTTCGAAGAGACGCGCGCGTACTATGCCAAGGTCGCACCGCAGGAGATCGAAAAGGCCCTGAGCAACCCCAAGCACAAAATGGCGCTGGTGTTCCGCTGGTATTTCATCCACAGCACACGCCTGGCCATGACTGGCAGTGAGGCGCAGCGCGTCGACTACCAAGTGCATTGCGGGCCCTCGATGGGGGCGTTCAACCAGTGGGTCAAGGGGACCGACCTGGAAGACTGGCGAAGCCGGCATGTCGACGTGGTGGCCGATCGGTTGATGAACGCCGCCGCCGCTTACTTGAACACGCGCTTTCACGCCATGCTGATGCCGGGGAGGGGGCCGGTGGCAGTTGAGCGACCCGCTCAGGGCGCCACGCCCCTGCGCGTGGCCGGGAGTGTGCGGGCATGAAGAATCGACTGTCATCCCTGATTCGTCGTCTGGCCGGGCACGCGCAAACCGTAGGGCGCGCCAGTGAAGCTGCGCCGACCGAACAGCCCCTTCACGCCGGTGACATTGCGATTATCGGCATGGCCTGCCGCGTCCCCGGTGCGGGCGACTACCATCGGTTCTGGGAGAATCTGGCGAACGCGCGCGACAGCGTCACCGAGATTCTTCCGAGCCGTTGGGACTGGCGGGCGGTCTGGGGCGAGTTAACGACTGAGGCCGACAAAAACCATGCCCGTCACGCCGGGTGCATCGACGATGTCGAGGCATTCGACGCACGCTTCTTCGGCATCGCGCCGGCCAGTGCGCGAATAATGGACCCCCAGCAACGGATCATGCTGGAACTGAGCTGGGCCTGCCTTGAAGACGCGGGAGTCGTGCCGTCTTCGCTGGCCGGTTCGCGCACCGGGGTGTTCGTTGCCGCGTTCAACCATGATTACAAGCAACTTTTGGAAAGCGCCGGCTTGCCCATCGATGCGCATCACTCCACCGGCAACGCGGCGGCAGTGATCGCCAATCGTATTTCACATTTCTATGATCTGCATGGCCCCAGCGTGCTGGTGGACACCGCCTGTTCCGGCTCACTGAGCGCCATCCACCATGCCGTGCAGTCGCTGCGCCTGGGGGAAACCGAGCTGGCCCTAGCCGGCGGGGTCAACCTGCTATTAACGCCAGATCGGCATATCGCGTTTGCGAAAACCGGCATGTTGTCTCCCACGGGCGCCTGCAAGAGTTTTGATGACGCGGCCGATGGGTATGTGCGCAGCGAAGGTGCCGGGTTACTGCTGCTCAAGAACATGGCCAAGGCGCTGGCGGACGGCGATCCGATCCATGGCGTGATCAAGGGCAGTGCGGTCAATCACTCGGGCAAGACCCATACCTTGACCTATCCCAGCTCAGCCGCGCAGGCGCAGGTGATAGAGCAGGCCCTTGGCGATGCAAAAATCTCGGCGTCGAGCGTCAGTTATGTCGAAGCCCATGGCACCGGCACCCCCAAGGGGGATCCCATCGAGATTCAGGGCTTGCGCCAGGCGTTTTGCCCGCAGGCAAGCGACGCGCAGACGTGTGGCCTGGGCTCGGCCAAATCCAATATCGGTCATCTGGAGGCGGCAGCGGGTGTCGCGGGTGTCATCAAGGTCTTGCTCTCGTTCAAGGCCGGGCAACTGGCGCCTCTCTGTCATTTTTCCACGCTCAGTTCGCGGATCGATCTGCGGGGCAGTCCCTTCTACCCGGTCACCCGCCTGCAGCCCTGGCAGCCAGCGTCAGGGATACGCAGGGCAGGGGTCAGCTCTTTCGGGTTTGGCGGGACCAATGGCCACCTTATTCTTGAAGAATCGCCTGTGTGTGCCAAGGTCGCCGAGCCTATTCGCCCTGGCTGGCTCATCGCGCTCTCGGCCAAGACACCGGCCAGCCTGCGCAGCCAATGCCGCGCGTTGCATGACTGGCTCCAGGGGGATGGCGCGCAGGTCAGTCTTGCGCAACTCAGCCAGGCATTGCTTACAGGTCGCGAGCACCTGGCCTGTCGCCAGGCCTGGGTCGTGGACGGGCACCACGCTCTGATCGATAAATTACTGGCGGCATCGCAGGTCGAGGTCCCGGCGCCTGAAGTGGACGAGCAGGACACCCAGGCGCGCCAACTCGATGCCGCACGACTGATCGGTACACTGTCGACGCTCGCGCAAGCGCCGTCGACCTACCTGACGCAACTGCAAGCGCTTGCCGAGCATTATCGCTGCGCCGTGCCCATCGCGTTCAGCAGACTGTTCAGCGGTCAGCCGCGCCGCCACCTGGGCTTGCCGGGCTACTCGTTTGCCCGTGAGCGCTTCTGGTTGCCAACCCGGCAGGCAGACCGCCTGGCGTACCGCCTGCAACGCGATGATCCGTCTATTCGCGATCATGTGATCGCCGGCCAGCACCGCGTCGCTGGAGCCGTCACGCTGGCCGTCGCGGCCCGCGCCTGGGGGGCGCTGCCCGGCACTGGCTGGCGCGCCAGCCAGGTGGCCTGGTTGCAGGCCCTGGACGTATCGCCGCAAGGCGCTTCGCTGCACGTGACCCTGCGGCCGACAAGTGCCGATGCCACGGATTTCGAAGTGTGCGTCGATGGCTTGGCGCATCCGCTGTGCAGCGGCACGCTGGCGCCCCACCACGCCGATGAAGCGCAGCGTGACCTGCACGCATTGAGGCGAGTTCACCCTGACCCGTGGTTGCCGGGGGAGGCGTTGTATGACCAATTGCGCAACGTTGGTATGCCCTATGGGCCAACGTACCGCGCCTTGCAGCAGTGCCACGTGCAAGGTGACCAGTCGCTGCTGGCACTGGCCGTTGTGCCCGCCGGTGCAGCCGATACCCTGCCGTTTTCACCCGTCGCGATCGATGCCGCCTTTCAAGCAGCGGTGCTATTGGCCGTACGCCGCTCCGGCGCGCAGGCAAGGCTGGGGTTTTCCGTCGGCCAGTTGCAACTGTCGGCACGCTTGCCTGAGCGGTGCTGGGTGCACGTCACCCCGGCGTCGACGGAGGCGGGGCAGTGCCGTTTTGATATCGAATGGATCGCCGAGGATGGACGCGTTTGCGCCGTGGCCAAGGATTTTGTCCTCAAGGCTGCTCCTGCCCGGTCGGAGGCAGCGTCCAACGCCCAGGTACACAGCGTCGAATGGTGCGCGCTGGAACCGGCTGAGGATGTGCTTGTAGAGGAACAGCGCCATACACTGGTCATCTGCGCCGACCCGGCCCAGGCCCAGGCCCAGGCATGGTCGGATGAAAACGCCCAGACCCGCGAGCTGGTTGGGGCGGTCGACTGGGAGGCAGAGCAATGGCGGGCTGCGCTCGAGAACGCCGGTGCTTTCGAACGCCTGGTCTGGTTGGCGCCAGTGCCGAGCGGTGACGCCTGGTGCGCGCAGGCCGTCAGCGAGGCCCAGGAGCACGGGGTCATGGCGCTGTTCGCGCTGTGCCAAGGGTTGTTGAAGTGGCGGGCGCGCGAGCGTGCGCTGGAATTGCTGGTGGTGACTCGCCAGGCATTGCAGGTGCTTCCGGGCGAGCTTCATGACCCTACCCATGCGCCCGTGCACGGACTGGCGGGCACCCTGGCCAAGGAGTGTCCCGCCTGGCAGGTACGCGCGGTGGACCTGCCTCTGGCGCCGATGGAGGCGCCTGCGCCGCTCGCGCCTCTGACTGCCCTGTCGCCGGGCGAAAGCGCTGCCTGGCGCGAAGGACGGTGGTATCACCAAGTGCTGCTCAAGGTTAACTACCCGGCAGCGCCACCGGTTTATCGAACGGGCGGATGCTACGTCATCATCGGTGGCGCCGGCGGGATTGGCGTGGCCTGGACGCGACGCCTGATCGCCGATTACCAGGCCCAGGTGTACTGGATCGGCAGGCGTCCACTGGACGAACATATTCGCGCCGACATCGAGCGTCTGGCGAGCGAAGGGCCGGCACCGGTTTACCTGTCTGCCGATGCCCGCGATCCCCAAGCGTTGCGCGATGCGCTGGCCTGGGTGCAGGGCCGGCACGACCGGGTGCATGGCGTGATTCATGCGGCAATGGTCATGCGGGGCAAGAGCATCGAACGCATGAGCCGCGAGGAGTTCGGGCACGTGCTGGCGGCCAAGGTTGACACCGGTGCGGCACTGGCTGAGGCGTTGCAGCAATTACCCTTGGATTTCCTGGTGTTCTTCTCCTCGATCAATGCATTCGAGCGTTCGCCCAACCAGAGCAACTATGCATCCGGGTGCTGTTTCATTGATGAACTGGGCGCCTACCTGGCGCAGCGCTTGACTTGTCCTGTCGCGGTGCTCGACTGGGGTTATTGGGAGGACGCGGGCGCATTGGCCGGTTCGCCCGCGCTTGAAGTACTGCGTGAACGAACAGGGGCTGGCTTGATCGGTTTGTCGGCGGCCGTGGGGGTTGTCGATCTGGCGTTGTCCAGGCCCTGGCTGCGCCTCGCAGGAACCGGGCAGGTCGCGCGCGCGCCACTGGCGCTGGAATGTCCGAAGCGAATGATCAGCCTGATGCCTCGCGAGACGGAGCCGGCGGCAGACATGCTCACCTCGTTTGCGACGGCCATCGAAGGTCGAGGCTCGTTGCAACTGCGTGGCGGCTTGATGCTGGAGTCCTGGCATTCGCTGTTGTGCCAGGTCCTGCTGGTGCAACTGCAGGCAGCCGGGCTATTCGACCCGCCCGCACCGCAGACCACCCAGGCCCTGTATCAACGCCTGCAGGAAAAGTCCGCCGGTACGCTGGGGGTTGATCGCCGTTGGCTGGCCCACAGCCTGGGCTGGCTGGCTGAAGAGGGCTGGCTGGCGAGCGAGGGCGACACGTGGCGAGTGCAACGCGAGGTGACCGCCGACAGCGCCTGGGCGGCCTGGGACACTGCACTGCGCGAAGCCGAGGCCGACGCCGACCGTTGCGCCCAGGCGCAGCTGGTGGACGCCTGCCTGCGGGCCTTGCCGGCGGTATTGGGCGGGCGTCTGCGCGCGACCGAGGTGATGTTCCCCGAAGGTTCCATGGCACGGGTCGAGGGCATCTACAAACACAACGCGGTGTCCGACTATTTCAATGAGGTGATCACCCAGGCGGTGCTGGCGCGGGTGCGCGCCGGTCAACAGGCTGGCGCGACGCCGGTGCGCATCCTGGAAATCGGGGCAGGCACCGGCGGCACCAGCGCACGGGTGCTGGAAGGCCTGGACACGCTCGGCATCAAGGTGGGGGAGTACGCCTACACGGACCTGTCGCGGGCGTTTCTGATGCACGCCCAGGCGGCCTATGGCGAAGGCCGGCCGTACCTGGATTACCGCATTCTGGACATCGAGAAAGACCTGGTGCAGCAAGGCCTGGCGTTGGGCAACTACGACCTGGTGATCGCGACCAACGTCTTGCATGCCACCGCTGATATCCGTCAGGTGGTGGAGCATGCCAAGGCGGCGCTGAAGACGGACGGCTGGCTGCTGTTGAATGAGTTGAGCCAGGCGTCGCTGTTCAGTCACCTGACCTTCGGTTTGTTGGAGGGCTGGTGGCGTTATCGCGACGAGGCGTTGCGCCTGCCGGGTACGCCGGGGCTGTCCAGCGAGCGTTGGCAGCAGGTGCTGGAGGAGGCGGGTTATCGCGCGGTGATGTTCCCGTGTCAAGCCTTCCATGGGTTGGGCCAGCAAGTGGTGATGGCGCGCAGTGATGGAGTGGTGCGC
>Ga0182007_10000328_pt1 | contig 30074 bp, 26 predicted proteins | sample Sormic07211113_1_FD_123023 | JGI IMG/M metagenome (GOLD analysis project Ga0182007, IMG submission 123023) | Rhizosphere microbial communities from Sorghum bicolor, Mead, Nebraska, USA - 072115-113_1 MetaG | ecosystem: Host-associated > Plants > Roots > Rhizosphere | place: USA: Nebraska...
GAACGGCCGTCGGTCGTCGGTCGTCGGTCGTCGGTCGCCCTCACCCACACACCCACACACCCACACACCCTCACACATTCGCCGGCGGTCAGCTCGGAACGCTATCGGGTACGGGAGTGGCGCGGGTGCCGGTGGTGGCGCCGGTGCTGGCCCGCGTGCTGTGAGAGGTGGTCCGGGCGGCGTCTCGGGGTGGCGTCTCGGTCGGAACGACGGGCGTGGCGGGCACAGGTGTCGTCACCACCTTCTTGCCGGTCGTGGCGCCTCGGCCGTCAAGGGCGGGAGGAGCGGCGGCGGGCTTCGGCTGTCGGGTGTGAACAGGTCGTCGGACACGGATGGATACGGGCATGGGTGAGCGGCAGAGCGGCGGGAGCGGTCCCGGTCGTCGGCGTGTGCACCCTGGCGCCGGTGTCTCGGGGGCCGCGGAGCAGGGTGACGGGGCCGAGGTCGAGGTCCTGCTGGCCGGGGCCATGCGCTCCGGCGACCCGGACGGCGAGGGCGAGCGGCGGGCCGTGGCCGCGTTCCGCGCCGCCCGTGACGCCGGGGTGCACAAGGCGCGCACCCGGCGGCGGGACGACTGGCGGCCTCGTGAGCGCCGGAGTGCCCGGCGTTCCCTCAGGGCCACGCTCACCTTGGGGCTGGCCGGGCTCACCGTCGGCGGCGTCGCGTTCGCGGCGATCGGTACGGCCGGGCACTCCCACGACGGCCACGCGGCCCGGCAGCGTGAACACCGCCCGGTCGGGACGTCCGCGCCGGCCTCCCCCGCGCCGGGCACCGCCAGCACCTCGGCGACCCCGGACCGCCCGGCCACGGCCAACGACACCGAGGCCCACTGCGCGGCGTACGAGCGCGTCAAGGGCAATGGCAAGGCTCTGCAGTCGACCGCCTGGCAGCGCCTGATCAACGCGGCGGGCGGCGAGCAGAACGTCGCCGCGTACTGCGCGCGCCAACTGGAGCAGAACACGGCGAAGAAGCCGAAGAAGCCGCCGGCCCAGGGCAACTCCACGGCCAATGCCGCGAATCCCGGGGCGGCCAAGAGCAGGACGCCGAAGAAGAAGTAGACCTCGGCGAAGAAGAACCGACCAGGAAAGAGGACCGACCGGCTCTCGGAGACGGTCGCTGAAGATCTGCGACCGCTGGAGACGTGCGGCCGGTCGAGCCTCCGCCGGTCGAGCGTCCGAGTCCCTGGTTGTGCCGTGTTGTGCAGGCGCAGCCCTGCCTCCCGGGGAAGGAGGCGAGCCCGGCTTCCGGGTGCGTACGCGGTTGGTCGGCGTAACGTCATAGATGTGTCTGTGGACTCCGCTGCGGACGATCTCGTGACCCATGCCGCGCGTGCGCTCCGCTCGAGAGAGGCTGAGCTGATCCACGAGGTGGAGCAGCGTCTGCGGCGTGGTGTTCCAGTGCTCTACGAACACCCGGACGCCATGGCTTCGGAGACCCTCGCCGAGCGTGTCGTCGCGGTGTTGTCCAGTCTCGAGTACGGCACCGAGCTCGGTTTGGTCGAGCAGCCTGTTGAGGCACCGGCGCGTCTGCGTCGGCTGGCTCAGCACGGGGTACCTGTCAGCGCGATCCTGCGGGCGCTGCGTCTCGGTCAGGGCGTGATCCTCGACAGGATGCTGGAGGAGATGGCCCGGCTGACGAACGATTCCGAGCTGATCAGTGCTGCCGCGCGCAAGCTGATCGCAGAAGCGATCGAGTATGTCGACCGGGCATCGGAGCTGGGCGTCGTGGCCTTCCAGGAGGAGCGGGACCGGCGGGTCCAGTGGCGTCTGTCGATGGTGAGCGAAGCCAGCGCACGCATCGGGACCACGCTGGACATTGCCCGCACCGCCGATGAACTGGCGGACTTCGCCGCTACGGACTTCGCCGACTCCGTCACCGTCGACCTGCTCGACTCCGAGTTCCGAGGGGACACCGCCGCAGCGGATGACCCACTCCGGCTGCGCCGGATCGCCCAGCGCCCCGGGGCTGCTGCGACCGCGGATTCCCCGGAAGGCGCGATCGTTCCTCAGCAGCTTCACACGTATCAGAACGGATCCCCGCCGGACCGTGCCCTGACCACCGGACAGCCCTCCCGGCAACCTTCGGACGGGTCGGACGGTTCGGTGGCACCTGCTGCTCTCGATTCGGCCGCCGGGACCCCGCCGGTCCACTCGATGCTGGTGGTGCCGTTGAGTGCACGCGGTACCACGCTGGGCGTCGCTCAGTTTTTCCGCACCCAAGGCTCCGACCCCTTCGACGACGAGGATCTCCTCCTCGCCCAGGAGATCGCCGCCCGGGCGGCGATAGCCGTCGACAACGCCCGCCGTTACACGCATGCTCGCGCCACCGCGCTCACCCTTCAACGCAGCCTCCTCCAGCAGCAGGTGCCGGAGCAGTCCGCGGTGGAGGTCGCCTGCCGGTACCTGCCGGCCGCTGCCCAGGCCGGTGTGGGCGGTGACTGGTACGACGTCATCCCGCTGTCCGGTGCACGGGTCGCCCTGGTCGTGGGTGACGTGGTGGGCCACGGTATCCATGCCGCCGCCACCATGGGACGGCTCCGGACCGCAGTACGCACCCTCGCCGACATCGACCTGCCGCCCGACGAACTCCTCACTCACCTGGACGACGTCGTCCTACGCCTGTCCACCGAGGTTTCCACCGACCCGGATGCCGAAGCCGACGGGGAGCTCGGCGCCACCTGTCTGTACGCCGTCTACGATCCGGTCTCCTGCCACTGCACCCTCGCCCGCGCCGGACACGTGCTACCGGCCGTGGTGAGCCTGGACGGTTCCGTCGATTTCCTGGAGCTGCCGCCCGCCCCTCCGCTGGGCCTGGGCGGCCTGCCCTTCGAAGCGGCGGAGGTCGAGCTGCCAGAAGGCAGCCTGATCGCCCTCTACACCGACGGCCTCATCGAGGCCCGCGACCACGACGTCGACGCCGGCCTCACTCGGTTGCGCCACGCCCTCGCCCAGTCCGTTCCCTCCCTGGAGGCGAGCTGTGACAGCGTTCTCCAAGCTCTGCTGCCGGACCGGCCCGACGACGATGTCGCCTTGCTCCTCGCCCGGACCCGCGCTCTCGGCGCCCGACAAGTCGTCACCTGGGATCTGGATTCCGACCCCGCAGTCGTCGCCCGGGCGCGCTCGGATGTCTCCCGGCAACTGAGCGCCTGGGGCCTGGAGGAACTCGACTTCACCGCCGAACTGGTGGTCAGCGAACTGGTCACCAATGCGATTCGCTACGGCAGGCCTCCCATCCGGCTGCGTCTCATCCACGACCTCGCTCTGCTGTGCGAGGTCTCCGACGCCAGCAGCACCACCCCGCACCAACGCCGCGCCCGCGTCTGTGACGAGGGCGGCCGTGGTCTGCTGCTCGTCGCGCAACTCGCCGAGCACTGGGGGACACGCCACGCCCGACGCGGCAAAACGGTCTGGGCCGAGCTGAGTGACTCCGCCGTCCGGCGCTCGCCTTCACTTGACGTGCTCCTTGGACTTTAGGCCAGGGAGCACGTCAAGGTCTTCTCGCGTCGAGGCGCGGAGCCTGATCGGTGAACCCGGCGCCCGGCTGTTCAGGGACGCCGGGTCGTGTCGGGCCCGGACGGCTGCGGCCGACCGGGGGCCCCGCTCACGAGGCCGTCCATCAACAGCTCGACGATCCGCTCTGTGTAACGTGCGTCGACCGGCCGGCGTGTGAGCAGCACCTGGAAGTGGACCGGAGCGAGGAGCGCCTCTAGCACGAGGCACGTATCAGGGGGCGCCGCCAGTTCGCCGCGGGCGACGGCACGGTCGATCATGATGCTGGCGGAGTCCAGTCGCGTGCGCCAGAAGTCCTCGCGCAGCTGCGTCAGTTCGGGCCCGTCGTCCGTGGAGGCCATCGCACGGATCAGCCTGGCTCCGAGTGGCGAGTTCACCATGTCGACCATGGACGCCGCGTACGTGTTCAGATCGGTGCGCAGCGCTCCCGTGTCCGGCACCGGGAGCGCCTGCCCGCTGTGAGCCAGCATGGCGGCCGCGATCAGACCCTCCCGCGTCCCCCATCGCCGATAGACCGATGTTTCGTGGACATCGGCACGGGCTGCCACGTCGGCGATGCGCAGCCCGTCGGCGCCATGCTCGGCCAGTAGTTCCAGCGTCGCCTCGAGCACGGCCTGCCGGATCCGGGCGGACCGGCCGCCCGTCCGTCGCCGCACCTCTCGACGATCACTCACGTGGCCATGTTAACGCGAGCTTCTTGTGTTAAGGCTCGGGGGCGGGCTACCTTCCTCCTTCTTAAGGCAAGTTCCCTGCGTCAAGGGCGACGAGGTAGAGGAGTCGACATGCCGTACGAATGGAAAGTCGCGCCTGAGGAGCTGTTCGTCGAGCGCTATCGACAGATGGTCAGCAGCGGGCTGCCGGCCGAGGATGTCGACGCGGTCCGGTCGGCGGTCACCGAGATGTGGCCCGACCGGCCCGGGGGCTGGGTCCACGAGTGGTCCCGCCTGGCGGCCGGGTACGCCGAGGGCAAGCGGCACCAGCTCGCGGCACTGGCCTACGGGTGGGCGAAGTTCCCGACACTGGCCAACGACGCCAGGCGCACAGCCCTGCAGCGGCAGCTGGAGCAGTACCTGCTCGCCGTCCCCGGCTTCCAGGTGGCCTTCGAACGCCGAGTGCTGCAGGCGCCTCATGGATCCGGGACCACCCCGGTGCCCGTGCACCTGCTGACTCCGCCCGCCTGGGCCGGCGGCACTCCCGTGATGCTGGCCTCCGGAGGTGTGGACACCTGGAAGATGGACTTCCACGGCCTTTTCGAGGCCATCGCCCTGCGGACAGGGATGCCCGTACTGGCGTTCGATATCCCCGGTACCGGTGAGTCCGAACTGCCCATGACGTCGGAGGGGGGAGCCGACGTCGTGCGCGCGCTCGCCGCCGAGGCGCGGACTCTGGGCAACGGGCGCGTCATACATCTGGGCATTTCGATGGGCGCGCACTTCTCCGCCCGTGCGGGTCTGGCGGCGGATGTCGACGCCGCGGTGGTGCTCGGAGGCCCGGTCGAGGCGGCCTTCGAGCAGAGCCGGAGCTTCGCCTACGGCATGGACGGAATCGTCTGCAATGCGCTCGGCTTCGACCACGATCCGAGCGCCGCCGAACGGGCGGGGAGCTGGCCTTCGTTCAACCTGCGCGCGCTGCTCGACCGCGACGTCAACGTACCCATGCTCGTGATCAACGGCGCGGACGACGTGCACGTTCCCCAGCACGACACCCTTGTCTTCCGGGGTCGCCGGGACACGGACGTCCATCTGCTGCCGGACACCGGACACTGCGCGGTCTCCAAGATGCCCCAGGTTCTCCAGCTGCTGTTCGAGTGGATCGATCGGCAGCGATCGCACTGACCGCGCGTACCTCTGGGTGCGGTGTTCTGGCGCTCGGTCGGTGTCCGCGGAGCCGTTCGAGGCTTTGAGCCGAGGTGTCCGTCGTGTTCAGGGAGGCCGACCCGTCGCTGTATCCCGCCACCGTGGCGGTGGCGGCCTGGATGCACGGTTCCGCATCCATGACCGGAGGCACAGCAAGGTCACCGACGACCTGGATGCGGGCGAGAACCCTGTGGAGGTTTTCCGCGAACGCGAGCACCACTCCCCGGGCTGCACCCTGGCCCAGTACGGCAAGCGTCGCGTCGAACGGAGGGGCGCGCAAGCCGACGTCCGGGACGGCTCAGCGCATCGTCCCAGCTCAGAGCGGTATTTACCCAGGCAACGGCCGGGGCCGCCACCCCCCACGGGAGAGGCCCCGGCCGTCGCGCGGGCGGGCCGCGCGGCGGCCCGTACTTCCTACAGCGTCGGGAGTCCGGTTTCTGTCACACCCGGATGTGCTCCGTTCCGTCACAAGGTGGTTGCGGGTTGTACGGACATGGACGGGCAGCGGTTTCAGGTCGTAACGTGCCTTTCGCGCCGGACACGGATGTTGACCGCCTCTCCACGGCGGCCTCGAAGCCGGGACCACCGGCCGACCTTCGACTGAGGAACTTACGGGTGCGGGTGCTGGGGGACGACGCGGAGCTGACCGCCGCGGTGCTTGCGGCACAGGACGGGGACGAGACCGCGTTCCGGACTGTGTACCGAACCGTGCAACCACGGCTGCTCGGTTACGTCCGCACGCTCGTCGGCGACCCGGATGCCGAGGACGTCGCCTCCGAGGCCTGGCTGCAGATCGCCCGTGACCTGGACCGGTTCAGCGGAGACGCGGACCGCTTCCGCGGCTGGGCCGCCCGGATAGCCCGTAACCGCGCCCTGGACCACATACGGATGCGCGGCCGCCGCCCGGCGATCGGCGGCGACGAGACGGAGCTGACCGGGAAGCCCGCGGAGTCCGACACGGCGGGGGAGGCCATCGAGGCCCTGGCCACCGACCACACGCTCTCCCTGATCGCCCGGCTGCCGCAGGACCAGGCCGAGGCCGTGGTGCTGCGGGTGGTCGTGGGCCTCGACGCCAAGACCGCGGCGGAGACGCTCGGCAAGCGGCCGGGTGCCGTACGGACGGCCGCGCACCGTGGTCTCAAGCGCCTCGCCGAACTCCTCGGCGACGATCCGGAATCGAACGGCAGCCTGGACGCGCTGCCACCGCAGCGAGAACCGCGCGGGCGCGCGGTGACGTCCGCGAGTGTGACGCATATGCGCGCGCGGACGCAGAAGGACATGTGATGGCCGACGAGCAGTACAGATGGCTGGACCGCGAAACGGCGGAGGCTCTGCTGCGCGGTGAGTCACTGGAAGCTGTCGACGCCACCGCCCGTGATCAGGCCGAACGCCTCGCCAAGACCCTTGAGTCGCTCACCGCGGAACCCCCGCCGAGCGGCACGGAACTCCCCGGAGAGGCCGCGGCGATGGCGGCGTTCCGGGCGGCGCGGGCCGACGCCGGCGCCGGGGTCACCGACGCGCGCCCCGAGCCGTCCGTGGCCGGCTACCGCGCCCGCCCCCGCCCCGCCGACGCCGGGCTGTTCCGGATCGGTGAGCCCGGCCGGGGCGGCCGCGGCCGTCGTCGCCGTAGGCCCTCGCACTTCGCTCTCACGGCCGTACTGGCGGCGGGCATGGTCGGTGGGATGGCGTACGCCGCGACAAGCGGAATCCTGCCGACGCCGTTCGGCGGTCCTGACCCCGGGCCCGCCGCCTCCGTCTCCGCCGGGACCTCGAACCTCCCGCTGGTGTCGCCCTCGCCGAACGGCATCCACGGCGAGCCCTCGCCCGACGGCTCCACCGGCGGTTCCGCGGACCCGGCCACGCCGAAGGGCACCACCGGCGACGTACCGTCCGCCCAGGCCGGTGGCTGGTGGCGCAAGCAGGCGCCGTCGGCCTGCCGGGACGCGCTCGGCGGCAAGGAGCTGACGCCCGACCGCAGACAGGCCATGGAGCACGCGGCCGGCGGCTACACACCCGAGCGGGTCTGGAAGTACTGCAAGAACGTCCTCACCGGGACCGGGGGCGCCTCCTCCGACGGCAGGAACCGGAACACGGGCGACAAGTCTGACAAGACCGACAAGACCGACAAAGGTCAGGGCGACAAGGGCGAGGACAGGCCGGGCGGCGGCAAGGGCGGCAACGGCAAGGGCGGCGGTGACGACGACGGCCACCACATAGGCCCCGGTGGCGGCGGCAGGCACCTCATCGGCGGCGGCACCGGAACCGGCGGTCACACCCCGTCGCCGGTCGTCCCGCTCGCCCCGACCCGCCTCCTCGCGCCCCAGCAGCCGCCCCAGACCCCGCTCCAGGCCCCGCCGTCGCCGCCGACGCCGGCCCCGACCTACAGAGCGCTCTGACCCGCCGGGAAATTTCCTCGCCACCCCAGTAACGTTTTCGGCCGCCGCGACGCAGTACAGAGTGAGCCGACTGGTCATCGGCTTTGCGCACAGAGCCGGGGTTCCCCCCGTACCTACGGCTCGTGCACCTCGGCGCGGGCGGGACACGTTCCCCCGGTCCCGCCCGCGCCCCACACATCCCTTCCGCTCCCCGCCGCGCCCCTCCGCTCCCTTCCGTACGCCTCAGCGGTACACCACGACCTTGTCGCCGTCCCGTACCTGCGCGTACAGGTCCGAGATCGCCGCCTCGTCCCGGACGTTGACGCAACCGTGCGAGCCGCCGGCGTAACCGCGGGCCGCGAAGTCGTAGGAGTAGTGCACCGCCTGGCCGCCGCTGAAGAACATGGCGTACGGCATCGGCGAGTCGTACAGGGTCGACCAGTGGTGGCGCGACTTCCAGTACACGTGGAACACGCCCTCCCGGGTGGGCGTGCCGACGGCGCCGAAGCGGACCGACATCTCCGAGACCGTGCGGCCGTCGATCATCCAGCGCAGGGTGCGGGTCGTCTTGTCGATGCACAGCGCACGCCCGGTCAGACAGCGCGGATCGGGCGGACCGGCGGGCTGCCCGCCCATCAGGTACAGCTCCCACTTGCCCGGCTCGTGGGTCATCTTCTTCAGCCGCTGCCAGGTGACGGTGTCCGTCTCACCGGTTCTCGGCAGTCCGCGCTTGCCCTGGAACCCCTTGACCGCGGCCTCGGTCAGATCGTCGTACGACCCCGTCGGGCCGTCGAAGAGCCAGTCGACCTGCCGCAGCCGCGCCTGGAGTTCGCGCACACCGGAACCCGAGTCGCCCCGGGACCACAGCACGGCGGAACCCGGGGTGGAGGGCGTGGGCGTGTCGGTGCCGCCGTCGCCGGTGTCCTTCTTCGGGGACGGCGCCCTGCTGCTCGGCAGGGTGATGTGGACCGGCGAGTTCCCCTTGCCGTCCGCGCCCTGCACCGTGCAGCCGCACACGGCGACCAGGACCGCGAGCGCGGCGGTGACGGTGATCGATCGCCCCATGCCCGTAGTACGCAACCCGACCCCCGCCGTCTCACCGATGACCCCGTGTGTCACCTGACATGCTGCCCGCGGGTGACGCCTCGCGAACGGCGGTGCATGGTTGTGACGGAGGCCGCAGAACACCTGTGAGGAAGGTCCCAGCGTGCTCCCCTGCACGGGTTGCACGGGCACCGCTACGCTCCGCAGGAGGGTCGGTCTGTACTGGCCAGTAGCTCAGCGGGAGGCATCACACCATGGCGCGCGAGTCGGAGTCCGGACTGCCCATCGAGCCGGTCTACGGGCCTGGGAGCCTGGACGGCTGGGACCCCGCCGAGAAGCTGGGCGAGCCGGGCAGGTACCCGTTCACGCGGGGCGTGTACCCCTCCATGTACACCGGCCGGCCGTGGACCATGCGCCAGTACGCCGGCTTCGGCACGGCGACCGAGTCCAACGCCCGCTACAAGCAGCTGATCGCCAACGGCACGATGGGTCTGTCGGTCGCCTTCGACCTGCCCACCCAGATGGGCCACGACTCCGACGCCCCGATCGCGCACGGCGAGGTCGGCAAGGTGGGCGTCGCCATCGACTCGGTCGACGACATGCGGGTGCTGTTCGGCGGTATCCCGCTGGACAAGGTCTCGACGTCGATGACGATCAACGCGCCCGCGTCCCTGCTGCTGCTCCTGTACCAACTGGTCGCGGAGGAGCAGGGGGTGAGCGCGGACAAGCTCACCGGGACCATCCAGAACGACGTCCTCAAGGAGTACATCGCGCGAGGGACGTACATCTTCCCGCCGAAGCCCTCGCTCCGCCTCATCGCCGACATCTTCAAGTACTGCAAGGCCGAGATCCCGAAGTGGAACACCATCTCGATCTCCGGCTACCACATGGCGGAGGCGGGCGCGTCCCCGGCGCAGGAGATCGCCTTCACCCTCGCGGACGGCATCGAGTACGTCCGCACGGCGGTCGCGGCCGGCATGGACGTCGACGACTTCGCGCCCCGTCTGTCCTTCTTCTTCGTCGCGCGTACGACGATCCTCGAAGAGGTCGCCAAGTTCCGTGCGGCGAGGCGCATCTGGGCCCGTGTCATGCGGGACGAGTTCGGGGCGAAGAACCCCAAGTCGCTGATGCTGCGCTTCCACACGCAGACGGCGGGCGTCCAGCTGACGGCCCAGCAGCCCGAGGTCAACCTGGTCCGGGTCGCGGTCCAGGGCCTGGCGGCGGTCCTCGGCGGCACCCAGTCCCTGCACACCAACTCCTTCGACGAGGCGATCGCGCTGCCGACCGACAAGAGCGCCCGCCTCGCCCTGCGCACCCAGCAGGTCCTCGCCTACGAGACCGATGTGACCGCCACCGTCGACCCCTTCGCGGGCTCCTACGTCGTCGAGAAGATGACGGACGACGTCGAGGCGGCGGCCGTCGAGCTGATGCGGAAGGTCGAGGACCTCGGCGGCGCGGTCTCCGCCATCGAGCACGGCTTCCAGAAGAGCGAGATCGAGCACAGCGCCTACCGCATCGCCCAGGAGACCGACTCCGGCGAGCGCGTGGTCGTCGGCGTCAACCGCTTCCAGCTCGACGAGGAGGAGCCCTACGAGCCCCTGCGCGTCGACCCGGCGATCGAGGCCCAGCAGGCGGAACGCCTGGCGAAACTCCGCGCCGAGCGCGACCAGCAGGCGGTCGACACGGCCCTGGACGCCCTCAAGAAGGCCGCCGAGGGCGAGGACAACGTCCTCTACCCGATGAAGGACGCCCTGCGCGCCCGCGCGACGGTCGGCGAGGTCTGCAACGCGCTGCGGGAGATCTGGGGCACCTACGTGCCCTCGGACGCCTTCTGACCAGCACCGGCACGGGGGATTGTCGGACCCCCGTGCCGACACTCCTTCTCAGTTCGGTGTCATCGATGTCCCCGCCTGTCCGGCAGGCCTCGTCCTGATCGTCCTGATCGTCCCGCGGCCCGGACCCGACTCGTTCTGCGTGCGGGCAGTCCGCGGGCGGAAGTCGGAGGCCCGGCGGACCTCCGTCACGTCCTTCGGGGAGAGGTGCGAGCGGGCGGCGGCCACCCCGCGGACGCCGGAGAGGGACACGTCCATCGGGGTGCCTCCGGGAACCGCGGCACCGGCTGGGACTCCTTCGCGCCCGCCGGCGGGCAGATCGCCCAGTGGCCACCCCCGTCTCCGCCGCCCGCTCCGGCCCCGCCGCACGCCCGCGGACGGCCGGTGACCTACCGCTGCACCGCCTTCCGCAGTGCGCGGGCCCGCCGTACCACCCGTCGCGCTGTCGAGTTCCGCGGAATGAACGCGAGCCGCTCGGGCAGGCCGCCCGGGAGGCCGAGTGCGGTGAGGCGCTTGCGCCGGAAGTACCGCTTGGTGCGCGGCGCGAGATGCTTCGAGAGGTACCGCTCCGCCGCCCCGCGCAGCGGCGGGTGGATCTGCGGCTGCATGGTGTAGCTGAGCGCGTCGAGCAGACCGTCCAGGGTGTTCGCGGGGAGCGTCTTCTCGCCCTTGCCGCCCTCCAGGTCCGGCATCAGCCCGTCGGCGAGCACGACCGGGACCCGGTTGCTGTTCTGGTACGGCGTGAGGCGGTCCAGGAGCGGCCCGGTGCCGATGCGGGCGACCGGGAGGCCGTAGAAGGCGGACGCGGTGAACAGGGCCGTGGAGAAGCAGCCCACGACCAGACCGGGCCGCGACCTCTCGAAGAGGACCTCGGCGAGGACGGGAAGGTCGATGACGGTGAGCTCGACGCCCAGCCTCGCGGCCTCGGTCTCCAGCGCGCGGCTGTAGCGGGCCGGCGCGGTGGGGTGCGGCTTGAAGACGATCGAGCGGTGCCCGCGCTCGACCGCCCCGCGCATCATCCGTACGTGCAGGTCCTCCTCCTCCTCGGGGGAGAGGATGCCCAGCGCGGACAGGTACTGGCCGAGCAGCAGCGCCGAGTCGTCGGGCAGGACCGGCAACTCCCGTATGGACGCGGTGAGTTCGCTCATCACCTTCAGGAACGCCTCGGTCGGTACGACCTCGGCCGGCACGCCGAACTCGGTCAGCAGCCGCGGGGTCAGGCCCGGCACCAGGTCCAGATGGAGCAGGCGCCGCACACGGGTGCCGACCAGCGGGTCGATCTTGTTGCGGGTGGGGCCGTAGCTCATCAGGCCGTCGGCGTAGACGTGCACGGGAGCGTCGGTGAACAGCTGGGCCACCGTGAGGGCCGGGGCGACCTGGATGGATTCCACGACCAGTTCCACACGGTCGTCGCCCAGGTTCCACAGCAGCCGCAGATAGCGCTCGAAGAGCGGGACGTCGTCCTGGCGCGGGACCCAGGCGCCCGGGTGGAAGGGGCTGATGGCCTCGTTCCACGACAGCACCTCGTCGAAGTGGTCGCGCAGCGGTTCGAAGCCCGGCATCTCGTCGACGGGCGGCGTCGTCTCCGGGGTCGCCGAGTTGTTGAAGACCAGCAGCAGACTGCGGTCCTCGTCCTCGAAGCAGTCCGACTCCAGCGCGGCGGCCAGGGTGGCGGCCCCGTACAGGGTCGAGACGCAGTAGATGCGAGTGGTACGGGGCATCAGGCAGCCGCCTTCGCTGTCGTGATTCTGCGCCGCAGCCGCCGCAGCTTGGAGGAGCGGTGCAGGTCCATCGTTTCGAGTACGTCGGCGAGCATGTCCTGCGGCAGGCGCTGGATGGCGGCCGCGCTCCTGGCCCGCAGCTGCCGGTACACCGACGGCTCCCACTTCTCCTCGTCCGAGACGTGGTGGGCGATGATCGCGCAGTAGGTGCGGACCGCCTTCGGCAGCAGCCGGTCGGCGTCCGGGTCCTTCCGCGTCTCCGCTATGACCTGGTCGAAGGCGCGGATGAAGTCCAGCTGGCGGACGTCGCCGATCTGGGTGAGCGAGGAGGCCACCCCGCGCCGGTAGAACACACCGAGCAGGCTGACCACGGCGAACGACTCCGCCTCGCGGTGCAGCTTCCAGATCCAGGGCCGGTCCTCGGCGGTGCGCAGCCCGTCCGTGAAGTGCAGCAGCCCCTTGTCGAGCAGCCGGCGGTGGTAGGCGCCGGCCCAGGCGAACGCGTAGTCCACCGAGGTCGAGCGGTCGGCCGGCAGGATCGCCTCGCGCGGGTTCATCTTCTCCCAGCGGCGCCCCTGCGGGACCCGGCTCAGCGTCCGCGCGCGGGCCGTCGCCTGCACATGGTCGGTGCGCACGAAGTCGCAGCCCAGCCCCTCGATCGCGTCGACCAGTCGGGCGAAGTAGCCGGGCGCCAGCCAGTCGTCCCCGTCCAGGAAGGTGAGGTACTCACCCTGCGCGGCGTCCAGACCGGTGTTGCGCGCGGTGGCGAGTCCGCCGTTCTTCTCATGGCGGATATAACGCACCTGCGCGACATCGGAGAGTTCCTCGGCAGCGCGTTCGAGAATGGCCGGAGTTTCGTCCTTCGAATGGTCGTCGACCAGGACGAATTCGAAATCCGGCCGTGCGTTCAGACGCAGGCTTCTGAGGGTGTCGGGGGCGTATTGCTGCACGTTGTAGAACGGCACGATCACGGAAAGCTTGGGCACGCACGGCAGCCTATGAGCCGGTCCAGCAGGGCAACTTTCCGGTGTCTTTACACTGGGTGAACTGAATGTGTCGGATCGGTGCACCCCCTGTACTTCCGGAGAATCCACGGCCCAGTTCGGCTCTCGGCGGGGTGTTGTTAACTTTTTGGCCAGGTGCGGTTGGGCCGCACCTCGGAATTGCTTCCTAGCGTCTTCGACGTGCCACCAAGTACCTCGAAGCCCACGCGAATCGCCGTGCTCGCGGACTCCGACACCCGCTGGAAATGGGGTGCGTTGACCGCGGCCCGTATCGCCCCGGGCCCGTCCATGGAAGCCGCCCCCCACGAGGACGCGCAAGTGCGTCCGGAGCTGAGCGGGTTCCTGCTGCGCGGACGGGCGACCCCGACCGCACGCCAGCTGACGGAGGTCGGCGTGCGCGCCGACTCCCTGAGGGAGGTCACGTCCCCCGAGTTCCTGCGCGCCATGGCGGAGGAGGAGTACGACGTCGTCGTGCTCGCCCTCGTCGGCGGGGGAGTCCAGGCCATGCTCCACGGCCTCAATCACCTCTGGAAGGGCCGTGGTTCACGTCCGGTCGTGGTCACCGGCTATGTCGGAGTCGTCTACGAGAAGCTCGCCGACGGCCTCCTCCTGCGGCACGGCGCGGACCTCGTCCTCGCCAACTCCCGCCAGGACGCGGACCGTTTCACCGCGGTCTACGAGGGCGTCGGCGCCGACGCCTCGTCGGTGACCGAGGTGGCGCTGCCGTTCCTGGGCGGTTCGGCGTACGAAGGTGAACACGACCCGTACACCGTGGTGTTCGCGGTCCAGCCGTCGGTCCCCGACAACCGCAAGGACCGCGACTACCTCCTGGGCCGCCTGATCCAGCACGCGAGGCTGCACCCCGACCGCGAGGTGCTGCTGAAGCTCCGCTCCCGGCCGGGCGAACACACCACGCACATCGAGGAGTTGCCGTACCAGAAGCTGGTCCAGCGGCTCTCCCCGCCGGCCAACTTCCGGCTGGTGTACGGGAACATGGGCGAGGTCCTCGACCGCACCGACCTGCTGGTCACCATCAGCTCCACGGCCGCGCTGGAATCCCTGCACCGGCGCATCCCGACCGTCGTCCTCACCGACCTCGGCATCCGCGAGGTGCTCGGCAACCACCACTTCGTCGGCTCCGGCTGCCTCGCCTCCTGGGACCAGCTGGACGCGGGCCACCGCCCGGTGCCCGACCAGGAGTGGGTGGCCCGGCAGGGGGTCGCCGTCGCGGGTACCCCCTCCGGGGGAGGCTCGTACGCGACGGCCTTCGACGCGGCGCGCGAGCGGATCGCCAAGCTCCTCGCGCAGCCCGGGGGGCTGGCGCCCATCACGCCGTACTACACACGCGAGACGGCGCCCGGCTATCTCCCCGGCATCCTCGCCCGGCACCACCTCGCGCCCGACGGCAGCGTGTTGCCGGGGGCGCCGGCCGCCGACAGGGAGCCGGGGCCCGTACGCCAGATCGTCCGTCGTGCCGCCCGGGGGGCCTACCGGCACGGAGTGCAGCGGGTGGCGCCCGTCATCCGGCGGATGGGGGAGCTGTGAGCGCCGTGAGCGCCCACCGTGGCCCCTCGTCGGACGGGCGGGCGGGTGCGGCGCCGTCGGGGCCGGCCGCGCCCGTCGGCGCAGCCGCCGACCGGCACAGCCCCGTGCCCCCGGAGAGCGGCTTCGCCGGCTCTCCCCCCATCTCCGCGAACCCCGCGCAAGGAGTGCAACCCATGTCCGACTCGCCGGTCCCCGCCGGGGCCGCTGTGCGCCGTGTGCTCGCCGTCGTTCCCGCTCGCGGGGGCTCCAAGGGCGTGCCCGCGAAGAACCTCGCGCCCGTCGGCGGTGTGCCGCTCGTCTCCCGCGCCGTGCGGGAGTGCCTCGCCGCCCGGCTGGTCACCGACGTCGTGGTCTCCACCGACGACCACGCCATCGCCGCCGCCGCCCGTGAGGCCGGCGCCGAGGTCGTGCTGCGGCCCGCCGCCATCGCCGGTGACACCGCCACCTCCGAGGCCGCCGTACTGCACGCCATGGACGCCCACGAGGCCCTGCACGGGGCGGCCGTGGACGTGGTGCTGCTCGTGCAGTGCACCAGCCCGTTCATCATCCGCGAGGACATCGACGGCGTGGCCGGCGCGGTCGTCGAGAACGGCGCGGACACCGCCGTGACCGTGGCCCCCTTCCACGGCTTCATCTGGCGGGACACCGAGGACGAGATCGCCCCCGGCACCGTCTCCGAGGCCGACGCGGCCACCGGCGGCGGCTTCGGCGTCAACCACGACAAGTCGTACCGCCCGCGCCGCCAGGACCGCCCCCAGGACCTCCTGGAGACCGGCGCCGCCTACGCGATGGCCGCCGAGGGCTTCCGTACGCACCGGCACCGCTTCTTCGGCCGCACCGAGCTCGTACGGACCGACCCGGCACGGGTGCTGGAGATCGACGACCCGCACGACCTCGCCCGGGCCCGGGCGCTCGCGCCGCTCTTCGACGCGGAGCGGCCCGGCGCCCTCCCGACCGCCGACGACATCGACGCGGTCGTACTGGACTTCGACGGCACCCAGACCGATGACCGGGTGCTGATCGACGCCGATGGAAAGGAGTTCGTCTCCGTGCACCGCGGGGACGGCCTCGGCATCGCCGCCCTCCGCAGGAGCGAGCTCAAGATGCTGATCCTCTCCACGGAGCAGAACCCGGTCGTCGCCGCCCGGGCCAGGAAGCTCAAGATCCCGGTCCTGCACGGCATCGACCGGAAGGACCTCGCACTCAAGCAGTGGTGCGAGGAGCAGGGCATCGCGCCCGAGCGCGTGCTCTACGTCGGCAACGACGTCAACGACCTCCCGTGCTTCGCCCTCGTGGGCTGGCCCGTGGCGGTCGCGAGCGCCCACGACGTGGTACGCGGCGCCGCCCGTGCGGTCACCACCGTCCCCGGTGGCGACGGCGCGATCCGAGAGATCGCCAGCTGGATCCTCGGCCCCTCTCTCGACTCCCTCTCCAAGTAAGGAAATCGTCTGCCATGTCTGTCAACTCCCGTCTGCGCACCTTCGGTACCGAGCGCATCGCAGGACCCGGCCAGCCCGTCTACATCTGCGGCGAGATCGGCATCAACCACAACGGCGAGCTGGAGAACGCCTTCAAGCTCATCGACGTGGCCGCCGAGGCCGGTTGTGACGCCGTGAAGTTCCAGAAGCGCACGCCCGAGATCTGCACCCCGCGCGACCAGTGGGACATCGAGCGCGACACCCCCTGGGGCCGGATGACCTACATCGACTACCGCCACCGCGTGGAGTTCGGCGAGGACGAGTACCGCCAGATCGACGAGTACTGCAAGGACAAGGGCATCGCCTGGTTCGCCTCCCCGTGGGACACCGAGGCCGTCGCCTTCCTGGAGAAGTTCGACGTCCCCGCCCACAAGGTCGCGTCCGCGTCCCTGACCGACGACGAGCTGCTGCGCGCCCTGCGCGCCACGGGCCGCACCGTCATCCTCTCCACCGGCATGTCGACCCCGAAGCAGATCCGCCACGCCGTCGAGGTCCTCGGTTCGGACAACATCCTTCTCTGCCACGCCACTTCGACCTACCCGGCGAAGGCCGAGGAGCTCAACCTCCGCGTCATCAACACCCTGCAGGCCGAGTACCCGAACGTCCCGATCGGCTACTCCGGCCACGAGACCGGCCTGCAGACCACCCTGGCCGCCGTCGCCCTCGGCGCCACCTTCGTCGAGCGCCACATCACCCTCGACCGCGCGATGTGGGGCTCCGACCAGGCCGCCTCCGTGGAGCCGCAGGGCCTCACCCGCCTGGTCCGCGACATCCGCACCATCGAGGCCTCCCTCGGCGACGGCGTCAAGAAGGTCTACGACTCCGAGCTCGGCCCGATGAAGAAGCTGCGCCGCGTCACCGGTGTCGTCGCCGAGGCGGAGATCGCCGCCGCCGCGGGCGAGCCGGTCGCGGTCTGATCGACGATCGACGACGAGCAGGGGACGGTCATACGTCGATGAGCCGCCGCGCCGGATCCGCCGGCAGCACCTCCACTCTCGCGTTCGTCGAGAGCCCGGTACAGCTCCTGAACGTGCTGGAGTGGGCACATGCCCAGGCGCCCGGCGCGGGGCTCACCCTCGTCGTCCTGTCACCGACCGACCCCATGACCCGCGGCCAGCTGCGCCGGATGGCCGAGCTGGCCCGCGAGGAGGGCCACCGGGTCCGCTGGGAGGAGGCCCGGGGCGGCCCCGCGGCCCCCTTCCAGACCATCGGCGGCCTCACGGGCATGCTCCGCAGGGCGGACCGCATCGTCCTGGGAGACCCCTTCTCCCGCTACGTACAACTGCTCCTGACCATCACCAAGGCCCGCGACCTCGTCGTGGTGGACGACGGCACGGCCACCATGGAGTTCGTCGCCCAGCTGGCCCGCGGTGAGCGGCTGGTCCGCTGGCACCGCAAGGGCGGCCGTCCGGGCGCCCGTGACCTGATCTTCGCTCCGGTCTCCTCCAAGGCCCGCCGCCGGCTGACCCCGAGCGCCCGGCGCAGGGTGGCGATCTTCTCCTCCATGCCCATGGACGAGACCCCGCCCGGCGTCACGGTCCACACCAACGACTTCTCCTGGACCCGCTTCCGCTTCGGCCCGCCGCGGATCACCAAGAGCGCCGACATGGTCGGCACCTCACTGGTGGAGACCGGCGTGGTCGACAACGAGCACTACCTGGACGCCGTCCGCACCCTCGCCAAGACCCACGGCGCCACCCGCTACTTCGCCCACCGCCGTGAGAGCGCCGAGAAGCTGCACCGGCTGGCGGTCGAGACGGGCCTGCAGATCGTCCGCCCCGACCTGCCCCTGGAGCTGATCGCCCGCCGGGGCCCGGTCGGCCGTACGATCCTCAGCTTCCCCTCCACCGTCGTCCACACCCTCCCCCTCGCCCTGGCCGGCACGGAGGTCCGCGTCGCGGTCTGCGACATCGACCCCACCTGGCTCACAGAACACGCCTCCCCTCGGGCCCAGGGCTTTTTGTCGGGGGTTACGGGGACGGCACGGGATGTGACGCGGTTGCAGATGGTTCCGGTGGTGTGATGCCAGATCGGCTCAGCCGACCTGGTCGACCGGGCATCTCGGTTCGACGTACGTACGGTTCCCTGGACGAGGGCGGTGGCGCCCCGGGGCGACCCTCATGACCGCTGAGTCTCTTTGAGGGCCTGGAGGAAGGCCGCGAAGGTTCCGGCCGGGAAAGCGAGGGTTCCGAGGGCGGGGTCCTTGGAGTCGCGGATGGATATGAGGGTGGGGGCGTGGGCGATCTCCACGCAGGCGTTGCCGTCGCCGCCTCCGGAGTAGGACGACTTTCGCCAATTGTCGGGGGTGTTCACCGGGTGCCTCACAGCTCTTTGGTCAGCTTGTGGATCAGGTCGCGCGACCGTTCAGGATCGAGTGACACAGCTTCCACTCTACGGAAAAGCGTTCGAAAGACGCCGAGTTGGGCCTCGGAATCGACGAACGCGGTGCCGTGCGGGCCGTCGCGGACCACGGTGTCCAGTTTCGGGATGCTGCCTCCTGCGTAGATCATTGCGCTACCGGTGTCGTCGAAGCGTTCCAGGGCGAACGGGATGACGCGGACGCTGATGTGGTCCGCCTCGGAGAGTTCCAGGATGCGGGCGAGCTGTGCTTGGGCCGCAGCCCGGCCGCCGACGCTGATCCGAAGCGCCGCCTCGTGGATCACCGCCTTGTACGGGATCGGCGTTGCCCCTTCGAGGATCACGCGCCGTTGCATGCGGTGCCGGACGCGCAGATCCAGGTCTGTATCGGGGAGTTCGGGGATGCGGGTCGAGAAGAGCGCCCGTGCGTAGTCCTCGGTCTGGAGGAGGCCCGACACGTGCAGCAGGTCCAGGTCCCATCGGAAGGTTGCCTTGTGTTCCAGTTCGGAGAGGTCCAGGAAAGAAGTTGGCAACTGCCCCCGGTACTCCTCCCACCAGCCGCGCGTGCGGTCGGTGGCCATCCGCACCAGGGCTGAGATCAACTCCTCGTCCGAGCATGAGTAGTTGGCCGCCATGCTCCGCAGGCGCTTCTCGCTCACGCCGGTCTGGGCTGCCTCGATCTGGCTGATCTGGGCGGAACTCACCCCCAGCATGGCCGCAGCCTCGCGGCCCGTGATGTCGGCCGCCTCGCGCAGTCTGCGCAGTTCGGTGCCCAGGCGCATCTGCCGTGCCGTGGGTTCCGGCCTCAACCCCGCCATGGGCTGCTCCTCGTATCAACATGCCTGTGGGCTCGACTCGTTCGGAGCCAGATTACGGGATCGGCTTGCTAGACATTGAATTCTAGGTCTACTGTCAGTGACGCAACGCACACGCTGCGGAAGTGCACCGCTCCGCCCTGCCATGACGGCCGCGGCAACGCCACCGCACCCCAAATCCCCGCTCGCCGACCGGAGTTGATGACGCATGCCCGAAACCTGGGACTACACACTGTCCATCCCCAATGACCTCAGAGGGGTCACGGTCTGCCGTCGCACGCTGCGCCTGATCCTGACCCTGCACGGGTTGATCGGGTTGGTGGACACCGCCGAGCTTCTGGCCGCGGAGCTGGTGTCGAACGCCGTACGGCACACCAAGGGGCCGGCCGCGCTCAGGGTCCGCCGCACCCCGGAGGGCATGGTGTGGATCGGGGCGTGGGACGCCGACCCCGCACCGCCGCAACCGCCACGGCCGCCGGCGCGGGTCGGTGACGAGGAGGAGGGGCGGGGGCTGGGGTTGGTCATGGCATGCGCGGACTGCTGGGGGTGGCAGCCCTCGGCCAGGTTCGGGAACCCGGGCAAGTTCGTGTGGTGTGCGCTGCAGGCGGCGTAGAGGAGAGGGGGACGGTCAGGGCTTCTGCGCCAGCAGGTACGCGCGCGGCCGTTTCTCGTCGTCGGCCGGCTCGCGCAGGACGCGCGTGTGCAGTCGCAGCCCTGCCTTGACGAGCAGCTCGGCCACGGTGTCCGGTGTCCGCCAGTAGTAGTCGAGCGAGATCTCCTGCCCGAACCGCTCCGCCAGATGCATACGCTCGTCCTCGACCGCGCTCTGGAATCCGAGCAGCACATGACCGCCCGGCACCAGTACGCGGTGGAACTCGGCGAACGCCGTCGGCAGGTGCTCGTCCGGGACGTGGATGATCGAGTACAGCGCGAGGACACCGCCCAGTGTCTCGTCCGGCAGGTCCAGCGCGGTCATCGAGCCGACATGGAAGCGGAGCGAAGGGTGCGCCTCCCGCGCCAGTGCCACCATCCGCGCTGACACGTCCACCCCGAACACCGACAGGCCCAGCGCGTCCAGGCGCGCGGTGACATGGCCGGGCCCGCTGCCGACGTCGGCGACGGGCGCCGTACCGCCCGCGCGGACCAGCTCCGCGAAGGCGCCGACCAGGGCCAGATCCAGCGGTCTGTCGCTCAGCCAGTCGGCGAGCTGGTCGGTGTACGGCCGGGCGATCGCGTCGTACGACGTACGGGTGGTCCGTATGAATTCCGGGGTCTCGGCGGTCACGGGCCGACCCTAGCGGGATTCGTCGGCCCGCCGGGGCCATCACGACCGGGCCACCCGGGACCGGGATCGCCATCCCCTGTCCATGAGGGCAGGCGGCCCAGGACCGGCCGTCGTGCGCGCAGCGTCACCGGACCGCTGCGTGGCGGTGATGATTCCGGGATCCGGGCACCCGTAGCCCACAGAGCGGTCCCGACAGATGAACAGAACCGCTGGGGGAGTGCGAGGCGTGGTATGCGTATAGAAAGAAGAGGTTTACCCACCTCCAGTTACACCCATGCGTCGAGCGGCCAGATTTTCTTCCCTTGAGGGGGTTGAACTTTTGTTGATCGAGGGTCAGTTGGCCACCCCGGCGTCCTACGCTTAAGAGGGTGAAGCAACTGATGTCACCAGAGTCCGAGGTCGACCTTCCCGGGGAAGCCCTGCTCGACGGCAGGCTGCCCGAGGCGCTGCACGCAGAACTCGTCGCCTTCCGGCGTGACCTGCACATGCACCCGGAGCTCGGCAACCAGGAGTTCCGCACCACCGCGGCGATCAAGGAACGGCTCGAGCGGGCCGGCCTGAAGCCGCGGGTGCTCGCCACCGGGACCGGGCTCGTCTGCGACATCGGGGAGTGGGACGGGGGCCGGCCCATGCTCGCCCTGCGGGCCGACATCGACGGACTGCCCATCCCGGACACGAAGAGCGAGTGCTCGTACCGCTCGACCGTGCCGGACCGCGCGCACGCCTGTGGCCACGACGTCCACACGACCGTGGTGCTGGGCGCCGGTCTCGTCCTCGCCGACCTGCTCAGGCAGGGCAGGCTCCCACGGCCCGTACGGCTGCTCTTCCAGCCCGCCGAGGAGGTGCTGCCCGGCGGCGCCGCCGACGCCATCGACTGCGGGGTGCTGGAGGGCGTGGGGCAGATCCTCGCCGTGCACTGCGACCCCCGGGTGGACGCCGGGCGGATCGGCCTCAGGCAGGGCGCCATCACCTCCGCCTGCGACCGGCTGGAGGTCGCGCTCGACGGGCCCGGCGGCCACACCGCCCGCCCGCATCTGACCACCGACCTGGTCACCGCCGCCGCCCGCGTCGTCACCGACGTGCCCGCGCTGGTCGGCCGCCGGGTCGACACCCGGGCCGGCGTCGCCATCACCTGGGGCCGTATCGAATCCGGGCACGCCCCGAACGTCATCCCGCAGCACGCCGAGCTCTCCGGCACCGTGCGCTGCCTCGACATCGAGGCCTGGCGGCTGGCGCCCGACCTGGTCGTCGCCGCCATCGACGAGGTCGCCAACCTGCACGGCGCCAAGTCGGAGATCAACTACGTGCGCGGTGTCCCGCCCGTCGTCAACGACGCCGGCTCCACGGAGCTGCTGCGCGCGGCGATGACGGCCCGGCGCGGGGAGCGGTCGGTCGAGAGCACCGAGCAGAGCCTGGGCGGCGAGGACTTCTCCTGGTACCTGGAGCACGTCCCGGGCGCCATGGCCCGTCTCGGCGTCCGCACTCCGGGCGAGCGGACCGTACGCGATCTGCACCAGGGCGACTTCGACGCCGACGAGTCCGCGATCACGGTGGGTGTGGAGCTGTTCACGGCGGCGGCGCTGATCGACGCCGCGGGCTGAGCAGGGGCGCCACCGGCACTCCCAGGGGCGCCCCCGGGAGTGCCGGTGGTGTCGTCGGGCGGCTACGGCTACGGCTACGGCTGCGGCCGCGGCATCGGCTATGGCTATGGCTACGGCATCGGCTGCGCATCGGCGGGGCTGGGCGCGCCCACGCGGCGTAGCCGCACGTGATGCAGCCCGCGCCTCTTCGGGGGGCGTCGGCCCCGGACCCTCTCCGTCGTCCGGCGCAACATGGTTGTAAGCCAATCGTGCGCTCATCGAAATCCGGGCCCGCGAGGCCGCCAGACGCCGAGTTCAGGCGGTGTTTGCCTCGAATCGATAACGGCTTCGGAAGAGGTCTGTTTCCGACATCTACGCGCGTTACGATGCCGCGAAGCCGACGCCGCAGGGGCGTCCGGGCCCGAGCACTGGCAAGGTGCTCACATGAAGCGCCGACAAGGCGCTCAGGTCAGGTGAAGGAGCCTCCCGTGCGCCGGGTAGCCAAGCTTTCCGCTGCGTGTATCGCCACCGCAGCTCTCGCACTGACTGCCACAGCCTGTGGCAGCACCTCGTCCGACAGCAACAGCAGCCCGTCCACCTCCTCCTCGGGCGGCGGCAAGGGCATCAAGATCGGCCTCGCCTACGACGTCGGCGGCCGCGGTGACCGCTCCTTCAACGACTCCGCCGCGCGCGGTGCCGACCAGGCCGAGAAGGAGTTCGGCGGCTCCGTCAAGGAGCTGACGGCGAAGACCTCCGACACCGAGGCCGACCGCGAGCAGCGCCTGACCGACCTGGCCAGCGCCGGCTACAACCCGATCGTGGCCGTCGGCTTCTCCTACGCCACCTCGGTCGACAAGGTCGCCAAGCAGTTCCCGAAGGTCAGCTTCGGTCTCATCGACTCGGTCGCGACCTCCCCGAACGTCGACAGCATCACCTTCACCGAGGAGCAGGGCTCCTACCTGGCCGGTGTGGCGGCGGCGCTGAAGACCAAGAAGGACCACGTCGGCTTCATCGGCGGCGTAGACACCCCGCTGATCAAGAAGTTCGCCGCGGGTTACGTCCAGGGCGTCAAGGACACCAACTCCAAGGTCAAGGTCGACGTCCAGTACCTGACCCACGGTTCGGACCTGTCCGGCTTCTCCAGCCCCGACAAGGGCAAGGAGGCCGCGTCCGGCATGCTCGACAACGGCGCCGACGTGATCTACGCCGCCGCCGGTTCCTCCGGCAACGGCTCGATCGAGGCCGTGCACGGCGTCAAGGGCGCCTGGGCCATCGGCGTGGACTCGGACCAGTACAACATCCCGGGTCTGGCCGCGTACAAGACCTCGATCCTGACCTCCATGGTCAAGAACGTCGACGTCGGTGTGTACGACTTCATCAAGTCCGTGCACGACGGCAAGCCGCTGACGGGCAACCAGGTCTACTCCCTCGCCAAGGGCGGTGTCGGCCTGGCCACCAGCGGTGGCTACATCGACGACATCAAGGCCCAGCTGGACGCCGCGAAGAAGAAGATCGTCGACGGCACCGTCAAGGTCAAGACCAGCTGACCTGACGGTTCCCGTCGGAACCCCGGGCTCGACGAGGGGGCCTCGAAGCCCCCTCGTCGAGCCATAACAATGTGTCAACTCTACGCGTGTAGCATGGAGTTGTCGCGCTAGCGTCGCCGACGCCTGCCCCCTCCTATGCAGCCCCTTTCCCCCCAGGAGAGTGCGCCATCAACGCGTCCAGCCCTCCCGCTGCCGTCGAACTGCGCGGCATCACCAAGCGGTTCCCCGGCGTCGTGGCCAACAAGGACATCGACATCACCGTCCGCACCGGCACCGTGCATGCCCTGTGCGGTGAGAACGGTGCCGGCAAGTCCACCCTGATGAAGATCCTCTACGGCATGCAGCAGCCGGACGAGGGCACCATCACCGTGAACGGCGAGACGGTCACCTTCAACAACCCCGCCGACGCCATCGCCCGCGGTATCGGCATGGTGCACCAGCACTTCATGCTCGCCGACAACCTCACCGTCCTGGAGAACGTCGTCCTGGGCGCGGAGAAGCTGTACGGCATCGGTGCCAAGGCCCGCGCCAAGATCAAGGAACTCTCCGACGCGTACGGGCTCAACGTGCGCCCGGACGTCCTGCTGGAGGAGCTCGGCGTCGCCGACCGCCAGCGCGTGGAGATCCTCAAGGTCCTCTACCGCGGCGCCAAGACCCTCATCCTCGACGAGCCCACCGCCGTCCTCGTCCCGCAGGAGGTCGAGGCCCTCTTCGACAACCTGCGCGAGCTCAAGGCCGAGGGCCTCACCGTCATCTTCATCTCCCACAAGCTCGGCGAAGTCCTGTCCGTGGCCGACGAGATCACCGTCATCCGCCGCGGCACCACCGTCGGCACGGTCGAGCCGGCCGGCACCACGACCAAGCAGCTCGCCGAGCTGATGGTCGGCAGCGAACTGCCCACGCCGGAGACCGAGGAGTCCACGGTCACGGACGTCCCGCTGCTGAAGCTGGACGGCCTGCGCCTGGCCCAGACCGACCTCGACGGCGTCGAGCGGATCATCCTCGACGACATCTCCTTCACCATCCACAAGGGCGAGGTCCTCGGCATCGCCGGCGTCGAGGGCAACGGCCAGTCCGAGCTGGTCGAGGCCATCATGGGCATCCGTGCCCTGAACGCCGGCGCGATCGCCCTCGACGGCACCGACATCTCCCACGTCCCCACCCGCCGCCGCCGCGAGGCCGGCGTCGGCTACATCCCCGAGGACCGCCACCGCCACGGCCTGCTCCTCGAGGCCCCGCTGTGGGAGAACCGCATCCTCGGCCATGTCACCGAGAAGCCCAACTCCCGCGGCCAGCTGCTCGACATCAGGGGCGCCCGCTCCGACACCGAGCGCATCATCGAGGCGTACGACGTCCGCACCCCCGGTATCGACGTCACCGCCGCCTCCCTCTCCGGCGGCAACCAGCAGAAGCTGATCGTCGGCCGCGAGATGAGCCACGAGCCCAAGCTGCTCATCGCCGCCCACCCCACCCGCGGTGTGGACGTCGGCGCGCAGGCGGCGATCTGGGACCACATCCGCGACGCCCGCCGCGAGGGCCTGGCGGTGCTGCTGATCTCCGCCGACCTGGACGAGCTCATCGGCCTGTCCGACACCCTGCGGGTGATGTACCGCGGCCGACTGGTCGCCGACGCCGACCCGGCCACCATCACCCCCGAGGAGCTGGGCTCCGCCATGACGGGTGCGGCCACCGGCCACCTGGAGCACACAGAGGACTCCGCCGAGGACCACGAGGACGACGCCCGATGAACAAGCTGACCCAACGCATCGACAAGGAGCGGCTGCTCCTCGCCATCGCGGCCCCGCTGCTCGCGATCGTCGCCGCGCTCGTCGTCACCACCCTGGTGATCCTCGCCACCGGCAAGAACCCGTTCGACGCCTTCAGCGACATGGTGACCTACGGCACCGCCAGCGACAGCCAGGTCTACATCCTCAACAAGGCGACGACGTACTACCTGGCGGGTGTCGCGGTGGCCATCGGCTTCCGCATGAACCTGTTCAACATCGGCGTCGACGGCCAGTACCGCATCGCCGCGTTCTTCGCCGCCGTCCTCGGCGGCGCGCTCACCACGCCCGGCTGGATCTCCATCCCGCTGATCATCCTGTGCGCGATGGGCACCGGCGCGGTGTGGGCGGGCATCGCGGGCGTCCTGAAGGTGACCCGGGGCGTCAGCGAGGTCATCTCGACGATCATGCTCAACGCGATCGCCACCGCGATCATCGCCTACCTGCTGCAGCCCGGGAAGCTCGCCGAGCTCCAGGCCGGCGGCACGGTCGTCTCCACCAAGCCACTGCGCTCGTCCTCGTACTTCTTCCAGATCGACACGGGCCCGGCGGGCGAGCTGTGGGGCTTCATCTTCATCGCCGTGCTCGTCGGCATCGCGTACTGGTTCGTGCTCGGCCGCACCCGGTTCGGCTTCGACCTGCGCACCGTCGGCCAGTCCGAGAGCGCCGCCGCCGCGAGCGGTGTGTCCGTGAAGAAGATGATCGCTACCAGCATGCTCATCTCCGGCGCCATCGCCGGCCTGATCGGCATGCCGACGCTGCTCAACGACAGCCACCAGTTCAGCAACGACTTCCCGACCGGCATCGGCTTCACCGGCATCGCGATCGCCCTGCTCGGCCGCAACAACCCGGTCGGCATCGCGCTGGGCGCCCTGCTGTGGGGCTTCCTGGAGCGCACCACCAACCACCTGGAGTTCCAGGGCTACGACAAGGAGATCCTCGGCGTCATCCAGGGCGTGATCGTCCTGTGCGTCGTGATCGCCTACGAGGTCGTACGACGTTACGGCCTCAAGCGCCAGCAGCAGCGGGTCGGCGCGGAGCTCGCCGCCCAGGCCGCCGCCCCGACCGAGAAGCAGGAGGTGGCGTGATGACTGCCACGATGACCGACACGCCGCCGCCCGCGGCCCCCAAGGCGGACACCGAACGCACCCGGTCGGGCCGTCCGCTCGGCCAGATCCTCATGATCGTCGCCGGCGCCCTGCTGCTCGTCGCCGCGGTCCGCGTCATCACCGGGGCGAACCAGCTCACCTCCGACGGACAGGTCAGCGCCGCGCTGAGCCTCGCCGTCCCGATCGGCCTCGCCGGTCTCGCGGGCCTGTGGTCCGAGCGCTCCGGCGTGGTCAACATCGGCCTCGAAGGCATGATGATCCTCGGCACCTTCGGCGCCGGCTGGATCGGCTGGCAGTCCAACCCGTGGCTCGGCCTGCTGTGCGGGATCGGCTTCGGCGTCCTCGGCGGGCTGCTGCACGCCGTCGCCACCGTCACCTTCGGCGTGGACCACATCGTCTCCGGTGTCGCGATCAACCTGCTCGCGCTGGGCACCACCCAGTACCTCGCCAAGCTGTTCTTCACCGACGGCAAGGCGGCCGACGCGGGCGGCAACCCCAAGCAGTCCCCGCCGGTGGACTCGCTGCCCAACTTCGACATCCCGGGCCTGTCCGACGCCCTGCACTCCCTGGAGAACCACCACTGGTTCCTGATCTCCGACCTCGCCGGCATCCTCGGCGGCCTGGTCACCAACCTGTCCGTGGTCACGATCCTGGCCTTCGCGCTGTTCATCGCCAGCTGGTGGCTGCTGTGGCGCACGCCGTTCGGTCTGCGGCTGCGCTCCTGCGGCGAGAACCCGGTCGCGGCGGAGTCCCTCGGCGTCAACGTCTACAAGTACAAGTACGCCGCCGTCGCCGTCTCCGGCGGCCTGGCCGGCCTGGGCGGTGCCTTCCTCGCGCTGGTCACCTCGCACATCTACCTCGAGAACCAGACCGGTGGCCGCGGCTACATCGGCCTCGCGGCCATGATCTTCGGCAACTGGCGGCCCGGCGGCCTCGCCATGGGCGCGGGCCTGTTCGGCTACTCCGACGCGCTCCAGCTGCGCAACGGCGGCCAGACCGTGCACGCGCTGCTGCTCCTGCTGGTCGTGCTGCTCGTGGCCATGGCCGGCTGGAAGATGTACAAGAAGGCCCACTGGCAGGGCGGCATCAGCCTCTTCGTGGGCGCGCTCGTCCTGCTCTGGTACCTGGTCACCGACGAGGTCCCGAGCGACTTCGTCGGCGCCACCCCGTACGTCGTCACCCTGCTGGTGCTGTCGCTGTCCGCGCAGCGTCTGCGGATGCCGAAGGCGGACGGTATGCGCTACCGGAAGGGCCAGGGCAAGTGACGCCGGCCGCCGTCGACTGGGAGGCCCTGCGCGACCTCGCTCGCGAGGCCATGTCGCACGCCTACGCCCCCTACTCGGACTACCCGGTCGGCGTCGCCGCCCTGGTCGACGACGGCCGCACGGTCTCCGGCTGCAACGTCGAGAACGCCTCCTACGGCCTCGGCCTGTGCGCCGAGTGCGGGCTGGTCTCGGAGCTGCAGCGCACGGGCGGCGGCCGCCTCACGCACTTCACCTGCGTGGACGGCCACGGCGAGATCCTGGTCCCGTGCGGCCGCTGCCGTCAGCTGCTGTACGAGTTCGGGGGCCCCGACCTGCTCCTGGAGACCCCGGCGGGAATCCTCCCGCTCTCCGAGATGCTCCCCCAGGCCTTCGGCCCGGAGCACCTCACCAAGTAAGTCCCGTACGGCCCCTCCGAGTTGTCCAAGCGACCGGCTCGGAGGGGTCGTACGACTTCTGGAACCTTCGGAAGGAAAGCAAGCCATGGCCATGGACGCCATCTCCGTCATCCGCACCAAGCGGGACCGCGGTGAACTCAGCGACGAGCAGATCGACTGGGTCATCGACGCGTACACCCGCGGGGAGGTCGCCGACTACCAGATGGCCGCGCTGAACATGGCCATCCTGCTCAACGGCATGAACCGCCGCGAGATCGCCCGCTGGACGGCCGCGATGATCGCCTCCGGCGAGCGCATGGACTTCTCGTCCCTGTCCCGCCCGACGGCCGACAAGCACTCCACGGGAGGCGTCGGCGACAAGATCACCCTTCCCCTCGCCCCGCTGGTCGCGGCCTGCGGTGCGGCCGTCCCCCAGCTGTCGGGCCGCGGCCTCGGGCACACCGGCGGCACCCTGGACAAGCTGGAGTCCATCCCCGGCTGGCGCGCCCTGCTCTCCAACGAGGAGATGCTGTCGGTCCTGGACGGCACCGGCGCGGTGATCTGCGCGGCGGGCGACGGCCTGGCCCCCGCTGACAAGAAGCTCTACGCCCTGCGGGACGTCACCGGCACGGTCGAGGCGATCCCGCTGATCGCCTCCTCCATCATGTCCAAGAAGATCGCGGAGGGCACGGGCTCCCTGGTCCTCGACGTGAAGGTGGGCACGGGCGCCTTCATGAAGACGATCGAGGACGCGAGGGAGCTGGCGTCCACGATGGTGGGCCTCGGCACCGACCACGGCGTGAAGACGGTCGCCCTCCTGACGGACATGTCCACCCCGCTGGGCCTGACGGCGGGCAACGCCCTGGAGGTCCGCGAGTCGGTCGAGGTCCTGGCGGGCGGCGGCCCTGCGGACGTGGTCGAACTCACCCTGGCGCTCGCGCGGGAGATGCTCGACGCGGCCGGCGTGAAGGACGCCGACCCGGCGAAGGCCCTGGCCGACGGTTCGGCCATGGACGTCTGGCGCCGCATGATCGCGGCCCAGGGCGGCGACCCGGACGCGGAACTGCCGGTGGCCCGTGAGCAGCACGTCATCAAGGCCCCGTCCTCGGGCGTCCTGACCCGCCTCGACGCCTACGGCATCGGCGTCGCCGCCTGGCGCCTCGGCGCGGGCCGCGCCCGCAAGGAGGACCCGGTGCAGGCGGGCGCGGGCATCGAACTCCACGCCAAGCCCGGCGACACGGTGACGGAGGGCCAGCCCCTCCTGACCCTCCACACGGACACCCCCGAACGCTTCGAGTACGCACTCCAGGCGGTGGAGGGCTCGTACGACATCGGGGCGGCGGGCACGGACTTCACGGCGTCGCCTGTCGTGCTGGAACGTATCGCCTGACCAGGGGAGTTTCCCTTTCGAGTGAACGGGATCGGTGGACCGCCACCGGTCCCGTTCGGCATGCTGGGATCGGTGACGCAACCGAAGGAGACCGCCATGAGCGCACTCACCGTGGGCCACGACCCCGAGCAGGGCTGGGACGACCTCGTCCGGTTCTGGGAGGAGATGGACTGGCCCGAGGGCAGCAAGGTGGAGATCATCGA
>Ga0182007_10000329_pt1 | contig 30067 bp, 54 predicted proteins | sample Sormic07211113_1_FD_123023 | JGI IMG/M metagenome (GOLD analysis project Ga0182007, IMG submission 123023) | Rhizosphere microbial communities from Sorghum bicolor, Mead, Nebraska, USA - 072115-113_1 MetaG | ecosystem: Host-associated > Plants > Roots > Rhizosphere | place: USA: Nebraska...
CGACGGCCACTCCATCCAGGCGATTACGCTACTGGCCGACAGACTCAACCCCCCGCAGATCAGCGCTTCGAAGATGATTCGGCGCTTACTGGTTTCTTTTGCGTCGTACAGCACGCGAAGGAGGGAAATGAGGATCGCCATGATTGCGCCCTGTAGGAGCGGATTGCTCATTGCCTCCCAGAACTTGGCCCAGCTCTCAGGTCTGTCTGGCATGGTGAGCATCCGGTGATCTCCCTGTTCGGGAGCAGTAATAGGTCCGGCACTCCACGCATATCTCGTCCGCTCGGAGCAAGGACGGTTGCATGGGTGCCGAATGGATTGGACTTGATACGTCCGGGAAAGCATCCACTTGGATAGAGGCTTTCCTCGGAGGTACAAAAAAGCCCGCAGCATGTACGGGCTTTTTCCACCGCGACCAAGCGTATTCAGCAGGGGGCGAAACCTTCGTATTCTTCGACCCCGGGTTTCGCCGAGGTCATCACGAAGTGGTTGCTGGATGCGCGCAGATTGCTTTTAAGGTTTTGGTCATCGGACTGGCTACCCGTTCGCCACATGGCAAGGGTGAGTTCCAGTCGCTTCAGGCCGACACTTGGCAGTTCGGCCAGAGTGACAGCGGCGCGGTAGGCATAAGCGACAGGCTCGGCCAGTGCGCCCATCGAGAAACAGGCCATACAGGCGGCGAATGCCAGCCCCAGATACATCGATACTCGCTTCATCATTCAACATCCCCCTTAGGGTTATTTTTGGTAAGGAAACGAAAAGCCCCGCACGATGGCGAGGCTCTGTGTTTGGTGCTGCCTGATGGAATCGAACCACATAACCCAGGTAGCGGATTTACAGTCCGCCGTGCGTCCCAGCGCACTTTCAGTCAGCCTTGCTTGGCGGAAGGTGAAAGAGTCGAACTCTTACCGTTTCCGATAGCTCCGGGTTCAAACCGGATTGCCCACCACTGGGCGCCACCTTCCTAAATTTGGAGCGGATACAGGGAATCGAACCCTGATCGTCAGCTTGGAAAGCTATCTAGCGACCTGCGCTATCCGCTTGTGCCGGTTACCTTTATCCGGCGCCGAGCGTTTCCACTTGGCGGTGCATTCCGGCCTGATCCGCAGCGTTGTGCTGTTTCACTACCGGCGTGGCTGAGTGCAGATGGCAACCCTTTCAGGCCGCTGTCGTGGCGCTTCCCTTCAGTCCCCACGCTGACTGCTATCCCTACAAAGTCGTCCGGCTTCCGCTACGGTCCTTCTGGGCTTCATTCATCTGCATTGGGGTGCCAGCTCAATCAACATTCCGCCAGGGGTGAGAGCTTCCTGTCGATCGAGCTGGCATTCCGATGTAGACGATTTGAACTATGGCAATTTTTGCCAGTGTTCGAACTACCGAGGATTTCTAGGTAGTTGCCCCGCATCTGCGGGGACTTATCTCGGTGCTTTATGGTCCCTTGCGAGGGACTGTATTACTACCTGACCCGCAACGACGGCAGGATAGATACACAGTACGACATGACGACACGACGCGCAACCAGTATTTCGCTTTCATCGTCACGCGACTTCCTTCTCAAGCGCGCCGACCGCCTCAAGGAGATGCTGAGCCTCTACCAGCGCCTTATCCACCATCGACTCCAGGCTCTCTTTGATTGCCTTGTTCCAGCGCTGATAGGTTCGCTCGGTCAGCCCCTGGTTGTCCCAGGTAGCCATGTCGTAATTGGAGTCAGCGAGAACGATCATATCGCTGGACCGGGATTCAGCCATGGCCGCGAAACTCTGGTTTGCTCTGGCGATTCCAGCCTTTGCCGCATCATTCCACCAGCCCCACTTGTCCGGGTCGCGCCTGTCCTTGCGAATCTTTGGCGCGACCAGCTTCACCGCCTCTCTGCGCGCACCCTTCACTTGCGGAATAGCCCACACGATCACGGCCTGCCTGGTGAACTGCTCGGGGGCAGCGCTCGACACGCACGGAATCAATCGAGCGATCGACTCCAGCTTCCTCTGCTTGTGCGTGCTGTACTTGGCCATCAGAGCATCCCACTGAATGACTGACAGCTGGGCATGCAGCAACTTGTGGATTATGCAGTCGGCCAGCATTGCCGCTTCCTTTCCGACAATCGCCCCCTTCTGCTTGGCGCACTGAACCTTCGGCTCGAAGTCCTGGCCACCGGTGCCGCTCATGGTTTCCGCTGCCAGCGCCCGGACCACTGCTGCAATTACGCTTCTGTAGATCATTGCGCGCTCTCCAGGTACTGATTGAGCCAGTCGCGCAGCTTGGTCGCTGAATCCACGTCCAGCTCAACCGACGCGCCGTCGCCATGAGCGCTCGCGACCGATATCCAGTGCGAACCATGCTTTCTGCTTGCTTCCAGGTGGTCACCCGGCCACATCGCACAATCGATCCTTAAATCTTCCATCTATCACCCCTGATATTCACTTGTTAGAAAACTCTGCTGCCTGGCTCACGCCGAAGCCTCAACCTGATCGTTACGGAAGAACGAGCCCCCGACACAGTGGATCAGCGTCTGCTTGCCGTTGGCGTAGGTGATGTCGTGCGTCCAGGTCCAGCCTGATGGCGAGTCGGCGTTGTAGCCCATGTTCATCTTGGACGTGGTACCGACCGACCGGGCGCCGTCGACGATCTCGGCCCCGTGGCTGTGACCCTTGACGATCTTGGCGCCGATGTTGGCGAATCCTTTGGTTGAACCCCGCGCACCGTTCGGCCCCTTGTGGCCATGGAACGAATACTCGATGCCGAAGCGGGAGAACGATTCGGCAGGCTTGAGCCAGCGCAGATTGCCCTGACGCATCAGCTTGCTCATCCAGTGCTGGAACGGGTCGATGTAGCCGCCGTCGTGGATCGCCTGGAGCATGACGGTCTTTGTTTCGTGGTAGACCAGAGCGTTTTCCAGGTCGTTGGCGTGCTCGGCCTTCTCCAGCCATTGCTTGAAGTGGTCGTGATGGTTCGAGTTGACCATGACCACTTGATCGGCCAGGCCGCTGATCTCGTCCAGCACCTTGGCGGTGGCCTTCAATTCCTTGAGCACGCTGGAAGTCCCGCGCATCTGGCGCTCGAACTTCTCGAAGTATTTGCTGTGATGGCTGGCCGATCCGAAGTTGAGCACGTCATGCGCAACAATGGTCTTTGGCTTGAGCATGGTCGCCAGCTCGGCGGTAGCCTTCAGCACGCGTCGCTCTGCTACCTCGGCATGGATGTCGCCCATGGTCAGCGCTTCAGCCCGTGGCGCAGGCTCTACGCCCTTGGTGGTGTACTTGGTCGCCAGGTCGATGAACGATCCGTCCTTGAGCGGGCAGATCTGCCGGGTGTGTGCATGGTCACCGCTGACCTCAACCACGCAGGCGCCGAGCGTATGGTGGAACTGGCCCTTGGCGCCGGCGTTGGTGTCGCTGTAGTTCTCGACGGTGCAGGCGCCCGTGGTCATAACCAGCTTGGCGGGGCTGCCCATCTTGGATGCGACGGACTTCAGCGCGATCTTGGTGTGACCCAGGATCGCCGAGTCGGTACCGCTCACGGTCAGCCAGCCTTGCAGCGGGCTGATTGCTGTCGGCTGGATCTTGATGTCGGCCAGAACGACCAGGCTCTTGGCAATCCGGGTGCGCTCATGCGTCAGGTACGGGACAAGGCGGTCATCCCACCATTCGTCCGTGCCGTCTTCGTTGCGACTGGTAGGGTTGCGGTACCGCATCGGGATAACGATCAGCTGAGCCCCGCGCAGCGCGCAGTAGAGCTGCAGCGTCTTCATGAACCCGGCGTGCGCCTTTGTGGCGTTTACCGCGGCAGTGATGACGAAGGTCTTGGAATTGGTGGCGTCGATGGTCTTGGCAGATGCTTGGGCGACTGGGCGTGCCGGCGATGGGGTCAGTCCTTCCAGTCTGGCCTTGTGCGCCCACGCCGTGCGCTCATGCATGCCGAAGTGGGCGGCGGCCTGCTCCACGGTCATGGTGGCGAGAGCTTCTCGGAATTGCTCGGGGGTCGCCTTCGCCTTCATTGGTCGATCTCCGACTCGGCCTTGGAGGCTTCGATTACAGGCTGCGCCTTGTCCAGCTCGATCATGGCAAACGCCTCATCGATCGTCGGCAGCATGAATGCCGGGAATTTCTCGCCTGGCCGGTAGACGTGAAAGCGATTGGTCTCGCCTGCAGTGTTTTTGATTAGGTATCCGGTCACGCGGTCCACTCCCTGATTGTTTGCCTACGCGCGCTATCATATCCGATGCGGTCCCTCTGTAGGGACCGTAATAATCAGAATGCCATCACTTATTTTTGGCCGGATCCAGGGTGTCCAGGTTCAGCAACGTGAAGTGTCCACGGCCCGGCACCCACCCGGCGGTGTCGATGTGGTAGACGTTGCCGAGGACAGTGACCTCGCTCAGCGGCGTATGACCGACCACCAGCGCCCGAATATCCTGCACGCCCGAAACGTCGCCCTGCTCAACCCTGGAGCGCGACCACATGCAGCTGTTCTGCACCAGCTTCAAGCGTTTCGGTGTCGTCGCGCCTTCCAGCTCGAACTGGAGCTCATGCCAGGACGGGAACGGGCAATCGGCGTGCACCAGGCCGACCAGCCCGCCGGCTGTCTCGACCTCGATGGCGATCGGCAGCTCGGCGAACTGGACGCGGAACTCTTCCTGCTCGTCGCGATTCAGCCCGGCAAACCAGGAGCCGCCGTTGTAGATCCAGTTTTCCACGTCGCAAGTGTCGAAGCGCACGACGTAATCGTCATGGTTGCCGCGCACCGCGTTGAACCACGGCTTATCCAGCCAGGCCAGCACGTCACGGCACTCAGGCCCTCGGTCGACCAGATCGCCAACACTGAACAGCCGGTCAACGGCAGGATCGAAGCCGATGGCGTCAAGAGCGGCCTGTAGCCGGGTGAAATGCCCGTGGATATCGCCGACTGCGAAGTCACGCCCGGCGGTGTTTCGTTCGAATCGATTGATCAGGCTCATGCCTTGTTCTCCCCCGCAAACCGCATCTGCCGCGCCCGGCTGCACTTCGCATGGCTGCCAGTGGCGCGAGACTTGCCGCACTCGGTGCAGTTGGTTTTGTTGACGTACCAGGGCGATGGCGCTGGCTGCTGAAACATGGATGGGCGGCGGGTCATGGCGTCACCTTCTGCGCCTTGATCCAAGACAACACCTTTCGACGGCTGTACGAAAGGCCGTGAGGGCCACCGGCAACCGCCATGCGCTCACGAATGAACCAGCGAGGGAATCCGTCAGCGACCACGTATGGTGGGAGCAATTCGGCTTTGTCGCTCAACACGGCCACGGCGCGGAGCTGGTACACCATTGACTGCCCGCCCGGCACATAGGCGGCGTAGTAGATCGTCTGGCCGACCCGCAGACTTTTGACGGTAGGATATTTGCTCATGCTGTCGCTCTCTTCAGTTCACGGGCCAGCGCCCGGTAGTGGGCCTTGATGGCTTTCAGGTCATCGATGGTGTAGCGCTTTGGCTCATGCGGGCCTTCCAGCCAATCGACCTTTTCCTGCCCGATGCGCTTTATCAGCTCGATCCGGTAAGGACCGAGGTTTCCAGACTTGGCCATGTTGCAGTTGCGATTGCATTGAAGGTGGACATTGAGAGGGTCAAACCTAAGCTCTGGGTGCCCTCCTGCAGACCTGAAATGCCCAGCTGCATACTGGATATCCGCCGTTGTTCCGCACGATATGCATGGAAGGCCTGCATCCCTGGCGCGGACCCAGGCATTGAAAGCGACCTGGGTGTCCTTCATGTGCTCAGCGCGGGTCTTCAGCGCCGCCTTGCGTACCTTGATATCCCGGCGGCCGGCCAGGGCCAGCGACTTTTTCTCCCTGGCCTTCTGCGCCTCCACGGTGGCCAACGCGCACTTTGGACTGCACACAGCCTGCCCGAGGCGCTGCGGGACGAACGAGGTTTTGCAGGCTGGGTTTTTGCAGACCTTTGGCTTTGGCGCCTTCTTCTCCATGATGGCCGACCTCATGCGACAACCTCCGCCGCTGGCTTTGGATCAACAAGAATCAGGACGGGCGCGCCTGCAAACCACGTCGACCATTGCCCGCATTTCCCGCACTGAAGCTTGTCGTGCATTCCGTCGGGCTCGTTCGGCTGCTCACCCTTCCACCCGCCGCAGTTGCCCTGCCAGGTTTCGCAGTGGGGGCACTTCTGGTCCGAGTAGCGTGTTTCTAGCCAGTGCTCGCGCTCTTTCTTCTCTGCGTACAGCTTGATCTTTGTCCAGATACTCATGCCGCCACCTCGCTCAGCAGATCACCGAAAAACACGCCTTGCGCTGTGAACTCGGCGACGATGCGGTCGGTGAAGGCAATGCCTTGGGCGCGATTGAACAGACTAGTCACAGGGAAGCCATCAGGCCCGAACAACTTGCAATCGCCCATCATGGAAAGCTTTTCCTCGTAAGGCAGATGGCGCATGACCCGATACCAGGCCTGCTGGAACTCCTGGTCATCGTTGAGCAGGATCTGTACGCCGAAGTGCAATTTGCAGTAGCGACGGGCGTCTGCCGGGTCGCCGATCTGCGTCATTTCGGCAATTCGCTTGTAAAAGGCGAACCACAGCGCGTTTTGATCCAGGGTGCGATCCTTGCCCGGGCGCAGCGACACGACGACGAACTTCTTGTCGCGGAACATTGCGCTAAGTGCGGTGATAGCCTCGGACAGCTTGGCCTGGCAGTTGACGGAGATTTTCTCAGCCATGCCTTAACGCCTCGTAAAACTTGCGCTTTTGGCGCTGAACCCATCCAATCAACATTTGACTCACTCCTTGAGAAAGGCGGTGATTTGCGGGGTAACGGTTTTCGCCTGGGTGACCAGGAACAAGTGGCCGTCGTCGATGACACTCAAGCGCGAGTTGGGGATGAGGCTTGCCAGAATGCGCATATTGACCAGCGGAATGATCGGATCATCACTTCCAGCGAGGATCAGGGTTGGCTGCGTCAACCGGTGCAGCCAGTGAATGCTGGTCCAGTACATTGCCGCGAATAACTGGTAGTAGTACCCAGTCGTGTTCGGGCTCTTCGGGCGGTCCATGAGCGCCTTGCACAGCTCTGGATTGGTGCGGTACATGCCGCCATAGATCTCTGGCGCGATCCGCGCAGCGTACTCAGGATCTAGATACCGGCGCGGGCTGGCCATCTTGAGGATCACGCTCGGCGAGGCCGGCACCATGAACATGCCCATGGCAGTGGCCGCCAAAATCAGTCTCTTGCACCGGTCTGGATAGTCGTGGGCGAACTGCTGAGCAAGGGCGCCACCCCAGGACACGCCGATTACGCTCACCTCGTCGTATCCCAGTACGTCCAGCATCTTGGCGACGGTGCGAGCCAGCCCATCGAATCGATAGGGAAAGAACGGCGCGGGAGACTCACCAACCCCTGGCGCATCGAAAGCGATGACCTCAAGATCGGGGTCCAGTGACTCAATGAAAGGCATGACCAGATCGATACTGGCGCCAATGCCATTGAAGACCAGAAGCGGCAAGAGTTTGCTGCTACCCGGGCGCACCATAGTGCGAATCCGCTGGCCGCCGACGTTTACAGTCTTGTGGATGAAAGAATCTGCGGTAACACGCTCCATGCGGCTCATTGGTCGCCACCCTTCGCAGCCTGCTCCCGGTCATAGTCCTGATCGCCGCGCTCAACGCATACGCCGTGGCAGTAGGGCTGATCGCATTCGATGCAGGTCTTGGTCTTGGCAGGCGCCGGAACAAACTCGAATGCTGGGCAGAGAGTCCGTGCGTGATCGAGCAGAGGCGCCGACCAGTCACGACCCACGCCGTCATCGTAAGCAAACAGCATCCCTCCGAGGACGCGCTGAAGCTCGGCCAGCCTCTTCTCCAGATCCTGGCTCAAGTCGAAGAACGAGCGGCGCGATTGTTCGGTGTTGGCCAGCTGGGCGCGTAGGTCGTCTCGTTCTTTCTGCGCAGCCTCATAGGCCAGCTTCGAGACGTAGCCACGATCCGATGGGCGCCCGTAAAGCTTGTCACCGCGACGCAGCGGGCTTCCGTCTTCGCCATACAGAATCTCGATAAACAGCCCGTCGTCAGATTCGTCTACGATAGCCAAGGCCGGCTCAGACTCACCGTGAGCACGCGACTCACCGTCCGCACCGTGAGTACCATTATCACCATCCCACTCCAGCGCACCGGGGATGGTCAGGTGGGCGGCGGGTTGTGGTTGGGCCATCAGATCATTGAAGAAGTCGAACGCAGCAGCGGACGCCCCGCCATCACCATTCTCACAGAACGAAACCATGGCTCCGCATGGCGTCGTCAACTGATAGCGCGAAGGCGAATCAACCAGGTCAAGCTTCCATCCCTTTGGAATATTCATTTTTTCGACACCCCATATTTAACAAGACACTCCAGCGCGTACTGCGCCGGGTAGGACCACTTGATCTTGCCGCCGAGCCAGTCGCCGATCGTTCGGTGACCGACGCCCAATGCCGCGGCTGCTTGCTTCTGCGTCATCCCGGACGATGCGATCAGCTGCCTGATGTGTGCCGGGTCAGTGCTTAACTTGCTTGGATCCAGCTTCATGCGGCTTTCACTTTTGCTTTGATGGATTCAGCGATGTACCTGCCCCACTGGTCACCCATGGCGGCGGCGATGCCGGGATAGGTCTTGGAGCGCTCAAGCCAGCGGTCGTCGGATGGCGTCAGCTTGTTCTGGCCGCCGTCAGTTTGGTTGTCCCAGCGCGGCAGGAACTTGTGAGTTCCGCACTCAGGGCACTCGGCCTGACCGTGCTTGAAGGTGTGCTCGTTCTCGCAGACAAGGCGCGGCTTAACGTACTGAGCAGGGTCAATCACCAGCTTCGGCAGACCTTTAGTGAGCCAGAACCCGGTCCCCTTGCTTGCGTCATCACCGAAGTGATGAGGGTGGACCACTTGGTCAGGTTTGCGGATCGCAGTGTTGATCGCAGACGTGCCCGGGTTCTCGATGGCCACCGGGAACGGCAGATCAAGCAACTTGCGGAAATTGTCCAGCTCGACGGCTTGTGCAGCTCGGCGCTCGGCGCCATAGAGCTTTTCTGGGTTTGGTTTTTGGTGGTAGCCAACGCCCGGGTACTTTTCAAAGTTGGCATCCATAAGCGCCCAAGCACCCGAGCAAGTCAGGTAGGTACACATCGGATGGAGAACTGCGAGATCCCATTGCTTGGCAGTCAGTGCGAACCAGATATCGCCTTGGATGTGGTTTCCACCTTCGCCGCGAGCAGGCAGAAGGTCACAAGTCCAGACTTCATGGCCGTGCTTCTCGAACGCCTTACGGGTCAGCTCGCAAGCTGAGTACCCAATTAGAATCTTTCCCATTTCTCCAACCCCTGTTGCTGGTCCCTTTCTGGTCCCTCTGAAGAGACTATATGCGATGCCCGCGAATATGCAAAGCGATTTCCGCACATTCGTATATTCTGTGAGTCAAATACTCACGATGGGCGCTGTACTCATGAAAAAGATCGGGCTATGGACGCAGAAGGGCGGGGCTGGCAAGTCAACCAGCGCGGTCACCCTGGCCGGGGCGCTGGCTCAGAAACACCGCGTTGCCCTGATAGATACCGACCCACAAGGCAGCATCAGCCGGTGGACGGAGATTGCGAACCTGCCGAACACGCTCGAGATATTCACCGCCGAGCGCCTGTCAGACCTAAGGGGGCTGTCGGGGTTTGACTACGCGGTGATCGACACGAAGGGGGAGTTGTCAGCAGAGGCGTTGCCATACCTGGACATGGCGCTGCTGCCGTGCGCACCGAGCATGTTCGACATCTGGGCGGCTGCCGACTCAATCGAGCTGATGAAGGCGCACCAGGCACACCGCCCCGAGTTCATCGCGGCGCTGTACGTCAATCGACTGGACCAGAACACACTATTGGGCCGGGATATCGCCGAGGCGCTGAATGGCTACGGCCTGCCCGTGCTCAGCGTGCCCCTGCGCGACCGGATCGGATACCCGACAGCCATTGCCAGAGGGAAAACCCCTACGAGAAGCGGCGACAGCGAGATACGCCTGGAGTCGCTGCGCTTCGCTGAAGCCGTCAAGAAACTATTGGAGGCCTAACCATGAAATTACTCACCACAGCACCCAGCAAGGTCGCCGACAGGGCGCCGAAGATTCTGGCCCAGGCCAGCAAGCCAGTCGCCGAAGAGAAGCGCCTGAACGTGCGCCTCGATGCGGAGAAACACGAACGGTTCCGCCGGGCCTGCATGCGCAACGAGTCGGACATGACGACGGTGATTCAGGATTTTATCGACCAGTATGTCGCGAAGTACTCACGGTGATGACTTGGCGCACGGTGAGTATGTGACTCACTGTGCGCCTGGTACTCACTTGGCCATGGCGGCGTCGATTCGAGCCAGGACCTTGCACGGCTCGCTAATCCCATGCTGCTCAGCCTTGCAGTGGTGAAGGTTGTAGCATTTGGCTGCGCCACGAAGCTCTATGGCAAGCTTTCGTAGCGCATCGTTCTCTGCCTTGAGTTGTTCGGTCATTCCGAACAACTGGTCGCGCTCGGCCCTGACTTTATCCAGCAGCATCGCAGAGCTGTCGGCCAAGTTCGTCAGCCCCCACTGGACCTTATCGACAAGCTGATCAGCCGTAAGGGTTTCAGCGTTGTAGCCGCCAGCCCCAAGGGAGCACGCCATGGAGCGCATGCCCTCATCGAACTTCTTGTTCTCAGCCTTGAGCTGGTCCCGCTGCTGGGCGACGTTTTCCATTCCGGCCTTATAGGTCATGGCATCGCCTTCGGCGGTCCGCAGGCGCTCGATCTCGGCGAGCATCGCTAGAACCGTCGAAGGGTTTGCTGCAGCGATGAACTCCTCATCGCCACGCGGGAACGTCAGCGATGGAGTTTCCTCGCGAGGTGCTTACCCAGTTTCCGCTGGACACCCAGGGTCCTGCGGTTGCCGCTTCAGCCAGTTCCTTCAATTTCGAATAATCACTCATCCCATCCACCCCTATATCCCGTTAATCCTGCCTGACATCGCGCCAGGCAGGTTCTATTCCGTTTTGCGAGCAATCCCCGCGATGGCTTATCCACACGGGATTAGGCGCGCTTGTGCTCGGTGTGATTGGCTCGTTTCTGGCTGCCATCAGGGAAAACGATGCGCCGGTCTGCGCCCTTGGTCACTCGGACGACTTCGACGCTGGCAGTGACGACCTTGAAGCCGTCAGCGACGAGCTGGTTTACGGTGGCTCGCTGGGCGGCGGTCATGATTTCACCCATCGGCGAATCGAAAGCTCGCATCCGCTAGTCAGTGCGACACCGTTGGCCTTGCCGACATGCGTTTTTGGCGTATCACAGCCGCAGCTGCATTTCGGTTTTCGCCCGGGCCGCTTGGGCCGCTGTTCCATGTACCGGATATGCTCGGCAAGTCCGCCAACCCGGCCCCAGCCTGCCATGCCGCCGCGCATTGCCGCCGACCGAGCAGCATTCGACATTTCGTTGAGATCGCTCATGGCTTCACATCCCGCTTGATCTTCAGTTTCGCCAACAGCTGCGCCCGTGCATCCGCCCCGGTCGCTGGAATGCCCTGAGCCTCTCTAACTCGGGCATGCCGCTGCTCGGCGTAGTCGTTGGCCAGCTCGGTCTCCGACTTCTGGCTGTCGTGACCAATGCCGGCCAGGATCTCCCCGTTAAGCGGTTGGCCGGCCTGGGCGCGGCGCAATATAACCTCGTAGTTGCGATCAAATCGCTCGTGCAGACCCTTGTTGTCCTGCTTGGAGCCGCGAAGGTCGAACAACCCCGTGGCATTGGCGGCCAGTCGAACGGCCTCATGGCTGTAGGTGCCCATTAGCGCCTCAAGCCACGCATCCGCCGGGGCGGGCATACCGAAGCTCGCCGGCCCGGGCGTACACCAGCCAATGAACTGGCCGATGCTCGGGGCGAAGGGTGAACCGCTTCGGCGGCATTCCTCGACCCCGTAGCGCACCTGGTCCAGGTCGTGGATACCGGCATCCATAAACCCTTTGGTCCAGCTCCGCTTTGCAGACGACAGCGCCTTGTCATCGGGCCAGGCCTGTTTCCATGCCGGGAAGATCGCCTGCAATTGTCGGAAAATCTTCTCAACGATTTCCCCAGTCTGGTCATCAACCACGCCCAGCGGCTGGGTAGCCACGGGCAACGGCTGCTTGACGCGAAGCTGGCGCGCAGCAGTTGGGATTAGCTGAGTGACGTTTTTCATAGGTCATCACTCGTATCAGTTCGCCAGGATTCGTCGTAGAAGTCAGGCCCGGACGACTTCGGCTTCGCAGGCGACTGGTCAGTGGCAGGCGTTACCTCGTCCTCCCAGCGCTTGGCATTCAGCCAGGTCGCCGGGTGCGGGATGAACTTGCCGCCATCCTTCGTCCAGTCCGCCGACAGCTTCTGCGCCAGAACCGCGGCGATGATCAGTTCGGAAAGAGCGTGGTCAGGTTTGACCTTCGCCCAGGCCTTCTCAGCATCACCCTTGGCCTTCTTTTTCGGATAAGCAGACCAGAACAAATCGAACGCCCCGGCCGGCTTGTCGGCCATAGGTTTTTTAGGTTCCTTGACTGGTTCAGAAGAGTGACTGGTTCTGGGGTTTTCTGCCGCCCCACCCCCTGGGTTTTCTGCCGCCCGAGGTGGGTTTTTTACCGCCCCACCCCCTGGGTTTTCTGCCGCCCCACTAACTGAAGGTGTTACAGCTCCACCATCCAGCGTCAAATGGAACAAATTCGACTGATTCAGTTCGCCCTTTCGGCGAAATTCGCGACGTAGAAGGCCGGCCTTTTCAAGCTCGCGGATGTGCACCTTCACAGTCGATCTTGCGATTTCGCACTGATCCGCAATGTGTTGGTACGACGGCCAGCATTCACCCGTGTCGCTGGCATTATCGGCCAGCTTGAGCAGCACCAGCTTCCGCAACGGGTTGCCAACCTTAACCTTCATGGCCTTGACCATCAAATCCATACTCACGGCATCACCTCCGCAGGAATGGAAACGTGATCCCAGGCTTCTAGCTCGCAAAGGAAGACGACGGTCTTCGGCAACCCAAGGTCGATACCCATCGCTTCAAGCGCAAGCGCCTGTTTTGGCAGGATGACGCCAGCAACCTTGCTGCGCCTCACGCGAATCATGTTCCTGACCTCGGAAATGCTCCGATGGCACTTCCCGGAATTGCACGGAGTGCAGGCGTACATCATGTTCGGCGGGACGTGAGCGCCACCAAGAGCTTGCGGGATGATGTGGTCAATCTGGGCATTGCCGCCAGGAGCCATATCATCGCCGCAATAGCCGCATCGCCCTCCCTGCACAGACCAAAGCCAGTGCTTAAAGTGGGCAGAGTAAATGGGCTGACCTTGATTGGAGATCTTGCCGATGCGTCGGGAGTAACCGAAACGAGACACAGCCTCCGGGCTGACAATCTCGCCAGCGTCCTTGTGCGGTGTTTTCTTTGGACGGCTGGAAATGGTGGCGACTTCATACAGGCCGTTCATGCCTCGCCCCTTGCAATTTCCCGCGCTACGATTTCTTTGATCGGAAAACGTGGCGCGCACTCCAATCCCTTGTTGCTCACAGCATTTGACGCGTCCATAATGACCACTCTCTAGATGTAGATGTATCGCCCCGGCCTGATCCGCCGGGGCATTTTTTTGTGCGCTCCGGTCCCTCTGGAGAGACTAGGCTGCACGGTATACCGCCTTGAAACGAAAATCTAGGTTACTGGGTTGCTGTTTTCGCCAACTCCAGCGCTCTCTTGAATCGACGCATACCGGTCTGAACCGTCTGCACCGGGACGCCTAGAGATTCGGCGGCCTGTTTTGGCTCCATGCCATCAACCAGAACGAGCATGGCGCCCTGCTCTGTTACGCCACCCCTGGCGCTGATCAGCTTTGCGATTGCCTTGAACTGTTCGAGCGTCATAAATCACCTCATCGTGCCTTGCTCAAATGTAAGCGCAAAAGCGCTTTACCGCAATCACTCGGGAGATTTATTTTCGACCAGCTCAGCCGGAACGCTCACGACCTCGCCCAGGTGCGCGGCAATGATGGCCCGGCAGGCGGCGATAAGGTGGGTTTTCCCGAACATCATCCGGTCATCGATATATATACCGTTTTCATCACACAGTGCGGCGCCGATGGTTTCGGGATGCTCAACCGTGAAGTCCATAAGGTACTTGCTGATCAGTGGGCCGGCCTGGCTCCAGTCGTTTGACGGCGACCACCTTGTGAGACTTGAAACGTATTGCCCGGTGCTCCACGAGTCGCCGCAGTGGCCAGGTACGTAGCTGCGCCCGCCATGGGTTTCCAGCTTTTTACCGACTGCCTTGGCCACGGCCCAATCCAGCGCCAGGCCAGTCAAATCACTGCATTGCACCTCAACCGTCCCGCTTGATATTCCGTTTGTCATCTAATCACCCCTGATTGAAATTGGTCTATATCATCCCGCGCTACGTTCGTGCTCTTCTCAAAACGTAGCGCGCAAATGTTCTGTCTGGTAAGTTAACAACTACTGTATGGAATAACAGTATCAGGTGACGTGGAAGGGACCGCCGTAGAATTGGCGTTTGGTGACGTGGAAGGGACTCGGATAGGCATGAGGCTGACGCGATTGGCAAACTGACGGCGTTTTGATGTCGCCTGGGGAGCCCTCCGGCGATTCCAGGAATCTGCCGCTGCTGAACTGAAGTTGACCTGAATTACATTCCCGCTGACCTGGGCGACCACGTTGCGCGGCTCCCCCGGTTTCCTGCCTATCTCTGCAAGCTTCTGCACGCTGCAGCCCATCAGGATTTCGACCAGCTCCTGGCCGGTCATATTCCTGGAGGCTGCAGCGGCTTCGATTTCAGCCCGTTCGGCGCCAGTCCACTGAAAATACTCTTCCTTGGTCATGGATTAACTCCCTTGCTGATCATGCCTGCACGCACTGATGGCATAACCGCCTCAACCTGTAAAACCCTGGTCAGGCCGCGGATTGCAGTGGCTACTACAACGACGGCGAAGTCATCGCCGGCAAACTCTACAAATTCATCCTTGGTCAAAGCGGTCACCCCAAAAATTTAAGTGATTATTATGCGCGCTGCTTGGCGATGAACTCAGGTAGCTCGCCGGTCCTGCGGTACTCTTCCAGAATGGCACGCATGGCGATTCTAGCCATTACGCTGTGCAGCTGTCCTTCCTTGTGAGCCATTTCTTTCCATTCGTCATACTCGCTATCAACGAGTCGGACCTTTATCTGTTTTTCGTGCATCAATTCTTCTGGTACGTATGCCATATCAACCCCTTGGTTTTACCATGATCAGTCTGGTGCTGCTTTCTTCTTTGCTTTCGGGAACTCGCTACGCTCGACCCCTTTTGCCTTTCCGTCTGACAGCAGAGTAATGAGAATGTCTCTACCCGCATCAACCGCCTTCGTTATCCCTTGATGACTTACACCGAGCATCTTCCCTACCTTGGCCGGGCCAAGTTCTGCGACCAACTGTTTTAGCGGAACACCTTGCATGAACAACTCCCCCGCCGATTGATGCGCAATGGTAACTAACGGTTGCGGAGTCTTCAACGGTATTTCGTGAAGTTTAGTCTCTTTAGAGGGGCTGGCAACCTAAAAAATATTTCACCGAAAGGACTTTACAGGTTCGCAACCGAGAGTTACCTTTACATCCATCGAATCGGTCCCTTCCAAGAGACCCGAAACGAACCGCTCTTTACACAACTTGAAGACAGACCCAGGACGAGTTCCTGGGAACAGTACGCAACACGGCATGCGTCCGTGACCGAGAGATCGGAGCGCAAGGTTTGCCGGCGGCACAGAGTAACGACGGGGATCGCTGCGACAGTTCGTCGTAAAGCTACAGGCAGCGTGACAGCCGGAAAGACGGCACCTTTATTCAATAGGTGGCCACTGCCTGCCCAGTGAGCGAGCAATAGGAGATTCCATCATGGACTGACAACAGCGAGTCATCTGTGTGGCACAGCAAGCCTGAAGGCTGCGCCCAACACCCATACAGGCAGCGGACAGCGGGCCATCGATCTCACCGCGGATCGGCCGGAACACCGGTAGGCCAACCGAACGAGCACGGAAAACTTGACGCAACAAGCCAGGCCGGTCGCCAGCAGCGCGGCCTGGACCCTTTCACCAGTGCCGATTCGATGAGTCGGCAGCGGGAAATCAATAACCAACGCAAGCAGGGGTGCAGGCACATGAACAATGAAACAGGGATGGCCCTAGAGGGCGAGGATTTTGAAATGAGCGTGATCAGCCTTCGCGGGCTGTTCGTTACCGGAAAGATGGGCGGATCTGCCACCTACCCGAGCGAACGATCTGCACGCCTGGCGCAGCAGCGCATACCAGGCAACGGACAGGCTCGCACCTTCCGCCATCACAGCCGCCTTTAAAGCACGAAATTAGCGGTCTCTTCCACGTCACCGAGGGAAACTGAAATGTTCAACTCAACAGCGAGAGCGGTTTTCGATGAACGATTGAAAAAGATCCACGCAATGCCCGCCGGCGACCTGGTAGGCAGCGAGTCGGAACTGAATTACCTGCAGGGCTTTGTCTCCTACGCACTTTGGAGCGGCGACATCGACCACCAAGAATCAAGCCAGATGAACAGCAACCTCGCGGCAGCCCGAAGCGCTCGCGTCTCCCGCCTTTGCAGCGCCACCGAGAGGATGCACGCATGACTACCGCGCCAGTTAAATCGCTGATCGACGAACAGCTCGCAGATATCGAGCGCGGCCTGGCCATCATTGCCCACGGCATACCGTTCTATCATGTGATCGGCAAGTCGCCGGACTTCAAGGTGTGCGACCTGACCGTCAAGCTCTCAGCCACGCAGAAAGGCAACAGGATTGCCGTGAGAGCGCGGCCATGACGCAGACGACTGATGACAAGTTGCGCGAGCTGGCCAAGGCCTATTCCCGACACAGGGAAGCATGGCGAAAGAACGCTCAGGCAATCCGCGAGCAGCATGCCGACGCCGAAACATTCGTCGACCTGAAGCCCTACCGCAACCGGTACATGAGCGGCGAGTGGATGGAGCCTGAAGAGGTTCTGAAGTGGAAGGGATGGCTACACGCAGTCGACACCATCCAAGCCTGGGACGACAAGGAATTAGAAGAGGACGACATCTACCGATCGATGGCGATCCTGCTCGATGAGCGCAAAGAGATCAACGCCCAAGGCGCCCGCATCCGCAACCGCCTGCGCATCATCGGAGACCAGTTGCTGAGGGCCGACCCATGAGCACCAGCTACGCAGACAGCGCCCAGGCCCGGGAATGGGATCGGCAGCACGACGCATGGGGCAGGCCCCGGAAAGTGTCGAATGACTTCTTCCACGACTACGAGGCGAGTGCCGTACGGAGCGCTGAGCGGGAAGCGATCCGGCTGGCCGAACGCAAGGCCGCCCAGGTGCGGATCAATGCGGCGGTCGAGCAGATCGCGGTCTTCTTCAAGAAAAAGGCGGATAGCCTATGACAGCCCGCCAATCAAAGCGCCGCCGGCTGATCTGGACCGGATCGTTCATCGGCGTATCGCCGTGGCTTTTCCTTCTCACAATCATCGCGCTGGCTGATCTGGTCGCGCCGATTTAACTAATAACCGGTCTCTTCCAAAGGACCAGGGGGGTAACAACCATGAGCGCAGTTATGAAGCAGGCCGAGCATGTGCCGGCTATGTCCGAGTCAGCCCTTGTTGAAGTGTTAAGCAGCAGCCTTTACCCGGGCGCCGCCCATAACTCAGTGGTCATGGTTTTGGCCTACTGCAAGGCCGCCCAGCTTGATCCGATGCTGAAGCCGGTCCACATCGTGCCTATCTGGAGCAAGTCCGCGGGCCGTATGGTTGACACCGTGATGCCTGGTGTTGGCCTGTACCGGATCCAGGCAGCGCGCACCGGCCAGTATGCCGGGATCAGCGAGCCGGTCTATGGGCCTGAGATCACCATGAAGCTTTCCGGCCTAGAGGTCACCTTCCCAGAGTGGTGCCGGGTGACGGTAAAGCGCCAGATGGGCAACGGCCTGGTCGCCGAGTTCACCGCCAACGAGCGCTGGCTGGAGAACTACGCCACGGCCAAGAAAGACACCCAGGCGCCGAATGCCATGTGGCTGAAGCGAGCGTATGCACAGCTTGCCAAGTGCGCCGAGGCGCAGGCCCTGCGCAAGGCATTCCCCGAGGTCGGATCAGCCCCAACGGCTGACGAAATGGAAGGCAAGGCGTTCGAGGAAGTCGCTCGCGATGTCAGCCCGCAACAGCAGGCCGAGCCAGAGCCCGAAGCGCTTCCGGCCTACTCGGACGACCTGCTCAAAGAAAACCTCGTCAAGTGGCAGCCGCTGATTGACGCCAACCGAACCAGCCCCGAACACCTGATCGCGACCATCAGCAGCAAGTACACGCTGACCGATGCGCAGAAAGAACAAATCACCAACCTGAAAGCCCTCGACGGAGACGCAGCATGAAAATTCACAACGTAGCTCAAGGTTCCGCCGAGTGGCATGCCCTGCGCGGCCAGCACTTCACCGCCTCCGAAGCTCCAGCCATGATGGGCGCCTCGAAGTACCAGACCCGCACCGATCTGCTGACCCTGAAAAAGACCGGGATCGCGCCGGACGTCACGCCGTCTCAGCAGTTCATCTTCGACAAGGGCCATGCCACTGAGGCGGCGGCCCGACCGCTGGTTGAAGTGATGATCGGCGAAGAGCTGTATCCGGTCGTAGGCACCTCGGGCAACTTGCTCGCCTCGATGGACGGCGCGACGATGCTCGGCTAGACGCTGTTCGAGCACAAGCTTTGGAACGAATCGCTGGTCGCCCAGGTGAAGGCTGAAGACCTGGGTCCGCACTACTACTGGCAGCTTGAGCAGCAGCTACTGGTCAGCGGGGCCGAACGTGTGATTTTCGTTTGCTCCGATGGCACCCCTGACAACTTCGTCAGTATGGAGTACCGCGCGGTCGCCGGTCGCGCCGAGCAACTGGTCGAAGGCTGGAAGCAGTTCGAGGCAGATCTTGCGGTGCATGAGATCAACAGCGCGCCTTCAATCGTCGTCGGCAAGGCCCCGGATGAACTGCCAGCGCTGCGCATCGAGCTGACAGGCATGGTTACCGCCAGCAACCTGAAAGTGTTCGAGCAGTCGGCCTTGGCGGTCATTGATACGGTGAAAACTACGCTGACCACCGACCAGGACTTCGCCGACGCCAAAAAGGCCGTCAAGTGGTGCGGCGATGTTGAGGAAGCAGTCGCGACAGCCAAGAAGCAGGCGCTGTCGCAAACCCAGTCCATCGAAGAACTGTTTTCGTCGCTGGATCGCGTCTCTGCGCATGCCCGCGAAACCCGGCTGAAGGTCGACAAGTTGGTCAAGGCTCAGGAATTGGTCGTAAAGACCAGCATCAAGCAGAAGGCCGAGCAGGCGCTGACTGATCACGTCGCAGCGATCAACAAGACCCTGGGCAAAGTGGTGCTGCCGCCGATCGCAGCAGACTTCGCGGGCGCCATGAAGAACAAGCGCACCATTGCCAGCTTGCAGGACGCTGTTGATACCGAGCTGGCCCGGGCCAAGATCGACGCTAGCCAGTTGGCCGACGCTATCCGCCTGAACCTTGAAAGCCTGCGCACCCTCGCCATCGACCACGCTTTCCTGTTTGTCGACGCTCAGCAGCTGGTCACGAAGGCCAATGACGACCTGGTGGCACTGATCAAAGTTCGCATTTCCGAACACAAGAAAGCCGAGGAAGAAAAGGCCGAGGCCCTGCGCGAGAAGATCCGCAAGGAAGAATTGCAGCGCATCGAGGACGAAGCCAAGGCGAAGCAGGCGGCCGAAGTAGTTCCCGAGCCCGCGCCTGTCGCAACACCAGCGCCGGTGTCGACTCCTGAGCCGGTGAAAGCTGCCCAAGTCGTTCAGCAGTCCGCCAAGCCTGTAGCAGCACCAACCCATCAAGCGCTGACCTTGCAAGCCAATGTTTTCGACCTGGAGGAGCTGGTCAAGGCCGTGGCCGCTGGCGAGGCTCCGCTGTCGGTGTTGGTGGTCAACTGGGAAGCGCTCGACGCACTGGTCGCCTCCCAAGGCGCCGCATTCAGCATGGCCGGCGTAAGGCTGGACAAAGTAGCGGCATAACTATTCAAGCCCCGGCAGCCGCTGGGGCATTCAATCGAGGTAATGAGCATGGCCCGCGGTGTAAACAAAGTCATATTGGTGGGGACTTGCGGACAAGATCCTGAAGTTCGGTTTCTACCCAACGGTAACGCGGTAACCAACCTGAGCCTGGCCACAAGCGAACAGTGGACCGACAAGCAGACCGGCCAGAAGGTCGAGAAAACGGAATGGCACCGCGTGTCACTGTTCGGCAAGGTCGCCGAGATCGCCGGTGAGTACCTGCGCAAAGGCAGCCAGGTCTACATTGAGGGCAAGCTGCAGACCCGAGAATGGGAGAAGGACGGCATCAAGCGCTACACGACTGAAATCGTCGTCGACATGCAGGGCACCATGCAGCTCCTGGGCGGAAAGCCGCAAGACGGCAACCAGCAGCAATCGGCGGCGCGCCAGCAACCTCAGCAGCGCCAGCAGCCGGCTCGCCAGCAGCAGACAGATCCGGCGCATCGCGCAAATGGTCCGCAGGGCGGGGTTGCGCCTGACTTCGACTCATTCGATGACGACATACCTTTTGCGCCGCTCCACAGCCTGATCGGCGCTTGACCATAAATCCGACGTAACCGACCAAAAGGGCGCCATGAGCGCCCTTTCCTTTGGGTGCCAAATGAACCAATACAACGACCTCCGAATTATTGACCGATCGACACTGGCCTCTGCACAAGAAGCGTTCCTACGCTCGGGCGGAAAGGTCCACGAAATCGAATCGTTTGAATTCCGACCCCGCCCGGCACGAACAGAGCCTCAGCTGACGCAGGAAGAGATCGAGCTACAACAGATGGCCGATCAGATCCGAACGCTGAGCGAAACGATGACCAAAACGGAAATGGCCAAGCACATGGGCATTTCCCAGGACCGGATAACGAAGATCTGCAAGTTGTCAGGAATAAGCCTGCGCAATGGTGCCGGGCGCAACCCCGGAAGCCGGCATGTAAAGCCGGGCGAGGATAAGGCGCTGGTCGAGCGTATCAATGCACTGGCGCAGATCGGCCTGAGCAAACTCAAGGTGCGGAATCAGATCGGCATCGGCTGGCACAGGATGGACCGGTTGGTTAACACCTACCGCATCGCCTTCCCAGGACCGTCGCAGTGCGAATGATCCGATCCAAGGTGCGCCAGCGGGCGCGCCAACATCAACACGACCTACCTGCCAGCGGTATCACCCATGACCATGCCCAATACCAGCCATCAGTTAACGATGATGGACGCGATCCTGATCCTGCTGCTCGCCTACCGGATTCACGGGACCGACGCGGCCATCAAGGCTTCAGCCTACTCAGTGCGCGATAAGGTCCGGATCGCCTGCCGCCCGGTCATCAACCAGGTTATCCGCTGCTCGTCGCCGATCAAGTGGGCCGAGGCCATCTGCCGGGACGATGAATTATGAGCGAGATCGCAAGGGCGCCCAGCGGCTGCCGGGTCGGCGCATCGCATCAGAAGGCGAAGCTGACCAGCGAGCAGGTTTCCGAAATGCGGGCCATCTACGAAACCGGCGGAAAGGGCTACGGTTTCTTGGCTGAGATCTACAAGTGCGGAGCCTCGACAGTCCGCGACATCGTGCAATACCGCACGCGCTTTGCAGGATAAGGGATAGGGATATGGCGAAGAGTACGCAGGAGCGGTCAGCGAAGGCCGCGGCGAAACGTGAAAAGGTCGGCGAAAAGGAGTTGCGTCACAAGGTCCGCCCCGGAATTCATCAGATTATTGATCGTATCAAGGAGCGGTCGGGAGTAACAGAAATCAGCGAGGTATTGCAGACAGCCATTATCAAAATGGATGCCATGACTGACGCCGAATTGATCGAGTTCCTGACCCATGAGCGCCACGAAATCACTATCAGCAAAACGTTGCGCGACGACTTCGACAATAAGTCTCGCCGTGAAGCTCTGTATCACGGTGAAGACAGTGATGACGGTGATGACAGTGAGTACGAAGTAATCGAACCGAGCCGCCTGCCGCACGGCCCCGACGAATGCGCCAAGGCCCAACTCGACATCCTCAGCCAGGAGTAACCCGCATGGAAACGATCTACACCCACCGCCCGACCGGGCGAACCTACTCGCTGGCTCGCACTTCTGCCGAGTTCGCGATCCTGCATCACCTGACGGGCGGGGCGAAGTTTGTTCGCCGCGGTGACCTGGTAGACGGCAGCGTTTGGAGTGTGAAGGCATGAATGCGCCAGCGAGGACTTTGCACGGAGAGATTGTTGAAGATGTGAGCGAGTTTTTCGCGCCCATGTCGAGCGATCTGGTTGATAGCCTTGTCGGCGAGTACGATTCCGCCCGCAAGCGCCTGGAGAATATGGCCGCGTCGGTGTCTGGCGATGCTTGCCGCGGAGTGCTGCACTACTTTGTTGAGGGTAACGTCGGCGAAAGCCGCCACAGCATGCCAACCACCGTCGAGGCGCTGTTTCGTGTTGAGGGTGCGGTCGGCCAGCTCAATGCGGACTTCTGGAATCGCGCACTGCGTATGACCGACGTAATCGACTACATGCCGCAGAAGCGCCGGCAGGAGTGGTTCGACCAGATGAAGAACCCGCTGGGCCGAAAGAACAACAAGCACACGCAAGAAGGCGACTTGCCGCCGCTGCCCGACTTCACAGACGAGAGCGTGCGCGCAACACTGTCCGGCCTGCTATCGAGCCGGGCGCAGTTCCTGGCCGAGCGGGTAGACGGAATCTTTCGCGCCCTGAGTCGCCAGCATGTGACCAACGTGCCGCAGGGCTTCGGCAAACGGATGATTATTGCCAACGTTTTCGGCTACGAGACATCAGGCCACATCAACGACCTGCGATGCGTGATCGCCAAGTTCATGGGGCGAGATGAGCCGAAGCATGGCGTCACCGATCCAGTGATAAAGGCCGCGCGCCGCCAGAACGGCGAGTGGATGTTTGTAGATGGTGGCTCGCTTCGCATCCGCGTCTATGGCGGCGTCGGCACTGCTCACCTGGAGGTGCATCCAGAGATGGCCTGGCGCCTTAACGCCACGCTGGCAAACCTTTACCCCGCTGCAATCCCTGCTGAATTCCGCGAGAAGCCGAAGCGCGCGAAGAAGATCAAGGATTTTGTCCTGTTCGACAAGCCGCTACCGTTCGCCGTTGTGGCCCAGTTGGCCGACATGAAATCAGGGTGGCGAGGCGTGAAGGATGGCTGGCAGGTTGGCCGCGCAAATATCCCCAATACCCGTGTTTTCGGTTACGGCTGCAACGATAAGGCCGCACGCCAGCAGGCTGAGAAGGCGCTTGAGGCGATTGGCGGCGTATGGGTGAAGGGCGAAAAAGGCGAACTTGGCTCATGCGACCACTGGGCCTTTGATTACGAGCCAGGCCCTGTAATTGATCAAGTTGTCTGCTCTGGCTGCATTCCCGATCAAAAGTCGCACCAGTTCTACCCGACGCCGGATGTCGTGGCCAATGCAGCAATCGAGAACGCCATGGTCGGAGCGGTGGACGGCATGAAGTGGCTTGAGCCGAGCGCCGGCCAAGGTGGTTTGGCTGATTTAATGCCGAAGCCGGTATGCGTGGAGATCAGCGCCTTGCACTGCGAGATCCTCAAGGCGAAGGGTCATTACGTCGAGCAGGCCGACTTTCTTAAATGGCAGATCACTGGACGCTATGACCGAATAGTGATGAATCCGCCGTACAGCGAAGGCCGCTGGCAGGCGCATATAGAGCACGCGGCATCGATGCTAAAGGATGGCGGGCGACTAGTCGCAGTGCTTCCGGCCAGCGCGAAAGGCAAGGACGTTTTGCCGGGCCTCAGTCATGAGTGGTCGGATATTTACTCGAATGAGTTTGCCGGGACCAGCGTTTCGGTTGTGATCCTTTCCGCCGAGCGTCAAATCTAGTCCGCCACACCCTAACCCCTGCCCCACACAAGAGCCTGCCGGTGTACGGCGGGCGAGGAATCCCCATGACCAAAGATCAGTTGCCAGAACTTGCAGCAGCAGTCGCTCGCGCCATTGAAGCAGGCAAAGCTGCCGCAGAAGCCGCGCAGGATGACGGAGGAAGCGCCAACCTTGATCGCGTTTACATCAAGGCCGGCCTGCTCCGCGAAAAAACCCTGGATAAGGCCGGGATCACAGGTTGGATGCAGCGCGCCACCACCTACCACGCCCGGGCATTTCACCTGAGCGCACCTTTCAGCGGGCAAGGAAATCGGCGATACGCCGGCGTTCAGGCCATGTACAAGTCACTGAAGGCCGACGGCATCGATTGCGGCGTCTGGTACCAAATGGATTGACCAACATCCACCGGTGCCGCCCAGCGCGGCACAGGTCTAAACTGTCGGCCAACTAAACGAATTCGTCAGGGGTGGCGTATGGCTGCGAAGCGCGGGGTGCGTGCGGCATCGAAAAGCAGTATCGAAATCTCGTTCATGGTCGATGGCAAGCAGTGCCGGGAGCGCCTGCCGCTGGAGCCTACGCCGGCCAACCTGAAGCGGGCGCAGCAGCAGAAGGCGTCGATTGACCTGGCGATTCACCGGGGCGAGTTTGACTATGCTGAGGCGTTTCCCCGGTCGAAGCGGGCGGCGTCGGCTGTCGGCCAGTCCGGCCAGGTGCCGCTGGGCCAGTACCTGGACGAATGGCTTGAGCGCAAGGCCGGCATTCTGAAGGCCAGCACGCTGGACGGTTACCGCAAGATTGTTGCGGGGGTGCTGGTCCCGGCGCTGGGCAGCCTGGCACTGGCATCGGTCACGCGCAAAGAGGTCAAGGCGGCTATGGCCAAGATGTCGGCGACGAACAAGCGGCTGGCCAACGTGCAAAGCTGCCTGCGCTCGGCCCTGAGCGATGCCGTGGACGACGAACTGATCGAATCGAACCCACTGGCCGGCTGGACGTATTCAGTGAAGGGCAAGCCGCGCACCGAGGACGAGATCGACCCATTCAGCCCGGACGAGCAGCGGGCCATTCTGGCGGCAGCAACCGGGCAGTATCGAAACCTGTTGCAGTTCGCTTTCTGGACCGGTCTGCGCACGTCGGAGCTTGTCGCGCTGGAGTGGGGCGACATTGACTGGCATCGCGGGGAAGTGAGGGTGTCGCGAGGGCTGACGGCGGCAGCCAGCGAGGCAGAGACGCCGAAGACGGCGGCCGGGGTGCGTAGTGTGCGCCTGCTGCCAATGTCGTTCGAGGCGCTGAAGGCCCAGCGCGAGCACACCTATATAGAAGGGAAGGCCGTTTTCCACGACCCGAGGCACAACCGGGCATTCAACGGTGACCAGGAGATCAGGAAGTCATTGTGGACGCCGACCATCCGCCGGGCGGGCGTGCGCTACCGGAACCCGTACCAGACCCGGCACACCTACGCATCCATGATGCTGAGCGCGGGCGAGCATCCGATGTGGGTGGCCAAGCAGATGGGGCACACGTCGTTCCTGATGATCAGCCGGGTTTATGGCCGATACATCCCGAACGAATCTGACACGTCAGGCGATCTGGCGGCGGCCAAGTTCGGGCGATCTGAGCAGGCCGAAACCCTAATGCACGGGTAACCTAATTCTCTTCTTGCGTTGGTGTACCAACTATCCTATAGTTCATTCCATGGGAGGCGCGGCGCTGACCGAGAAGCGGAGCAGGGCGAGATGGGCATGATGACTTTTGCAGATGAATTTGAAGCCCTGGCTGCTGCCGACTTTGCAGCGCAATGCGGCTGTAAATGCAAGCGCATCAAGCTTGTAGATGGCTGGCTTGTTATCGCTTTCTACTAACCAACCCCGCCGACATCAAGCCTGATTATCGATCCCAACTGGAGAGCGGATACGACCAAGGACGATTTGGATAAAGTATTGCGCTACGACGCCAGTACAGGGATTTTCTACTGGCTTGAGTCTCGCGGAAGGGCTTCGGCTGGCTCGGCAGCTGGCTACGTTAATGACAAAGGCTACATCGCAATACGGATTAACGGCCGCGCTTGGCTGGCTCATGTACTGGCATGGCTTACGACAACAGGCGATATGCCATGCCAGCAAGTCGACCACCGCGATACCGACCGAGCAAATAACCGATTTGAAAATCTGCGCTTATCGACCCAGCTGGAAAACACCTACAACCGCTCGATGATGAGCAACAACAGATCTGGAGTGAAAGGTGTTCACTGGCATAGTTTCAGTCAGAGCTGGCGAGCAGTTATCGGAGTCAAGGGCAAAAAGATTCAGGTCGGAACATTCAAAACTATCGAGCAGGCAAAAGAAGCGATAGCAGCTGCTCGAGAGAGCCACCACAAAGAGTTCGCCCGGCATTGATCGGGCTTTGCCAGTACAGAACGAGTCGGACGACCAAGAATGAAGAATCAAAAACCAAAGACATCGACCAGCCGCGTCGAGGCGCACGAAAAGAATCTGCTGGCCCGGGGCGGCCGACGGCTGAGCGGGATCAAGTTGCAGCCTGAAGCCGCTGAGTCTCTGGCGGACCTTGAGGCGAAGGGCGAAAGCGCTACAGCGGCAATCAACCGCCTGCTGGTGCAGGAATCGAAAAGCGTGAAGGCCGGGCAGTCCGGCGACAAATAAACGAAGGGGTAAAGTCATGAGCAAGGAAGAGAGCACGCCGTACAGCTTCAAGGGCGACAACGCCAAACTGGTCAACAGCATCAAGTCGCTGCGGGCCCTCGACAGCAAAGGCGCACTTGTGCCGAACGGCGTCTGCGGGTTGGCCCGCCAGCTGCTGGAATCGGCAGCCGAGCGGCCGGGTGTCGAGCGGCAAGATGATCCGGTCGGATGGTTTACTGACGATCACGTCGATGACAAATCGGCGACCACCTACACGCTAGCAGTTGCGGAGCGATGGCGGTCCAAGGGCTGGCCGGTAACTCCACTCTTCACCCGATCCGATGCCGGCGAGGTCGCCCGCCTGAACACGGTCGTCGAGCAGCAGACGAACCTGATCGCCTCGCTGCGTGCTGAGCTTCGGGAGTCCTACGGAATTGATGCTGCCGTGCAAGAAGAGCATCTGGATTTAGAGGCTGCCGCCAAGAAGCTGGCCGCCTGCATGGATTATCCGTGGGAGCACATGCCGGAGCAGGGGCGCGCCTCGATGCGTGAGCACGCCAAGGCCGTTATCGACACCGCGCTCGGGAGCAAGCAATGAGCAATGAGCATCCAATCCCGAAAGCCCTGCGCGACCGCTTCGACCAGATCGAAGACGCCATTTGCCGCAACCGTATGGAACGTGACGCCGTGTTCACGCAGATGCGTACGGCGGTGCAGGCTCATTTTATGAGCGCCGAACAGGTGGGCGCGATACCAGATGGATACTGCGTCATGCCAAGAAGGCTGACCGCTGAGAACGGGGCGAAAGCGCTTCTGATCGGAGAGTTCAGCGTTAGTGTCACCCAAGACTGTCCCGAGTGTGTAGATCTGGATGAGCCAGACGAGCATTGCGAAATCTGCGACGGCGATGGCGAGTACGAACAGAAACACATGATTTCATGGGATCAGATCAAGTTCATTTACAGCAAGGCTGTAGAGGGACTGGCTGCCAGCGCCGAGCCGACCACGATTGCGTATCGTCTACTTGAAGCCGGGGACACGATCGCAGCGACGGATGAGCACCTGGAAGATGACGCGGCCACTTGGTCACCGGTAGGGCCCGGCGTATTCAACGGGATGAAGTACATCAGGGGCGCCATGGTGCCTGTGCGCCGCGCCATCACAAGCACCGAGTCGGCCAACAAGGAGATCGCGCAATGAGTCGCCCCCTAAAAGTCCACGCCTTCAGCGGCGAACCTGAGCGCGGAATGCCGATTGATGTGTCGCGCGACTACTACGCCCAGGGCCTGAGAGGAACCAAGTGCGGATACATGCGTAAGGTTTCATTCGACGAAAGCAAGGTGACGTGCCTGAGCTGCCTGCGGGAAATGTCAAAGGAGAGCGCGCAATGAGCAAGGCAATCGAAATCTCGCGGGATCTGCCACCATGCGAATGCGGCAGCAAAGACGTCTCTATCGGCTACGAGAGCCCTCAAGGCTATTGGGTTGAATGCGGAGACTGCGGGTATCAGACAGAGAAAAGCCACAGCAGAGAGCTGATCATTGCTAAGTGGGATAAGCGCACCGCGCCAGCCGATGAGTTCCAAGAGCCAGTAGCCTACGATCTGTCGAAGGCCGAATACTTCGAAGGCGTCGCCGAGTTACGACAGCAATCGCTGACAAGGGCCTGGGGAAAAATCAGGAAGCTCAGGGATGAGAACGACCAGATAAAGGCGAAGCTGATGCACCAGGAGGCCGAAGCCGGAACCCTGGCCGAGCGCATGAAGGCGGCCGGAATGATGACCGTCGACGAGCTGCTTGCCGGCGCTCCACTGGATGCCTTCACTCGCCACGCGGGCGTCAACAGCCTTGAGGCTTTCGCTCAATGGCTCGAAATGCGCCGCCGTGAATACGTGACCATGCAAGCCAAGCGAACGCTGGACAAACGCGAAGACGATGATCTCTACGAGTGGGTGCTTGCTCATGCCGGAGTGTTCGGCGAGGTGCACGTCAACTTCAAAGCAGCAATGGCTGCCCATGAAAAAAACGGGTGACTAGAAAGGGACTATCAGTCACGCCCAAATGCGGTTTCAGCAGCTTTTCAGCTACCACACCGCTACAGGCCACGGAATACAACGACCGACCGGGGGTTTAAATCCCCCGGATGGAAAATACAGAGAAGGGGAAGGATATGAGCATGACGGATCGCGAGTTGCTGGAACTGGCAGCAAAGGCCGCAGGGTACGACGTAAAACTTAGCCCTTCTGGCTTTCCGTATTTTCAGGCTGGGCTTGATACGAAGATGTGGAACCCATTGAGCGACGACGGTGAGGCGTTGCGCCTGGCGGTGCTGCTATCGCTTCGAATCGAGCCGTACACTGGCGTGAGGATCCATGAAAAATACGCGGTAGCGAATATCACTGATGTGTATAGCCTGCACAGCTACGATGTGAAGCTGAGCGAGCTGCACGGCCTTGATCCGGCAGCGGCAACCCGCCGAGCAATCGTCCGCGCAGCCGCCGAGATTGGCAAAGCCATGCAGACAGGGGATTGATCGATGGCAACCATCACCGAAATACGCGCCATGCTCGAGCGCGGCGAAACCGTGAGCCTTCAGCGCAAATATGTCGCGGCAGTTCTTGAAGGGCTTGCAGCAGATCCGCGCGGGACCGAAGTCTACAAAGTGATCCCGCGCCCGGGCCGCATGTCCGATATCGTTATGGAGGGGAGAAGTCGATGAGTACGGATCAAGCGCCACAAAACGACGAATCGCAAAACGTGGCGCGGATTGAGCGGGGTAGCGATCAGGCCAGAACTTTCAGCGCAGCCTTATAGAAGGTCTCGCGCTCTGCCAGGCCGTTGTACCCGCCATTGATGCGCTTTGTGATCCCTTGGAAGTCACCCTTGTCAGCCAGCGCGTTCAAGTTGCGAGAATTCCAGAACCAGGCCGCCGACTTGCACGCCCACTCGGCCTGCTCGAGCAACTCGGGCGTGCGCAGCAGGCGGTCATCGCCGAACAGGGCTTTGCTGCATGCGAGGTAGTTGTCGCGGCCGGTGATCTGGATAAGGCCGCGTCCGCGATATCGTTGGCCGTCGCCGTCAGCCTCAGGCGTATTGCCCAGGCGCGCAGCCAGCGTCCCGGTGTCGTACTTGCTCAGGTACTGGTCACCGCCCAGCTCGCGCACGTAGCGGAACTGGCCGGACTCATGGCCGACCTGGGCAATGAAGGCGGCCATGCGCAGGCGCGTGTTGATCTGGTATTTGTCCATGGCCAGCGTGAGTGCGGACGCAAAAACGCCGGCTTGATTGCGGGCGTTCGGGAGGATCTGCAGCAGTTGAGACTCTGTGATAGACATCGTATTCTTACCCGTTTAAATAATGAGGTGCGTGAAAATAATGCAAGCTCAACGGATTGACTCACTTACATCGCTGAGGTTTATTGCGGCCGCCTTGGTGGTTATATTCCATTCAAAAGGCATGTTTGGTGGCTTTTCATTCGCGCCACACTTCTCTCTAAC